>Ga0207428_10004980_pt1 | contig 12508 bp, 10 predicted proteins | sample RhiMethybrSRZTD1_FD_187600 | JGI IMG/M metagenome (GOLD analysis project Ga0207428, IMG submission 187600) | Populus rhizosphere microbial communities from Tennessee, USA - Rhizosphere MetaG P. TD hybrid SRZTD1 (SPAdes) (version 3) | ecosystem: Host-associated > Plants > Roots > Rhizosphere >... | reverse complement strand
CCGAGGACTTCGTCGCGGCCCTGGCGGAGGCGCTCCGGGTCGAGTACGAGACGATCGTGAACGCCGGATTTCTCCTGCAGATCGACGACGCGTGGCTCGTGGCGTTGTGGGATCGCATCGGCATCGGCATGGGACTGCCGGCGTTCATCGACTACTGTCGCTTGCGCGTCGACGCGCTCAATCACGCTCTCCGCAACATCCCCGAGGACCGGATCCGCTATCACCTGTGCTGGGGCAGCTGGCACGGGCCACACGCCTACGATCTGCCGCTCGCCGACATCGTCGACGTGATGCTCCGAGTGAAAGCCCGCTTCTATTCGTTTGAAGCCGCCAATGTCCGTCACGAGCACGAATACGTCGTCTGGGAACGGGTGCCGCTGCCAGCCGGAAAGGTCATCATGCCAGGCGTGGTGACGCACTCGACCGACCTGGTCGAGCATCCCGAGCTCGTCTCGCAACGACTGCTCCGGTTCGCTCGACTGGTTGGACCCGACCGCGTGATCGCGAGCACCGACTGCGGCTTCGGCGGGCGCACCCACCCGCAGATCGCGTGGGCCAAGCTCAGGTCGCTCTGCGAGGGCGCGCAACTGGCCAGCCGCGCACTCGGGAGTTAACGGAGGTGGCGGAGATAACGGACTAACACGGAGCAACGGAGTAACGCCCCGTTGCTCCGTGTTGATCCGTGTCCTCCGTACCCTCCGTTGCCTTTACAACCGAGCCCCAGTATCCTCAGGCGGCACAATCACATCGAGGAGCCCCATGCGCCTTCTTTCATCAGCCGCCGCCTGCCTGCTCGCGACCGCGATTGTCACAGCCCAGGGACAGGCGCCGAACCCGACGAACAAAACCGGCGTGATCGGTCTGATGCACGCGATTCACTCGACCAACGACATCGACAAGACGCTGGCGTTCTATCAGAGCGTGTTCGGTCTCGCCGGCCAGGTGCGGCCGTTTCAGAGCACGGGACCGCAGATCTTGACCGACTCGCCCGGCGCGACGCTGCGAGTCGCGATGACGCAGCTCAAAGGCGCGTTCAACTTCGAGCTGACCCAGTTCGGGAACGTCGAGCGCCAGATGAACAAGCAGCCGGAGATCGCCGATCCCGGCGCGCCGATGATGAAGATCATCGTGCGCGATATCGAGGCGGTCGTCGCCGCGGCGAAGAAAGCGAACGCACCCATTCTCACCAAGAACGGCATGCCCGTGACAGTGCCGACATCGCTCGGTAACGCGAAGTCGATCATCATGCGCGACCCCGACGGCTACTTCGTTCAGGCCATTCAGGGGACTGCCGGCGCAGACGCGGCCGACGGTGCCGTGTTGGGCGCAGTCATCGGACTCACTGTCAGGGACATGGATGAGACGCTGAAGTACTGGAACGGGTTGCTCGGTCTCGAGCTCGAGGCCGACAAGAAGTTCTCGAACGATTCGGCGATGCTCGATCTGCTCGGCCTGCCGAAGAACGCGTCGTACCGAATGGCCGGCGGGCTCATCTCGGGAAGCAAGGCGCGCATCGAGATGATCGAAATCAAGGGCGTCCCGCGCAAGCCGTTCGATCTCCGCGTCACCGACGCAAATGCGTGCGGCCTGGCAATTCGCGTGGGCCACATTCGCGACGTGCTGGCCAAGCACAAGGCGGCGGGTGGCCGCGTGCTGTCGCGCAACGGCGAGCTCGTCGAGTGGAGCGACACGATCCGCAACGTCTTCGTCAAGGATCCGAACGGGTTCAATCTCGAGCTGGTGGGCAGCGCCGACCCGAATCAGTAGGCGCTCTTCACCGCGCGGCTTCGCGCTCGAGACAGACGCGGCACACGCAGTCCTTATAGCGCGCGCGAAGATTCGCGCGCGCATCACGGGTCAGCTTCACCTGCATGCACCAGCAGCCGGCGACCGTCGCGCCGCAAGTGAACTGATCTCCGCACCCTTCACACGTCGCAGGCTCCTTGAACCGCAGCGACACATAGCCGAGCAGACGCCGCAGGATGGTCATTGGCGTCGCGGCGTGGGTGCGGCGGGTTGACGAGGAACGCTCACGTGGTCGGCTCCAAGGTAGAATCGCGTCGTTCGGAGGGGGTGCATCGTGAAGACTACATTGTCTGCCGCATGTGTGGGGGCTCTCGTTCTTGCTGGGGCGCTGCTGCAGGCGCAGGGACGCGGCGGTCGAGCGGGTGGAGCCCCTGGCGTACCTGCGGCGGCTGGGAGCGTCGAACGGATCACCGTGCACGGCAAGGCGCTCGAAGGCAACCTCGAGGCCGACTCCCCCGATCGTGAGGTCACGGTCTACCTTCCCCCGAGCTACAACAGCGATCAGAAACGGCGCTTCCCTGTCGTGTACCTGCTGCACGGGTACGGCGGGCAGGACGACACGTTCACCGCCAGGCTCGCCAGCCTTCAGGAGAGCGGCGACCGAATGGCGGCCGCTCAGGGCTTCAGCGAGCAGATCGTCGTCACGCCCAATGCGTTCACCCTGCACAAGGGCAGCATGTACTCGGCCTCGCCAACCATTGGCGATTGGGAGCGCTTCATCGCAGAGGATCTGGTCGCATACATCGATAGTCACTATCGCACCCTGCCGGCGCGTGTGAGCCGCGGGCTGGCCGGGCACTCGATGGGCGGATACGGCGCACTCCGCATCGGGATGAAGCGGCCCGACGTGTTCATGAGCCTCTATCTCATGAGCTCGTGCTGCCTGACCGCGAACGGCGATCCCAATCCGAAATCGATGGCGGAGGCCGAAGCGATCAAGACGCGCGAGCAGGCGGAAGAGGCCGCGCGGGGGCGAGGTTTCGGGCCGTCGGTCCTGTTGGCGTCGGCCGCAGCCTGGTCACCAAATCCGAAGAATCCGCCGCTGTTCCTCGATCTGCCGATGAGAAACGGCAAGCCAAGGCCGGAGGTCATCGCCAAGTGGGCCGCCAACGCCCCGCTGGAGATGCTCGAGCAGCACGCGCCCGCGCTGAAGCAGTACTACGCCGTCGCGATGGAAATCGGCACGATGGATCCGTTGCTCCGCTCGAACCAGCAGCTGCACACGGTGCTGACGAAGCTGCGGATTCCCCACAGCTACGACGAGTACGACGGGGACCATACCAACAAGGTCCGCGAGCGAATCGAGCGCAACGTGCTGCCGTTCTTCTCGAAGAATCTCGTGGCGCCGGCGAACCCGACGTCTCCGCTGCCGCAGCAGAAATAACGTAGGGACCGTGCGTAGTGTCCGGCTTTAGCCGGACGTGTAGTGTCCGGCTTCACCCGGACCGGAGAACGCAATGAGATATCTCCGCGTGTTGCCCGCCATCGTCGCGCTGGTCGTCGCGCCACTCCTCACCCGCGCCGCGAGCCCGCGCGTCGCTCCCGTTCCAGAGAATCAGCGCACCGACGAACAGCGCGCGCTTGCGGCCCGGTTTGCATCGTCCGGCATCCCCAACGCGGTCGCCACGTATCTGAATCATCCCTCGCTCGCTGACCACATCCTGCCGTTCGAGCACTACGTGTCGTTCGACTCGACGCTTCCGGCGCGACACCGTGCGCTCGCCGGGCTTCGCACGGCGTGGCTCACTCGCTCGAATTACTTGTGGGCGCACTGGGCCACCGGTCCACGGCGTGCCGGGCTCACCAACGACGAACTGCGGCGCGTCGCGCAGGGTCCCGACGCGAAAGGCTGGGACACCTTCGAGGCCGCCGTCCTCCGAGCCGCCGACGAGCTGCACATCGACTCGTTCGTCTCCGATGTGACGTGGCGGGCCCTCAGCGCGCGCTACGACACGAACCAGTTGACCGATCTCGTCGACACCGTCGGCACGTTGACGATGCACGCGGGCGCGATCAACTCGCTCGGTGTGGAGATCGAGGCGGACGCGACGGAACGGCCGCCGTCTGGAATCCCGTACGCCGTGGCCGCCGCGCGCACCAACACCCGCCTGCTCGGCAAGGAGCCTCGCATTCCACCGCTCGAGCCCAAGGACTGGACGCCGGAGCAGCGCAAACGTTTCGACCCGAACGGGACGGGTCAACGTGCCGCCAACGTGTTCGTGACCTTCGTCCGCAACCCACCCGCCGACCGCGTCCGCGGACCGATCAACCAGCACATCCTCAACTCGACCACGCTGTCGGTGAGGCAGCGCGAGACGCTGCTGATGCGCATCGGCGTGTTGTGCCGCTCGGAGTACGAATGGGCAGCGCACTCGCGTCTGGGTCGCCGCGCCGGGATGACCGATGTCGACGTCGATCGCATCATCGCCGGCCCCGATAGTGGCGGTGGCGATCCAGTGGAGCTCGCGCTGCTGCGCGCGACCGACGAACTGTATCGCGACGACCTCGTGTCCGATAGGACATGGGGCGCGCTCGCTACCGCATTCGACAAGAAGCAGCTGCTCGATGTGCTGATCGCGGTCGGCGGATATCGCTCGACGTCGATGGCCATCAACAGCGCCGGTGTCCAGCTCGACGCCAACATGGCAGAATTCCGCTTCCCACCGTTACTTCGCTAGCGCTCGTTCGCGGGTATGGCGGTCAAGAGGCATGAGCTCTCGTTCGAGCAGCGACGCGCGCTGACCGCCCTCGTCTCGAACCCGGTCTACGAACTGATCCCGCTCACGACGGCGCTCGAGGATGCCTCGACGCTGCCCGCGGGCGTGCCAGTCACCATCACGGCGTCAGTGAGGCTTGGCCTCGACGCCACGCTCGATCTGGCGGAACGGCTGTCGGTACTCGGCCATCCCGTGGCGCCGCATCTCCCCGCCCGGTTGGTCCGCGACCGCGCGCACCTCGCCGACATCGTCGCGCGGATGAACGGCGCCGGCATTCGCCGGCTGTTCGTCGTCGGCGGTGACGGCCCTGCTATCGGCGAGGTCGGTGACGGACTCACGTTGATTCGACTGCTCGTCGAGCACGGGCATCACTTCGACGAGATCGGAGTCCCCGCCTATCCCGAGGGTCACACGGCGATTCCTCCAGACGTCCTGCTTCGCGATCTTCGAGCCAAGCAGCCGCACGTGCAGTGGATGACGACACAGATGTCGTTCAATCCGGGGGCGGTTGCCGGATGGATCGCGGAAATGCGTCGGCAAGCGATCGCTCTGCCGATTCATCTCGGTGTTCCGGGAGCCGTGGAGTTCGGCAGGCTGACCAGGATTGCCACGAGAATCGGCGTCGCTGACGCCGCGCGGTATCTGATGAAGCAGCGTGGCCTGATCGGTCATCTTCTGCAGCGGCCTTCGTACGCCCCAGAATCATTCCTGACGGGGCTTTCTGCCACGCTCGCCGATCCCGCCTCGAACGTGCGGGCATTGCACGTGTTCACAATGAACGCGATAGCTGCCACTCTCGAGTGGCAGCGAGAAATGCTGGAGCGCCTCTCGTAGTGGCGCGTGAGAAATATGCTTCGTCGGCTGAGGTTCTATGGCCGAGTCCGGTTTACCTGCTTGCCCTGCTGTTCGCGTACGAAAACGATTCTCAACCGTATCCGACTCGAGCGTGCCGCCCAAGACTCGGCCGTGACGACGTAACTGGAAGGACACATTCAACTTCTGCTCCGCCTCGAGTGCTCCGGTACTTCGCTTGCGTCCCCCTCCTCCACTGTTGAGAAGGAGGACTCGAATGAGACGACTGACTCTCAGCTGGCTGACACTGGCGCTGCTCGTCGTGGTTCCTCAAATGGCGTCGGCTCAGCGGGAACGCGTGCCTGCTGCAGGGACAGTGGCAGCGGGAATCGACGTTGGTGCGTTCATTCCAACCAACGACGCCCTCGCCAATTCCGCGCTCATCAACGTTCTGTACGAGTACTACGCGACGCCGCGTGTGAGCTTCCGAACCGGCTTTGGCTGGTCCAATCCTGCGTTCGGCAGCGGTCCCGTCGATTCGCTGAGGCAGATGCCGCTCAAACTCGACGTCAACTACAACTGGGAAGGGGGACGCTGGCATCCGTTCATCGGGACTGGCGTCGGCGCGTACTTCCTCCAGTTCCGATCCAACGGAAGCTCGATCGGGGAAACCGAGACCAGGTTCGGCCTCAACACCGGTGGCGGTCTCGAGTACTTCTTCAACCGCAACGTCGCGTTGAAGGGTGAAGGGCGCTACCACGCCGTCACGAACGCGCGCGGACAGGACCCGTCAGGCGTTGCGCTCACGGCCGGTTTGAAGACGTACTTCTGACGAAGCGTTGAGGGAGCGAGGGTTTGGGGGGCAGTGCTGTCGCAGCATTAAGGACAGCCCTGCCCCCTCGGCGTTAGATAAGATTGTCGGGTCCCTCGCGCATGTTGCCCCTCACACGCCGACATTTCCTAGCGATGACTGCCGCGGCCATGCTGCAGCCGCGCAGCACAGGTGTTCAACCGGCGATGATCGTGCGCTCGGCGCGCCCCGAGGACCGCGAGATGCCGCTCGAGGGGTTCCTCGACTACCTCACACCGATCGGTCGATTCTTCGTTCGGTCGCACGTCTACACGCCGCGAATCGACATCGACGCCTGGCGCCTGACTGTCGACGGTCAGGTGGAGACCCCGCTCGCGCTGACCATGGCCGATCTTCGGCGGATTCCGTCAGCCGAGATCGTGAGCGTCCTGGAGTGCGCCGGCAACGGGCGCCGGTTTTTCGAGCCGCCAGTCGCTGGTCTGCAGTGGGGGCACGGTGCCGCAGGCAACGCGCGCTGGCGAGGCGTCAGGCTTGCCGACGTCTTGAAACGCGCGGGCGTGCGCGCATCGGCCAGGGAGATCCTGTTCAACGGCGCCGACGTGCCCATCGGCACGATGCCAGACTTTCAGCGATCGATTCCACTGTCCAAAGCGCTCGACGCGAACACGCTGCTCGCCTTCGAGATGAACGGGCAGGCGCTGCCGATCGAGCACGGCTTCCCGCTGCGCGTCGTCGTCCCCGGCTGGGCCGGCGATTCGTGGATCAAGTGGGTGACGTCGATCACGCTGCTCGATCGGGAACACGACGGGTTCTGGATGGCACGGGCGTATCGCCGTCCCATCGACGCTGTGTCGCCCGGTGCCGCCGTGCCGCTCGAACGAACGCAGCCGGTGACGAGCCTGCGCGTGAAGAGCGTGATCGCGACGCCGCTCGACGGCGCGTCGGCACCTGGCGGACCGCTAATCATCCGCGGCGCCGCATGGAGTGGCGATGCTGGTCCTGTCACGGCTGTCGACGTGAGCGTGGACGATGGGCGGAGTTGGACGGCGGCGACGTTGTCACGCAACCAGCGAACCGACTTCGGCTGGCGGCTCTGGGAACATCGCTGGCGGCCGACGGGTGAAGGCTCGTACACCATCCGCGCTCGGGCCCGCGATGCCGCCGGATCCGTGCAGCCACTCGAGCCGCAGTGGAATCCCTCCGGCTACCTCTGGAACGTCGCGCCGCGCGTGACGGTTCACGTCGGACGCGCGCTGTCGGCGCCGTCGGCGCCACCACCGCAAGAGTCGGCGCCGAGCGAACGCCCTGCACCGTTCGCGAAGACGTGTCTTGCCTGCCATAGCGACGATGTCATCCGGCAGCAGCGGCTGACACGCGCACAGTGGGACGCGGAGCTCACGAAGATGGCTGGATGGGGCGCGAGGATCGGCGAGCAGGATCGCAGCGCGCTGCTGGACTATCTCGCCGGGAGCTTTTCGCCATAGGAAACGGAGGCTACGGAGGAATTGCTCCGTTGCTCCTGTGAATCCGTTATCTCCGTCACCTCCGTTTGCTTACGACAAGAGCAACCGCGGGTCAGCCCACACGTATCGGCAATTCGGCGCGCGTCCACCCCCTGGATCCTCGATCACCTCGGTCCCGGCGTTGATGGCGCCGAGATGGTCGTAAAAGGCGCGGGCTCTGGCGTTCGCTTCCATGACCCAGAGGTAGACACCCACATCCGGCGCGGCGTCCGACAGCCATATGGCCGCGCTCCGCATCAACGCACGACCCAGGCCGTAGCCTTGCCACTCGTGCGACACATGCAGATTATCGATGTATGAACCCCATCGCGGGTCGTAGTACGCATAGGCGCAGATAAAGCCGACCACGCCGCCGGACTGCTCGACGACGGACACCAACTGACCGGGCTCGTCGGCATGCAGGCGCTGATCCCAGACCTCACGACGGTTCGCCAGCGCTCGATGATCGAGGAACTCGTCGGTCATCATGCCGCGGTACGTCCGCTGCCAGCTCAGAGAATGAAGGGCCGCGATCTGCTCGACATCGTCAGCGCAGGCCGATCGCAGAACAAACGGGGCGGGCATCGGTCGATCGTATCTGTGCCAGCCGCGCAACTGGAACTTCCCCCTATGCGCGCGCCGTATTCACCGACATACTCTTCCAGCGATACGGTTCACCGAAGCCGCGCGATCGAACCGCCCCATCCCGAAGTGAGGCACCGCGAATGCGAAAGCTGAGTCCGTTGTTCTTGACCGTCCTTCTGACCGCGACCGGCGCGGCGGCGCAAGGGGCGCAGGGTCCCAATCAGCCCGGCGACACGATCTATCGTGAGCGCTGCGCGACGTGTCATGACGCCGGCGTGTCGCGCGCGCCCAATCGCGAGGCGCTCAGCAAGCTCACGCCCGACGCGGTGCGCGCGGCGCTGACCACCGGAAGCATGCGCACGCAGGGGGCGGATCTCGCCCCGGCCCAGATCGAGACGATCGCCCGCTTCCTCGGAGGCGGGATGTCCACCACGACGGCAACGGCGGGCGTCTGCCGCGGCGACACGGCGTCGTTCACCGATCCGCTCGAACGTCCGCGGTGGAACGGTTGGGGAGTCACGACGGCGCAACATCGCTTTCAGCCCGCCGCGATGGCACAACTAACTGCGACTCAAGTGCCGCGTCTGAAGTTGAAATGGGCCTTCGGTTTTCCCGGCGTGAACCGCGCCTTCGCGCAGCCTGCCGTGGTCGGCGGTCGTGTGTTCGTCGGCAGCGCCGCGCCGATCGTCTACTCGTTGAGCGCGGAGACCGGATGCCAGTATTGGGCGTTCAAGACCGATGCTCCGGTGCGGACCGCAATCACGATCGGGCCGCGCACCGGGGGCGCCCGCGGGTGGCTTGCGTACTTCGCCGATCAGCGCTCGACCGTGTACGCCGTTGACGCACTCACCGGAGAGCTCGTGTGGAAACGGCTCGTCGACGACTTCCCGGGTGCGACGACCACTGGCGCACCCACGCTAGCCGGCGACGCGCTTTACATCGGGACATCATCAGCCGAGGAGGTCATCGGCGCGAACCCGAAGTACGAGTGCTGCAAGTTCCGCGGCAGCGTGTTTGCGATCGACGCGGCAACCGGGCAGGTTCGCTGGAGGAGCTATACGATTCCGGAAGAGCCGAAGCCGATTCGCAAGAACACGCAAGGCGTGCAGCTCTATGGTCCCTCGGGCGCCGGCGTGTGGTCTTCGCCCACCGTCGACCTCCAGCGTGGCGTCGTCTACGTCACGACCGGCGACAGTTACTCGGATCCGCCGGCGAGCACGTCCGACGCGTTCATCGCGTTCGACCTGAAGACCGGCAAGCTGCTGTGGTCCCGTCAGACGACAACGGGCGACGCGTTCACCATCGACTGCGGATTCCCGGAGGCCCAACAGACGAATTGCCCGCAAGCGAAGGGGCCCGACGTCGACTTCGGATCGTCGGCGATGCTCGTGGACTTGCCGAACGGGCGTCGTGCCCTGATCGCCGGGCAGAAATCTGGTGTGGTCCACGCCGTCGATCCAGATCGCGGCGGCGAGATTCTCTGGCAGACCGCCATCGGCAAAGGCAGTGCGCTGGGCGGAGTGCAATGGGGGATCGCATACGACGGGTCGCGCGTCTTCGCCGCGTTGTCCGACGTCCAACCCGAGCCCGCGCCGGCGGGGACCGCGGGCGCGCAGCCCTCGCCGTTTGGCGGGGCGTTTCGTTTGAATCCGCGAGCCGGCGGTGGGTTGTTCGCGATCAATCCTGCGAACGGCGAGATCGTCTGGAAGACGCCGCATCCGGGATGCGGCGACCGGCCTGGCTGCAGCCCCGCGCAATCAGCCGCGGTCACCGCCATCCCCGGAATCGTGTTCTCGGGTGGGCTCGACGGCCACTTGCGCGCCTACGCAACCGACAAGGGAACGATCGTGTGGGACGTGGACACGATACGACCCTACGACACTGTCAACGGCGTGCAGGCAACCGGCGGCTCGCTCGATGGCCCCGGTCCCGTCGTCGCCGGCGGCATGCTGTTCGTCAACTCCGGCTACGCCTTCATCGGCGGCATGCCGGGAAATGTGCTACTTGCCTTCTCGATCGACGGCAAGTAGCACGGGATTTGTGATTAGTGATCTTTGATTAGTGATTCGTTGTTGATTGGTGATTATCGATGGTTGATTGATTGACGATTGTCGGAGTGGGCAGCACGCCTCCGTTTCTCATCTTTCAATCAACAATCAGCAATCGTCAATCAACAACGAATCAACAATCATGAATCACTAATCACAAATGAGGCTGTTCAAGCGACCCCGAAGGGCTCACTTGAACAACTGATCGCGCGCCACGCTGGTGATCGCGAGGACGCCCGGGTGCTTCAGCCGACGCTCGGGCGAGATGACGTAGTACCGTTCACGCACGTTGTTCAACCGTCCGATCGCGCGCACGCCGTGGAAACGGCTCACGTCGGTCGCGATCGCCGACGGCGCCGGAAACACACAGCCGGCGGCCTGCCCGAACACCTGCATCAGCGCCGAATCCTCGAACTCGCCGACGATGCGCGGCGTGATGCGCTCCTCGTCGAACCATTCATCGAGCGCACGACGAAGTGGGCTGTTCGTGGTCGGCACGAGGACAGGCGCCTGGTTCAACGACGCCGGGAACCGTCGCCGGAGGCGCGCCGCCAGTGGCGCGGGCGCGAACAGTGAGATCGTCGACTCCCCCAGCAGGTGGTTGAACACCTTCATCGGCAGATGCGCCGGCGCGGGCGCGCTGGCGATGACGACGTCCAACGCATAGGAGGCCAGCTGCGCCACCAGCTGCTCGGCGTTGTCTTCACGACAGATCAGGCGAATCGTCGCGGGCTGTTCGATCGCCGGCCTGAGCAGGCGATGGACGATCAACTTTGGCACCGCGTTGGCCACGCCGATCGTGAGCGGCATCACACGGCCCGGCGGGCGGCCATCGAGCGTTTCGAGCAGCTCTCGGCCGAGACCGAAGATCTCGTCGGCGTAGCGATACACCGTCCGACCGACGTCGGTCAGCAGTTGCGTGCGGCCGCGCCGAAGGAACAGCCGCTCCCCGATCGTCTGCTCCAGCATCCGTACCTGCGCGCTGATCGTCGGCTGTGACAGCCGCAGCTTCTCCGCCGCCTTCGACACGCTGCCCTCGCGGACAACGGTCCAGAAGTAGAGCAGATGGTGATAATTCAGCCATTCCATAGCCTGATCACTCTATAGAGAAAACCACATCAGCGTCGACAAACTATCTATTTGCCTAATATCGACGGGCGAGCGAGCCTGAGATCAACATGTCCGTCGACGTCCGCGCTCCCGACGACATCGCCTCCTCGTGGCATCACCGCGATGTCAGCGCCGTCATGGCGGCGTTCACTACCCACGAGACCGGCCTCACAGCCGACGACGCCGCCCGCCGGCTCGAACACCACGGCCCCAACGAGCTTCAGGCCATCGCACAGACGTCGGCCTGGCATACGCTCGCCGCTCAGTTCAAGAACGTCCTCGTCGTGATTCTGCTCGTCGCGACGCTGCTGTCGGGACTGCTCGGCCATGGCCTCGAGGCCGGCGTGATCTCGGTGATCGTGTTGTTCGCCGTGCTGCTCGGCTTCGTGCAGGAGTATCGCGCTGGCCGGGCGCTCGACGCCCTGCGCCAGATGGCGGCGCCCGTCGGTCACGTGATTCGCGACGACACGGAAGTCGCGATCCCGGCCCGCGAGCTCGTGCCGGGCGACCTCATCGTGTTGCGAGCGGGGGATCGCGTGCCGGCTGACGCCCGGGTTGCCCTGGCCGTGAATCTGTCCATCGACGAGGCCGCACTCACAGGCGAGTCGGCGCCGGTCGAGAAGGCCTCGGATGCGCTGCCGGCCGAGGACATCCCGCTCGGCGATCGCCGCAACATGGTCTACGCCGGGACGTTGATTACGCGAGGCCGCGGTCGCGCCGTCGTCGTCGCCACCGGCATGGCCACGGAGTTCGGCCGGATCAGCAGCCTGGTGCAGACCGTCGAAGCGGGCCGCACGCCGCTGCAGGAGAACCTCGATCGGCTGGGCGCCATGCTTGGCAAGGCCGCGCTGCTGATCGTCGGCGTGATCGTCGTGCTCGGCCTCTGGCGCGGGATGCCGCCGCTCGACATGTTCATCTTCGGCATCGCGTTGGCGGTCGCGGTCGTGCCCGAGGCGCTGCCGGCGGTCGTGACAATCTCGCTGGCGATCGGTGTCCGACGGATGGTTGCCCGTCGTGCACTCGTTCGTCGTTTGCCCGTCGTTGAGACGCTTGGCAGCACGTCGACGATCTGCTCCGACAAAACCGGGACGCTCACCAAGAACGAGATGACCGTCCGTCGTGTGGCCACGGCGGATG
>Ga0207428_10004979_pt1 | contig 12508 bp, 11 predicted proteins | sample RhiMethybrSRZTD1_FD_187600 | JGI IMG/M metagenome (GOLD analysis project Ga0207428, IMG submission 187600) | Populus rhizosphere microbial communities from Tennessee, USA - Rhizosphere MetaG P. TD hybrid SRZTD1 (SPAdes) (version 3) | ecosystem: Host-associated > Plants > Roots > Rhizosphere >... | reverse complement strand
GCTCGCCTGTGCGAGCGCTGAGAACACGTCATGGACGAAGAGCCCTCGATACAGCGCCGGCTCGCCGCCATTCTTGCCGCCGATATCGCGGGCTACAGCCGGCTCATGCACGAGGACGAGCCCGCCACCGTGCGCGACCTCAAGGCCCATCAGAGCGTGATCCTGCCGCTGATCGCCCGGCACGGTGGGCGGATCATCGACACCGCCGGCGATGGCATCATGGCTGAGTTCCCCAGCGTCATCGGCGCCACCGAGTGTGCGGTCGAGATCCAGACTGTGATGGCTGAGCGCAACGAGGGGGTGCCCGAGAGTCGCCGCATGCGGTTTCGTATCGGGATCAATCTGGGAGATGTGATCCACGACGAAACCCGCATTTACGGTGACGGCATCAACATCGCGGCCCGGCTGGAAGCGCTGGCTCCGTCGGGTGGCGTGCTCGTTTCCAACACCGTCTACGATCAGGTCCGCGGCAAGCTGCCGTTTCGCTTCGAGGATGTGGGCGAGCGGCAGGTCAAGAACATCGAGCGGCCCGTGCGAATGTATCAACTCCACATCCCGGGGGCATCCTCCAAGGCCACGCCGCTCAGACGCCCTGCTCTCCTCACGGATCGCAAGCGTTGGATCGTGTGGGGCCTGGCGGCGCTCCTGGTTCTCATCGGGGCCGGTGGAGCCTGGTGGATGGGCTCGCCCTTCTTTCCAGGTCGGTCATCGGACAGCACAGAGGCGCCGCGTCTCTCCATCGTCGTGTTGCCTTTTAGCAACCTGAGTGGCGATCCGAGCCAGGACTACTTTGCCGATGGCATCACTGAAGACCTGACAAGTGATCTATCGCGAATCGCCGGAAGCTTTGTCATCTCGAGGAACACCGCGTTCACATTCAAGGGCAAGGCCGTGGATGCCCGGCAGATTGGCCGCGAGCTGGGTGTCCGGTATGTGCTCGAGGGCAGCGTGCGCCGGATGGGAGGGACGGTCCGCGTCAACGCGCAGCTCATCGACGCGGGCACCGGCGCGCATCTATGGGCCGAACAGATGGACGTCGACCAGAGCACGCTGGCCCTCCAGAACAACTTTGGCATCGCGAACCGGCTTGCGCGAATGCTCAGTGTCGAGCTCGTCAATGTCGAGGGTCGCCGGACGCCGCGCGCCGATCCAGATGCGGTGGACCTCACCATGCGTGGCTGGTCCGTCTTGAATGGAGGCCCGAACAAGGAGGATGTGCAGAGATCCGTCGCGTTGTTCGAGGATGCTCTTCGAATCGATCCCGAGAATAGTCAGGCCCGAGTCGGGCTCGCTCAGGCCCTCACTCTCGTCTACCGCAACCGCTCGGATCCCGAACCGGCCAAGGTACTGGCCCGTGCCGACGAAGCCGCATCGCGGGCCATCGCCGCCGCGCCGAACAATGCCCATGCGCATTACGTGAAGGCCGAGGTTCTCGGGTTGTCCAACCGGTTTGATGCGGCGCTTGCAACCTACGACAGGGCCATCGCCCTCGATCACAACCATGCAGCGGCCTACGTCGGACGGGCGCGGAACTTGAACGTGATTGGTCGGTCAGCGGAGGCATTGGCACCTGTCGAGAAGGCGATACGGCTAAGTCCGCGCGATCCTGAGTTGTATGTCTGGTATTTCGTCCTCTGCCACGCGAACACGCACCTGGCGCGCGATGCTCAGGCCATCGACTGGTGCCTCAAGTCGATTGCGACCGGTAAGACGTTCTGGTTCGCGTACGTTGATCTCGCCTCCGCCTACGCTTGGCGCGGGCAGCAGGCAGAGGCGGCCGCCGCGGTTGCGGAGCTCCTCAAGCTGAGGCCTGGGTTCACGGTACAGACAATGATGCAGGAAGGATCAGAAACTTCCGACAATCCAGCCTTCCGCAAGGAGTTCCAGCGGATTGTCGACGGAGCACGTAAGGCTGGGCTGCCAGAAAGGCCGCGTTGATTTCCTTCTAGCGCAGCATCGCCCGTATCCTCTCGATCGCGGACTCCGGCGCTCTGACTCGGTAGTGCACGCCGTCCCCTTCGTAGGACTCCGAGATCACGTGGACCTTGTGGACCTCGCCGATTGCGCTGCCCGCGTCGTATGGGACGACGAGGTCGACCTCGGTCATCTTCGCCTCGAAGGCCTCGATGATCACGTCCCGCACGCGCCGGACGTCCGCCGGATCCTTGGCCGAGACGAGCAGCGCGGCCGGGAACTCCCTCAACAGCTCGTCCCGCTCGGCCTGGGCGACCTTGTCGATCTTGTTGAGGACGAGGATCCACGGCACCTCGCCGGCGCCGATCTCTTCCAGCACCTCGCGTGTGACTTGTATCTGGGCGCGGAAGACGGGGTCGGCCGCATCGACGATGTGTAGCAGGAGCGACGCTTCGAGCGCCTCGTCGAGCGTGGAGCGGAAGCTCGCGACGAGGTCGTGCGGGAGCTTCTTGATGAAACCAACCGTGTCCGAAACCAAGATGCGCGGCCGGCTCTCGGGCCACAACGCACGGACGGTGGTGTCGAGGGTCGCGAACAGCCTGTCAGCGACGAGCACCTGCGAGCCGGTGAGCGCGCGCATCAGCGACGACTTGCCCGCGTTGGTGTACCCGACCAGCGCGACGCGCGGCGCCTCCTGACGCCTCGCCCGTCGCGTCTTCGACTCGTCATCGATGGCGGCCAGCTCCGCCTTGAGCTCGGAGATACGGTCACGGATCTTGCGGCGATCGAGCTCCAGGGAGGACTCCCCCGCGCCCCTCAGCCCGATGCCGCCGCGCTGGCGCCCGCCGCCGCCGGTTGCGCGCAATCGGGGGGCTACATAGGTGAGCCGCGCGATCTCGACCTGCAGCCGCGCCGGTCGGCTCGACGCGTGCCGATGGAAGATCTCGATGATCACACCCGTACGATCCAGGACCTCCGCGGCCGAGGTGGCGCCCTCGATGTTACGGAGCTGGCGAGGCGACAGCTCGTGGTCGATGACGACAACGGTGGCGCGCGGTTCTCCAGTGGGCGCGGGCGACGCGGTGAGGTCCACCCCGTCTTCGGTCGCTTTCTTCTTGGCGGGAGGACCCTTGGGGACGACACCCTTGCCGCCGGTCCAGGCGGCCAGCTCCACCAGCTTGCCCTCGCCGAGCAGCGTGGCGGCGCCGAGGCCCCCGCGCTTCTGCGTCACTTCGCCGACGACCTCGAAGCCGAGCGTCTCGCACAGGCGCGTGAGCTCCTTCAGAGAGGACCGCAGTTCGGAGTCGGTGACGCCTGAAAGTTGCACGCCGACGAGCACCGCCTTGGGGCGCGGGGCTTCGGTGGGAGCTGACATGTTGCGATGGAGGCTACGTATTCAGCCCGCGTTGCTCGCGATTCCACATGGTGTGGCAGTCGCCGTGGAAGCGAACGGACTTCTTGTGATTCGTCAACGCGTAGACCTCTATCATGGGCAGGGCGTTCGCCATGGTCTCCTCGCAGGCGTCACACTTCTGCCAGTTGCCTGGACGACCAAACGCTCTCGGGGCGCTGCCACGCGGCAACCGGCCGTCCTGGAGTTTCTGCCGGATGAGGAGAAGAATCGCTTCGGCGTCCATTCGGTGGGCTATGCTCCTGACTCGACTCTTGCGCCGATTTTACGCTCTGCGTTCCAGAGGGAGAAGCACGTCACGTGGAACCGAAGGACCATGAGGTGCTCGCTGATGCCCTCTATCGCGACCTGGGTCTTCGCGATGATTTCACTACAAGCGACACAGCTTTCTCCATTACCGGGACCGCCTGAGACCCTTCGAAGACCGTTGCGTGGCAGGGCACCGCTTTTGAGTTTTCCTCGGATCAGAAGATGAAGCGCCTCTGGGTAGGCCATGGGGCGGACTTCTAGATAAGCCGGGTGGTTCTTCTTCGCGGTCGAGCCGGTTCGTCCCGTGCGCGGGCGGATGCCCAATGTAGCCATGACGAATCTCCAGGCATGCGCGGACGTGAACCATGCCAGATGGCCAGGAGGCCGGACGCCTGTTCGCGTCACCTTACAGCCCGATGGAAGGCAGCCTTAGCTTACACCTTTAAGGATCGGTGCATGTGCGAGTTTGGTGTCTAGATGAGATGCGCATGGCCGGGCGCGACCCGGCCATGCGCATGAGAAGAAGTGCGGGCGTACCGCCCGCGTTCCAGGCTATTTCGGCGCGTCGCGCTGCGTCGCGGCGCCACGCTTCAACAACGCTGCAGCTTCCTTGGCCACCGCCGTGCCCTCGAAGAAGCGTGGGTTCTGCGTGCCCCACAGCCGCACGGCATTGCCGAAGACGAAGTCGTGGAAATCGCTTTCGGTGATGAGGCCGTCCTCGACCAGCTCGAACGCCTCGGGCAGCGGGTCCCGCATGTCGACGACGTCGAAATGCCCGATGTCAGAGCTGTAGATCGCGTTGATCCGCGCACCCAGCGGCATCGCCTTGCCGAACGCCACCGCGTTCATGCGGTCATCGGCCTCGCAGCCGAAGTAGTACGGCGTGGCGTAGAGATCGAGCCAATCCTGCTTCTGGGTGATGTTGCAGTGGATGTAGTCGTCGGGCGGCATACCGCCGGTGAGGAAGTCCTCTTCGAGCGGCCAGCCGTCGCGCCGGTCGAGCTCGGCGGCGATGTCGGCGTAGCCGTACTTACCCACCAGCTCGCGCAGCAACGGACGGTTGAGCTTGGTCGGGTCCATGTTCTGCATTCCCTTGGCGCCGCGCCGCTCCCAGTGCTCGATCAGGTCGCAGAATAGCTGGCAGCCCCAGCCGACGCCGCCCTCGAGGAACGCGAAGCGCAGATCGGGGAAGCGCCGGGTCACGCCGCCGAGGAAGAGCGCCTTGGCCACGTTGTGGCCGGCGTTGGCGAAGTGGCCGATGTGGTTGAACGTGAAGTTGGTCGGGCTGTTGCGCTCGCCGTAGGAGCGGCCGCCCGTATGGAAGGTCGGCGCGATGCCGAGCTCGCGGCACTTCTGCCACAGTGGGTCGTAGTCGTATTCGCTGTCGATGCCGAGCTGATCGAAGCTCTGGGCGTAGCGGGCGAGGTCGGCGGGGGCACCCTTGGCATGCGGGATCGGCCGGCGGACGGCGCTGCCGAACATGCACACCTTCGCGCCGAGCTGCCTGGTGACGAACTCCAGCTCCTCGATCGCCTCGTCCGGGGTATGCACCCCGATCACCGCGGCCGGGGTCAGCTTGTCGCCGAGGTCCTTGAAGTACTCGTGGGTGACAACGTTGAAGCCGCGGATCACGGCGCGCCGTGTCGCGTCATCGGCGATGCGCGGAATGCCGAGCCCGGCGGTCGGGTAGACGATGCCGAAGTCGATCCCGAGCTCGCCGAGGCGGTCGTACAGCATCCGGGGCATCATCGCCGTCGCGCGGTCGCGGGTGTTGGTCGATTGCCGGCCCCAGAACCCCTCCATCGCGACGCCGCGTTCGGCGCGCTGCTGGGGGGTCATGCTGAGCGAATCCGGCCCGCGCCGCTGCGACTGCAAGAAGCCGTTGGCGCCGAGATCGCCCGTGACTTTGCGGATCTTCTCGGCAAAGACCGGGGCGTACTCGACCCAATGCCCGTCGCCGTCGATGACGGGGTGCGTGAGCCCCTTGCGGATTTCTTCGGGCGAATGGTGCGCACTCATCTAGGTCCTCCCGGAAGGGCGAAGTGAGATCTGCCGTGAGAGTATGCTGGCGCAAACCCGAAGTCAAAGTCCCCGGCGACTCTCTCTTCCGTGATCAGTCGACGCATCGCAAGGGGGGCACCCGGGCTCAGAGGCGGTCCCGGTGCTCCACCAGTTTCCAGTAGGTGTCCTTGTTGAGTACCTTGTCGCCGCGAAACTCGTAGAGGTCGCAGCCGCGGTAGTTCAGCTTCTCGCCGTCGGCGCCGGTGCCGGTCACCATCCACACCGTGACAGCGCGATTGCCAGTGATGAACGAGTCTACGTGGTCCCAGCGCATGTCGGTGATGACGCGGAAGCGATCGCCGAGCACCTTCCTGACAGCCGCCTTGCCGTGCACTCGCCGCCCTTCCGGCTCCGGTCCGCGTGCCATCAGGAACGTGCAGTCCTCTGCGAAGAACGACACGATCCGGTCAACATCGCGGCTGTTGAAAGCCTCGTTGATCTGCTTCATGAGCGCGGGCGTTGGGCCAGTCGTCATCCTGATCTCCCCAGGCGCTTTGTCGCCGCCTGACGGCGAGATCATACACGTAGCGCGCGCACGCTAAGGCTCCCGATCGCACGGCTCTGCGTGAAAGTCGCTAGCGCCTAGCCAGCGTGTTACGACTATAGTCGGGATTGCGGCGGCACATCAGTGTTGGCATCCTCGGCCGTCAACGACAATCGGTGGTCTCGACCAGCAACTCGCTGATCTCCTGGATGCGGGAATGCTCCAACAATCGAGCGCGTGGAGGATTCGTAGGGTGACAATGACACATTGGTGCCGGGCCGCGTGTGCGTTTGCGTCCGTACTCATTGTGTTCTCAACAGCGCCGGCTACAGTCCGAGCCCAGGATGAATCGGAGTTGGCCAACAAGGCGACCGACCCGACCCTGCTGGATCGCCCTGTTCCAGAGGCGAGCGCTCCGACGACCGACTTACGCATCCTCGGCGAGCACCTCCAGCCCGAGCACGCCGAGGGACCCGCAATACGGGACGAGTCGGACTCGGTGGCCCTGCCCGCAACGCGGGAGCCGGCCGAGCTCGAGCACTACGATCCCTGGGAGGCGTTCAACAGCAAGGCGTTCGAGTTCAACCGCCACATGGATAAGCACGTGCTGAAGCCCGTCGCGAAGGGGTGGAAGACAGTCGTGCCCAGGCCGGCGCAGACCATGATCGCGAACGTTTTCACCAACCTCAATGTCGTGCCACGCGTGGTCAACAACGCGCTACAGGGGAATTGGAACGGCGCGGAACGCGAACTTAGCCGCTTCCTGATCAACAGCACCTTTGGCGTCGCGGGCCTGTTCGACCCAGCCAAGGACGTCTGGAACATCACCAAGAGTCCCGCCGACTTCGGCCAGACTCTCGGCAAGTGGGGCGCCGGGCCCGGACCGTACCTCGTTCTCCCGTTCATGGAGCCGCTCACCGTCCGAGACGGCATCGGCAAGGTGGTCGACCGCGCGATCGATCCGCTGAGCTACGTCGTCCCACTGATCCCGGCTCTCAGCCTCACGGTTGGCAACAGGATCAACGAGCGCGCTCTCAATTACGAGCTCTTCGTAGACTTCGATGATGCTGTGATCGACGCGTACAGCGCCGTGCGAGACGGCTATCTACAGCGGCGGGAGCACATGCTCAACGAATGAGGCCAGCACAGTCGCCGTCGCCCACTACGAGGAGGACGGTTCCCTCTTCAGTGAGTAATCCCAGACACTGACCTGGTAGTGGTCAGCGGCAGGCAGGGCAACATCGAAGTACGCGCGCCCAAACCCCGGGACGCCACCCGGGACCCATGCGATGCGATAGCCCACGGCGGCTCCGGACGCGTCGAGGGCCTGAACGAGCACGCGTACCGGCTCGGCGCTACGCCCGTATCGGCTCACGATGTAGCCCTGAATGCGCTGGATACCACCGGGCTCGGGCTTCGCCTGCCAGTCGACATCGAATTTCTCCTGCCACCCTGCCATTAGCGTCGTGACCGATGGCGCTGGCGAGATCCCGCCGGCCACGCTTCCGCTGGTCGCGCTGCCGCAGCCAGTCACCAGAAGACTGAGGCATCCGGCGGCCAAGCGCGCGGCGGTGACACGATGTTTCCGCACTGCCACGAGATTCATGATGCCTCTTCCATCACATGGCCCGCAACGGCCGGCCACTTCCTGCATACGATGGGCAAATGGACGTGCCCTAGGCGCCGTGCGCGCCCCCACCCTGAAGTGCCAGGTCCGCGCGGAGAGCGTCACGCTTCAGCGCGTGAGCGGCGGATGTCATGGGCGTACAACCAAAGGGCGGTGTTTCAAATCTTCTTGAAACACCGCCCTCATCTGCGGACGTTGTCGCTAAGCTCGGGCGAGGTCGAAGCGATCGTTGTTCATCACTTTGTTCCACGCCGCTGCGAAGTCACGCACGAACTTTTCCTTCGAGTCCTCTTGTGCGTAAAACTCGGCGAGGGCTCGGAGCTCGGAATTCGAGCCGAAGACCAGGTCGACGGCGGTGCCGGTCCACTTGATCTCGCCGGTGGCGCGGTCGCGACCCTCGTACAAATTCTTATCCGAGCCGGATGCTTTCCACTCCGTGCTCATGTCGAGCAGGTTCACGAAGAAGTCATTGGTCAACTTTCCAGGCTGCTTGGTGAAGACGCCGTGTTTGGACTGACCGGAGTTGGCATTCAGGGCGCGCATGCCGCCGATGAGCACCGTCATCTCGGGCGCGGTCAAGTTCAGCATGAATGCGCGCTCCACGAGCAGCGCCGGCGCCGGCAGCTCTTGTCCGGCGCGAATGTAGTTGCGGAACCCGTCGAAGGTGGGCTCGAGCACAGCGAACGACTCCACGTCGGTTCGGTCCTGTGAGGCGTCCGTGCGGCCCGGCGCGAACGGGACCGTGATGTTGTACCCGGCATTCTTCGCCGCTTGCTCGACGGCCGCGCACCCGCCCAGGACGATCAGGTCAGCCAGCGAGACCTTTTTACCGCCGTCCTGCTGGATCTTTCCGAGTGTCTGCAGCACCTTCGACAGCTCGGCCGGGTTGTTCACCTCCCAGTCCTTCTGCGGCGCGAGGCGGATCCGGGCCCCGTTGGCGCCCCCGCGCTTGTCGGTGCCGCGAAAGGTCGCCGCCGACGCCCAGGCGGTGGAGACCAGCTGGGAGACGGACAGCCCGGAGGAGAGGAGCTTGCTCTTGAGGGAAGCGATGTCCTTCTCCCCGATCAACTCATGGTCGACCGCGGGCACAGGGTCCTGCCACAACTGCGGCTGCGGAACCCATGGGCCGAGAAAGCGCACGACGGGCCCCATGTCGCGGTGCAGGAGCTTGTACCACGCCTTGCGGAACGCATCGTCGAGCTGGTCCGGATGCTCGTGGAAGCGCTTCGAGATCGGCCCGTAGATCGGATCGACCTTCAATGCAAGATCCGTCGTGAGCATCATGGTCGTCTGCCGCTTCGACCGATCATGAGCATCGGGTGCGGTGGGCACTGCGCCAGCGGCATTCGGCTTGGGAGCGTACTGCTTGCCGCCGGCTGGGCTCGTCGTCAGCTCATAGTCGTGCTTGTAGAGATTGTCGAGGAACCCGTTATCCCATTTCGTCGGTTCGGTGGTCCAGGGCCCTTCGAGCCCGCTCGTGATCGTGTCTTTGCCCTTGCCGCTGCCAAAACTGTTCTTCCAGCCGAGCCCTTGATCCTCCAGACTGGCGCCCTCCGGTTCGGGACCGACGTACTTGACGGCGGCGGCGGCACCGTGGGCCTTGCCGACCGTGTGGCCGCCGACGATGAGCGCAACCGTCTCCTCGTCGTTCATCGCCATGCGGGCGAACGTCTGTCGAATGTAGCTCGCCGCAAGAGCCGGGTCCGGCTTGCCGCCCGGGCCCTCCGGGTTCACGTAGATCAGGCCCATGTGATCGGCGCCGAAAGGCCCCTGCATGGCCCCGCCATCGCCGTGACGCGCATCTCCAAGCCAGGTGTCCTCGGTCCCCCAGAAGACCTCGTCGGGCTCCCACCGGTCTTCGCGCCCGAAGGCGAAGCCGAACGTCTTGAAGCCCATCGATTCATACGCAGCGTTGCCGGCGAAGACGATCAGGTCGGCCCACGAGATCTTGTTGCCGTACTTCTGTTTCACCGGCCAGAGCAGCCGGCGCGCCTTGTCGAGGCTCGCGTTGTCGGGCCAGCTGTTGAGGGGAGCAAAGCGCTGCATGCCGCTGCCGCCCCCGCCCCGGCCGTCGGCGATGCGGTATGTGCCCGCCGCATGCCAGGCCATTCGGATGAAGAACGGCCCGTAGTGACCGTAGTCGGCCGGCCACCAGGGCTGCGACGTCGTCATGACTTTGATGACGTCCCGCTTCAGCGCTTCGACGTCGAGGGTCTTGAACTCCTTTGCGTAGTTGAAATCCGCGCCCATCGGATTGGACCTGGGCGAGTGCGCCCGAAGAACTGAAATCTCGGGCTGATCCGGCCACCAGTCCCTGTTCGACCTGGGCCGGGTCTGCTTGGGAGTCGGCGAAGGGATTGCGGGGTTCTCGCTTTCGCTCTTAGACATATCGACCTTTCCTTTCTGGTCTGGCACTGCCATCCGCCGCCGGACGACGTCTCGCCGGCCGAGCGCGCCTCTGCGCCTGGCACTCCCGGCAACGACCGAAGAAGTCGATCCGTTGATGCGTGATCGTGAGACCGGTGCGGGCCTCCACGCGTTTTGACAGCGCCCGCGAATGCGGCTCGGCAACCGGGGCGTCGACGTCCGCGATGCGCCCGCAGCGGAGACACGTGAAATGATGGTGGGCCCGGGTGTTGGCGTCGAAGCGGTCTCGGGGCCCTGGTAGTTCACCGAGCAGCCCAGCGTCGACGAGCAGGCGGAGGTTCCGGTACACGGTGGCCAAGCTCACCCTTGGCGCTCGACGGGTGACCAGTCGGTGAACTTCCTCGGCAGTGGGGTGCGTCTTGATGCCTCGGACAACCTCGAGCACCGCGCGCCGCGGAACAGTCAGCCGGAATCCCCGGCCCCGCAGTGCGACCTCCGCACTCTCGACGCCCGGCGGGCGGGCATCGTGCGCTGCCCTTCCAACTCGCATCTCCGGGATGATTCTCATTTACATCTACCTCGCCCGGACGAACGCCACGGTACGAGCGCTCGCCCTCCCTGTCAAGGAGTGAGAGGCACCTCGATCGAGGGTGTAACATTCGACGTCTGGATCATCGGTAAGCAGAGGCTGCGTTCATGCCCTTGTCCCTGGACCGTGCGCGCCTGCTCAAGCAGTTGATCGAGATCGGGATCGCCTTGACCAGCGAGCGCGACCTCGCTTCACTGCCAGCCAGGATCCTGACCGAGGCCCGACGCTTCACTCACGCGGAAGCCGGTACGCTCTATTTCCGTGAGGGCGATCGCCTCCGCTTCGCCGCCGTCCAGAATGACGTATTGGCGCAAACTCTTGGGGAGCAAGAGATGCGCAACCTCTTCCCGGCCGACGTGCCGATGAGCGAGCGGAGCCTCGCGGGGTATGTCGCGCTGTCCCGCGACATTCTGCGCGTCTCTGACGCCTACGACATTCCGATGGAACGACCTTACGGGTTCAATCGCGCAATCGATGCGCAGACCGGCTATCGCACCCGATCGCTCCTCATCGTCCCGCTCGTGGAGGCCTCCGGTCACGTCATCGGCGTGTTTCAGTTGATCAATGCCCTCGACGCGCATCACCAAATCATCGCGTTCGATCCCGACTATGAGGAGTTGATTCGCGCCCTTGCATCGCTGGCCACAGTCGCCATTCGAAATGCGCAACTCGAGGAGTTAGCGCGTGGACGCGAAGCCGTTCAGTTCGTGGCCGGTCTCGCGACCACGATGGCCCATGAGATTAACAACCCTCTCACCGTGATCCGGGGGTACATCCAGATGCTGGTCCGGGAGATATCCGATCCGGTGTGGCGTGAACGGAGTAATGCTGTACTGGGAGCCGTGGAAACGATCCGTGAAAGTGTCGACCGCCTGAACCGGCTCGCCGTGCTGAAACTTGGTGACCAGGCGCACGCAGAGGAACGCTGGAGACGTTAGGCCGTCGCCCCGAGCACCATGTGCCGTCCGAGCGATTCCTCGAAGAGTTGGGTGCTGGCGCCGGCTAGCCTGCGTCGGCTTTGCCTCCGCGCCCCGAGTTCCTGAAATCATCCAAGGAGGTTCAGATGTCTCTCGCCGATGCGATTAGCCAGCTCTCGCCGACGTTCATGGGTCAGCTCTTGCAACCGAACGACACCGGGTACGACGGCGCTCGCCGCGTCCATAACGGGCTGATCGACAAGCGGCCGGCCCTCATCGCGCGCTGCCAAGGCACGGCCGACGTCGTCGACGCCGTGAAGCTCGCGCGAACGCTCGGCCTGGAAGTCGCCGTTCGCGGCGGCGGCCACAACGTCGCCGGACGCGCCACGATCGACAACGGACTGATGATCGACCTCGCACCGATGAAGGGCATTTTCCTTGACCCACGCCGGCGCACGGTGCGGGCGCAAGGCGGTGTGCTGTGGAAGGAGCTCAATCGCGAGACGCAGGCGCATGGGCTCGCCACGACCGGCGGCGTCGTGGGCACAACGGGGATAGCCGGGCTCACGCTCGGCGGCGGCCTCGGCTGGCTGATGCCAAAGTACGGCCTCGCCCTCGACAACCTGCGCGCCACCGAGCTCGTCATGGCCGACGGCAGCGTGCGGTGCGTCAGCGCCACCGAGGATCCGGACCTTTTCTGGGCGATCCGTGGCGGCGGCGGCAACTTTGGCGTCGCGACGTCGCTCGAGTACGCGGTGCACCCCGTCGGCCCGACGGTCACTGGTGGCCTGGTATTGCACCCGCTCGCGCGCGCGCGCGTGACCTCTTGAAGTTCTTCCGCGACTACTGCGCCACCCTGCCGGACGAGATCATGGTCGCGGCTGGCATG
>Ga0207428_10004978_pt1 | contig 12510 bp, 10 predicted proteins | sample RhiMethybrSRZTD1_FD_187600 | JGI IMG/M metagenome (GOLD analysis project Ga0207428, IMG submission 187600) | Populus rhizosphere microbial communities from Tennessee, USA - Rhizosphere MetaG P. TD hybrid SRZTD1 (SPAdes) (version 3) | ecosystem: Host-associated > Plants > Roots > Rhizosphere >... | reverse complement strand
AGTCCGTGGTGCGCGGCCGCGAGGACGTCGTTGGCCTGGATTCCTCCGTCATCCTGCCCCGCCAGGTCTGGGAAGCATCCGGCCACGTCGATGTCTTCTCCGACCCCCTGGTGGAGTGCCTCTCCTGCCACAAGCGCTACCGCGCCGACCACCTCGAAGAAGAGTACGAGGAAAAGAAGGGCCGTCCGGCCGAAAACGGACTCAAGGACATCGCCTGCGCCAACTGCGGCACCCGCGGCGAATGGACCGAACCGCACGAGTTCTCCGGGCTCCTGAAGACGTTCCTCGGCCCGGTGGCCAGCGAAGAGGGCCTGCACTACCTGCGCCCGGAGACGGCCCAGGGCATCTTCGTGAACTTCAACAACGTGCTCACCACGTCACGCAAGAAGCCCCCGTTCGGCATCGGCCAGATCGGCAAGTCCTTCCGCAACGAGATCACGCCCGGAAACTTCATCTTCCGTACCCGCGAGTTCGAGCAGATGGAGATGGAATTCTTCGTCGAGCCGGGCACGGACGAGCAGTGGCACCAGTACTGGATGAAGGAGCGCATGGACTGGTACACCGGCCTGGGCATCCGCGAGGAGAACCTCCGCTTCTTCGAGCACCCGCTGGACAAGCTCAGCCACTACTCCAAGGGCACCACGGACATCGAGTACCGCTTCGGCTTCCAGGGCTCCGAGTGGGGCGAGCTCGAAGGCATCGCCAACCGCACCGACTTCGACCTCACCACGCACGCCAAGGCATCGGGCACTGACCTGAGCTACTTCAACCAGGCCACCAACGAGCGCTACACGCCGTACGTGATCGAGCCCGCCGCCGGCCTGACCCGCTCGTTCATGGCCTTCCTGATCGATGCCTACACGGAGGACGAGGCCCCCAACGCCAAGGGCGGCGTGGACGTCCGCACCGTGCTCAAGCTGGACCCGCGGCTCGCGCCGGTCAAGGCCGCCGTGCTTCCGCTGAGCCGCAACGAGGACCTGTCCCCGAAGGCCAAGGCCCTGGGCACCCAGCTCCGCAAGAACTGGAACATCGATTTCGACGACGCCGGGGCCATCGGCCGCCGCTACCGCCGCCAGGACGAGATCGGCACCCCGTTCTGCATCACCGTGGACTTCGACACCCTCGACGACCAGGCCGTCACCATCCGCGAGCGCGACACCATGAGCCAGGAACGCGTCTCCCTGGACAAGGTGGAGGGCTACCTGGCCGCACGGCTGATCGGCGCCTAGGCGTGGCGATCCAATACCGTGAATGGCGCGAGGGCGACGACCTCGCGCTCCTGGAGATCTGGGGAGACCCGGAAACCGTCCAGGCCGGGCAGTTCCGCGGAACGCTGGCACCGTCCGGGAACTCTCCCTGGCGGCGCTGCATCGTGGCCGAGGACGTTGTTGACGGCGTTGCCATCCCGGTGGCCGCCGGCGTGGTCCATGAGGCATCCCTGCACCCGGAGCGCCTCTGGGCCTACATCGAGGTGGCACGGGACCACCGCCGCTCCGGCATCGGTTCCACCCTGCTGGTCATGCTCCGGCGCGAGGCTGAAGGGTCGCCGTCGGGCGTTTCCAAGCTGCGGTGCAAGGTGGAGCCGGGCACTCCCGGCGCGGCCTTCGCGGAGGCGGCCGGACTGGCCCCCATCCAGCGCTCGCAGCTCGTGGTGGTGGAGCCGGCAGCCCTGAAGCTTCCCGTCTTCGGGGACGGTTCCGAGGAAGCGGCGTCGGAGCGCATCGAGGATCTGGCCACCGGTTCGGTGGAGCTCTCCGACGTGGTGGGCAGGTACTACACGTCCGTGCACGGCTGGGACAGCCCGGGCGAGCTGAGCGTGGCCACCGTGCAGCGCCTGTTCCTGGACGACCTCAGCGGCGCCCACGGCGCGATCGTGCTGCGGGCGCCGAAGGCCAGCGCTTTCGGCCAGGGCGTGCCGGCGTCGAAGAAGGGCAGGCTGCAGGCGTTCGCGGTCAGCTACGCGCAGGGCAGCTCGGACCATCCCTCGGATGTGTTTCTCGGCCATGAGCCGGGGCTGGACGCGGACGAGGCACAGGCCGCGATCCGCGATCTCCTTGCCCTCATCGCGTACCAGTACCCGGTCCTGATGGAACTTGACGACTCCATGGCAGCGCTGCGCGCCGTCATCGAACCCCTGATGGAGTCCGGCAAGGCACGGCGCCAAGGATCCGAGACGTTCGTCGTCGCCGACCCGGCCTAGCCATTAACCCCGCCGACCCGCAGCAGCGGCCGTTTCCAACGGCCGCCACTGCGGGTCAGCTGGCTTAAAGCTACTTGCCGGCGGGAATCACCGGGGGAACGAAGTCGAACGTCATTCCCAGCAGCCACACGAGCACGAGCACCACGGGCAGGTGGAACACGAACTGCAGGAACGTGAAGCCCACCAGGTCCCGGGCCCGCAGTTTCAGCACCGCGAGCAGCGGCAGCATGAAGAACGGATTGACCAAGTTGGGCAGGGCCTCGGCGATGTTGTAGATCTGGACGGTCCAGCCCAGGTTCATGTTCACATCCGTGGCCGCCTGCATCACGTACGGCGCCTCCACCAGCCACTTGCCGCCGCCGGAGGGAACGAACAGCCCCAACACGGCGGTGTACAGGGCAATCACGACGGCGAACGCACCGCCGCCGCCGATGTCCGAGAAGAATTCGGCCAGGTGTGCCGAGAGGGACATGCCGCCGTGGCCGGTGGCCTTCGTGAGGATCGCGGCCATGGCCGCGTAGAGCGGAAACTGCACGAGGATGCCGGCGGTCGCCGGCACGGCCTTGGTCACGGCCTGCAGGAAGTTCCGCGGCGTCCGGTGCAGCACAAGGCCCAGGATGAGGAACACGAGCAGGTATCCGTTGAGGCTGCTCACCACGGTCAGGAACGGCTTGGTGAGGAACTGCGACACCAGCCAGCCCAGGGTCAGGATTCCGGCGAGGATTGGCAGGATCATGCTGTATTCGAGCCATTCGCCGGGGCGGGACCGCGGCGCCGGTTCGCTCAGGTCGTCGTCGAGGTCCACGCCGAGGTCCTCGGCCGTGCGCACGGCGGCACCGCGCGGCGCCGAGAAATGGGCGATGACGGTGGTGAGGGCCATGAGGATGGCGAGGGTGAGCAGCGACTGCCACGTGAAGATGGTGGTGCCGAAGTCCAGGACCCCGGTGATCTTCAGCAGCGCAGGCGGGAGCGAGGCCGCCGTGGCCTGCAGTTGCGCCGCCGAGGAGGACAGCCCCAGCGCCCAGACGGCCCCGAGGCCCATGAAAGCCGCCGCCCCGAGCGCGCGGTAGTCGACGGACAGGTCCTTGCGGCGCGCGATGGCCCGCGCCAGGAGGCCGCCGAAGATGAGGCTGAGGCCCCAGTTCAGGAAGGACACGGACATGGAGAGCATCGCCACGAAGCTGACGGCGGTCCGGGCCGTCGACGGGACCAGCGCGAGCCGGTTGATGAGCCTGGCCACCGGCGGGGACGTCGCCACGACGTAGCCGGTGAGCACCACCATGGCCATCTGCAGGGTGAACGCGGTGAGGTCCCAGAAGCCGTTGCCGAACGAATCGGCGATGGACTGCGGTGAGGCGCCGATGGCGAGGGCCGCCACGGCAATGAGGACCACGCCGGCCAGGGCGAAGATGTAGGCGTCCGGGAACCACTTTTCGGTCCACCCTGCCAGCCGCTGGGCCAGGCGGGCGAGGCCGCGTTCGTCGATCTCACTTCTTGTCAGGACTGTGTCTGCCACAGGAAGGATCCCTCTCCATTGAGTGCGTGCGTACCCATGGAGCCTAGCCAACGGGCGGGCGGGGATCAGTGGCGCCGCGGCGGCCAGGGGATGAAGCCGCTGGTGGACTCCACGTATTCGCGGTAGCCGGGGCGGCCGGACATGGCCTGTTCGGTGAGCGGCTTGCCGGTCTTGCCTGCCAGCGTCCAGATCATCAGCGCGGGGGATAGGACCGTGAGGAGCCCGGGCCAGGAATCCGCCGTGATGAGGAACAGCCCGGCCCACACGGCGGCGTCGCCGAAGTAGTTCGGGTGGCGGGTGTAGCGCCACAGCCCGGTATCCAGCACCGTTCCGCGCCGCGACGTGTCCGCCTTGAAGCGCGCCAGCTGCCAGTCACCCACGGCCTCAAAGAAGAACCCGACCAGCCAGCACAGCACACCGGCAGCGGCCAGCGCCCCCACCGGTCCCGTGCTGAACATGCCCACCTGGACGGTCAGGGACACAACGAACATCACCACGCCCTGGGGCAGGTACACCCGGCGGAGCGCGTAAACGTTCCGCGACCCGGCCGCGCCGTCCAGCATTGCCGCATAGCGCGGATCCTCATGCCCGCCGCGGGCCCGCCGGCCGATGTGGGTGCCGAGCCGGACGCCCCAGATCCCCGTCAGGACCAGGAGCAGCAGCCGCCGCGCGTCATCTCCGGCACCGGCCGACAACACAAAGGACACCGCTGCGACGGCAACGAAACCCGGCCCCCACGCCACGTCCATGACCGAGTGCCGGCCCTGGGCCACGGCCACTGCAAAGGTCACACCCAGCACTACGAGGACGGCGAGCGCCGTCCACGGCAGGCTGGCCAGGAACGCGTCCAGCGGGAACGGGCTCACAGTACGACCGGGAGGTTTCCGGCAGGGGACGGCATCAGCCGGTCCAGCGCGGCGGCCGGAGCGGACGGCGTGGCCCCGGCCAGACCGGTCTTCTCACTGAAGGCCTTCATCAGGAAACCCGTGGCCAGCGTGTGCCAGAGCCGTACGCGCCGGAACATGAAGTGGCCGGCGCCCCGGAGCGAGACGTACTGCGCCACGTCGGCCTCCTGCGCAGCGCGGCGGGAGAACCGCAGCGATGCCGCCGGGCTCGTCCAGCGGTCCTGGTCGCCGTGCACGACCAGGAGCTTCCGCCCCGCCAGCGGCGTGGCCGGCGTTGCGTCATCGAGCCACGGAGCCAGCGCCACGACGGCGTCCACCTGGGGATCGTCCGCCGCGCAGATGGCGGTGAGGCCGCCCATGGAGTGCCCCAGCAGGTACACCGGGAGGCCGGGATGCTCTTCGCGGATCTTCGCCAGCGCCCAGCGGGCGTCCTTCAGCGGTGACATCTCGTCGCCGTTCCAGCCGCGCACGCGGTTCCGCAGGATCCACACCGCGAGCCCCCGGTCCTTCCCCGCCCGATGCAAAAGCCGTGCAAACGGCACCATCCGGGCCGGGCTCAAATGTCGGGCCTCGACCGGCTCGAAACTGTGCGAGCGCCCGCCGTGGAGCACCAGCGCCACGCCCTGCGTGGTCCCGGCCGGGCGCAGGACAGTCAGGACAGCTTCCGACGGCGTTCCCTCCGGCAGCGCTGCGGGTCCCGTTTCGTGCCGGTCAGTCCTGCGTTGGCTCACTCCTGCGTCCTCCGACTTTCATGTGGTCCATTTATCAACACTATGGTGCCCGCCGTAGAGTTCAAGCATGAGGTCTAACTGCTGATGGGTTCCGGTCACTCCCACGGTCACACAGGGCATTCGGAGCCAACGGCCCAGTCGATTGCCGCCCGCAGGAAAGCAAACAGGATTCTCGCGGCGGTCCTGATTCCGCTGACGCTGCTGACGCTCGCGGCCATGGCCGCGCTGTGGCCGTCCGGCAACCGCGAGGGCCTGACGCTGGCCAATCCGTACGCCGCGGCCCCGGGCGTCACCTTTGACACCGGCCGGATCCAGCGGGTCGTCACGGAGGGCTGCAGCCAGGCGACGGCGCAGGGTCCCCAACAGGGTTCCCAGGAGGGCGCGCAGAACGGCGGCTCGCAGTGCATGTTCGCCTTCACCGAGCCGGACAAGGGCGGCAACCCGGTCAAGGTCGTGATCAACCCGGATATCGCCAAATCCCACGGCGTCCGGGTCGGCGACAACATCCGCTACCTCAACCTCTCCAACGCCCAGGGCGCGTCCGCCGCCCAGGGTTCGCCGTCCTATATCTTCGTGGACTTTGTCCGGACCATGCCCATCATCCTGCTGGCCGTCCTCTACGCCCTGGTGGTGGTGGCGGTGGCGCGCTGGCGCGGGCTCCGCGCCCTGATCGGCCTCGTCGGCGCCTACTTCGTGCTGGTGAGCTTCATGCTGCCCGGGCTCGTGGAGGGGAAGCCGCCGCTGCTGCTGGCGCTGGTGGGATCCACGGTGATCATGATCGGGGTGCTGTACTTCGCGCACGGGTTCTCGGCGCGGACGTCCACCGCACTGCTGGGAACCATCTTCGGGCTGGGCATCACGGCTCTGCTGGCAGCCTGGGCGACGGATGCCGCGAACCTCGCCGGAGTGGGAAACCACGACGCCGCCACCCTGACCAATATCTCGGGCAGCATCTCCATTTCCGGCATCATCCTGTGCGGGCTCATCATTTCCGGGCTCGGCGTGCTGAACGACGTCACCATCACGCAGTCATCGGCGGTCTGGGAACTGTACGAACTGGCGCCGGCCACCAGCGCCCGCAAACTGTTCACGTCCGCGATGCGGATCGGCCGGGACCACATCGCCTCCACCGTGTACACCATCGCCTTTGCCTACGCCGGCGCGGCCCTGCCCGTCCTCATCATCGTGATGCTCTACGACCGCCCCCTCGGCGAGGCGCTCACCAGCGCCGAACTGTCCGAAGAGGTCATCCGCACGCTCGTGGGATCGATCGGCCTGGTGCTGGCCATTCCCGTCACCACGCTCATCGCCGTCCTCGTGGTCAAGGCCACCGGCATCCGCACCGGCGGCCAGGCTGAGGTAACGCCCGACGACGTCGAGGACACCGGAGCGCTCGCCGCCGCGGCGGCCGTCGCCGGGGAAACCGCGACGGCGGGCGTGGACTCCGGTCCGACGGCCGAGACCCGGCGGGGCAGGCGGGCAGCCCAGCGCGGCTGAACGCCGTCGTCGTCGGGTTCTGCCCGATTTGCCCGGCTTTGAGACAATAGACGGGTGACTGTTGTAGCAACGCCTCCCGCCCCCAAGCTGGAACTTCCGCCGCTGAAACTCGGCCCCATCACCGTGGACACCCCGGTGGTGCTCGCGCCCATGGCCGGAATCACCAACACCGCCTTCCGCAGGCTCTGCCGTGAATACGGCGGCGGCATGTACGTGGCGGAGATGGTCACCTCCCGTGCCCTGGTGGAGCGCACCCCGGAATCGCTGCGCATCATTTCGCACGACGACGACGAAAAAGTCCGCTCCGTGCAGCTCTACGGCGTGGACCCCGCCACGGTGGGCCAGGCCGTGCGGATGCTCGTTGACGAGGACCGCGCGGACCACATCGACCTCAACTTCGGCTGCCCCGTGCCCAAGGTCACCCGGCGCGGCGGCGGCTCGGCCCTGCCCTGGAAGATCGACCTCTTTACCGCCATCGTGCAGACCGCGGTCAAGGAAGCGTCCAAGGGCGGCATCCCGCTGACCATCAAGATGCGCAAGGGCATCGACGACGACCACCTGACGTACCTCGACGCCGGCCGCATCGCCCGCGATGCCGGGGTTGCCGCCGTTGCGCTCCACGGCCGTACGGCCGCGCAGTTCTACTCCGGCCAGGCCGACTGGTCGGCGATCGCCCGCCTGCGCGAGGCCCTCCCCGACATCCCCGTCCTGGGCAACGGCGACATCTGGTCTGCGGAGGACGCCGTGCGCATGGTCCGCGAAACGGGCGTCGACGGCGTGGTCGTGGGCCGCGGCTGCCAGGGCCGCCCCTGGCTGTTCGGTGACCTGCAGGCCGCCTTCGAAGGAAGCGACGAGCGGCACCGCCCGGGCCTGCGCCAGGTGGCCGAGGGCGTCTACCGCCATGCCGAGCTCATGGTCGAGACCTTCGGCAATGACGAATACAAGGCCCTGCGTGAGATCCGCAAGCACATGGCTTGGTACTTCAAGGGCTACGTCGTGGGCGGTGAACTGCGGGCCAAGCTCGCCACCGTGCCCACCCTCGAGGTGCTGCGCGAATTGCTCGACCAGCTGGACATGGACCTGCCGTACCCGGGCACCGATTCGGAAGGCCCGCGCGGCCGGGCCGGGTCGCCCAAGAAACCGGCGCTGCCCAAGGACTGGCTGCTGAGCCGGCAGATGGACGCGGACCAGACCCGCGACATCTCCGCCGCGGAACTGGATGTGTCCGGTGGGTGAAAGCCAGCTCGCCGAGAGCCAGCTGGTCCCCGTCCGCGGGCCGTCCCAGTCCCTGCCGGGCTACGGGCCGCACGACTCTGCCCGCTGGGTGGAGGAACCGCCCAAAAGCACCTATCGGTCCGACTTTGAGCGCGACCGCGCCCGCGTGCTGCACTCGTCGGCGCTGCGCCGGCTCGGTGCCAAGACCCAGGTGGTGGCGCCGGACACGGACGACTTCGTCCGGACCCGGCTGACGCACAGCCTTGAGGTGGCGCAGGTGGGCCGTGAGCTCGGGCGTGCCCTGGGCTGCGACCCCGATGTGGTGGACACCGCCTGCCTCAGCCACGACCTCGGGCACCCGCCGTTCGGCCATAACGGCGAGTCGGCGCTGAACGAGATGGCGCACGCAATCGGCGGCTTCGAAGGCAATGCCCAGACGCTCAGGCTGCTCAGCCGGCTCGAGCCTAAGGTTCTGGACACAGAGGGCCGGCCGGCCGGCCTGAACCTGACGCGCGCGAGCCTCGACGCGGCGGCAAAGTACCCCTGGTCCGCCCTGGATGCCCCGGTGATCCACGGCCAGCGCACCAGCAAGTTCGGCGCCTACGAGGACGACCTGCCCATCTTCAACTGGATCCGGGAGGGGGCGCCGGAGCGGCGCTCGTGCCTTGAGGCCCAGGTCATGGACCTCGCTGACGACATTTCCTACTCCGTCCACGACGTCGAGGACGCCATCGTCGCCGGCCATTTCCAGCTGCGCTGGATGGACAACCCGGACCACCGGGCACGGGTGGTGGGCTACGCCAAGCAGTGGTACCTGCCCCACAACGATCCCGCGGCCATCGACGCCGCCCTCGCACGGCTGGAGGCCACGGACGTCTGGGTGCGCGAGGCCGACGGCAGCCGCAAGTCCATGGCGGCCCTGAAGGACATGACCAGCCAGCTGATCGGCCGGTTCTGCCAGAGCGCGCTGGAGACCACCCGCGCCGTCTACGGTCCGGAAAACCTGACACGCTACAGGGCCGAACTCATGGTCCCGGACGAGACCGTCATGGAAATCGCCGTGATGAAGGGCCTGGCCACCACGTTCGTGATGACCACGGACCACCGCCAGCCCATCTACGAACGCCAGCGTGAGGTCCTGCACGCGCTGGTGACGTCCCTGAACGCCTCCGGGGACCGCCACCTGGAACCCATGTTCGCCGCCGACTGGAGGGACGCAGCCGACGACGGCGCCCGGCTCCGGGTGGTCATCGACCAGGTGGCGTCGCTGACGGACGGTTCCGCGCTGGCCATGTACGAACGGCTGGTCGGCAGCCTGCCGTCGCTGTGGTGATGGGGGCAGCCGTGACGTTGACCTCATCCTGCCTCCCGGCGTCGTCGGCTGACCTGATCCTGTCCGGCCCCGGGACTAGGATGGCTTCGTGGCCGGCCTGATCAAACGTGAAGATATCGACGAAGTACGCCAGCGCACGGACATCAAGGAAGTAGTCGACGGCTACGTCACGCTCAAGGGCGCGGGGCTGGGCTCCTTCAAGGGCCTGTGCCCGTTCCACGACGAGCGCTCGCCGTCGTTCACCGTCCGCCCCCAGGTGGGGCGCTACCACTGCTTCGGCTGCGGCGAGGACGGCGACGTCATCGCGTTCGTGCAGAAGCTGGACCACACCTCCTTCCACGAGGCCGTGGAGAAGCTGGCCGCCCGGATCGGCTACGAGCTGCGCTACGAGGACGGCGGCACCGGCCCCAACCGGGAAGAGGTGGGCAAGCGGCAGCGGCTCCTGGACGCCCACAAAGTGGCCGATGAATTCTTCCGCGCGCAGCTGCTGACCCAGGGCGCCGCGGAGGGCCGGAAGTTCCTGCAGCTCCGGGGGTTCGACCGCGCGGCGGCGGAGCAGTTCGGCGTCGGCTACGCGCCGCAGGGCTGGGACGCGCTGCTCAAGCACCTCCGCGGCCGCGGCTTCACGGATGCCGAGCTGAAACTGACGGGAATGTTTTCCGAGGGCAACCGGGGCATTTACGACCGCTTCCGGGGCCGCCTCATCTGGCCCATCCGGGACATCGCCGGGGACACCATCGGCTTCGGCGCGCGCAAGCTGTACGAGGACGACCAAGGCCCCAAATACCTGAACACCCCGGAAACCACCCTCTACAAGAAGTCCCAGGTCCTCTACGGCATCGACCTCGCCAAGCGGAGCATCGCCAAGGAGCGCCAGCTGGTGGTGGTGGAGGGCTACACGGACGTCATGGCCTGCCACCTCGCGGGGATCCCGACGGCGGTGGCCACCTGCGGCACCGCGTTCGGCGCCGACCACATCAAGATCGCCCGCCGGCTGCTGTCCGACGACGGCACCGGGGGAGAGGTCATCTTCACCTTCGACGGCGACGCCGCCGGCCAGAAGGCGGCCCTGCGGGCCTTCGATGAGGACCAGCGCTTCGTGGCCCAGACCTACGTTGCCGTGGAGCCGACCGGAGCGGACCCCTGCGATCTGCGCCAGACCCGTGGGGACGCCGCTGTCCGCGAGCTGATCGGCACCCGCAGGCCGCTCTTTGAGTTCGCCATCCGGGCGGCCCTGAAGCGGCACAACCTGGACACCGTGGAAGGCCGCGTGGCCGCGCTGCGGGAATCCGCACCCGTGGTGGCCCAGATCCGCGACGCCGGCATCCGCCCGGCGTATACGCGGGAACTGGCCGGATGGCTGGGCATGTCCATCGAGGATGTGGGCGGCGCGGTTGCCGCCGCCGCCAAGCGCGGCGCGCAGGGCACCCCCCAGAACTCTGCCCCAGGCGTCGCCGCGCTCCCGGCGTCGGGCGTCCTCCCGTCCTTCAACCGGCCGGACCCGCGGGACCCCGTGGCCTCCATGGAGCGCCAGGCGCTGGAGGTGGCCCTCCAGGAGCCGGCAATGCTGGGCGGCGGCATCTGGGAGCGGTTTGCGGCCGTCCGGTTCGCCACCCCCGCCTACCAGGCCATCCACGACGCCATCCGGGCCACCGGCCACGGCTTCATCGGCGACCCCGTGCAGTGGGTGGAGAAGCTGCGCCAGGAGGTTCCCGAACCGCTGCAGCCGCTGGTTTCCGAACTCGCCGTGGTTCCGCTGCCGGCCAACACCGCCGAGGGCGTGCTCAAATATTGCCGGGACATCCTGGCCCGGCTGTTCGAGCTGCAGATCACGCGCGTGAAGGCGGAAAAGATGGGGCAGCTGCAGCGGCTGGATGCCGGTGCCCATCCGGAGGAATTCCAGCGGCTGAACCGCGAACTGATGATGCTGGAAATGGAACGCCGCTCGCTCCGCTCCGACGCCTGAACCGCCGGGCGGCGCAGTGCCGGGGAGGCCCGTCCCGGCGCCGATTTCGCTTCCCGGCAGGGTCTTTGCTAGGCTTATACCCGCTTCATTCCTCCTTAGCTCAATTGGCAGAGCATTCGACTGTTAATCGAAGGGTTGCTGGTTCAAGTCCAGCAGGAGGAGCGCACAGTCCCCGTTCCGGGCTTCCGGAACGGGGACTTTTTTATACCCGGGCGGGGTATTTCGGCTCACCGTTCCGCCGATTTCCCATAGCGGCGAAACCTTTGCTAATGTCATACCTGCTTCATTCCTCCTTAGCTCAATTGGCAGAGCATTCGACTGTTAATCGAAGGGTTGCTGGTTCAAGTCCAGCAGGAGGAGCAAGTAACAGCCCCCGGCCTCATGAGGCCGGGGGCTGTTGTCTTTTTCGGCCCGGAGCCGGGCTCAGACGAAGTCCATCTCCACCTGGAGGAACCTCTCCGCCTCGGCCACGGCCTCGGCGAAGGCCTCCCTTTCGGTGGGCGACTTCCGGGGCTCCCGGGGGTGCCATTCGTGCGGAGAGGAATGGACGCGGGTGAACCCGCCGTCGGGCGGGGCGTAGAAGATGCCGAAGCGCTGCACCGGCCATTCCGGCGACGTTTCCGGTGCCACCAGCAGTGCCGCATTGAATGCCGGGTTGAACCACTGGGCTATGGGCCGCCGTCGGTCCTCAGTGAAAAGTCCCGCCGCATAGAGAGCTGCCGACTGCGCACTGGTCTGTGTGCACAGCCGGTCCCACCACAACGGCAGTATGCCGGCGTCGCACCGCTGCCACGTGGCCGGAAGTGGAGGATGATCCTGCCAGTGGGGCACGTAACAACTTTATCGCGCACGGGGCCGCGGCGAACAGATGGCCGCAGCAGCTGGCCGTAAGGGAGAGCGGGCGCTCAGTGCCGGATCCCTTCCAGGCTCCCAACGCCGCTTCAGGGCCGGGTCAGTGGCCGTTCAGGGCCGGTTCCACGGCCCCGGATTGAGGCGGTACAGCAGCGCCGAACCCGCCACGGCACCGAGAATGATGCCCATCGCAGGGTTCCCCACGGCCCTGCCTGCGAAGTATCCTGCCACCGCTCCGAGGACCGCGCCAACGAACAGGCCGCGGCGGTTGCGGTGGGGTTTGCGAGTCATGCTG
>Ga0207428_10004975_pt1 | contig 12514 bp, 12 predicted proteins | sample RhiMethybrSRZTD1_FD_187600 | JGI IMG/M metagenome (GOLD analysis project Ga0207428, IMG submission 187600) | Populus rhizosphere microbial communities from Tennessee, USA - Rhizosphere MetaG P. TD hybrid SRZTD1 (SPAdes) (version 3) | ecosystem: Host-associated > Plants > Roots > Rhizosphere >... | reverse complement strand
CGGGCCATCGCCCTGTATTACGAGCATGGCAAAACCTTTCCCAAAACCCTCGACGACCTGGTACTGGACCGCCGTCTGCCCACCATTCAACGCTACTTGCGCCGGGTCTATGAGGACCCTCTGCTCGGTACCAACGAGTGGGGCCTGATCCCGGGCCCGGGCGACACCATCATGGGCGTCTACAGCACCGCAAAGGGAACCCCTTTCAAGCAAAGTAACTTTTCAAGGGAAAACCAAAGCTTCTCAGGACAAGGCAGTTATCAAGGGTGGATGTTTCTGTATGGCCCTGGACAGAGTAACCCTCCAAAAAGCGTCACGCCCCATGGAGCTCAACCAACCGGATAAAGCCTACCGCAACAACTTACCCTGATTGTTCCATGCAGTTCGGAACATGTTTATCTGAATTGAAGGTGGACACAAAAATGAAGAATTTACAGCAAAAAATTCGACACCTGCTTGGGTGGGCGATGGCGGCGGCGTTCTTGGTACCCACGCTGATCTGGGCCCATGGTGCAGTGGACACTCCCGTTTCACGACAGGTGCATTGCTATACGCTCCCAAACTTCTGGCAAGGCACCAATGATCCAGCCTGTAAAGCTGTGCATGAAGTGAGCGGAACATATCCGGGGCAGCAATGGAACGAAGTGGCCAAGGAGATCAAAGACTATAACGATCAGAGCACTGTCGAAAAATCGATACCGGATGGCGAACTCTGCTCGGCAGCTCACGAAAAAAAGAATGGTCTGAATTTACCTTTGGCCACGTGGGACAAAACAACCATAACGCCCAAAAATGACAAAATGGAGGTGCGAATTATTGGCACAGCGCCTCATGTACCCAGCTTCGTGAAAATTTACCTCAGTAAACCCGGCTATAACGCTGCGACGACGAAACTGAAGTGGAGCGACCTGGACTTAATCCATGAAGAACGGATGACCGTCGCCCGCACCGACTGGGGCAGTCAGCCTCCGATGATTCAGGGGGCGAGTGGTTACTTCAAGTTCGACGTAAAAATTCCGCATGGTCGTTCGGGTGACGCCGTACTTTTTACCCGGTGGCAGCGCGAAGATCCGGCTGGCGAAGGTTTCTACAACTGTAGCGACATCACCATTGCCAGTGGTGGGGCACCTGATCCACTGCATGATCTGGGTCAATTTATTGGTTCCGAGATGGATCGCCTCAAGCCAGGGGACTCCGTGCGCTTGCGCATCATGGACGATACGCCTGCCGCCAAGGAAATCGTTGATGTCCGCCAAGAGATCGACCAAAGCAACGTGAACCAGAATATCTGGGGTCGTCAGTTGGCTGAGAAAGTGGACTCGAACATCGCCAAAATAGGTGAAAAAAACGGCAGCAATGTGGTCTTCAACACCACCAACGCTGCCGCCAACTCGGTTTATGCAACCAAAGAGGCTTACACCAAAGCCATGTCCATCATCTCCGGTGGTGGTGAGACGCCTCCCGATCCAAGGCCCCCGGTAGCAAGGATTGCCGGCCCAACCTCATTGGTGTCAGGACAGACTTATACCTTTTCTGGCCAGTCCTCAGTCGGGTACAACGGCAAGTTGGACTTTAATTGGACACCCGCTGGAGAGACCGGAACAATAAATGCCGACACAGTCACATTCAAAGCCTTCCCCTCCACAGTACCGGCAGAACACACTGTACGGTTGACCGTAGTCGATAAGCAGAACAAAACAGACAGCAAAGCCGCACTTAAGGTAATCATTAATCCGGCCGACAGCGGCAGTTATCCCCCTTATGTAAAGAACAAAACACCTCCATATGCCCCTAATGAGAAAGTTTCGAACAAAGGTGCAAACTATCAATGCAAAGGCAGTACTGCGAGTGGGTGGTGTTCGCAATCACCGCCCCATTACGAGCCAGGTGTAGGTAGTGACTGGACAGATGCCTGGGACAAAATCGATTAACTACATCCCAGTAGTTTCTACCAGGAAAGCGCCGCGCTTAATTGTGCGGCGCGTTTTAAAGAAGCAATAAGTTAGTTCAATTACCCATGAAAAATTACTGTTTCACAGCCCATCACAGGTACAAAGCTTCAAGATAAAGCGAAATCAGCAACACCTTAAATACCGTGACGTAGCTCTACCGGCGGTGCCTGTGTCATTACGGGCCGGGAGAGTTACGCACAACCACTTTACCTTGGCACTCCCAACAGGGTATTTCCATGCGCTCGCTATCGATACCTCGTACTGCCTCACACTCACAACGGGGCTTCACCCTATTAGAACTGCTCGTTGTTCTGCTGATCATCGCCCTGCTCGCCGGTTACGTCGGCCCCAAGATGTTCGATCGACTTGAATTGGCCAAGGTGCAATCCGCCAAAGGCCAGATGAAGTCCTTGGGCGATACCTTGAATCAGTACCGCCTGGACAACGGTCATTACCCCAGCGAAGCCCTGGGCTTGAAAGCGCTGACCGAACGCCCGGCCTCCGAACCCAATTGGCATGGCCCTTATCTACCCAAAGGCGCACCACCAGACCCGTGGAATAATCCCTATCTGTTCAAAAACCCCGGCGCAGCCCACGAGATCGAAATTATCTCCCTTGGGCGCGATGGCCAGGCAGGCGGCGAAGGGACTAACGCTGACATCGTGTTTGGTCAATGAACATGCCCCCTTTCGTCCTCGCACTGGGCGCTTTGTTTTTGATCAACGGCGCACACGCCAATTGTTGGCAACTGGCGGGTAGCCGTTACCACATAGACCCATTATTGCTTTACGCCATCGCCAAGGTTGAGTCGGGCTTGAACCCGTCCGCCCGCAATCTCAACAACGACGGCAGCCATGACATCGGCCTGATGCAAATCAACAGCCGCCATTTGCCGGCATTGGCGCAGTTTGGCATTACCGAACAACACCTGCTGACTCAACCCTGCACTAGCGTGATCGTCGGAGCCTGGGTGCTCGCCGGCTTCATCCGCGAGAAAGGTTACGACTGGCAAGCCGTCGGCGCCTATAACGCCGGTACGCGCCCCGGGCGCGATGCCCGTCGCTCGCGCTACGCCGCCACCGTCTGGCGTTACTACGGCGAACTGCAGCGACGCCGCCAACAACTGGCCGGGCAGACACCATGAGCGACTTCGAAGCGCGCATCATCCGCGATGGCCATTTGCAGACCCTGCGCATCCAGGCTCCGGACCTTGCGCAGGCACGCCGGCAACTGCAGGACGACGGTACGCAGATCATCTCTGTGCAAGCGCGTCGTGAGCTGAAACTGCCCAGCCGTCGCGCAAAATTTGCCCTGGGCCTGTTCATCCAGGAACTGGTGGTACTGCTGGACGCCGGCCTGGTGCTGGTAGAGGCCGTGGAAACCTTGCGCGACAAGGCAGAGCCCGGCGTCAATCGGCAGGTCATGAGTGAACTGCTGGAATCGATGTACCAAGGCAACGCACTGTCCCGGGCGATGCAGCTCAAGCCACAGACGTTCCCTTCGCTGTTGATCGCTACCGTGGCTTCCTCGGAGCACAGCGGCCAGTTGTCCGTCGCCCTGCGACGTTATCACCACTTTGAGGCGCATCTGGAAACGGTGAAGAAGCGCGTCAGCGGAGCACTGATGTATCCCCTGGTGGTACTGAGTGTCGGTGCGTTGGTCCTGCTGTTCCTGTTGTTTTTTGTGATCCCGAGATTTGCCTCGGTGTTCGATGCGGTAGCCGATCTGCCGGCCACGGCCCGGTTCATGGTTTGGTGGGGCGCACTGGTGCAAGCGCGTGGGATGGAGCTGATGCTTGGCGCCCTGGCTGCCGTCGCCGGCCTGGTGCTGCTGTTGCGCAGTGCTGCCTTCAAGCACCGGGCCGCCACACTGTTCTGGAAAATTCCGAGCCTGGGTGCCCAACGCACGCTGTTTATCCTCGCCCGGTTTTATCGTACCGCCGGCATGCTGTTGATGGGCGGGATGCCAGTGGTCACGGCAATCGAACTGTCCGGTGCGCTGCTGCCCAGTGAGCGCCAGGGCGCACTGCGCCAGGCCATGACCGACATCCAGGCCGGTCAACCGCTGTCGACTTCTCTGGCACGCCATCAACTGACCACCGCTGTCGCTGAACGCCTGCTACGGGTGGGCGAGCAAAGCGGTGAATTGGCGGCGATGTGCGAGCGCATCGCGCAATTTCACGACGAAGCGCTCGAACGGGCCATCGAATTGTTCAGCAAGGTCTTCGAACCGCTGCTGATGCTGGTGGTCGGCGGCTTGATCGGGCTGATTGTGTTCATGTTGTACATGCCGATTTTCGAGCTTGCAGGCTCAATCCAGGGATAAAAAGCCATGAGTGATCAAATCCGGCAATGGCAGGCACTGGCCGAACAGCAAGGGCTATCGCTAGCCAATTACTTGCTGGAGACCCTGGACAAGGCACCCGAGCAATTGCAGACGCTTGCCACCCGGCTGGGCTTAAAGGCCATCGAGCCGCCGGATCTCGCCAACCACTGGCGCTTCGACCTCCTGCCACTGCCCCAGGCGCTGATCCATCAGGTGCTGGTGGTGGACTGGCAAGGTGAACCTTGTCTGGTTTTGGGGGATCCGTTTTCACTGGCCAGCCGTCGCTGGATTCAGTCTTCGAAAACGTTGCAGCCACTGCCACTGGCCATGAGCTTGCCGGGTGCGGTGAAAGAGCAGTTGACCCTCGCCGAAACCAGCCAACGGGTCATGCAACCCTTCGGCGAAGACGACGAAAATGCCCGAGTCATGGAGACCGCCCAGGAAATATCCCTGAGCAGCATCGCCCTCGACGACAACCCGGTGGTGCGCCTGGTCAACTCGATGTTGTTCGATGCCCTGCAAAGTCGCGCCAGCGATATTCACGTCGAAACCACGCCTCAGGGTCTGGAGATCAAGTACCGCATCGATGGCGTGCTGCAAAAGATGGGACAGGCCGCCGGGCTGGACATGGCCGAGCAGTCACTGTCGCGAATCAAGGTCTTGTCAGAGCTGGATATCGGCGAACGACGGGTGCCCCAGGACGGTCGTTTCAAGGCCAGAATTCAGGCTCGCGAGGTGGATTTCCGGGTATCGATCATGCCCAGTATCCACGGGGAAGATGCCGTGTTGCGCATCCTCGACAAGTCGCAGCGGGGGGAATCGCTGAGCCTCGATGCCCTGGGGCTGGCCGCCGATACCATCGAGCGTATCCGCGCCCTCGCCAGCGAACCCTACGGCATGTTGCTGGTGACGGGACCGACCGGCAGCGGTAAGTCCACCACTCTGTATGCCGCCTTGTCGGAGACCAACACCGGCGAGAAAAAAATCATCACCATCGAGGACCCGGTGGAGTACGAGTTACCGGGCGTGTTGCAAATTCCAGTCAATGACAAAAAGGGTCTGACCTTCGCCCGCGGTCTGCGCTCGATTCTGCGCCATGACCCGGACACGATTCTGGTGGGGGAAATCCGCGACGGCGAGACGGCCGGCATTGCCGTGCAGGCTGCCCTGACCGGGCACTTGGTGATGTCATCGGTGCATGCCAACAGCGCCTTCAGCGTACTGGAGCGATTTATCTACATGGACGTGGAGCCGGCCAGCTTTGTCGAGGCGCTGAACGGCGTGGTCGCACAACGACTGGTACGACGCATATGCGAAGAATGCGCTGTGGAAGTCGAGCCCGATGCCGAACTGACGCGACTTGCGAAGCTCTCGCACCTGCACTTGAAGAAAGGCCGCTACCGGATCGGCAAAGGTTGTGAAGCCTGCCGCCATACCGGCTATCGCGGGCGATTGGCCCTGGCCGAAGTGTTGGCTGTCACCGACAGCATCAAGGAGGGATTGCTGCAACGCAGTTCGGCGTCTGCCCTGCGGGAGTTGGCGCAGCAATCCGGCCACCTGTTTATCCGCGATATCGCACTGGCGAGCGCTGCCGCCGGTCACACCACACTCAAGGAAATTCACCGTGTCATCTCTCTGTATTGAGCATGTGGTGTTGCTGCACAGCTCCGGCGCCACCTGGGCCGCTCGCCCCCGCTGGAAAACGGGACCCGTCTGGCGCAGTCACCAGGACGGCGAGCCCCTGGGTGCTTGCGCCACCCTGCTGGAGCAGGCACCACGAGGACGACTACGTTATCTGGACCGGGTCACGGTGCTGCTCGGTTTTCCACACGTGCATTACTGGATGCTGCCTTGGCAGGCCGGCCTGTACAGCCAGGCCGATTGGCAAGGTTACGCCCGGGCGAGCTTCAACCAGCAGACCGGCATTGACCCGCTCCCTTGGCAGGTGCAGGTTGCCCACGCTGGCTTCGGTCACAGCTGCCTTGCGGTGGCCATCCCTCTGGACCTTTTGGAAGACTTGCGCAGCCTGTTCAAACTCAAGGCCCTGCCCCTGGGAACCTGTGCACCTTTGTTGACGGCAGCCCTGCAGCATTACCGCATACGGTTGCCTGGCGACTGTGTGTTGGCGGTGCCTGAAGCCCGCGCCCTCGGTTGCGTCTACATGCAAAATGGGGCAATCAGCCAGGTCTGTTTGATACACACCGCTCCCGACAGCCTTTTGAGCGATAACCTGTTCACCGCAAACCTGCTGGTTGAACAACACGCACCCGCATCCTTTGTCGCCACCCCTCGCCCCATTGAGCCTCCAGAACACTGGCTGGGACCACCCCACCCCTGGTTAATGGAGCCGGCACCATGAACCTGCAGAACCGCTGGCAACGCCTGCGGGCTGCGCGCTCGCCGATGATCGATTTCCTGCACCCCGGCACCACCCGCCGTCCCCTTGTGGCATTGCTCTGGCTGATCACCCTGATGGTGATGTTCACGACGTGGGAACACTGGCAACAGATGCAGCATCAGCAGCGACAGACCGACGAACTGGAGCAGCAATTCATCCAGTTGGCCCGACAACAGGAACAACTGATTCAAGCGGCCATCCACCTCTCGCCCGAGCAAAAAGAACAGCTGGTGATCTTCAGCCAGCAAGCAGTCACGCCTTTCCCGCTGCTCGATGCCTTGGGCCAGGCATGGTCCAGCGACATAGCCCTGACTCATCTGGAGGTGAATACCCAAACCCAACTGTTGAACCTGGAACTGGAAGCTCGGGTACTGGGCGACGCGTTTCGCTTTGTCGAGCGGCTCAAGGACCTGGAGGGTGTTCACGTGAGCCTGCAACAAAGCAACCGCAAGACCAACGATCCGGCACGGCCGGTGCTGGTCAAGCTTACCCTTGGCGGCGGGTAGGCCGTGATGAAGCGTCTGACTCGTCAGCTTCCCGGCCTCGCTCAATGGCTACCACGCCTGCGCTGGCGGTTGGTGCACTGGCAGCAGACTCTCGGTTTCTGGGGAATGCTCGCCATTGGGGCCATGGCCGGCACACTGGTGATCAAACTGACACTGATTGCCCCGTCCCTTGAGCAGGACGCCCTGCGTCGTCAGGAGCTGCAGGCAGCTATCGCCGAACGCCCTCAAGACGTGCAGGTCACTGAGCCGGCAGTGGTAGAACAACTACCCAGTGCCCAGGCCTTCGCGACTCGCCTGGAAAAGATCCTGGCGCTCATTCAGCAACAGGGTTTCAGTATCGATCAGACCACCCTTTCCTACTCCACGCCGGGCGATAGCGAACTTCAACGCCTGGACATCGAAATCCCTCTGGCCGGCACTTATCCAGCCTTACGTCAGGCCTTGGCCGCCGTGGTGCAAGAGCCGGCGGTGCGTATCGAAAACCTCAGGCTGGAGCGCAAGGCGATCGACGCTGCACAACTGACCATCAACCTCAAATTAAGCGTATTGGGGGTGATTGAATGAAAGTGCCACTCTATTTGCGGATCTTGCTGCTGCTCACCCTGTTCGGTTGCGGCTGGTTGTTCTGGGAGGATCAGACGGGCAGTCCCGACACGCCAACATCCCCCACCGCAGCCGCACCGGGAGCGCCCCCCACTCCTGCGCCTGAGCCAAAGAACACACGAGTTGCTGAACCCGGCACCGTGGTGGACGTGTTCCCGATACAAACCTGGCAGCCGCCTCCTGCGCCCTCGGTCGTCAGCAACCCGATACCGACACCGCCACCACTGCCGTTCGTTGTCAGTGCGCAATGGCGCTATCAAAACCAGGCCAAGATCGTCGTGCTCAGAGGCAACGGCAACCATTACACCTTGTGCAACCAATGCACGGTACCAGGCCGGATTCGGCCTGGCGGCATGCTCGACAAAGACTACCGACTGGACAAATTGACTGACACCCGCGTGGTGCTGACGTACTTGCCCATGAAGCACGTCAGCACTTTACACCTGGGTACCTACCCGTGACGGGACAAAGAGAACGCTCATGTCAACGCGCACATTAGTTCATTGCAGCTTTGGATTGATCCTGCTGACCGGTTGCGAGACGCAACGCGCCATCGAGCAAAGCGACGAACTGCGCCAGAAAGGACAGATCGTGGATTCGGTAGAACTGCTGCAAGCCGAAGCCAAGGAAAATCCCGAAGACGTGCGCTTGCGCACCGCCAACTTCAGCAAGCTGGAAATACTGGTCGCCCAATACAGCCGCGAGGCCAGTGCCGCGTTGATGCGCGGTGATGACGCCGCGGCCATCGCGGCGATGCAAACCATCCTCAAGTACGACCCCGGCAACCTCGGCGCCCGCCAGGAAATCCAGAGCATCCAGATGATGACGCAACTGCGCCCGCAATTGGCTCGGGCTTTTGCGATCAAAGACAGTAACCCGGTAGAGGCCCTCCACCTGGTGCGCCAGATCATCGCGCAAAAACCCAACTATCGTGCGGCCCTGGAGCTGCGCAATGCCCTGACCCGCGAGCTGGTGAGTGCCGACAACCTGAGCCCCGACCTCAGTGAAGCCATGCGCAAACCCGTGAGCCTGGAATTCAGTTCCCAGAGCCTGGCGGCGATCTTCGAGACCATCGCCCGCGTGTCCGGGGTCAACTTCGTCATCGACAAGGACGTGAACCCCAATGCCGCCGCCAGCATGACCGCCACCAAAACCACCCCTGAAGATGCACTCAACCTGCTGCTGGCAACCCAGCAACTGCAGAAGAAAATCCTCAACGCCAACACCATCCTGGTGTACCCCTCACGGCCGGAAAAAGATCGCGAATACCGTGAGCTGGCGGTGCGCACCTTCTACCTGAGCCACAGCGACCCGAAGCTGATCGCCGCCGAAATCAAGCAGTTGCTCAAGCCCAAGGAAGTGCTGGTGGATGAACGCCTCAATGCAGTGATTGTGCGCGATGGTCTCGACACGTTGAGCGCCGTCGAAAAGCTGGTGGAGGCCATCGACATCGCCCAGTCGGAAGTGACCGTTGATATTCAGGTGCTCGAAGTCAGCCTGGCGGACGAACAGAACCTGGGGATCGCCTACCCGGAAAGCATCGGCCTGTCGGTGGGCAACTTTGCCAACTTGCCTGAAGGTCTCGCCGGCACGCCCATCAGCGCATTGCGGGGGATCAATGGCGATAACATTTTGCTGGACACCGGGAGTACTTCAGCACGAATCAACCTGCTACAACGCAGCGGTAACACCGTGACGCTGGCCAACCCAAGGGTTCGGGTGAAAAACCGCGAGAAGGCTCAGGTCAATATCGGAGACAAGATCCCCGTCATCACTACCACTACCGCCAACCAGATCAGTACCTCGTCAGTGAGCTATCAGGACGTGGGTCTGAAAATCGAAGTGCAGCCCAATATCAGCCTGGCCGACGAAATCACTCTCGATCTGTTTGTAGAAATGAGCCACATCACCAAACGTATCCCTGGTTCGGAAAATGTTCCGGCCACCTTTGAGCTGGGATCCCGTTCCACCAAGACCATGCTGACGGCACGCAACAATGAAACCCAGGTGGTCTCAGGGCTGATCCGCACGGCAGACATTGATGAGGGGTCGGGTTTGCCATGGCTGAGCAATATCCCCTGGCTAGGCAAAACCTTGTTCGGTACCAACCTGGGCACCCAGCAGAAGACCGAAATCATCCTGCTGCTCACACCCCGAATCGAACGCAATCTGGATCTGCCGATCTCCCAGGTCAGCACCTTCCACAGCGGCACCGAGGCGCGCAGTTCCACCGAAGGGATGATCCTGCGTGATACGAGCAGTAGCCTCACACTCAAATCCAGTGGCGGCTCCAGCACCTTGAGTGCACCGCTGCCACCACCGATGCAGCAACCGGATGCCACCTGGCAGCCGTTGCCCCCACCGGTGGAACAGCAAGCGGCACCGCCGACGGTGCCACCACCCGTACAGGTGGCCCCCACTCCTGCGGCCTCTGTTCCACAAACACCCTAGAACGAATCCGGGTAAGGGCTTGCTCGCCAGCACTCTGCTTGCGCTGTTTTCAAACCAGCGAACCACGCCCTCTTCGATCAGCAGCTTGAGAGTGGCCTGTGCATGAGATAAGCGTCTCCCGTGACGCGGATCATCGGGTGAGGTGTGACCCGACAGGTCTTGATGATTGTGAAGCCGTGCCTTTCATAGAAACGCCGGGCACCGGTATTGGCGGCATAGTCGATCAGGCTCAGGCCATTGAGCCCCAGTCGGTCGGCCCGTTCTTGAGCATGGGCGAGAAACTGCATGCCCAGCCCCCGGTTACGCCAGCCTTCATGCAGGGCCAGGCTGGAGATATACAGGGTGTCGGGCACTTCCATGTCGGCATAAGGCGCCAGTACCGGGTCGGTCGTCGGCACCGCCAGTGGATCGTGGCGCATCGCGTAACTGTGCATCATGCCAATGACCTGACCATCGCCCTCGGCAATCAGGCAGTTCTGGTAGGAAAAATCCACGCCGTCGCGGGCATACCGAATGGCGCCGACATCCAACAGATCCTGGCCGGGTTCTGCGATCTGACTCCAGATGTAATCTGAAGCGCCCTCGGACGAAATCTGGAACAACCGCGCAATCTCACGCGCATCCGCGCGCACTGCCGAACGAAATTCAACTGCCATTGTTCCCCCATAAATGTCGGTGAGATGAAGCTTTTCTGTGGGAGCGGGCTTGCTCGCGAAAGCGGCGGGCCAGGCAATACTCGTGTCGACTGACACGCCCCCTTCGCGAGCAAGCCCGCTCCCACATTTGATCCGGGGTGACTATCTGTCAGCGGACCACACCTTCTTCAATGAGCAATTTGAGAATGGCCTCGGCGCCGGCCTGAGCCGTCACGCCTTTGAGCACCTGCCCGCCCCCACCACTGGCCTTGGCCGTCGCGGCTTTCATACGGTCGGCGCCGCTCTTGGCCTTGATCACTTTCAACCGCTTGGGCCGTGGCTTGGCCGGTTGCAGACTGGCGACCGCAAGCAGTTCATCATCGATGACTTCAACGTCCTGCGCTTGCAGCACGCCGCGTCGGGCCGGGCCATATGCGCTCTGGCGAGGCTTGGGCGCGGCGTTGTCCACCGTTGCCAGAAACGGCAGTCGCACCTTCAGCCGACGACGTTGACCGCGCGGCAAGGCTTGCAGCACCAGCGCCGAACCGCCATCGATGGACTCGACCTGTGCCAGCCCCACCACCAGCGGCCAGCCCAGGCTTTCGGCCAGCAGGAAAGGCAACATGCCCGAGCCTTCACCGGTTTCCGCCTGGCTGCCGGTCAATACCACCTGAGCACCGGCATCGCGCAGATACTCGGTCAGTGCCGGCAGCGCATCGGCACCCTCGGGTTGCTCAAGCACATGCAGCTGTTCGAGGCCCATGCCCAGGTAAGCGCGCAGCGCAGGCTCGGCGATGTCGCCGGCATGCAGCACCTGCAAGTTATCCCCAGCCAGTTGCAGGCCCAGTTCCACCGCCCGCGCATCCTGTTCCGCGCGACGCGGCCGACCGGACGTCGGGTGGGCGCCGATGGACACCAGGCTGATGATTTTCGTGCTCATAACCCTTTCCTTCCCTTAAGCCGCATCGCGCTTGGCGTCGTTGCGGTAAGCCTCTACCGCCTCGATCAAGGCTTGAAGAATCTCCGCGCTCTCACCGATCACCGAGAGGTCGGCACGCTTGATCATGTCGCAGCCAGGGTCGAGGTTGATCGCCACCACCTTGTCGCAGGCACCGATGCCTTGCAGGTGCTGGATCGCCCCGGAAATCCCCACTGCCACATAGACCCGTGCGGTGACCCAGGTGCCGGATGCCCCGACCTGACGATCGCGAGCCATGAAGCCGTCGTCCACTGCCACCCGCGAGGCGCCTTCGGTCGCGCCGAGGGCTTCGGCGGTCCTGTGGAAAAGTCCCCAGTCCTTGACCCCGTTGCCGCCGGAGAAAATGAACTCGGCTTCGGCCATGGGGATTGCCGCCGGATCGACTGCCACCGCACCCAGATCTTCAATCCGCGACAAGCTGCGCGCCACGGTTGTGGATAACTCCACCGGCAAGGCTTCGTGACGGGTTTCGCTGACCGGTTCGGCGCACTCGGCAGCCGCCAGAATCAATCGCGCCAGTGGACGGGCAAGGTCTTGTAGACCTGCGCCGGCTCGACCAATGCACTCCTGATCCTTGACCTGCCAGACCCGCGTGGCCGGGCGCTCGCCCAGTGCCGCGGCAAAACGCCGACCGAGTTCGCCGCCGCCACTGCGGCTGTCCGGCA
>Ga0207428_10004974_pt1 | contig 12515 bp, 10 predicted proteins | sample RhiMethybrSRZTD1_FD_187600 | JGI IMG/M metagenome (GOLD analysis project Ga0207428, IMG submission 187600) | Populus rhizosphere microbial communities from Tennessee, USA - Rhizosphere MetaG P. TD hybrid SRZTD1 (SPAdes) (version 3) | ecosystem: Host-associated > Plants > Roots > Rhizosphere >... | reverse complement strand
GCCTCAATAGCGGCGTTCAGCGCCAGCAGATTGGTTTGCTCGGCAATGGAGCGAATTACATCAACCACACCAGCGATCAACTGCACATCCTTGTTCAGGCTGTTTAATGAGGAGCTGCTTTGGCCGATGTCGTTAATCAGGAGATGAATGCTTTCGATGCTCCTATTCACCGTGTCTTTCGCCTGACTACCTATGTTGCTAGTTTCTCGCGTTGCCTGCGAAGCACCTTGTGCACTGACAGCTACCTGGTGCGCTGCCGTGGACATTTCATGAATGGCCGTCGCAACTTGATCTGTCTCCTGACGATGTTGATCCATAGCCCGCTCGGAATGTTGTGCTTGGGACGACATATCTTCGACCAGTGTGGTTAATTGACCAGTCATCTCAGCAATTTGACGCACAAGGTTGTGGATTTTCTCCACAAACAAGTTGAACGAATTTGCCAAAGCTCCCAATTCATCGTCACCAGTGACCGGCAAGCGATGTGTCAGATCACCATCGCCAGCGGCAATGTCGTCCAAGTTCTTTTTAATCACCAGCACGGGTCTGACAATGGTGTTGCCCAGCCACACTCCAATCAGGGCGACAAGGAATAGCAAGCTCATGGCCACGACAAGGACATACGCGGTGTACCGGTTGATTCGCTCAGAACGTTCACTTGCGATAGCCTGCACCTGAGTCTCAAGATCATCCAAGTTCACTTGGGTACCCAGGATCAGGTCCCATTTATCTAGGTAGACGGTATAGCCAAGTTTGGGTGTAGGCTCGGGGCTGTTAGGGGCCTGCCAGTGATAGCGAACGTAGTGGGTACCACCTTTGGCGGCCTGAATTAATTCTCGAATAACATACGAGCCATCGGCGTCTTTGCTGTCAATGAAGCTCTGCCCGATACCGACATCAAGATTCGCGGCGAATACCCGAATCGCGGCCGAATCATAGCCGTAAAAGTAATTTTGCCTATCAAAGCTAAGAGTTCGTAAAAGCTTTACGGCTTTGTCTCGGGCGTCTGAGTCGCCGGGTTTGGACGCTGCATATATTGGCTTGATCACCTCTTGGGCAATTTCCATATAGTGCTGTATTGAGGTTTTACGCTCGTTGATGAGGAGTGACCGAGTTTTCTCGATTTCCTCGGTGGCCAACTTTTGCAAGACCCAGTAACTGGAACCGCTGATCACAGCAGCCAGCAGTAAGCTGGGAATGATTGCCAGAAAAATTACCTTGCTACGCAGGTTTAGGGCCACAAGGAGCGTCCTCAATTTGAATATTCTTTTTATTCACCCGTTTTTTCGGCCAGATAAAATCAATGTGGTCGACAGGTGTGTGTATTTTTCAGCGGCGACTTAAATGTGAAATCGTTGTTTTTGAATCACACTCGCTTTCTCACTCATGGACGTAGCGACCTGGAGCGGGTTCTAGTTCCCCATGACATTTTCGCCCAGCCATTTTCGGTGCCGAGCGTTCTGCTCCGGCGCGCTCAATTACCCAATCAGCCCAATGTTTCCACCACGTGCCAGAGTGCTCATTGGCCTGAGCTAACCAGTCGTCTGCACTCAGGGTCGGCGCCGGGCCGGTAAAGTGGCGTGCTTTGGGATTGCTGGGTGGATTGACCAGGCTGGCAATATGTCCAGCGTTGCTGAGCACGAAGCTGCGCTCTCCACCAAATAGCTGGGCCGACTGGTAGCAGCCTTGCCAAGGTGTCAAATGGTCTCCCTCTGCCGCCATGAAATAGCTATCGCAGCTGATAGCGGCTGCTTCAAAGGGTGAGCCGAGCACCGTCAACTGCCCGTCGACCAAGGCGTTATCGCTGAAGATATCGAGGAACTGATTGTGTAACTCCGCTGGCAAGCGAGTGCCATCGGCATTCCATGCCATAACATCAATAGCGGGTGGTGATTCCCCCATCAGGTAGTTGTTGTGCCAGTAATTCCACACCAGTTCGTTAGGACGCAACCAGGCAAAAGCCGCGGCCATATCGCGCGAATTCATCACGCCGGACTTTGCGGACCGATGACGAGCCAATTTCAGCAAGCGGGCCGGCGCAAATGCGCCGAGAGGTATTGGATATTCAAAGTCCAATAACATCACACCAAAGGACACTGCATTCACTGGGCACTTACCCTGCGCCACACTGTGGTTCAGGGCAGCGCTAAGAACGAGGCCACCGGCACAGAAGCCATGGGCATTGACTTCGGCGCCATCGGCAATCTCCCGTACCACCTCCAGCGCTTCAAGCACGGCAGCGGCGTAGGTGTCGAGACTCCACGCGGCCTGTTCAGGGTTCGGGTTGCGCCAACTGATAGTGAAGAAGTGCAAGCCGCGGCTGATCGCGTATTCGATAAAGCTACGTCCCGGCGCCATGTCGAGGAAGTAGTACTTGCCGATCATCGGCGGCACCAGCAGGACCGGAAGCTCACGCACTGTCGTGGTGACTGGGCGATACTCGATCAGCTCGAACACGTCACAGCGATACACCACCGAGCCAGGGGTGATCGCCAGATTCTCGCCGACTTTAAAGCGGCTGGAGTCCACCTGAGTTGGCATGCCGCGATTATGCAGAACGTCGTAGAGCCAATTTTTGCTCCCTCGTAGCAGGCTGGTTCCGCCCGAATCGAAGGCTTTTTGTAACGCCGCCGGATTACCCAGCAAGCTATTGGTCGGCGCGGCGGCACTGGTCCATAGATCAAGGGCAAAGCGCAGTTGCTCCTTAGTGCGCCAATCAGGCGTTTCGAGTCGATCAGCCAGGCCATTGACACTGCGTGACCACGCCAGGTAGGCCTGACCCAAACGGCGGTAACCAGGGTGCTCACGCCAGGCTGGGTGGTTAAAACGCCTATCGGTCTTATCAGGCTCAATCTGTGAAGTGCCAAGGCCGATTGAAGCCATTTGGGGCGTCAGTTCAACACTGGCTGAGACAACCTGGGCGCTGTTTTTTGCCAGACGCGTCAAGCGTGCGAACAGCGATTCTTTCCTGGTTGTCTTGGGCTGAGTTCTTTTACGCGAAGGGCTGACAATGACCTGATTGCTCGTTCTTTTTTTGCTCATTGCACCCATTCCTGTCTTCAATGATGGTTTCAGCGAAAACCCGCCTGACGGCCATTTCAACCGTTGCTCTACCGATCGCGCGGTCCAGATTTACAGAGCTTCAGACTCCTGGCAGCATACAAATTTAATAAGTAATCGTCCGATCAATAATGATGTGATCACAACGTAAACCAATTGCCGGCGGCTGGCAACAGAGGCTGGATTAGCCGTGTTGGAGGTCGGCGCATATGGTTGATTGGTTGGCGGCTATGAAAGAGGAGATCTTCAACCGTAGGCGCATCAAGGCGCGGGGCATCGGTGAGAGTGACGATAAATAGCGGGATAGAAACGGCTCTTGGGCCAAAACGCTGGACTGCTGCCGAAGGCGCTCGCGTCACCGCGGTCTTTGCGCAGTGTGCAATATGACATTGCGTAGCACCCATATTCTCTCATCGAGAGGTGGCGCCTAATTTAGGAGCCTGACAAACACGAATCTAGTGATCTTCAGCGGAAGGTCCTCGCAGTCAAATCTCAGGAACCTACGATATGGACCTTTCTAACAACAGCTCCTCCGCGGCCACAAAAAAAGTGGCGATGACTCGAGGGCTCGTTCTGCTATTTGCATTTTGTTGTGGTGCCATCGTGGCGAATATCTATTACGCACAACCAATCATCAGCCTGATCGCCCCAGACATTGGCATGTCCAGTGGTAGTGCAAGTCTCATCGTTTCGTTAACCCAGATTGGCTATGCAATTGGGCTGTTTTTCCTGGTGCCTTTAGCTGATTTGGTAGAGAACCGGCGGCTCATGATCATGACACTCGTGATTACGATCCTCAGCCTGATCGCCGCTGGATTGGCCGAGCAGCCGAGTGTATTTCTCATCGTTGCGGTACTCATCGGCTTCAGTTCAGTCTCTGTACAAATGCTGGTTCCATTGGCCGCGCACCTGGCATCGGAAGAAACTCGCGGCCGTGTGGTTGGTGGAATTATGGGCGGGCTGTTGTTGGGGATTCTGTTGGCGCGGCCCTTGTCGAGTCTGATTACAGATCATTTCGGCTGGCGGACAGTTTTTTTAGGCGCTGCGGCCTTGATGGTCATGATCTCAATTGTGGTTGCTTTGACCATACCTAAATGGCAACCGACCCATCGAGCTTCATACGGCCAGTTGCTCATGTCCCTCGGGCAGCTTATTCGCCATGAACCCGTGTTACGTCAGCGAGCACTCTATCAAGGGCTAATGTTTGCGGCGTTCAGTTTGTTCTGGACGGCGGTTCCATTGGCATTGAGCGGTGAGTTCGGCCTAACGCAAAGTCAGATTGCGATTTTTTCACTGGTCGGTGCGATCGGTGCAATCGCTGCACCACTCAGCGGTCGACTCGCCGATGCCGGGCATACACGACGCGCCTCACAGTTAGCAATGATGCTGGGCATTGTAAGTTTTCTTCCTGCCTTCATTCGTCCGGTTTACGGGGTCATTGGGCTGGCGGTGACTGGTGTGGCGCTGGATTTTGCCGTGCAAATGAATATGGTTCTTGGGCAACGAGCAGTGTACGCCTTGGCCGCTAACAGCCGGGGACGCCTTAATGCGTTGTACGTAACCAGTATCTTCATTGGTGGAGCGGTCGGTTCATCGGTAGCCAGTCCCCTTTATGAGTACGGTAAATGGATCGCTGTTGCGGTGGTGGGAAGCGCATTATCTCTTACCGCCTTGATGATCTTCTGGGTGGTTTCGCATCGCGCTAAACAAAATTTGATGACCAAAACCATCACAGCAAAGCATTGCCATTAATGCTGATTCCACCGTGTCTCTGGGTGATTTCAATTTCATCATCGATCCAGGGGATATCTGGGACATCATGCTCGATAAGTTTGGAGATAATGAGGGAAGGAGAGCAGTGAGCCTGCATTCGCCTTTGAGTAAGTCGAGAAGGCATTGCATTCTGACGTTGGTCAAAGCGCACCGTATTTTTGTTAAGCGGGTGAGTGGCACCGATGGCAGGAGGCAATGCGAAGGCTTTCGGTCACCTGTTTTCTAAACGCGCTGATGGCACCAGAAGGAGTGTGTATGGATAAATTACTCGCGTTGAAAATGTTCGTCCAAACAGTGGATTCCAAGGGGTTTTCCTCTGCCGCTAGACAGTTAGGTTTGGCGACGTCTTCTGTGACCCGAATGATCGACGGGCTTGAGCAGGAACTGGGCGCCGTCCTGCTCAATCGGTCGACTCGTCAAGTCACGTTGTCTGACGCCGGGGCCTCCTATTACCTAAAAGCACGAGAAATTTTAAATGCCATGGCCGACGCTGATGCGTCAGTTACAGACCGTGGTGAAGCTCCCTCAGGACAGCTGCGTATCTCCGTGCCCGTAGCATTTGGGCGACGCCTCATCGCCCCCCATATAGGGTCGCTCCTGGATAGATACCCGAAACTCGAACTCGATATGACCCTCTCCGACGACATTGTCGATCTGCTCGGCGATCGCGTGGATTTATCGATTCGATTGGGCTCAGCCGCGCCAATGGATGGAGTCGTCAGTCGCCCCATTGGTAGTTTTCGACGCCGGGTTGTTGCGAGTGCTGCGTATCTGCATGCGCGCGGCTTCCCTGAGCAGCCTATGGACCTTGTTCAGCACGAATGCATGCGGTTCAGTTATGGTCCACAACAACAGGTCTGGACCTTCTTAGACGAAGGCGAAGAGATGAGGGTGCCCATAGACGGCCGATTCAAAAGCAACAATGCAGAGGTCTTGCGAGAGGTTGCCTTGGCGGGTGGCGGCGTGGCGCTACTGCCTGATTGGCTTGTTAATGATGACATAAGTAGCGGCCATCTGACTTCCTTGTTTGAGAGTCTCGTCGTCAATCCGAATAGCGCGAGTTCCGCTATTTCTGCGCTGTACTTACCCAATCATCGTGGTTCGAAACGCGTCAACGCGTTTATCGATTTTCTCAGCGAATTGCTCGCTTCTGATAGCCGATCTGAAGGCTAATTTCTCTATCGTTGCTGTCTGCGCAACGCCATGTTGCGCAGCGGATGGATTCTCTGAGTGCTCTCCGGCGCTTAATTTGGGGGTGTGAAAACATTCAACCGGAGAACGCCATGAAGCTGCAAACATCCGATAGCGCTGGTTCAACCATTCAAGTGGCTTACGATTTTATCTGCCCATGGTGCTGGATCGGCGAGGTAAATCTGGAACGTGCCCTCGACGCTTCAGATCTTTCCGCCGACAGCCACATCACCTTTATCCCCTTTCAATTGAATCCTGAAATGCCTGTGCAAGGCATGGATCGCAAAGCGTATCGCTCCGCAAAGTTTGGTAGTTGGGCACGCAGTCAAGCGATGGACGCTCAGGTGACCTACGCGGGTCAGGCGGTCGGTTTGAAGTTTGACTACGAACTAGCTGAAAAAACGCCCAATACGTTGGCCGGACATCGGCTGGTATGGCGTCAACAGCAGGTAGGCAAAGATGCCTCCTCCTTGGTGAAGGCAATTTTTAAAGCCTACTTCGGCGAAGGGCGAGACATTGGCGATTTCAACGTGCTGGCCGACATCGCTGCCGAAGTCGACTTGGATCGGGCCGCCTCGTTTGCATTTCTCAATTCTGATGAAGGCACTACTGAAGTGCTGGGGCTCGAAACCAACGCCAAGCTTGCCGGTGTGTGGTCGGTGCCAAGCATCCAGATTGGCGAAGACGTTATCCGTGGTGCTCAGCCCGTAGAAGTCATTTCCCAAATATTACGCCGCAGCAGTCAAGCCGCTTAAGCGTTAACCATTCTGTTTATCCATTTAGATCAAGGTACATATCATGACTAACCAATTGTTCTCCCCAATCAAGTTTGGCCAGCTCAACCTCAAACACCGCGTCGCAATGGCCCCCCTTACTCGATCGCGTGCAGGCCAACCTGGCAATGTGCCGACGCCGATGAATGTCGAGTACTACCGCCAGCGTGCCAGTGCCGCATTGATCATTACTGAGGCCACACAGATTTCCCAGCAGGGCCAAGGTTATGCCTGGACACCCGGAATCCATACCGAAGAACAGATAATCGGCTGGAGAGCTGTCAGCGATGTCGTGCACGCAGAAGGCGGCCACATTTTCTTGCAGCTCTGGCATGTAGGGCGTGTATCGCATCCCGTTTTCCAGCCAAACGGCGGTCTGCCGGTGGCGCCCACCGCACAGCCTGTCCCTGGCAAGACCTTCATCTTGAATGAACGCGGGGAGGGTGAATGGGGCGATGTTCCAGTCCCTCAGGAGCTGGACGTCCCGGGCATCGAAGCGATCATTGCCGACTACCGCCAGGCCGCTCGCAATGCCCTCGAAGCCGGCATGGATGGTGTGGAGATCCACGCTGGCAATGGTTACCTGCTTGACCAATTCATCAACAGCGCCAGCAATCAGCGCACTGATCTTTATGGGGGCAGCATCGAAAACCGTGCGCGACTTTTGCTCGAAGTGGTGCAAGCGGTAACTGGAGAGGTGGGAGCTGAACGTGTCTCTGTTCGTCTGACGCCGATGGGCCGTTTCATGGGCATGGGGGATGACACGCCTGAAGAGACCTTTGGCTATATCGTGGCCAAACTCAATGGCTGGAACCTCGCTTACCTGCACCTTGTAGAACCGATGATGGTCGGCACTGTGCTTGACGAAAGCAACGATCCGCGCTGGGACTCAATCATCAAGCAGCTACGAAAAACTTACCAGGGCGTGCTGATGCTTGCCGGTGGCTATTGCGGCGAAACGGCCGAACAGGCCATTGTCGATGGCCGTGCAGATATTATCGCGTTCGGCCGGCCATTTATCGCGAACCCAGACTTGCCGGCTCGCTTGCGTGGTCGCACCGAGCTTAATCCCGCAGATGGAAACAGCTTCTTTGGTGGCGACGCCAAAGGCTACATCGACTACCCCGTGCTGGCGTAACGCATTCCTCAGTCCTGATGCATTGGGCATTCTGGTACCCGATGGCTGAACGGCCATCGAGACCGATAAGGTGGCTGGTGATGAAAACTCCAGCCGTACCGAAAGCCTTGATCATCAGTAGTTCCTAGGGCCGTTTCGCGCCGCATCCTCATACAACTGGAAGCGCTGAAAAAGCCGCACTCAACGCGCGCTCGCTCGCTTAAGCAGTTGATAACCGATGGTGGAAAGTTGATATGAGCATAGCAATATTGCACTACATTTATGACCCGTTCTGTGGCTGGTGCTACGGTGCGGCTCCAATGATCACGCAAGCTTCTACGATTCCTGGGTTGGACATCCAAGCGCACGGTGTGGGCATGTTGTCGGGAAACAAGAGCAAGCAGATGTCAGGCGAATGGCGTGATTTCGTGCGACCGCACGAAGCGCGAATTACGGCTTACAGCAAACAGACTTTTGCCGATGCCTATGTCCAAGGAGTCCTGGAGCATGAAGACGTGCGACTGGATTCTTCTCCACCAATTGCTGCGATGCTGGCGGCTCAAAAACTGACCGGTCGTGGTGTTGAAATGCTGAAACGTCTGCAAATCGCTTACTACCAGGAAGGTCGTGGTATCGCTGAACATGCAGTGATTTTTGAGATTGCCAATGAGCTTGGCTTTGAGGCAGGCGCGTTCAAAGAAACCTTCGACTCTGTCCTAGAAGGCTCGCTTCAACCGCACCTTGACCACAGCAACGAAATGCTCGAAGCGCTTCATGCGCGTGGCTTTCCGGCCTTTGCTTTAGAGATTGATGGCCAGCTTGAAAGCTTACCGATGGGGCACTATTTGAATCGCCCCGCCTTGTTCAAGTCGGATATTGAAAGCCGATTGAATTCTTGAGCCTGAGATACTGTTGATTGCTTGAACGGTGCGGATGGGTGGCTCATTGCTTAGCCGTGATTGAAGGCATTGACGCGTTGAAGGCGCAGTACTTCCGCCAAAGAATCTATCCAAAAATGGTCGGCATCCGCCGCTCAGGGGCGCTTTTCCTGCGGAATTAGCTGCCTTAAGTCCTCTTATCCTCAGCCCTAAGTCATATTTTTTGACCATTCATCACCAATTTTTCCGCTTTTAGCGAGCAGGAAGTTGATAGTGATTTTTTACGGTGCTGCCATGAAAAGCCCTTCCTAGAGCCGTTCGGCCTTGCCTCTTCCATTCCTTTGTCTACGAACGATGCGATACAAGGCAAAAAAATGGTGCTGGCGCTATTTACATCGCCGCTTTCTCGGTCATATTATTTATCACGCGATAAATAAATAAAAAAGCTACCGGAGGCACCATGCCGATCCGAAAACTCGCTCACTACTGGATCCGGTCGCACGACCTGAAAAAATCCTGCCATTTCTACGAAAAGGTACTGGGATTCACTGCCGGATGCCAGCCAACGCCAGACATGCTGGGCGTCTGGATGTATTTGGGTGGCTTTGAGGCTGATATTCCTACGGTCTACATCGTCGAGATCTGTCCATCCAACCCTCAGATCCCAACCTCTGGCTTCCAAACCAAAGCGCCAGTGACCAAATTTCTTTCAGATGCCGGAAGCAGTGACCGGCTCACCTTATGGGTGACGGGTTTGGTCGACTGTTGGAATGTTCTGCACGCCGAAGGCGTTGCATGGCGCGATCACACAGCTCCTGAGTTGGGCCTCCATCAGGTTTTCATCGAAGACCCCTCGGGCGTGGTCATCGAGCTTAATTTTCCCACTTCTGAAATTGCTGCGCTGGGATTTGAAGTCTTCCCCTATCAACATGGATATGAAGGCATGTTTCATGGCAGCCGTCGCGCATTGATTTCCGAATTGTCCGAAATGCATTGAATCGTTTCATCATTAAAAGCGGAATAATCTAAAACGGATTTGGCAAATGAGAATTGGATAGGCGGCTAACGGTCTCCCTCATAGGGGTTCGCTATGAAAAATCTACATTCCCACAAAGAGGCCATTCCCAAGCTAGATGAAACAATTGATGCTTCTCGTCAAACAATAGTTTTAAAGAGCCCAACGCTCAGCGCTTTGGCAAAAAGACGAAAATTTTATTTGTGGAGTTTCGGCGTTCTGATTGCATCGGTATGTATTGGATTGTTCTTTTCTTACGTCGTTATACCGATACGTAATGAATCGACTGTCCGACAATTGCCAGCACGCTGGAACGTGCCTATAAGATTTGGATTTACTGGTTTCAATCATTAGCCAGCAGTCCGAAACCACCATCGAGTCAGTCTGTATTTATTGATTTAAGGGTAGGGCCAGGTTGCATCTTAATCAAGCAGACCATTTAGTTCTTGCTGTGACGGGATGAATATTTTTTGTGAAACCACAGAAATAGGCGAGCACGTTAAAATGAACAACAACAATAAAATCTGCCATCACAACTTTCGTCGCGGACTCTTGGCTTCAGCCACTCTGGCTAGCTTAGGGTTGACGCCCGTACAAGCTATCGAGCTTGATACAGGCTACGACGATTTGTCGGTACGCTTCGATAATACCTTCAAGTTTAACTATGCTCAGCGAGTTGAGAGCGCCAATTCAAAGTTGGCTAACTCCAGGAACAATAACGACGGTAACCGCAATTTTTCAGCTGGCAGCCCTGTCACCCAGCGCCTCGATGTCTTATCTGAATTAGACGTCGTTTACAAAAATAAGGTGGGATTTCGCGTCAGCGCTAATAGCTGGTATGACCATGCCTATGATGACATCGGGAGTGACAACCCTTCGACCAACCAGCTCAATGATGGACGTCCCGATTCGCGTCACCAGAGTGGCTACGTTGACCGGTACTACAACGGCCCGTCTTCAGAAATTCTCGACGCCTTTGTCTTCGGTAGCACTGATATTGGTGAAGAATCGCAGCTAAGTGCTAAAGCCGGTAAGCATACGGTTTATTGGGGCGAAACCTCATTGGCATCCGCTCATGCCATTAGTTATGGCCAGTCGGGGCTGGACTTGGCCAAGGCTCTTGCCGTTCCTGGGACCGAAGCCAAAGAGTTGTTCATTCCGCGTAATCAGCTCTCTGCCTCTTTCACCCTTAATCCAGAATTGACCGTTGCTGCGCAGTATTTTCTTGATTGGACTGCCGCTAGACTGCCGGAGTCAGGCACCTATTTGGGTTTTAACGACGGTTACTTGAACGGGGGCCATAACCTTTCATTGATCGCTGGTACTAACCCTTTCTTTGGCGCCCCGGGACCGCTGGGTCAGAACCAGTTTCTGAGATTGTCCAACGGCCATACATTCAAGCCAGACAAGAGCGGTGACTTCGGCCTGATGGCGAAATGGAGTCCCGCATGGCTGGATGGAACATTGGGCGTTTACTACCGGAAAACCTCGGACATCTTGCCCAACGTGGTGTTTCAACCGGTGGCCGTCGGCCCTGCCCAGTTGATCTCCGGTAATGCCGGTTCATACAACAAGTTCTACGTGGACGATATTGACGTCTACGGCTTGAGCTTGTCGAAAAGCATAGAAGGCGTGAGCGTCGGCTTTGACCTTAGCTATCGCCACAACATGGCGCTGGCCAGCGTGACTCCCTCGGTCAACCCGACTCTTGGTGCGGCGGGAGTGCCTGGTTTTATCAGCAGCTTCGACGGCGATAACGGCGTAGCGCGCGGCAACACCGTGCACGCGGTACTCAACGGCCTAACCACGTTTGGCACCACGCCAGCGTGGGATAGTGCGTCGTTACTGGTCGAGTTGGGGTATAGCCATTGGCTCGATGTCACTGAAAACAAGCAACTGTTCAAGGGTTCAAGCTGGTACGAAGGTGTCGACAAAGTCACCAAAGACAACTACATCCTCGGCGTGAACTTCACACCGACCTGGTATCAGGTGTTCCCCGGTGTCGATGTGTTCTTGCCGACCACCTACAACGTTGGCCTCGCGGGTCAGTCGTCGGTTCAATTGGGGGGTAACAAAGGAACCGGCAGCTATTCGGTTGGGATTGGCATGGACGTACGTAGTCAGTATCGCTTCGATCTCAAATACGTCGACAACTTTGGTGACTTCGATACCTGCGGTTCTGCCGGCAACGCCACGGTGCATGGTGATGGACCTGCACCTGGCGCTAACGGCCAATACAACTGTGTTCCTGGTCAACCCACCGCATTCGCCGGAACCCCGTCCTCGCTGAAGGATCGCGGAATGGTCACCTTCACTTTCAAAACCACCCTCTGATTTCAAGAGTTGCGTGTTAATAGGTGCTCCCCATGAAAAATCTAAAAACAATATTGGCTACCACATTGACGTTTGCCGTCGCTGTCTCTGCTCATGCATCTGTGTCCCCGGACCAGGCAGCGAAGCTGGGTACGACATTAACTGGCATAGGTGCTGAAATGGCCGGAAACGTCGATGGCACCATTCCGGCGTATACCGGTGGATTGACGACCATCCCCACTGATTACAAGCCTGGTGAAGCGCGTCCTGACCCGTTTGCAAATGAGAAACCCCGCCTGGTAATTACTCCCCAGGATCTTGCCAAACAGAAGGACAAGCTGACTGCGACGACTCAGGCATTGCTCACCCGCTATCCGACTTATCGCCTTGATGTT
>Ga0207428_10004972_pt1 | contig 12516 bp, 7 predicted proteins | sample RhiMethybrSRZTD1_FD_187600 | JGI IMG/M metagenome (GOLD analysis project Ga0207428, IMG submission 187600) | Populus rhizosphere microbial communities from Tennessee, USA - Rhizosphere MetaG P. TD hybrid SRZTD1 (SPAdes) (version 3) | ecosystem: Host-associated > Plants > Roots > Rhizosphere >... | reverse complement strand
AAGAGAGCGGGGCCGCGCAGGAGGAGCCGGTCGACACCCAGCCACGCAAGCCCAAGACTCGCAGAACGCGTCGATCGAGCGCGTCTGGGAGTTGATCTGGTGCAACCTGCGGCTCCGCTACGTTGACCGCCCCAGCGCCTCGTTGGAAACCGCCTCTCCTCCCAGCAGTCTCGTGTTCAGGGTACCGCCCGAGAACAACATTTCGTGCAAAGCAGCCTCAGCGGTCGCTTTGGTCACGTTCCCCTGCTTCTCCGAGTCGAGGTGGTGCTGTGCGATCCGACGCAGGAACTCCTTGATGAATGCTGGACTTGCGCCGTCGGTGCGATGTGCCAGATCGTCCATCAGCTCGGGCGAGAGCTCCAGACTTCGAGCGTAGAGCGCTACCAGCCGCCGCCGCAGCCGTTCGTCCGGAAGCGGGAACTCAATCGCCTGGTCGATGCGGCCAGGGCGACTCGCGAGAGCTGGCTCCAACGTATCCGGACGGTTCGTTGTGAGGACGAAAAAGACGTCAGCGCGTTCGCGCAGACCATCCAGTTCGTTCAGCAACCGATTCAGCATCACTTCATCGCACGCGCTGCCTCGTTCGGTGCGATCGCGAGCAATTAGGTCTGCATCCTCGATGACAACCAGGGCAGGCTGGAGGAGCCGCGCCAGTGCCATGTACTCAGGAAGAATGCCCATTTCCTCGGCGGTTATCAGGAGTGTCGTATGGCCGGGAAGCTTGCCCGCCAGATATCTGATGCAATGCGTCTTGCCGGTCCCCGGCGCACCGTGGAATAGCAATCCCTTCTGGGTCGACAACCCCATCACTCGTAACGCTGGTCGTTGTTCCGCGAACTTCAGCACGTTCCGCTCCAGCGCTCGAAGTGTCGCGTCAGGAAGAATCACTTCGTCGCGCTCGACGGGTTCGAGATCGTGAACCCGGATCCGAGCCGCGTGGCCGGTCCACTGCGCACTCGTTTCCAGCGATAGGACTCTTCCTCGATAGCACGACCCGCGCGAGAGGTGCCGTTCGAGTGCATCGAAGACCCGCGAGGCCAACTCAGCGCCGAAATCGCCAGGCGGAGCGGCGATCTCCACGTTCAGGAAACTACCCTGCCCATAGTCATCATGCTGCGAGAGCACGATTGCATATGGACCGCGGTCGTCTCGAAGCAGCCACAGTCCGTTCTTAAGGCACCGCTTGGTTTCACCGCCGCCGATGTCGATGTCTTCGAACTGCGCCGGCGCGACCTCGATCACGGAGTGGCTCTGCTCCAGCAACTTGGCGAAATCCGTCACCTCGTGACGGTATTGCGCGCGGATGCCGACGAAATTCTGTGGGATCACCCGCTCACCAAACAACTCGTCGAGGGCTGCTTGCAGGTCGGCCTGCTGACGAAGGGCATAGGAACGCGAGGTCGCCAGCACCTCCTGCGGGCGGAGAGGTGCAAAGTGTCGAGCGAGGCGCTGAAATGCGTAACGGTCCGGACGCTCTTCGGCTGGCGCTTGGGATGCGGAGGGTTGCAGCAACGCCGAGCATGCCACGACACAGGCGTTGCAAATGAATCCGGAGTCCCCGGCGATCATGTGTTCGACGTTGCCCGCCGTCCTGTGACAGAACTGGCAACGCCCTTCGGACACGAAATGCTGAGCCAACGGTGCTTACCCTCCATGTCGCCGGCGTAGACCGCCAGAACGAGCACTTCGGGTATCGGCAGGAAAGGAACTCACCGACAGCGGCACCTCACCCTCGGCAGGGCCTCAGGCGGCGGCCTTCAAAGCGTGCAATCGCTTGAGCCAGTCCGCGATCTGGTTCCAACTCGTGAAATTTAGGGTCACCAATTCTCGGCATTCGCCTTCGAATTGGCTCGCCCGAAAGAATCAGCCACACGGCTTCGGCCTTCGGCCTCGCCTTGCCGTGGTCGATTCCTTCCTAGCGTCTTCGCGCTTCGCGCTCGACTGAACCAGGTCGATTCCTTCCGGTCACCATTCGACTCGCCCTCGTCCCGCTCAAACGCGAGCCGAAGGCTCGCTCATGGCAAGCCATCTGACAGGTCGAATCGATCGCAACGCTCAAAGGCGAATGAGTCAGGGCCGCTCCGCCAACACGGCTACGTACGTCTTCGACGGCCAGGGCACGGCCCGCACGTGATGGAAGCCGGCGGCTTGCAGTTCCTCGATGACCGTCGCCGTCATCACTCCGTGATCGGCGCCTTCGTTTCGCTTGCCCGGAGGCGCGCTCCGCCGGCTGTCTGGCTGGAAATCAATGACCATCATCTTGCCGCCAGGCTTGAGTGCGCGCATCAGGGAGGCGTTCATCGCGGGCGGATCGTGGAAGTGATGGTAGACATGGCGCATGAACACCGCATCGCAGCACGCATCAGGAAGGTTGGTCTGTTTTTCGGCGCCCTCGATCACCACGACATTTCCTAACGACCGAGCCTTCGCGCCGTCGCGGAGGTCGACCAGCCGCTGCGCGTTGATGTCGGTGGCGTAAACCCTGCCGGTTTCGCCGACGTGCAGCGCCAGCGGCCACGTGAGCTTGCCGGTCGCGGCCCCGACATCAGCGACCGACGAACCGCGCCTCAGGCCGAAGACCTCGATCAGTCGCGCTGCATCGGCGGCATCCGCGGCGTCAGGTTGCTGGACCGTCCCCGCCGCCGACGAAATCACGCAGCCGGTCAACACCAACGTCGTCGCGATGGACTTCCAGATTCGTTTCATCGAGGCCTCCGAGCAATAAGACGCAGCACACGACTCGGGGGTTGGAAGGCGGACGAACCCAGCCTGGCGCCTTCACCTGGCTACCACACTCGTCATTTCATGTGACGTTCTAATGGTCGCAGTGATATTCCATTGGCTTGTCTAATAGAGGCCGCATCCTTCGCGAATGGCTTCAACGCCTGAAGGGAACGCTGCGATCGGCCCCCTCAGGGAGTAGACGGATCGAGTGAGCACGAAGGTCCGTCTCAAAATCGCGTTCGTCGCGACGAAACTGCCCCGAATGGGTGATTGAAAGTCCGCTTCCGGCTCGACGTCAGACCTCGAAAAACGGTTTCACCGCCGGTCAGCACGACAGTAGGCCACACGCATCATCGCGTGCCGGAAACCCTGGCGCGGTAACGCGAGGCGCGTTCGAGATCCAGGACGCGGTCGCGCGGCCATGCCACAACCCTCCTCGGATCCACCCGGCGCCACCTCGACGGTAATGATCGTCAGGTGCGCAACCAAAAACACAGTTTCGGGCAGCGGTTGACCTAGTGTGCGCACTCCTTGGCGACGTCGCATCGATTCGCCCCGAGTAGCCGCATCGAACCGCGGTCCGCCGCGGCTCTCGAGCCGGGCATGTCATTTGCCTATGACTCCTTCCGTGAGGAGCCTGATTTTTCGGCGGGTGATGCAATGACGACAAGGTCCACGAAGAAGACGGACGCAGCTGGTAACCCGGGGAACTCCAGCCGCCACGCGCCAGCCGTTCCACCTCGCTTCGTCGTTGGCATTGGCGCCTCCGCAGGTGGGCTCGATCCGCTGGTCCGTTTTTTCGAGAACCTGCCCAAAGACACGGGCATGGCGTTTGTGATCGTTCAGCACCTGTCGCCCGACTTCAAGAGCCTGATGGATGAATTGCTGGCGCGGCACACGCCGTTGCCCATTCATCTTGTCGAAGACGGCATGCCGGTCGAAGCCGATCACATCTATCTCATTCCCGCGAAGAAGGAGATGATCGTCTCCGGCGGCAAGCTGCTTCTGAGTGAGAGAGGACGTCAGCAAGAACTGACGCTGCCGATTGACGTGTTCTTCCGATCGCTGGCGCAGGACTACGGGCCGAAGGCGGTTGCGATCGTGTTATCAGGCGGCGGCAGCGACGGCTCGCGCGGGATCTCTCACGTCCACGAGACCGGCGGATTGGTCCTGGTTCAGGACCTCGCGAGTGCGCAGTTCGACGGCATGCCAAAGGCGGCGATCGAAACGGGCGCCGTCGATCACACGTTACGCCCGGAGGACATGCCGCGCGTGCTCCTCGAACGCGCGGCCGGATCACTGCCAGAGGCAGCGAGCGCAAGCGGGCCGGTTCCAGAACCACCTCGTGGGCTTGACGCCTTGTACGACATCCTGGAGACGGAGTTCGGACTCGACTTCAACCACTACAAGCCGAGCACCGTCACGCGCCGGATTGAGCGCAGGCTCGGTCTCGCGCAGGCGCGGAGCGTCGATGAGTACCTGACACGGTTGCGGTCCGAACGCGACGAGCTCGACGCGTTGTATCGCGACCTCTTGATCGGCGTCACGCGGTTCTTTCGGGATCCCGACGCCTTTGCATTGCTGGAGGAGCGCATCCTGCCCGAGTTGCTCACTCGGGAACCGCGCAATGGTCCATTGCGTCTATGGGTCGCGGGTTGCGCGACCGGCGAAGAGGCCTATTCCCTGGCGATCCTCCTGCAAGAGCTGGCGGCAAAGTACGGCGAGCGACAAATCAAGATCTTCGCCACGGACGTCCACCGCGGCTCCCTCGAACAAGCGACCGTCGGCGTCTACGGTGAAGACGCCATCGCCAACGTCTCGCCCGACAGGCTCGCCCGCTACTTTATCCAGAACGGAAACACCTACCAGGTCGTGCCGGAGCTGCGGCAGATGGTGGTGTTCGCGCAGCACAACGTCATCAGCGATGCGCCGTTTACGCGCGTTGATTTCATCAGCTGCAGAAACCTGCTGATTTATCTGCAGCCCGCCGCGCAGCAGCGCGTCTTGTCATTCTTTCATTTCGCGCTCACGCAGGCCGGCGTGCTGTTTCTCGGTCCGTCTGAGTCGCTGGGCCCGCTCGCGGATGGCTTTGAGATCATCGACAAGCACTGGCAGCTGTATCGAAAAGGCATGGAGGTTCGCACCCCGGTGGATGCGCGGCACAGGTCCAGCGTTGCCGTCAACACCCGCGTCGCCGTTCCTCCCGCTGTGACCCCGGCGCGGCACTCCCTCGGTCAGCTGCTCTCGGTGTATGACGCGTTGCTCGAAGAGACAATGCCGCCCAGTCTGCTGCTGAACGAACGGGGCGAGCTCGTTCACGCGCTCGGTGGGGCGGCCCGGTTCCTTCGGGTCCGCGACGGCCGCCAGAGTCTCGACGTGTTCGACCTGGTCGATACCGATCTCAAGATGATCATTGCCGGCGGCTTGAAGCGCGCCCAGGCGGAGAAAGCACCGGTCGTGTTCAACGGCGTGCGGGTAAAACCTGACGACCAGTTGTATCGCGTGACAGTCCGGTCCATCACGGGCCGCGCCCCAAGCGCGCGTCATGCGGTCGTCTCGTTTGAGGCGCAGACCGCTTCAGCCAGGCCCGCATCCGCGCCGCCGGTTCAGATCGACGTCGATCAGGTGTCACAGCAACAGCTCGCCGCGCTTGAAGCGGAACTGGGCACGACGAAGGAAAGCCTGCAAGCCGCGATCGAACAGCTCGAGGCGAGCAACGAGGAGCTGCAGGCCTCGAATGAGGAGCTGCAGTCGTCGAATGAGGAGCTGCAGAGCACCAACGAAGAACTGCAGAGCGTGAACGAGGAGCTCTACACCGTCAACGCGGAGTACCAGCGCAAGATCGCCGAGCTGACCGAGCTGACCAACGACATGGACAACCTGTTGGCCAGTACAGAGATCGGCACGATCTTCCTCGATGGGCAGCTGCGGATTCGGAAATTCACGCCGCAGATCACCGAGACATTTGGACTCTTGCCTCATGACGTCGGCCGCTCGATCGAGACCTTTGCCCACAAGATGCGTCACCCGGGGTTGGTCGAGGATCTGAGGCGCGTGCTGGCGTCAGGGGAAGCCGTCGAACGCGACCTGACGGACCCACAGGGCCAGGCATTTTTTCTGCGCCTCCTCCCGTATCGCGCCAAGGGCATCGTTGACGGGGTCGTCCTGACGCTGATCGATGTGACCGGCCTCAGGAAGGCCGAGGACGCGCTCTTCCATGAACGCTATCTCCTGAACAGCCTGCTGAGCACCGTGCCCGACGCGATCTACTTCAAGGACGCCCGCGGCCGGTACATCCGCTGCAATCACGCGATGGCGGCGAGGCTCGGCGTTCAAGACCCTGCCGACGTCATCGGCAAGACGGCGTTCGACATGCCTCAACAGGACGCCGCGATGGCCTTGCATCGCGAAGACGAAGCGATGCTGCGCGTCGGTCAACCCCAGCACTACCGGTTGGAGCACCGTACCGACAACGACGGCAGCGAGGCATGGGACATGGTGACACGGCTGCCGCTGGTCGATCGCAGCCACACGACGGTCGGCGTGATTTCCATCTTCCGCGATGTGACGGATCAAGTCCGGGCCAAGGCCAAGATCGACGACGAAGTGCGGAGACGCGACCAGTTTCTGGCGATGCTCTCGCACGAGCTGCGCAACCCGCTCGGCGCCGTCGTCGCCGCGACCGCCGCGCTCAAGGCGACTGATCTGCAGCAGACGCACACGCGATCGACAGACGTCCTCGAACGGCAGTCGCGCCATATGGCTCGCCTGCTCGATGATCTGCTGGACGCCAGTCGCGTCACCCAGAACAAGATTGAACTGCGCCGGCGCTTGCTTGACCTTCGCCTGGTCGCATCAGAGGCTGCCGAGGCCGTCCGCCCCCAGGCGCAGGAACGTGGCCTGGAGCTGATACTCGACCTCCCGCCGCAACCGCTGTGGGTGCACGGCGATGCGACCCGGCTGCAACAGATTCAGGTCAATCTGCTGACCAATGCCGTCAAGTACACGCCTCGAGGCGGTCATGTAAAGCTTTCTGCCGTACCGGACGGAGATGGCGCGGCGGTCGTGCGAGTCAGCGACGACGGCGCCGGCATCCCGTCGCAGATGCTCGATTCGGTGTTCGACTTGTTCGTTCAGGCGAGACACACTCTCGATCACTCTGATGGCGGACTCGGAGTCGGACTCACCTTGGTTCGCGCACTCGTCGAGATGCACGGAGGCACCGTCACTGCGCATAGCGACGGCGATGGCAAGGGCAGTGAATTCACCGTCAGGTTGCCGATGGCCTCGGCGCCGGCAGACGTGCAAGACCAAGCCGGTTCGCCGACATCCGACATTCCTCCAGGCACGACGGTCGTCGTCGTGGAAGACAACGCCGACAGCCTCGAGATGCTCTGTTCTGTACTGAAGCTCGCCGGCGCCAACTGTCATAGCGCTCGCGACGGCCGTTCCGCATTGGCCCTCATCGACAAGCTGCTGCCTCAGGTCGTGATCCTGGATGTGGGGCTTCCGCATCTGGATGGCCTCGAGGTCGCGCGCCGCATCCGTTCCAATCCAAGACTCGCCGGAATTCGCCTGATTGCTCTGACAGGATATGGACTGCCCAGTGATCGTCAGGCGACGTCAGAGGCAGGCTTCGACTATCACCTGGTCAAGCCAGTACAGTCCACGGAGCTCTTCAAGGTCATCGCGGCGGCCGTGGCTTCGAATGGCTTCCGCGAACTGCCGCTGGCATCAACTCGCGCTGCGCGTCCGAACTGATGGCGGTCGCCCGGAAGGAATAGCCACTCGACTCACCTTCGACTCACTCGACTGGCTCTATAATTCGCCTTTCCCTGGGAGTCGCAGATGACGAAGACCGCTCGAGCAACGCGACCGCCGAGTAAGAAAAAGCCGACCGTGTTCATCGGGTCATCCTCCGAACAATTACGAACGGCCCGCGAGATCAAGGCGTTGCTGCGCCCGGAATTCGTAGCCGACGTGTGGGACGAAGGAGCGTTCGGGCTTGGCAACTCGTACCTTGAAGATCTGCTGAAGGCCGTCGAGACCTACGATTTCGCAGTCTTTGTTTTTGCCCCCGACGACCTGACAACGGTACGAGCAAAGCGTCATGCGAGCGTGCGGGATAACGTCGTGTTCGAGTTGGGTCTCTTCATGGGGCGGTTGGGTCGTCACCGAGCGTTTTGGCTCGTGCCCCGCGGAAAAGATCGACCGAAGATTCCCTCCGATCTCGAAGGAATCAGCCGCGCCGACTTCGACGGTGCGCCGTCCAAGCGCGCTCAGGCCTTGCAGGCCGCCTGCGCCAAGATCAAAGAGGTCGCGCGGCAGCAGGGACGACGTAGCGACTCAAACTTCGACGAGATCGAATCGCCGCGCGTGCTTTGCGCGGCAAGTCCGCAGTGGGCCAACTTTGGTTTCGAACAGGACATTGCTGCCGTCGAAGAGGCGTTCGCAGGCCAGGTGACCGTCGAAAAGGCCCTCGAGGCCTCCACGCTCGGACGCCTTCTCACGAGCGACGAAGAGTGGCCGATTGTTCATTTGGTTTGCTACGTTGAGCCGACGCGGGGCGATCTCATATTCAGCGACCTGGACTTGAGTCGCAGCCCCAGGGTCACCGTGCCGCCAGATGCGGTGCGTCTCTCGCCCGAGACGCTCGCCGACTTGTGCGAGCAGGCGAAGGTGCAGCTGCTCGTGCTCGCGACGTGTGAGTCGGCAACGTTCGTCCAGCGCCTCGCGCGTAGCACTCGCGTCGTGGCATCGCCCACGCAGGTGACCGGGTCGGCGATCGGGGAATGGGCGCGGCTCTTCTACAAGCAGCTTGCCGATGGCAAGGCGCTCAGCCAGGCTTTCTACACAGCACAGAGCGTGACAAACATTCCGCTGATGTTGACGACCGCGAAGAAAGACCTCCGGATACGCGCGTAACACTCGCGTTCCGCAGGTCAGGTAACCGTCGGCCTCAGTGAATCGCCGGGCGCAGCACCGTGTCGAAGCGTCCGCGTCCTCCCGTCGCCGGACCGTTTCCGTAGGCGAGGAAGCCGCGCCGGAAATTGTCGACGCGGCTGATCGCCGACGTGTGTGCGCCCGGATCGCCCTCGGCGACGAGCAGGATGAACGCCATTGTCTTGCGATCCGTTACGACAACGCCGCTCGTTTTCTGCGCCTCGACGCGCAAACGATCGCGCGGCACCACGCCCTTTTGCCACGTCGATTCCTTCCGCAACACAGCTTCGGCATAACTCCTCCTGACACGAATGGCGGCATGTGAACGAAGCGGCGGGAGGCTACTATTCGGCTGTAATCACCGGGATCCTGCGTTGCACGACGCTCGATGCCGCGCAGTTTTTTCTGGATGCCGAATGCGCATCGTTACGTGTTATAGACATGCCGCAAGGAATACCCCATGCGCGGCACCGGCGCGGCCGATCGTGTGCGTTTCGGTCCCTTCGAACTGGACGTGCGCTCGGGGGAGCTGTTCAAGGGTGCGGCGCGACTCAAGGTCCCCGGTCAATCGATTGAAATCCTGAAAACCCTGATCGAACGACCCGGTCAGCTCGTCACGCGCGAAGAGTTGTGTCGGCGCCTGTGGCGCGACGACACGATCGTCGATTTCGAGCACGGACTGAACGCCGCCGTCAGGCGACTGCGCGACGCGCTTGGCGATGTCGCCGATTCACCGCGCTTCATCGAGACACTTCCGCGACGGGGATATCGGTTCATCGGCGCGTTCGACGACGCGCATTCGGACGCTCCGCCGGCGTCGTGGACTCACGGTTGGGTGATCGGCACGGTCGTCGTGGGCCTGGCCATCGCGCTGGTGGCGGTCTCGACGCGCTGGACACTCGGGCCCGGCGAGGGCACGCCGCCGACGCGGCAGGCGTCAGTCAAACCCGCCGCATTCGATGCGTATCTGCGAGGCATGAGTCTTCGCCGGCGATGGCAGGAGGGCGGTTGCCGTAACGCCGTGACCGAGCTCGAACGCGCCGTTGCCGATGATGCGTCATTGGCGGATGCGCATGCCGTCCTCGCGTGGTGCTACGCATTTCCGGCTCGTACCGGCCTTCCGGCGTCCGTCGTCGCACCGAAAGCCAGGCAGGAGGCGCTCGCGGCGCTCGCGTTGAATCCCGCTCTCAGTCTGGCCCACGTCGCGCTGGGCTACGTCAAGCATCGAATCGATTATGACTGGGCGGCCGCCGAGCATGAGTTCGCGCTCGCGCTGGAACTGAACCCGACCGATCCGGATGCACTCGTCGCCCTCGGCGAATTCCTGAATGCCGCCGGGAGAGGTGACGAAGGCATCGCTCGGCTGCGCAGCGGCGTGGTCGCCGATCCCTCGAACGCGGATCGGAACACGGGACTCGGTGTGGCACTCCTCTTGAATCGCCAATACGACGCGTCCATTCACCAGTTGGAAAACACGTTGGCGCTGAATCCCGAATGGTCCACAGCGCGCCGATGGTTGTCCTATGCGTATGAGAAAAAAGGCGACCGCGATCGAGCAGTTGCGGAGTACCTGGCCGCCCTGGGTGGAATGCTCGTGCCTGCGCGAGCGCGTGCCGAGGTCGCACGGCTGAAAACCATCTACGACAGGAGCGGCTGGTACTCGTTCTGGCAATCCGAGCTCGAGCTCGCCGACGCCGACAAGCGCGAGCCTGGCACCATCTGGCAAGTGGCGCATACGAGGTACACCAGTGATTACCACATGGCGTTGCGCCACGCTCGATTGGGCCGGCGCGATGCCGCCATGTCGTCTCTCCAGCAAGCGTACGAACAGCGGGATCACATGGTGGTGTTCGTCAAGATCGATCCGCTGTTCGATACGCTGCATGACGACCCCGCCTTCGTCGCCATTACGCGACGGATTGGCATTCCGTAGCGCTACTGGCCGTCATCCCGGTACGGCAGCTCGATCGCCGGCGTGAGACGCGCGGGATCGCGCTCGGCTTGCTCGCGCTGCGATCCCGCCTGGTTCGGAAAGTACCCGAACGTCGGACACGTCGGCACCATGCACGGCAGATTCTCGCTGGTGGCATGGGCGTTGGTCTTTTCGGTGACGAAGAATTCGATGTTCTGTTCAGCGGTGATCGCCCAGCCCGGCGTCAGGATGTGCTGGTAACCCGTTTCACCGGCCAGGTGAGTCTTCAAGAACGCGATGGCGTATTTCGTGGCGAGTCGCTGGACTTCCGGCGCCGGCAGTGCCGTTGTGCACCATGGTTGGCTCAGCCGGGCGGCCACCTGCGCGGGGGTCAGCGCTCCGACATCACCGAGTACTCGTGCGTTCTCGCAGAAGGTGGTGAATGATGGATGGAGCGCCCCGCCCACATCGACCCGGTAATTCGGCTGCGCCGCGATCGCGGCATGCTCGCGTGCATGCCAGGCGCCGACGGTCTCCCACGCCTGACCAACGACCATCGCCGGTGTGGTGATTCGAGCGAGTTCGGGGAACCACAAGATCTGGCTCGACCCATCAAAGGTCACAGTGGCTTTGATGCGCGGGTCCGGCACCGTGCCGATGCACGTCTCTGGCGGGATCGGCAGCCCACGCGGTTCGTTGACCGGTCGATCGCAATGGCTGTCGTCGCCGCCCGCGAGCACGAGCGCCGCATACCCGCCGAGCGAGTGCCCGGTTGCCGCCACCTGATCGGGATTGATGGCGTCGGCCAACAGCGTACCGCGTGCATCGTTCATCGCGAGGATCGTGGAGAGAGCAAACGAGATATCGCGCGGCCGGTTCACGTCGGCGACGTGAATCGCCGGCCATGGATCCCATGGATAGGCGCCGTCGGCATAGTGGGTGAGCGCCGCGACCACGAAGCCATGACTCGCCATGCGTGTGCTCGCAAAGAGACCGCTGTAATACGCGCTGCTCCAGCCTGGAGAGTACATCAGGAGCGGAAACGGCCTGTCTCCCGCGACCGGCACGCCTTCGTAGGCGCGATCGAGCCCGTAACGCTCCCACTGACTTGATCGGGACATCGGCCAGCGGCCGGCGACCGGATCAAGTGGATAAAGAGCCTCGGGAGTTGCCGTCGTAATCGCGGATCCATCGGCGGGGTAGAACACCGATACATAGATCGGCCGCCCGTGGTAGGGACTGAGCTGATCGCGTGAGGAATCAAGCAGCATCAGGCTGATGTGCCCGACCGCGTATGGACCGACCGCACCTGGATCTGCTGTTGACGCGCCGCTGCCGGGTAGGACCATCAGAGCGAGGCCAAACGCGATAGCGCCAAGCGTTCCTGTATTTCGCATGTGCTCCTTCCTTTCGGATGCCGTTGTGTGCGCCCACAACGTCAGCCTTTCGCCGCGTAACTGCAATGACAGGAGCAGCAAATGAAGGTCGCAGGAAGGTAACAGCCGGAAGGAATCAGCCCAGCGGCTTCGGCCTTCGGCCTCGCCTGAACCTGGTCGATTCCTTCCGGACCGTAAAGTAACCGCCGGCCTCAGTGAATCGCCGGGCGCAGCACCGTGTCGAAGCGTCCGCGTCCTCCCGTCGCCGGACCGTTTCCGTAGGCGAGGAATCCGCGCCGGAAATTGTCGACGCGGCTGATCGCCGATGTGTGCGCGCCCGGATCGCCCTCGGCGACGAGCAGGATGAACGCCATCGTCTTGCGATCGAGCTGCGGGTTCCCGCCCGCATCATGATCCACCTCGTCGCCGATCGCCGGCACGCGCGGGCCGATGCCGGGGTAGTCCTGGATGTTCTGCACGGTGAGATTCACGCGCTTGCCGCAGATCCCGACGTCGTCCACGGGAAGGAACGGGCTCAGGAACTCGTAAGACGTACCGGTG
>Ga0207428_10004968_pt1 | contig 12518 bp, 15 predicted proteins | sample RhiMethybrSRZTD1_FD_187600 | JGI IMG/M metagenome (GOLD analysis project Ga0207428, IMG submission 187600) | Populus rhizosphere microbial communities from Tennessee, USA - Rhizosphere MetaG P. TD hybrid SRZTD1 (SPAdes) (version 3) | ecosystem: Host-associated > Plants > Roots > Rhizosphere >... | reverse complement strand
CCGCGTAATTTCCTGCTCCTGGCCGAACGCGCTTAAACCCATCCTTCCTGTGGATAACTCTGTTGATGGAATTATCGCGGATCCAATATCCACGCCTGTTTCAGGGCCAAATCAACACTGTTCATTTTTTGTACACTTGCATAAAAAATCGAAAAAACAAGCATTTACGAACAAATGAGAACGGATCCACAAATTCGACCTAAACCCAGTGCGCTGCCGATGACATTGTGCATAAGCATTTAATGAAAACGACATAAATGCCTATTCCCGGACCGCTGACAGGGGAAATTGCACCGCTGCACTTCTCTTGATATACACAAACGCCAGGGCGCCAGCATGCGCGGCCACGAACAAGAACATTCTTCCGACAGGATGCGCCAGTGACTTTCATTTCCTACGCACAGAATTTCGAAGACATACGCTTGTGGCGCGCCCTCAAGACTGTCGAGAACGGCTTCTACATCGACGTGGGGGCGAACCATCCCACCCACGACTCGGTCACCAAGGCGTTCTACGACCACGGCTGGACCGGCATCAACGTCGAACCGATGCCCAACTACTACGAAGCCCTTTGCCAGCAACGTCCCAAAGACACCAACCTGCAGTGCGCGGCCGGGGAAAGTGCTGACGACCTGACCTTCTACGGCATCGCCGGCACCGGCCTCTCGACCCTCGACCCGGCCATGGCCAAAATGCACAAAGACGCCGGCATGGACGTGCGCAGCCAAACGATCAAGTCCCGCACCCTGACCTCCATCTGCGAAGAACACGCCCGGGACCGCGCCATTCACTTCCTCAAAATCGACGTCGAAGGCCACGAAGAAACCGTCCTGCGCGGCATGGACTTCAGCCAATGGCGACCATGGGTAATCCTCATCGAAACCCCGTGGGAGCGCGACCAGACCTGGGAAAGCCTCGTCACCGACGCCGGCTACCAATCCATCCTGTTCGACGGCATCAACACCTACTACCTCGCCGAAGAACACCTGAACCTCAAACCCGCCTTCGACATCCCGCCGTGCAACCTGGACGAATTCCAGTTCTGCAAAGGCCACAACTTCAGCCACCCCATCGGCGACGCCGAACACCAACTCGCCGCCGCCCTGCAACGCGCCGAACAGGCCGAAGCACAGCTGCGCGCAATGCAAAACAGTCGAACCTGGCAAGCCATTCAGAAACTCAAGAAAACCCTGCTGCGCGCCTGACCTGAAGCCCGAACAAAAATAGTCAGAATTCAGGGGTTTACAGAAGCCAACCAATCGCTATAATCGTCGCCCTGACACGCCGGTATAGCTCAGATGGTAGAGCAACTGACTTGTAATCAGTAGGTCCCGGGTTCGATTCCTGGTGCCGGCACCACATTAGGCTCCATTGCATTCCACCGAATACTCTGGAAGCCCCGAAAACCCGCCCTTTGGCGGTTTTTTTCGTTCCAGGACCCTCCGTCGGGATCCAACAAAATCCCCCTTCCCCGAGGGTATGTTAGGGGTACTGCGATTTCCCGGTCAGGAGCGCGTACCCCTATGCCACGTCTAGCGATCCCCCTCAGCGACCTGCAATGCCGCACGGCCAAAACCCGCGAACACGCCTACAAACTGTTCGACGGCGGCGGCATGTACCTTTTCGTCAAACCCAATGGCGTGAAGACCTGGCGCTTGAAATACACCAAGCCCAGTGGCAAGGAAGGTACGCTCATCATCGGCAATTACCCCATCGTTACCCTTTCCGTCGCACGACGTAAGCGCGATGAAGCCAAGGCGTTGTTGCTCGACAACCTCGACCCAATGGAAGAAAAGAAGAAGGCCAAGATCGTAGCCCAGCGGGCGGCACTGCTTTTCGAAACCGTTGCTCTGGAGTGGCACGCCGACATGTCCCGTCGCTGGACCGAAGGCCACGCAAAAACCGTAATGAGCCGACTGCGCACCCACGTCTTCCCGCTGATCGGCCAACGCCCCATCGCCGAACTCGATACCCACGACCTGCTAGAGATCACCCAGCGCATCAAGGAACGCGGCACCATGGATGTGGCGTTAAGGGTACAGAACTACTTATCCACCATCATGCGCGGGGCCAAAAGGGCTCGGCAGATCACCATGAATCCTGCACTGGATCTGGCAGGCTCGATTCACGCGCCGCGCACAATCCATCGCCCGGCCCTCTCCCTCAACCGTCTACCCGAGCTTCTACACCGTATCGACAACTACAACGGCCGCGAGCTGACGCGCCTCGCCGTCCTGTTGACGCTGCATGTATTTGTCCGCTCCAGCGAACTGCGCTTCGCGCGATGGAGTGAGTTCGACTTCCAACGCGCCATGTGGGAAATCCCCGATACCCGCGCACCGATTGAAGGGGTACGCAACTCCACACGCGGGACCAAAATGAACGGCGACATTCAAATGGTTCCGCTCTCGCCGCAGGTCATCGAAATACTGGAGCGCCTGCGCAGCCTCAGTCGTTTTTCAGAGTTAGTGCTACCGGGAGACCACAAGTACTGGAAGCCCATGTCCGAGAACACGGTGAACACCATGCTCCGCAACGTCGGCTATGACACCAGCAAGGACGTGTGCGGCCACGGCTTCAGGACCATGGCCTGTAGCGCCCTGCTGGAGTCCGGGTTATGGACCGACGCAGCCATCGAACGGCAAATGAGTCACAAGGAACGCAACCGCGTGCGCGCCGCTTATATCCACAAGGCCGAATTCCTCGAACAGCGTCGGCTGATCATGGCGTGGTGGAGCAACTACATCGACGCCAACCGCCATGGGCATGTGACGCCCCACGAATTCGCTCACCCGGTCGGCGACAACATTACAGCCCTACAAAATAGCCGTGGCGCATCCAAACGTGGGTAAGCCAAAGAGATCACCGCAGTCCGCCCTTCCACGCGGGTCCATCCAAGCGGGGCTGCAAAGCCGCCCTGCTTGGATGGACCTCATTTAAAAAATCTAAAGCCCACGCAAACTGTCTGTGGAAAACCACTGATTTCCACTGGTGGATAATTTCATCCACAGCCGCAGAACTCCCGGAAATTCGAGCCTTGACCCGAATTATCCACAGGCGTAGAAAAGATCTGGCAAAGCGCTGTCGTTGACAGCGACCCAGGTAGCCAGGACCTTTAAGGCTACGCCACACCGTGGTGGTTCTCCCCAAGTGCGTTTAGCGTCCGGCAGCACGCACGGTCACTACCCATGTGATGGATGCCACTTCTACTCATGGCCCTCGTGCGCCAGATGCCCCTTTACTTCGCTGCCCTGCAGCAACCTATCCGCTTGGCCATTTCATTGCGCCAACCTGCGCCCGTCTCTTTCTTCCGGAAAGAGACGGGCGCTACTACCACTGCTGCAGCCCAACTCGTACAAGGCTTTGCGGCATTCCCCCTCGTGACAATCGGCGTGACAAACACCGAAGTTACCAGCAACAGCGATGCCGATGATGGTGCCGCAGCCCACGGAATGGACTGCACCTGACTGACAGTCAGGTATGCCCCGGTCGTCGCCTCACTGCCTTCACCCGACTCAGGATCTCGCGGCGCTGGTCTCGTCAGCCAGTGCAGCCTCCACCCGCCCACTTCTGCGGAAGTGCTCAGGAGGCCAGATTATGAGATGCCTAAGCTCCCGGTCGTAAAGAGCCGCCAGTCCCGCGTTAGTGGACAACCCTCACAGGTCGCAGGGGCCTTGATCCCTGATAACACTCAGCATTCTTGGCGGGATGACGTGGGGAAGGTTTCGAAGGTTTGGCTTCGAGAGGAATATGGTCATGGGATTAGTAGCTAGACGAGATGGGCGCAATTTTGGCTATGGCCGGCAACTGAGCTTTGCAGGACCGCAGGCACTGAAAGACCTGTTTGGCGGCGGGCATTACGGCACGGTCAAGGCGCACAGTGATCGGTGGCAAGCGTTTGTACGCTGGTGTCGGTCGGAGGAAGGGCCGGGGTTTAACGATGCGCGGCAAATTAATTGGCAGACCTTGCTGGACTACGCCGGACATCTGCGTCAGCAAGTTGACCAAGGTGAGCTCGCCATCGCCACCGCGCTAAACCGGTTGTCCAGCGTCAACCGGACCATGGCCGCGCTTCGCGGTGATCAGTATGTGAAAGTGCCGAGTCCGAGCAAGGCGCTGGGAATGCGGCGCACCAGCGTTCGTTGCTCGGTGCCACAAGGCCAAGACCGCGAACACGTGAAGCGGATCGTAGAGGTACTTTGCAAACATCAGCAGCCGCGCACCGCGGCCATCGCTAAGTTAACGCGAGCCACTGGCATGCGTCTGCGCGAAGCGATTCTGGCCGACCTACCGCGACTCAAGCGTGAAGCCGAACACTACGACAAGATCAACATCCAGGACGGCACCAAAGGCGGCCGATCCGGTGCGTCAGCACCTCGCTGGATTACGGTAGATGACCATATTCGAGAAGCTCTGAGGTTTGCCGAACAGGTTTCGCCCGATGGTGGCCGCAACCTGCTGGCACCGAACGAAAGCTACCTCGATTTCTTGCAGGGGATCGTCCGCCCCGCCCGAGATATCCTCCATACGCACAACTTCAAAGGCTTCCACGAACTGCGCGCGGCTTATGCGTGCGAACGCTATGAGCAAATCACCCGCCATCCCGCCCCCATCAACGGAGGCCATTGCTATCAACTCGACCGACGCCTAGATCAGGATGCCCGAGTACAAATCAGCTATGAGCTGGGGCATGGCCGTATCGACGTGGTGTCGGCTTACATTGGTGGTCGAGCATGAGCAAGCCATTCGATATGGAGCTGTTCCTGTCAGGCGTCCTGACCGGGTCGCATACCACCCGCCAACGCCACCTACGTCAGGCGAAGGCTATCCAAACAGCAATCGCTGAGCGCTGGCAACGCGACAATCCATGGACTTGGCAAAGAAAACACCTGGCGTGGTTTTTGAATCACCACCTAAACCAGCACGCTGAATCGACGCGGTATTACTATTTGCTGACCATGCAATTACTCACTCATCGCTTAGGAAAACCCTTTCAGTTCAACCGCTAAACGAATGTCAGAAGACGGCCGAGGCTGTGTAAAAACGTTTTAGCGCAGGATTGAGGTTCAGAACCAGAACGGAAATCGCGTTCCTACGCAAATTTCAGGTCTGCTGATTAACCAAGGACTGCCAGATTTTACGTAGCGACGCAGACTTTAAAACGGTGCCTGCTTATTTACACAGCCTGGGCCAGAAGCGGACGTCCAGGAACGACTGCTTCCGGTCGATTCTGTTGAAAAAGTCGGCCATGGTTTGCGCAGCAGAAAAGTATGCGTCCGAGATTTAAATCTTTGCTTTCGGCAGAGGCTTCCGGACGCAGACTTTACGTAGCAGCGTGCAAAAAAGGCGATTTAACCAGTGAATGACCAGACTGTTTGGGCGAACCGACTTTTCAACAGAATCGGCCAAAAGCGGTCATCGAGTGACTACAAAAGCAGAGGCGATCCAGCATGGCCGGGGATGTCTACCGGAGCGGGGGTAGTCACTTCTTTCATGACGGACTGCAAAGAATCATGTACGGCGTATGGAGATGCCCTTGACGACAATACTCACCCATTGCGCCCACAACTGCTCCATTCCGTTTTGACTTATAGGAGTTGCATCCGCCCGCCAAGACAAGCTCAGGATGCCATTTGCAGCTGCCCATAACGAGGTGGCAGCCAGGCATGGGTCTATCGTGGGGTCAATGGTGCCGTCAGCTATGCCATCGCGTAAGGCTGCTTCCATCTTGCTGTTCTGGTGCCTTATCAAATCGCTCATTCGCGCGACCGCTTCAGGCTCATTGGGGGGATCTGCGAGCAGGCGGAACTCATTTGGCCGCTCACAAGCGAAGCGAAAATAACCCTGTGCAACGATCCAAAGTCGCTCCATGGGCGTCCCGGCAGCCGCATAAGCTGCGTCCATGTAAACCTTGTTTTCCTCAAAGGCCCGTTCAGCAACAGCCATAAGCAAAGCTGATCGCCCGCCAATCCTGTTGTAGATGGTCTGCACCGCAATATCTGCCCGTTCAGCTACGGCCTCGAGAGTAAAAGCGGCCGCTCCGCCCTCCAAAAGCAAGGCTTCGGCATTCTGGATTATCGCTAGCCGCGTGGCTTCAGCCTTGCGCTGGGTGCGAGTGGGAGCGGGAGTAGAGGGCGTGGAATTTGTCATGGCGCGAGTATACACGACGATTGGTTGTTGTATGTTCATCCAAAAGTGGAATAGCATCAAAAAAATAACAAAGGTACCCGCCATGTTCCAACGTCTCGATGTCTCTTTTCCATCCGGCGACGCAAGGTGCGCCGCTTGGCTGTACCTGCCAGAACAACCTAAGCCACATCCCGTCATCGTGATGGCTCACGGCCTGGGTGGCGTACGAGAAATGCGCCTAGAAGCGTTTGCCGAGCGCTTCTGTGAGGCCGGATACGCATGCCTGGTGTTCGACTACCGCAACTTTGGTGCAAGCCAAGGCGAACCTAGGCAACTGCTGGACATCAAGCGTCAGCAGGAGGATTGGCGATCAGCCGTTGCCTATGCTCGAACCCATGACGATTTGGATGCCGCAAAGGTAGTCCTATGGGGCACTTCGTTTAGCGGCGGGCACGTGATCTACACCGCAGCGGCTGATGCAAAGATCGCAGCTGTGATGGCCCAGTGCCCTTTTACTGATGGGTTGGCGTCATTACTAAAGGTCGACCTGTTCACTTCGCTCAAATTGACCGCATGGGGTGTCGCCGACGTGGCTTGCTCTCTAATTGGTGCCGGGCCTGTAACCGCCAAATTAGCTGGGCCAAAGTGGTCTGCGGCGCTTATGACCGCACCGGATGCGGAGTCTGGGTATCTTGGATTGGTACCCGCTAAATACCCTTTCAAGAATTACGTAGCGGCTCGATTTGCGCTGGCTATCGGGCTCTATAGGCCGGGGAAAAAGACCCCGAAGCTTCTTTGCCCAATTTTATTTTGCATCTGCGAAACAGATAGCGTCGCACCTACAGGCCCCACATTGCGCCATGCCAAAAGGGCTCCTGACGCTGAAATTCATATGTGCAAGGAAGGACATTTCGACATCTATGTCGGGGAGGCCTTCGAGCATGTCATCCAGAAGCAAATTTCCTTTCTAAAGCGTCGCGTCTCACGCGGAGCCGCACGCTTCCACGCTGCATGACTTAGCGCCATCGCTGTCTGCCCAACAATAACAATATCGAGATATGAACATGTTTCATTTGCAGGATAAGGTCGTATTAATTACTGGCGCGGGCGGAGGCATTGGTGCCGCAACCGCTCGAGCAATGCATGCCGTCGGCGCGAAGGTTGTACTGCTGGACGTAACAGAAAACGCTATCCAAGAGCTTGCAACGGAGCTTGGCCCACGAACTCTAGCGATATTCGCGAGCGTCACCTCCCGCGAAGATTTGGATCGAGCGGTTGCGAGGGCTGTAGAGACCTTTGGTGGAATCGACGTCGTGTTCGCTAATGCGGGTATCGCCTGTGATCCGCCCACGACCATCAGAAATATGGACGAGGCGACATTCGAACGAGTCGTTGAGGTCGACCTATTGGGTGTTTGGCGGACGGTGCGTGCGTGTCTGCCCCAGATTTGCGCCCGCAATGGTCATGTCCTAGTCACGTCATCCGTATATGCGTTCGTCAATGGGGTGGTGAATGCGCCCTACGCCATGTCCAAAGCTGGTGTAGAGATGTTCGGCCGCTCTCTTCGGGCTGAACTTGCAGGGACAGGTGCTACTGCAGGTGTTCTTTACCCAGGTTGGGTATCGACAGCGATCGCCAAGAGCGCTTTTGGGGGGAATGCAGAAGCCACTGAGCTTGTGAAGCTGGCGTACCCAAGTGTGTTGAGAGCGCCTATTCAGCCAGCGAGAATCGCGGAGGCAGTCGTCAAGGGGGTTCAGACTCGTTCTGCCCGAATTAACTGTCCGCGCCGGTGGATCCCCATTTCTATTCTTCGAGGGATCTTTAATCTGCTCACGGATTTGACTTTGGACCGTGATAAAAGAATTCATGCGCTGATTCGCAAGATGGAAAAATAACTGCCCTGTGCAGATAAACTGATTTATTACTCTCAGTGCCAAGCTCAGAGGGCAGTCAGCAAGTTTGCTCCGCTTAAGCGGCTTACACATGGACATTAAGATGAACAATAAACCTACTATATTCATCACAGGCGCGGGCAAAGGAATTGGTGCCGAAACGGCCTTGTTTTTTGCTAAGCAGGGATACCGAGTCGCAGCGACAGACATCAGTGAGACAGACCTTGTCATGCTGAAAAAGAAACTTGGTGGAAGTCATTTCTATCGTCGTCTAGATGTTACTCAATCTGATGAGTTTGCCGCCGTGTTAAGTGAGTTTGCGTCCGAGAGCGGCGGTGCCATTGATGTGCTGTTCAACAACGCAGGCATAGCCTTCATCGATGATTTTGAGAAAGTGACTCTTGAGAAACACCTCTCGGTCACCGATGTCAATGCTAAGGGGATACAGATTGGTGCCTTCCATGCGCTCCCGTACCTTAAGGAAAGCGCGGAGCCGGCGATGATTAACATGTGTTCCCTCAGTTCTGAATATGGCGTACCAAGCGAGGCATCATATTCAGCCAGCAAGTTTTGGGTAAAAGGATTTACTGAGGCCTTAAACATCGAGTGGGATCGATACGGGATTTATGTATGTGACGTGATGCCAAATTTTGTGGCTACGCCAATGATGGATGCGGCACATGGAAATATCGTCGACTCGGTAGGTATTCATCTAAAAGCCAGCGATGTTACTGCAACAGTATGGAAAGCCGTGCAGAACCGAAGGGGCGTTCATTGGGAAGTTGATACCTGGCGTCCTCGACTGATGCGTGCCGTGACTAAATTTCTGCCACAGCGCACGCGCAGAGCCATTATTAAGAATCTGTCGGGCTATTAGTTAAATACCTTCTAGTCTCCATCAACTTGGTATCCGTTACGGAGAAGGGGTCATCATATATAGCTTCTAGCCACCGAACAATCTAACTCTGGCAATAATAGTAGTAGGAGAACTGGATCAACGAACAGTTCTCCGGTGAGGCGCCCTTGCCTGCAATAAGTAAAGTGTTGCCGATCGGTAATAGAAACCTTGGAGCGGATTCAAGCCCCTTCTTATCTTCTGCCCGACCAATTACGCCCTTCTGGGCTACACGAGGAATGATCATGATCATCACCCTTCATGAACTTGAGGAGCTCAGCACTAAGGCAGAGAAAAAGCCTTTTGATGTCGGATTCGAGTCGGGACTTTCCGGCCGAACACTCTTCGACTGCCCTTATGGCCATGTCACGGATGAAGCCTACCGGCAGCGCCATGAGTGGCTAGAGGGATTTCTCACGGCTTTGGCGCATAACGGAACTTCAGGCGCGTTCTGATCGCCCGTGATCGGAGCTAGTTGCCGGCGTAGCTCCGCGCGCTCACCGCGCTATTTGTCATTACCTCGCAAGGCAGCATCTGCAGCAGAGCACGCCGGCGAATCGGGCTACAAGGTGCCTTCTACAGGGACCTTTTCACAACATCGATGAACGCCAACCGGCACTGCCAAGTGCACCGGAAGGTGAAGCTTTGCCTGCGCACCAATCAATAAAAACAATACGAGGTGGGAAATGAAACTGAGCAACCGTGCAATCATGTATCTCTCAGTCGTGGGAGAAGTGTCTGCCTGGACTAAATTCGCAGGTGTCGTGGCAATACTCAGCGCTTCCACAAGCGTCCTAGCCAATGGCATTGCCTTAAATGAACAAAGTGCAAGCAGTGCGGGTACTGCTTATGCGGGGAGATCGTCTTCTGCGCTGGACGCCAGCACTATCTTTGGAAATCCTGCAGGTTTGACCAAATTGAAACGTACCGAGATTTCCGGCGGAGCCGCGGTCGTCTCGGTGAGCGATGACATCAGTGACGCGCAGAGCAGTGCCCCGGGAACGAACAAAGGGGACTCGGTCCCTTTGGGGGTTGTGCCCTTTGCCTACATGTCGACGCCGCTTGACGATCGTTTTTCGATGGGTCTGGGCCTGTATGCTCCGAGTGGTCTGATCAATGATTACGAGAGCAGTTTTCAAGGCCGTTACCATGGTTCCTATAGCACGACCAAGGAGATCACCCTGCAGCCCACCATTGCCTGGCGGATCAATGATTACGTGTCCATTGGTGGCGGACCGACCATAAACCGCTTCAATGCAAAGCTTCAGAACTACCTGGCCACCGGCGCCCTGAACAACGGCGAAGACACGCTGGTCACCATCAAAGGCGATGACACCGCACTTGGCTACAACGTCGGCATCTTGATTGACTTTACCGAGGCCACCAGCTGGGGGATCAACTATCACTCGAAGGTGGACTATGAACTTGAAGGGCATACTGAGGTTTCCGGCTCCCCGAGCTTTATTTCGCTGGATGGAAAGTATGACAACAAGATAGATCTCACTATGCCCGAATCCGTGGACACCTCTATCACCCATCATTTCAATAGTCGCTGGACGGGATACCTCGGGACCACCTGGAAACGTTGGAGCCGGATCAAGAAGGTCGAGGCAGTCAACAGTGGACTTTCCCCCCTGGGCGAGGCGGCTGGCCTGGGACGTGTGACCGAAGAAATGAACTGGCATGACACTTGGGCCACCGCCGTTGGCGCATCCTTTCAATTGAACCAACAATGGCTGCTGCGCGCAGGCTACGCCTACGACCCGTCGCCGATCAGGAATGCCGATCGTAGCGTGCGCGTTCCGGTCGGGAATCGCCAGGCCGTGACCCTGGGTGGCGCTTATTCGCCGAGTTCCGATCTGACAATCGACTTCGCTTATGGTTATCTCTGGGATTCCAAAGTCTCAGTAAAACAGTCGAACAACTCCGGTCTTCAACCGGAATACAGTGCCAAATACGACAATAGTGCGAATGGAATTTCAGTGCAGGCAACCTATCGGTACTAATCGGCTTGACCCAGAGCATTTCCACTACGAATTGATTGAGTAGTTTTTTCCAGCGCCCATTACTGAACCTGTCATGGGGGCTCCTTACAGCGGGCGGACGCTACGCGTTCCACGGCGTTAGTAGCCATGCCCGATCGAGGCGCTTTACCAGGCGCCTTGCTGTCGGTGCACTCTCCGCAAGAGGGTCTCTGCTTTATCTCTGCGCCTGTCTGAGGGTCGTCGCTAAGCGAGAATGATCCACTCACTGTAGGAGCGAGCTTGCTCGCGATGAACTCGACAACGCCAAGGGGCATCAGGATTCCAGTGTTATCGTTGACGACCATCGTCGGAACGCCGCCCGGAGCAAGCTCGCTCCTACAGGCATGGTTCGATGGCATCTTGGGCCTGATAGGTGTTGGGGGGAGGCGTCTCGGTTTTCCGCTAAAAAAACCGATATTGAATGAGTGCTTCTGGCCGATTCTGTTGAAAAAGTAGCTCCCCTGTCTGGCCTGCGGCAAAATCTTCGCACCAGCCAGCAGGGAAGCACGCAGCATGATGGGACAGTTATCGAGTGGGCAGGAACGGCTGTTTTACTCGTTCAACCTTGAAGATCACATCCCAGCCAATCACCTTCTGCGCAACATTGATCGGTGTTTCGATCTGAGCGACATGTGCCATTACCTCGCCGATTTTTACAGCCCGATTGGGCGTCCTTCGATTGACCCTGAGCTGATGATCCGCATGCTGATCGTGGGCTATTGCTACGGTATTCGCTCCGAGCGGTGGCTGTGCGAAGAGACCCATTTGAACCTGGCATATCGCTGGTTCTGCCGGTTAAGCCTTGAATATGAAGTCCCCAATCATTCGACCTTTTCCAAAAAATGACACGGCCGTTTTCGGGACAGCGATCTCTTTCGCTGGCTGTTCAATGAAGTGCTGCGTCGTTGCATGGACGCAGGCCTGGTCAGAGGTGAAGGCTTTGCCGTGGACGCCAGCATCATCAAGGCGGATGCCAGCCGGCAGCGCGGTGTACCGGGCGATGAACAGGTCAACTGGAGCGATCCGGCCCTGAGCACTCGCGCCGTGCGTGAGTATCTTGAGGCGCTTGATGAAGAGGCTCTGGCCGAAACGCTACCGAAACGCCTATCGCTGACGGATCCTCAGGCCCGCTGGACCGCTGCTCCAGGTGGCCCAGCGTTCTACGCTTACTCCACAAATTATCTGATCGACACCGAGCACGGTGTCATCGTGGATGTGGAACCCACACCTGCCCTAGCTACCGGTGAGCGTGGAAGTTCGGTTGAGCCATTCCCCGCCCGGCGTATTACCTGTTCCGGGTTATGCGCCCTACGGACCTAGCGATGGTTGCGATAGCGTTCGGTCAAGGACTGCACGAGGGTGACGTAGGATTGCGTCTCGGCGTAGGGAGGCACCCCGTTGTACTCGACCACGGACGCTTCGCCGGCGTTGTAACCTGCCAACGCCAGCATCTGGTTGCCGTTGAAGCGCTTGAGCAGCCAGGCCAGGTAGCGCACGCCGCCACGAATGTTCTGTCGTGCGTCGAACGGATCGTCCACGGCGAAGCGCTCGGCGGTGGCGGGCATCAACTGCATCAGC
>Ga0207428_10004967_pt1 | contig 12518 bp, 11 predicted proteins | sample RhiMethybrSRZTD1_FD_187600 | JGI IMG/M metagenome (GOLD analysis project Ga0207428, IMG submission 187600) | Populus rhizosphere microbial communities from Tennessee, USA - Rhizosphere MetaG P. TD hybrid SRZTD1 (SPAdes) (version 3) | ecosystem: Host-associated > Plants > Roots > Rhizosphere >... | reverse complement strand
AGTCGGTGCCTTTGCAGTGCACATCCGGCTTCAACAGCAGCAGCAATCGCTCGACGGTCGCATCCGGGAAGATCACCACGTAGTCGACGCCGCGCAGCGCCGCGACCAGCTCGGCGCGATCGGAGGCCGGCAGAATCGGACGCCCCTTGCCCTTCAACTCCGCCACCGTTCGATCGTCGTTCACCGCCACCACCAGCCGATCCGCCTCCGCCGCCGCGCCGGCGAGGTAGCGCACGTGGCCGACGTGCAGCAGGTCGAAGCAGCCGTTCGCGAACGCGATCGACCGCCCTGCCGCACGCTCCCGTGCAACAGCCTCGGTCAGCTCCGCTTCGCTCAGAATCACCGACAGCCCCTTGTCTCAGTCGCAGTCGTCAGTGGCCAGTCCAGGAATCAGTCTCAGTCGCAGTCGTCAGTCGCAGTCACAGTCGTCAGTCGCAGTCGCAGTCGAGGAGCCAGTCGTCAGTAACCAGTGCAGCCAGCCCCCAGCCCCCAGCCCCTATCTCCGTCCCTGCGAGGGGCCTTCCTGCGACCAGCTCTCGGCCGCCGCCTCATGGTCGGTCGCAATGGCGTCAGCAAGCTCCTGCGGCGACACCGTCGCCGTGCCGCGCTTCATCACCACCAGCCCGCCGGCATAATTCGCCAGCCTTGCCGCCTCGTAGAACGACGCCCCGGCCGCGAGCGCGAGGCTGAAGGTCGCAATCACCGTGTCGCCGGCGCCGGTGACGTCGGTCACTTCATCGGAACCGAAGATCGGCACGTGCACCGTCGGCTGCCGCGGTTCGAAGAGCGCCATGCCGCGGCTGCCGCGGGTGATGAGCACCGCCTGCATGCCGGTGCGCCGCAGCAGCAGCCGGCCGGCCCGCTCCAGCGCTTCCACATCATCGCCGATGCGGACGCCGACCACCTGCTCGACCTCCGACTCGTTCGGCGTGCAGGCCGCCAGCCCGCGATAGTCGAGCAGGCGGTAGCGCGAGTCGAGCAGCACCGGGATCGGACGCCGTCGCGAGCGGCGCGCCACCGCCCGCTGAATCGTGCCGGCCAGCGCCGGCGTCACCAGCCCGCCGCCGTAGTCGGACAACAGCACGGCGTCGCAGCCTTCGAGCGCCGGCGCGATCTTCTTCGCCAGCGCGGCGCTCACCCCTTCGCCGAGCGGCCATCCCGTCTCGCGATCGATCCGCACGATCTGCTGCCGCGCGGCGTGGATGCCGCCGGCGAGGATCCGCGTCTTCACCGGCGTGCGGTACTCCCGCGAGCGCACGACGTGCCGCCGGTCGACGCCGGGATGAAAGCTGGCCAGCAGGCGCCGCCCCTCGGCGTCCGCGCCCGCGAGGCCGACCAGCCGCGCGCGCCCGCCGAGCGCGGCGACGTTGTTCGCCGCGTTGCCGGCGCCGCCGCCGACGATCTCGGTGGCGTCGTACTTGAGGATCAGCACCGGCGCCTCGCGCGACACCCGCGCCACCTCGCCGTAGATGAACTCGTCCGCGATCACATCGCCGACGACCAGGACGCGGCGGCTCGAGAAGCCGTCGACCAGCGCCAGCAGGCGCTCGCGGCGCTCGGCTTCGCCGGGGAGGGGGTGGACGCTGCGCGCAATCAACATTGCGGATTGCGGATTGCGGATTGCGGATTCATTGGGCGATTGGAGATTCCGGGTTGGCTCAGGATCCAGCTCGCGGCGGCCGCCAGGTTGTCGACAACCGCGTCGGCGGCGACGCCGTCGACCGGCCGCCGCTCCTCGGCCGCGCCGCCCCCGGTGCGGACGAGGATCGCGCGCGCGCCGACCGCTCGCCCGAGCTGCACGTCGGTCCACTTGTCGCCGACGACGAACGAGCGGGCGGGGTCGAGGCCGAGATCTGCCACGGCGCGATCGATCAGGCCGCGCGCCGGCTTGCGGCAGTCGCACTCGCGGGCGAACCCCGCCACGGTGCCGCGCGGATGATGCGGGCAATAGTAATACGCGTCGACGCGGGCGCCGCCCGCCGCCAGCCGCGCGGTCAGGTGCGCGTGCGTCGCCTCGACCAGCGCTTCGTCGAGGATGCCGCGCGCGATGCCGGACTGGTTGGTGACCACCACGACGGCCAGGCCGGCGCGATTCAACCCGCGGATCGCGTCGATCGTCCACGGAAAGAAGGTCACGCGCGACACGTCGTCGAGGTAGCCGACGTCTTCGATCAGCGTGCCGTCGCGATCGAGGAAGACCGCCGGCTTCATAACGTCCGCCGCGCCGCCTCGGCGACGCGCGCCGCGCCGATGCCGGTCAGGCAGCGATGATCGATCGGGCATTCGCGCAGCATGCACGGGCGGCACCACACCGGGTTGGTCAGCACCACGTGCGCGTCGCCGAGCGGCCGCGTCGCCGTCTCGTTGGTCGGGCCGAACACCGCCGTCACGCTCGCGCCAGCGGCCGCCGCCAGGTGCATCGCCCCCGAATCGTTGGTGACCAGGCCGCGGCAGATCGTCATCACGCCGGCCAGCGCCGGCAGATCGGTCTGCCCGACGATGTCGAGCACCGAGGGAAACTCGCGCTTGATCTCGATCGCCGTCGGCGCATCGGCGGAGCTGCCGACGAGCACCGACGCGACCCCGTCGCCCTCGAGCAGCGACGCCAGCTCGGCGAAATACGCCGGCGGCCAGCGCTTCGCGCCGCCGTAAGCGGCGCCGGGTGCCAGCGCGATCAATGGCGTCGCGCCGTCCCACCCGGCCGTCCTGAGGATGCGAGCCGCGGCCTCGCGCGCAGCGGCGGGCACGGCGATCGCCGGCTCGATCGGACCGTTGGGAAAGCCGAGCGCGCCGACCAGGTGCTGGTAATACTCCGCCTGGTGGACGCGCGACGGGCGGCGCACCGCGCGCGTGAGCAGCCGCCCACGCCAGGCGCTGCGATACCCCCAGCGTTCCGGAATGCCCGCACGCGACGCAATCAGCGCCGCGTGCATCGAGTTGGGCAGGAGCAGTGCGGTGTCGAAGCTTCTTCCGGCCAGCTCCGCCCCCATCGATCGCCACCCCTTGACGCGGCCCACTGCCGCCGGCGGCTGCAGCACGATGGTGTCGTCGATGCCGGGGACCATCGAAAACAGCGGCGCGATCGCCGGCCGCGCGGCAACGGCGATCGCCGCCGACGGCGAGGCCCGGCGCACGTCGGCGATCGCCGGCAGCGCCATGACGGCGTCGCCAAGCCAGTTGGGCGCGAGGATGACCAGACGCTTCATCGTGTGCTACGTTCCGAAAGATCGCGTCTCCGGAGCGTACCACGCATGAAGATCGCCCTGCTGCAGGTGAATCCGACGGTCGGCGACCTCGCCGGCAACGCGCGCCGCATCCTCGACACGCTGCGCCAGGCCGCTGCGCAGGGCGCCGACCTCGCCGCGGCGCCGGAGCTGGCGCTGGTCGGCTACCTGCCGCGCGATCTGCTGCTGAATCCCGGCTTCGTCGCGCGCAGCTGGGACGTCGTCGAGAGCCTCGCGCGTGAAGCGGCCGATCTTCCACCGGTGCTCGTCGGCCTGCCGGAGCCGAACCCATCCGACACGGGACGGCCGCTGTTCAACAGCGCGGTGCTGCTGCGCGGCGGGCGCGTGGACGAGCGGTTCCGCAAGGCGCTGCTCCCGACCTACGACGTCTTCGACGAGGACCGCTATTTCGAACCGTTCCACGGACCGCAGGTGCTCGACCTCGCCGGCCACCGCGTCGGCATCAGCATCTGCGAGGACATCTGGAACGACCGCGATTTCTGGAAGCGGCGCCGCTATCACCACGATCCGATCGAAGAGCTCATCCACGCCGGCGCCACCATCGTCCTCAACGTGTCGGCGTCGCCGTTCACCGCCGGCAAGCACCGCCGGCGCGAGGAAATGCTGAGCAGCATGGCGGCGAAGCACCGCATCCCGATTGCCTACGTCAATCAGTTCGGCGGCAACGACGATCTGGTGTTCGACGGCCGCAGCTGCATGTTCAACTCGGACGGCGCCGTGTTCGCGCGCGGCCGCGCCTTCGAGGCCGATGTCGTCGTCTGCGACGTCGACGATCCGCGGCCGATTGCGCCGGCCTCCGATCTCGGCGTCGAGTCCGAGATCTGGCGCGCGCTCGTGCTGGGCACGCGCGACTACGCCTGCAAGTGCGGCTTCTCGTCGGTCGTCCTCGGCTTGTCGGGGGGCATCGATTCCGCGCTGACTGCGGCGATCGCGGCAGAGGCGCTCGGCGCCAACCGCGTCCTCGGGGTGATGATGCCGTCGCCGTATTCGAGCCAGGGCAGCCTCGACGATGCGGACGAGCTGGCGCGCAACCTCTGCATTGAGACGATGACGCTGCCGATAGAACCGTTGATGCGTGCCTTCGACGGCACGCTGCGTGCTCAACTCGGCGCGGATCTGCGCGGCGTCGCACAGGAGAACATCCAGGCGCGCATCCGGGGCAACCTGCTGATGGCGTTGTCGAACACGCGAGGCTCGCTCCTGCTGACGACCGGCAACAAGTCGGAGCTGTCGGTCGGCTACTGTACGCTGTATGGAGACATGTCGGGCGGCCTGGCGGTGATTGCCGACGTCCCGAAGACGATGGTCTACCGGGTGGCGCGCTGGCGGAACGAATCGGCGGGACGGCCGATCATCCCGGAGGCGACGCTGACCAAGGCGCCGTCGGCCGAGCTGCGGCCGAACCAGACCGACCAGGATTCGCTGCCGCCGTACGAGGTGCTCGACGACATCCTCCAGCGGCACATCGAGCGGCACCAGACGGCGGAGGAGATCGTCGCCGCGGGATTCGAGCGCGCCACCGTCGAACGGGTGCTGCGCCTGGTGAGGACGGCGGAGTTCAAACGGAAACAGGCCGCGCCCGGCCTCAAGGTCACCGATCGCGCCTTCGGAACGGGATGGCGGATGCCGATCGCAGCAAAACAATCATGACGCGCATTCTGGTTACCGGCGCCGGCGGATTCATCGGCCATCATCTCGTCAACGAATTGAAGCGCCAGGGGCACTGGGTCCGCGGCGTGGACATCAAGCGGCCCGAGTACGCGAGCTCGGCCGCCGACGAGTTCCTCGTGCTGGATCTTCGCGAGCCGGCAAACGCCCGTGCCGCGGCCGACCACATCGACGACGTCTACGCGCTCGCCGCCGACATGGGCGGCATGGGCTACATCTCGGCCAACCACGGCCTGATTCTCCACAACAACTCGCTCATCAACCTCAACACGCTCGAGGCGGCGCGCGCCAGCGGCGTGAAGCGCTACCTCTACTCGTCGTCGGCGTGCGTCTACCCGGAGTACAAGCAGACCGAGGCGGCGGTGACGGCGCTGAAGGAAGAGGACGCATACCCGGCGCAGCCGCAGGACGCCTACGGCTGGGAGAAGCTCGTCACCGAGCGGCTGTGCACGCACTACCGCGAGGACTACGGCATCCAGACGCGCATCGTCCGCTTCCACAACATCTACGGCCCGCTCGGCACCTGGGACGGCGGCCGCGAGAAGGCGCCGGCGGCGATGTGCCGCAAAGTGGCCACGGCGAAGCTCACCGGCCAGGGCGAGATCGACATCTGGGGCGACGGCGAGCAGACGCGATCGTTCTGCTTTATCGGCGACTGCCTCGAGGGGGTCAAACGGCTGATGGCGTCGGACCACGGCGAGCCTTTGAACCTCGGCTCGGATCGGTTGGTGACGATCAACCAGCTCGCCGACATCGTCTGCAAGGTCGCCGGCGTCACGCTGCGCAAGCGCCACATCCCCGGCCCGCAGGGCGTCCGCGGCCGCAACTCGGACAACACGCGGCTGCGCCGGGTTCTCGGGTGGGAGCCGCAGATCAGCCTCGAAGAAGGGGTCGCGCAGACCTACAGGTGGATCGAAAATCAGGTCCAGGCGCGGCTCGCTCGAGTGACCGCACAGCCCTGACCGTCCCGGTGCGGTTGGCCAGCGGCGCCGGAACGTAGTCTGGCTTAGCGTCGAGTCAGTCGTCGGCCGTAAAAGGTCATCACACCAAGCAGGCCGATGACGACGACAGTGGTCAACGTCGGATATTGGCGCAACAGCGGAAACTGGCGTTGATATTCTTCGATCACGAGCGCCGTGACCGATGCTGCGCTGACCAGCAGTGCCGCGGCGTCGAACAGCTTCCGCTTCCACGCGGGATACGGATCTGCGGGATCGGCCTGCGATGCGGACGCCGGCGGTCCCGTCAGGGTCACCCTCGTCCTCTCCCGTCGACTGTAAGACTCCTCGAGCTCGATTTCTTCAATCACTCGCGGTTGCAGCGGCGCCCACTCCTGGCGTTCCTGCAAGTCGCGAACAAGGTGTTTTCCCGGTTCAGCCGCGTCCGATCCGCCACTTTTGTTCCACATCGATAGGCCCCCTCTCTCGACCTTCCAGTGGTTCGCGGCGCCGACCCATGGGGGCGTATCAAATTAAGCCCACATGTTGCAAATCTGACAACTAGTAGCTGAGTATATCAGGCCGACCTCAGGCGCAAGCCTCGTTATTTATCACTATCTATGAGATTTCTGCCGAAAGTAACCTGAAGAACTTAGGCGTATTTTTAATCTCCCACAATATGTTGTATATTGACTTAAATGCGCGAGAGCACATAAAGTCAGTTCTTTTCCGCCCCCAGCGGACGCCGTTCAGACAGCGTCTCCTGAGCGAGCACCTGGAAGACGCAGAAGCCACGTTGAACTACGGCCGCGAAGAAGCACGCGGTCGACGATTTCGCAGCGACTCAGCCCATCGGAGTGCGATCGCAGCGGCCGGCTGCTGTTCGACGCAAGTCGCAATCGTCTCCGCAGGCGCGCACAGGAAGGAGAGCATCACCATGCATGACGCCGCCACCGACACACCCGGCGAGCCGATCCGGCGAGGCCGCCCCCGAACCTCTTCCCAAAAGGCTCCGCGCCGCCGAGGGCGAAGGCGAATTCAAATGGATCTGTTGCCGGAGGTTTACGAGCGTGTGATTGCTCTTCAGCGAAAGAATGGACTCGATTCGACCCAGGCGGTTTTTCGCCAGGGGTTCAGGCTTTACGAGTGGTACAACGCGAGGCGATCGGAAGGGTGGGGTATTCAGCTGGTGCATCCAGACGGACGCAAGATGCATGTCGACCTCGGCCTGGACGGTGAACCACCGTCGGCCGCAGCGACGCTCCAGGCTGCGCCGCTGGAAGCGCTCGGGTGACCACGAAGGGGCCGGGCGCCGCCTGAAGCGGCGCCTGGGCTTCCCGCGCACGCATTACGCCTCCTCGTCCTGCGCGCTTTCTGCTTCGCGCGCCGCGGTTGGAAACAACCCGGGCACCGAATCGACCGCCGCGCCGTTGTCGCGCCAGCGGCGATGCATCCACAACCACAACTCCGGCCGCCGCCGGACGTGCATCTCGAGCACGTCGGTGCAGCGCTGCGTGAACTCGCGCACCGGGTCTTTCGCATCCTCGGCCGGCGGCTCGACCGGCGGCTCGTAGACCATCCGATAGCGGCCGCGTCCCAGCGGCAGCGCGAACACCGGCACGACCGGCGCGCCGGTGCGCAGCGCCAGCGCCGCGACCGCCGAAGTCGTCGCCGCAGGGCGCTCGAAGAAGTCGACGTAGATCGCGTCGCGGCTCATGATGTGCTGATCGATCAGCACCGCCACGCCCTGGCCCGCCTGGAGCGTGCGCATCACGCGGCGGATGGTTTCGCGCCGGTAGACGACGATGTTGCCGGTGCGCTGGCGAATGTGCTCGAGCAGCCGGTCGAGGTACGGGTTGTCGAGCGCGCGCGCCAGGATGGTCACCGGCTGCACGCGCAGCGCGTGCACCATCGCCTGCAGCTCCCAGAAGCCGAAGTGGCCGGTGACGAAGAGCACACCCCTCCCTTGCGCGTATGCGAGGCGGGCGCGCTCCTCGCCATCGAACTCGACGCGCTTCAGCATCTCGTCCGGCGACAGCGTCGCGAAGCGGAGCAGCTCGAGGGTCAGCCGCCCGAAGTGCGCGAAGGCGCGGCGGGCGATGGCGCGGCGCTCCGCCGGCGCGCGGGCGGGAAACGCCGCCGCCAGGTTCCGCTCGGCGATGCGGCGATGCGCGCGGTCGAGCGTGTAGAACGCCAGACCGACCATCGTGCCGCCGGCGCGCACGAGCGGTGCGGGTGTGATCCGGACCAGGCCGATCAGGACGCGCACGAGCAGGTACTCGATGCGGTGCCTCATCTCATTGCGGATTGCGGATTGCGGATGGCGGATTGGCGGATCGCGTAGCCGATCGGCGGTCGGCGGTTCCCGGATGGGTGTAAAGGCGCTCGAAGAGCCATCGCCTGAACGAGCCGGCCGGTTCGATCCCGACCACCAGCGGCACCGAGGCGATCGGCAAGTCGCCGAGATCGCACGCCGCCAGCCGCACGGCGTCTTTCTCCGTGGTCACGACCAGCGCCGAACCGGCCGCTTCGGCCTCGGCGGCGATGCGCTTGACGTCGCGCGCGCTGAACGGATGGTGATCGCGGAACTCGATGATGCCGGAGATGTCCCAGCCCACCGAGGAGATGTCGGCGACGAAGCGGTCGGGCCGGGCGATGCCGGTGACGACGAACACGCGCGAACCCGAGGGGACGACGACCGAATCGCGCGCGCCGGCGACGCGCCGCGGCGCGCCGATCGCGCGGGTGACGCGGAAGACCGGCGAGACGCCGAAGGCGCGGCCGATGCGCTCGGCGGCGGTGTCGTAGCCGGCGGTGATCAGCGCCGCGTCCGCCGCCTGCGCCGCGGTGATCCGCTCGCGCAGGCGGCCGGCCGGCAGCGGCTGATCCTGCAGGTCATCTTCGGCGACGAGCAGCAGATCGATGTCGCGCGCCAGCTCGAGATGCTGAAAGCCGTCGTCGAGGAGATGGACGGTGGCGTCGAGCCGGCGCTCGGCGAGCAGGCCCGAGAGGTAGCGATCGCGGCCGACCAGGACGCGGACGCCGGGCAGCGCGCGGGCGAGCATCAGCGGCTCGTCGCCGGCCTCGTCGAGATCGACGAGCAGGCGCGAGCCATCGGAGACGACCGTGACGCCGTCGCGCGGAACGCGGCGGCCGTAGCCGCGGGTGAGAATGGCGGGGCGCTGACCGTGCTCGACGAGCAGCCGCGCGATGTACTCGACCATCGGCGTCTTGCCGCTGCCGCCGACGCGCAGGTTGCCGACGCTGACCACCGGCCGCGTCAGCCGCTTCTGCCGCGCCGGATGGCGCTGGTACCACGCGCGCCGCAGCGCCGCCACCGCGCCGTAGGCCGAGCTGAGCAGCTGAATCAATGCACCCGGCGGAAGGGCCGGACGACGGCCCGCCGCTCGACGTCGCCGGCCGGCAGCAGCGCGGCGATGACCTCGAGCGTCTTCATCTTGGCGCCGCGGTTCGCGGCCACCAGCGCGCGCGCGGCGGCGCCGAGCCGGGCGCGCCGCACCGGATCGGTGACCAGGGCGAGCAGCGCCTCGTCGAGCTCGCGCCCCGACGTCACCTGAATCGCCGCGTCGTTGCCGACGAACGCCTCGGCGATCTCCTTGAAGTTGTGCATGTGCGGGCCGAACACGATCGGCTTGCCGAAGATCGCCGGCTCGAGGATGTTGTGCCCGCCGTGATCGACCAGGCTGCCGCCGACGAAGACCGCGGTGGCCAGCTGGTAGAGCTGCGCCAGCTCGCCGATCGTGTCGAGGACGACGACCTCGTCCCGAGGCTCGGCGTCGATCGGCAGCTCGGATCGGCGCACGGTGGCGAAGCCGGCGTCGCGCGCGAGCCGCTCGGCCTCGACGAACCGCTCCGGCTGGCGCGGCGCCAGGATCAGCATCGCGCCCGGCATCGCCGTCCTGATCCGGGCAAACGCACGCAGCACCGCGGCCTCTTCCCCGCGCAGCGTGCTGCCGGCGATGATCACCGTCCGCGCGGGCGCGAGCTGGAAGAAGCGGAGGACGCGGTCGCGCGGCCGGCCGTGCGCGGTTGCCGCAGGCGGCTCCAGCGAGTCGAACTTGAGGCTGCCGGTGACCGACACGCGTGCCGGGTCGGCGCCGAGATCGATCAGCCGCCGCGCCGACTCCTCGCTCTGCACGCAGAAGCGATCGACGTCGGCGAGCACGCGGCGGATGAACGGCCGAATCAGCTGGTAGCGCGGGTACGACCGATTGGAGATCCGGCCGTTGATCATCGCCGTGCGGACGTCGCGGCGGCGGCACTCGCGCAGCAGGTTCGGCCAGATCTCGGTCTCCATCATGATGAACAGCCGCGGCCGCACCAGCCGCAGGGTGCGCCGGACAATGACCGTCCAATCGAAAGGGAAATAGAAGACGGCGTCGATGTTCGACACGCTGCGCCGCGCCACCTGCTGCCCCGCCATCGTCGTCGTCGACAGGAAGAGGCGCAGGCGCGGATAGCGGGCCTTGAGATCGGCGGCCAGCGCGCGCGCGGTCAGCGCCTCGCCGACCGACACGGCGTGTATCCAGATCGACTCCTCGGCGTCGACGTTGAAGGTGATGGGCAGGAAGCCGAGGCGCTGGCGCAGGCTGCCGATGTACTTCTGGTAGCGTATCGCCTGGTAGAGAAAGTACGGCGACACCGCCGCCAGAACGAGCAGCGTGAGCAGGCTGTAAGCCAGGTACATGGCAGCCGCTTATTGTAGAATGAAACGTTTGCCCGGGAGGATTGCATGCCGGTGAGGGTAGGAATCAACGGGTTCGGCCGCATCGGCCGCAACATCATGCGGGCCGCGCTCGGCGACAAGAACATCGACTTCGTCGCGGTCAACGATCTGACCAGCGCGCACACGCTCGCGCACCTGCTCAAGTACGACTCGGTGCTCGGCAACCTGCACGCGAAGGTCGAGGCCAAACCGGACAGCATCGCGGTCGACGGCGACGAGTTCAAGGTGCTGTCGCTGAAGGACCCGGCGCAGCTGCCGTGGAAGGATCTCGGGGTCGACGTCGTGTTCGAGTCGACGGGACTGTTCACCGATCGCGACGCGGCGGCCAAGCACCTGGCCGCCGGCGCGAAACGAGTGGTGATCACCGCGCCCGCGAAAAAGCCCGACGTCAGCGTGGTGCTCGGCGTCAACGACGACTGCTACGACCCGTCGAAGCATCAGATCATCTCCAACGCGTCGTGCACGACCAACTGCCTGGCGCCGCTCGCCAAGGTGATCCACCAGACCTTCGGGATCAAGAAAGGGTGGATGACCACCATCCATTCCTATACCAACGACCAGCAGCTGCTCGACCTGCCGCACAAGGATCTGCGCCGGGCGCGCGCCGCGGCGCTGTCGATGATCCCGACCACCACCGGCGCGGCGGTCGCCGTCGGCGAAGTGCTGCCCGAGCTGAAGGGCAAGCTCGATGGCATCTCCATCCGCGTGCCGACGCCCAACGTGTCGTGCGTCGATCTGGCGGCGGTCCTCAACCGGTCGGTGACCGCCGAGGAAGTGAACGCCGCGCTGCAGGCGGCGGCCGACGGTCCGCTCAAGGGCATCCTCGCGTGCTCGCACGAGGAGCTGGTATCGATCGATTTCAAGGGCAACGCCCACTCCTCGATCGTCGACATGCCGTACACGAAGGTGATGGAGGGCGACTTCCTGAAAGTGCTGTCCTGGTACGACAACGAATGGGGCTACTCGAACCGGTGCGTCGACCTGCTGCGCAAGCTGGTCAAGAAGGGGTTGTAGCCGCGACGTGAAGCTGTCGATCCGCGACCTCGATCTCGAGCGCCAGCGCGTGTTCGTCCGCGTCGACTTCAACGTGCCGCTGAAGGAGGGCAAGGTCGGCGACGACACGCGCATCCGGGCGTCGCTGCCGACGATTCAGCACGCGCTGGATCGCGGCGCGACGGTCGTCCTCGCCAGCCACCTCGGGCGGCCGAAGGGGAAGGTGAACCCGGCGATGAGCCTCCGGCCGGTGTCGGATCGGCTCGCCGATCTGCTGGAGAAGACGGTCACCTTCGCCACCGACTGCGTCGGGCAGGAGGCGCGCGGCGCCGTCGAGCAGGCGCACGCCGGGCGGCAGGGGATCGTGCTGCTCGAGAACCTGCGGTTCCATCCCGAGGAGGAAAAGAACGACGACCGGTTCGCGCAGGAGCTGGCGTCGCTGGCCGACCGCTACGTCGACGATGCGTTCGGCGCGGCGCATCGCGCCCACGCGTCGGTCGAGGCGATCGCTCACAAGATTGCGCGGCCGGCGGCGGGCCTGCTGATGGAGCGCGAGCTGAAGTACCTCGGGCACGCGCTCGAGTCGCCGGAGCGGCCGTTCGTCGTCATCCTGGGCGGCGCGAAGGTATCCGACAAGATCGACGTCATCAAGAACATGCTCGGCAAGGTCGACCGCTTGATCATCGGCGGGGCGATGGCCTACACCTTCTTCAAGGCGCGCGGCCTGGCGGTCGGGCGATCGCTCGTCGAAGACGACAAGCTCGACGCGGCGCGCGCGATCGTCGACGAAGCGGCGAAGCGCGGCGTGCGCCTCGAGCTGCCGGTCGATCATGTGGTGACCGATCGGATCGAGCCCGGCTCGACGCACGAGGTGCTCGAGGTTGGCGACCCGGGCGTTCGCGATCGCTACGGCGTCGACATCGGCCC
>Ga0207428_10004966_pt1 | contig 12520 bp, 10 predicted proteins | sample RhiMethybrSRZTD1_FD_187600 | JGI IMG/M metagenome (GOLD analysis project Ga0207428, IMG submission 187600) | Populus rhizosphere microbial communities from Tennessee, USA - Rhizosphere MetaG P. TD hybrid SRZTD1 (SPAdes) (version 3) | ecosystem: Host-associated > Plants > Roots > Rhizosphere >... | reverse complement strand
AATTCTTCGCGATAAAAGTTTGACAGTGAATGCAAAACCGGATCGCCGGGTGGCCGCGAATCGGTGAGGAAACGGGACAGTCGATTCCGCAACGCGGGCATAACCTGGGATTGACTCAAGTCTAGCCAGCCGGCCAACAGGATGTCAACGAGCGGGGTCTGGTCAAGGCCTGCCCCTAGCCTGCCCCAGGCCTGGCCTAGGCCTGCCCTAAGCCTGACCCTATCGGGCGTGTCGCGCCGCGATCAAGCCGCCGGCGCTTCCGACGGCCATGCCGCCAACGATCAGGTAGGCACACAGCCGAACTGGCAGGAATCGAACGCTTCCCCCGCCCAGGAACACGGCAAGGTCCGGCCCCCACCACGCCCTCACGAGCAGGAATCCCAGCCCCAACGCGCTGATCGCCAGGATCGCCCCGATTCCCCCCTGGAGAAACCCCTCGGCCACGAACGGGCCGCGGATGAAGGCCATCGGGGCACCCACCAGCTCCATGATCTCCAGCTCTTCGCGACGGCCCTGCAGCCCCAGCCGAACCACGGTCGCGACGGTAACCGCGGCCGCGACCGCCATCAGGATCGCCAGGGCAAATCCCGCGCTTCGCATGGTCTGCAGGCCCCCGCCTACTCGAGACAGCCATTCGCGGTCGTAGCGGGTATCGGCGACGCCGGGCATCGCGGCAAGTCCCTTCAGCAGCGCTTCAGCGCGGCCGTCCCGGTCGGCCGTCGGCTGCAGACGCACTTCGATGGACGCTGGGAACGGGTTGTCGTCGAAGCCCGCGGTCAGGGCCGCCAGCTCGGCGAACTCGCGCTTGAACCGCGCCAGGGCATCGGCTTTCGAGACGTACTCGTGTTCGACCGCCGCCCCGCTTTGATCGATGAACGCCTCGACCGCCCCGCGCTGTTCGGAGGTGGCATCGTCGCGCAGGAACACGGAGCACTCGGCTGCCGACTCCCACCGCGCCAGCAGTTGCTCCGCGTTCCAGGTCACCGCCAGAAGGGCCCCGAGTACGACGAGCGCCAGGGCGATGGCGAGCACCGCAAACGCGCTGGAGCCGCGGCTGCGCCACAGGCTCGACGCGCCCTCCCGAAACGAATACTCGATCGCTCTCATCCGAGTTCAGCGATCTTGCCCTGGTCGAGCGTGATCGTACGGCGGCCGACGAGGCGAATGAGCTCCCGATCGTGCGTCGCCACCAGCACGGTGGTACCGCCGGCGTTGATCTCCCGAAAGAGGTTCATGATCTCGAGCGAGAGATCCGGATCGAGATTGCCCGTCGGCTCGTCGGCGATCACGAGCACCGGGTCGTTCACCAGCGCGCGGGCGATCGCGATTCGCTGCTGCTCACCACCGGATAGATCGAGCGGGTAGGCGTTCATGCGGTGTTGCAGCCCGACCCACTTCAAGACCTGGAACGCGCGGCGCCGCTGTTGCGCGGCCGGCACCCCGAGCACCTCCGGGACGAACGAGATGTTCTCGAGCACGGTGCGGCTCGGGATCAACTTGAAATCCTGGAACACGAAGCCGATGCCGCGGCGATACTCCTGGATCTCCCGCCGGTTGAGCGTCGCGAGGTTCTGACCATTGACGAAGATCTCCCCTTCACTTGGACGCTCCTGCAGCAGGAGCAGCCGCAGAAACGTCGACTTGCCCGCTCCGCTCGGTCCGGTGAGGAAGACGAACTCGGCCTTGTCGATGGTGAGTGTCAGGTTGCGCAGCGCGTACAAGCCGCGGCTGTAGATCTTCGAGAGGTGGTGCGTCTCAATCACGCGGGCTGCTTGGACCGCTATGCGGCTCGTTGTGCGACGTGGTCCTGGTTATGACTCGCATAGCGGTCCGGCGCGCGAAGCGCGCCAAGAGAGACTGTTCTCCGTCCAACCGGACGAGCGCTGCCGTACTGTGTGAGAGTGCGAGCCCTCGGCTGGTTGGACGGAGAATAACATGAGCGTCAGCCCAACTCACGCTTCAGGAGATCGCTCGCCAGCTTCGGATTGGCTTTGCCCTTGCTCCCTTTCATCACCTGGCCGACGAGGAAGCCGAATGTCTGCTGCTTCCCCGCTCGATACTGCGTCACGGCCTCGGCATGTCGCCCGACCACGTCGCGGACGATCGCGAGCAACTGGCTTTCGTCGCCGATTTGCGCGAGCCCCTCGGCCGCGACAATCTCGTCGGCCGCGCGTCCCGAATCGTACATCGTGGCGAAGACGTCCTTGCCGACCGAATGGCTGATCGTGCCCTTGTCGATCAACGCGATCAGACCCGCCAACGCGTCGGGACCGAGCGGCACCTGATCGATCTCCTGCCCGCGCTCCTTCATCGTCCGGAGCACCTCGCCCATGATCCAGTTGCTCGCGGCCTTCGGGTTGACCTTGGCGGCCGTCGCCTCGAAGTAGTCGGCCAGCGCCGACGACTGTGTGAGCACGCCAGCGTCGTAGGCGGGGATGGCGTACTGCTCGACGAACCGCCGGCTGCGGGCCTCGGGCAGCTCCGGCATCGTCGCGCGCACGCGCGCGATTCGCGCCTCGTCGACGACCAGCGGCGGAAGATCGGGCTCCGGAAAGTAGCGATAGTCGTGCGCTTCTTCTTTGCTGCGCATCGAGAAGGTGCGCCCGCTCGAGGAGTCCCACAGCCGCGTTTCCTGCGCCACCCGCCCACCGCCCTCGACGATCTCGATCTGCCGCTCGATCTCGTACTCGAGCGCCTTTTCGAGGTAGCGGAACGAATTGACGTTCTTGACTTCGGCTTTCGTGCCGAGTGCCGACTGTCCCGTCGGCCGCACCGACACATTCGCATCACAGCGAAGGCTTCCCTCCTCCATGTTGCCGTCGCTGACGTCAAGCCACACAAGAATCGCCCGCAGCCGCGAGAAGAACTCGGCCGCTTCGGCGGCCGACCGCATGTCGGGCTCGCTGACGATCTCGATCAGCGGTACGCCGCTGCGGTTGTAGTCGATGTAGGTACGGCGGTCGGAATCCGGAAAGCCCTCGTGCAGCGACTTGCCGGCATCCTCTTCCATGTGGATGCGCGTCAGCCGCACGTGTTTCGATGATCCGTCCACGGTGAGGTCGAGGCCGCCGCCGAGCGCGAGCGGCCGCTCGTACTGGGAGATCTGATAACCCTTGGGCAGGTCCGGATAGAAGTAGTTCTTGCGCGCGAAGATGGAGCCGGGCTGCACGTCGCATCCCAGCGCGAGCGCCGCTTTGATCGCAAGGTCGACGGCGCGGCGATTGAGGACGGGCAGCGCCCCGGGAAGCCCGAGGCAGACGGGACAGACCTGGGAGTTCGGCGGCGCGCCAAACGCCGTGCGGCACCCGCAGAAAATCTTCGTCTGCGTCGCGAGCTGCGCGTGGATCTCTAAGCCGATGACCGATTCATACACGGCGTGCGAGTCCGAAGATTGCGTGTTCCCGAGTTCGGAACTCTAGGCCTTCGGCCCAGCTGCTTTGACTGCGGCCTCAACGTCCTTCTCGAACGTCTTGAAGTTGTCGACGAACATCTTCGCCAGCTTCGCCGCCTGCTCGTCGTACTTGGTCGCGTCGGGCCACGTGCTGCGCGGATCCAACACACCGTCCGGGACACCAGGGCAGCTCGCCGGCACGTCGAGGTTGAACACCGGATGACGACGGTACTCGACGCGATCGAGCTGACCGTTGAGCGCCGCCGTGATCATCGCGCGTGTGTTCGCGATCTTCATCCGGCTGCCGACGCCGTACGGGCCGCCCGTCCACCCGGTGTTGACCAGCCACACACGCGACTGGTGCGCGGCGATCTTGTCGCCGAGCATCTTGGCGTACCGGTTCGGATTCAGCGGAAGGAACGGCGCCCCGAAGCAGGTACTGAACGCCGCCTTGGGCTCGGTGACGCCTTTCTCGGTGCCGGCCACGCGAGCGGTGTAACCCGAGAGGAAGTGATACATCGCGCCTTCGGGTGACAGCCGCGCGATTGGCGGCAGCACGCCGTAGGCGTCGGCGGTGAGCATGATGACGTTGGCGGGATGGCCACCGCGCCCCGACATCTCGGCGTTGTCGATGAACGCGATCGGATACGAGCCGCGCGTGTTCTCGGTCATCGAGGCATCGTCCAGATCGAGCGCGCGCGTATCCGGATGCACCACCACGTTCTCGAGAATCGTGCCGAAGCGCCGCGTCGTCTCGTAGATCTGGGGCTCGGCTTCAGCCGACAGCTTGATCACTTTCGCGTAGCAGCCGCCCTCGAAGTTGAATATGCCGGTATCGCTCCAGCCGTGCTCGTCGTCGCCAATCAGCCGCCGCTGCGGATCGCTCGAGAGCGTGGTCTTGCCGGTGCCGGACAGTCCGAAGAACAGGGCGGTGTCGCCATCCTTCCCGATATTCGCGGAGCAGTGCATCGACAGCACGCCCTGCAGCGGCAGCATGTAGTTGAGGATGGTGAAGATCGACTTCTTGATCTCGCCGGCGTAATGAGTGCCGCCGATCAGGACCACCTTCTTCCCGAGGTGCACGACGATGAACACGTCGGAGCGCGTGCCGTGCTTCGCCGGATCGCTCTTGAACGTAGGCAGGTCGATGACGGTGAACTCCGGGCAATGCGCGACCCGCCGCGCCGCATCGGTCTCGGGCAAGAACATGTTGCGCGCGAACAGGTTGTGCCACGCGAACTCGTTGACGATGCGGATCGGGAGCCGATACGTCGGATCGGTGCCGCCCCAGGCATCGAGGACGTAGAGCTCGCGATCCTGCAGATACGCCATCATGTCGCGATGGAGCGCATCGAAGCGGCTCTCCTCGAGCGGCCGATTGACGGTGCCCCAGTGCACGTCGCGATCGCTGATCGCCTCGCGAACGAAGAACTTGTCGTTCGGCGATCGGCCGGTGTGCGCCCCGGTCTTGCAGACCAGCGGACCCTCGGCGGCGAGAATGCCTTCGCCGCGGCGGAGCGCTTCCTCGTAGAGCGCGGCGGGACTCAGGTTCCAGTGGACGCGACCAGATCGGACGATACCAAGGGCTTCGAGGCCGTGCGCCCGCTCAACCTGTATTGACATATGCGAAGTGGCTCCAAGGTCGTTGCTGTCGACCAGTGTGTCGCAACGGTCGTCCGAGACGACGACCGGCGAGTGCCCACAAAGAGCCAGATCGTACCGGCCCAGTTGGAAGCAGTCAACCCGTCCGGGGAGCACGGCGTCGTAGCCGTGCAGCGCGAGCGCAAGCGCTCAGGCGGTGATTCCCGCGCGAGTCGCTCGGTTGCCGTTTGGAGTTATAGTGTTGCTAGGGAAAACGTTACTCCGCGGAGGCGGTAAACACCCGTCGCTGGCAGCCGTAATCCTAATGAAAACACCTTCTCGAGGCGTCGCGACGCCAGGTCGGAGCGCCGGTCACACGGCGGGGGCCACGATGGTCGCCACCCAACCAAGTGGAGGGGCGACCAAGTCGCCGGCGCGGTCTCACCAGGCGTCGCCGTCGCGTGAATCGGAGTTGGCGGCCGCGGTCAAGGCGCTGGTGCTTGCCGGCGAGCGCGACACGGCACGCGATCGCTTTGCGGAGTTGGTGGCGCGGCAGCAACGGCGCGCGGTCCGTATCGCGTTCAACTACTTGCGCGATGCGCACGATGCCGACGAGGCCGTCCAGGATGCGTTCCTGAAAGTGTTTACGCACATCACGAGCTATCGCGAGGAGTTCCCGTTCGAGGTCTGGTTCACCCGGATCCTCGTCAACGGGTGTCTCGACCTTCGCAAGGCGCGCGCGCGGCGTCTGCGGTGGGCGTTGCCGATGCCGCCGTCCGCCGAGTCGGCCGCGCAGCTCGAGCCGCCGGCCGATCAGCCCAGCCCCGAGGACCGGCTGATGTCGACCGAGCGCGCGCGGCAGATTGCGGGCGCCGTCGAGCAGCTGCCCGATCGCCAGCGCCTGGTCTTTACGTTGTGTCACGTGAACGAGCACACCACCAGCGAGGTGAGTCAGGCCCTGGGCCTGAGTGAAGCGACTGTCCGTGTACACCTATTCCGAGCCGTACGGAAACTGCGCAAACTTCTCACCCGTGAGGGTACGAGCACTGTAGCCGTGAAGCCGTTGTCGCTGCACCCGACCGCACAGACGCGGGAACGCCGCCGCGGGGGCGAGAGCGCCGAGGCGCGCACCCCGGGAAGCCCGATACTCGGTCGGGAAAGGTCCGTCGTATGAACGCCACCCATTTGTCCGACGAACGGCTGATCGAGCTCTGTCTCGGTGACACTGGCTCGCGCTCCGTCGAGCCGCATCTGATCGAGTGCGCGCGGTGTGATGCGCGTCTGACCTCACTCGCAGCGATGCTCGACGAGACCACCGAAGCGCTCACCGCAGAAGCCGACGATGCCTTCCCTCCGGAACGGCTGGCGCGTCAGCACGCGCGCATCCTCCAGCAGATCGAGCTGGAAGGCCGCCCGGCTCGCGTCATTACATTCCCGGCCACGCATACGCCGTCACTGCGTTTGAGCCGGCGGCCGATTCGCCGCTGGATCGCCGCGGCTGGTGCGGTTGCCGCCGCGTTCATGGTCGGCGTGCTCGCCGACCATCTCACGCACGACCTCAACGTCGCGCCTCCTCGGCTCGCCACGCGAACCGTCGATGCCGTCGCACCGATTCGCACGGTGGCGGCAGTGTCGGTCTCCGATGACGAGCTCCTCGGCCAGATCGAAGCGGCCGTCGGCAGCACCGGCCCGGCGGCGCTGCGTCCGCTCGACGCCGTCACACCGCGCGCATGGGACGTCCGATAAGCTCGTTGGAGTGTCACCGCCGCTGAGGCGGGGCCTTCGCCACACGTGCAGCCGCTCATCTTTCGCAAGGGACTCGACCGCCGCAGCGAAGTCGCGCACGTTCTGGAAGAGAGCTATCACAGCGAGCTGATTGCGCAGATCAAGGCGGCCGACTACCGCTTCGAGTCGGGACGTCTCTGCATCCATCTCGCACGCGAGTTCGGTTTCTGCTACGGCGTCGATCGAGCCGTCGACTACGCCTACCAGGCACGACAGCGGTTCAACGAACGGACCGTGTATCTGACCGGCGAGATCATCCACAACCCGCACGTCAACGATCAGATCCGCGCGCAGGGCATCCGCTTTCTCAGCGACCCGGGCTCCTCGATCGAGGCGTTGACCGCCGATGACGTTGTCATCCTGCCGGCGTTCGGGATTCCGGTCGAATTGCTCGAGCGGCTCAGCGCGCGTGGGTGCACACTCGTCGACACCACCTGCGGGTCGGTGCTGAACGTGTGGAAGAACGTCCGGCGGTATGCGCAAGACGGCTTCACCTCCATCATTCACGGCAAGTACTGGCACGAAGAGACTCACGCCACCGCCTCACAGGCGCATCATGCCGGCGGCCCCTACCTCGTGGTGCTGGATCGCAAGGAGGCGCAGATCGCCTGCGACTACATCCGGCTGGGCGCCAATCGGCCCGGCTTCATGACGCAGTTCGAGCGCGCCTGCTCACCCGGCTTCGACCCCGACCGCGACCTCGGCCGGATCGGCTGCGCCAATCAGACGACCATGCTGAGCTCGGAATCGCTCGAGATCGGGGAAATGTTCCGTGAGGCCATGCTGCAGCGGCACGGTGAGGACTCGCTCCATGACCGTTACCGGGCGTTCGACACGATCTGCAGCGCCACGCAGGACCGGCAGGACGCGATTTCGGCGCTCCTGGCAGAGCAGCGACTGGACCTGATGCTCGTCCTCGGGGGCTATAACAGCAGCAATACCTGCAATCTGGCCCGGATCTGCGCCGAAAAACTGCCGACCTACCACATCGCCAACCCCGACCGGCTGCTGTCGAGCGAACAGATTCGCTATAAGCCCATCGACACCAAACACGAGACGGTTGCCACGGGGTGGTTGGGTGAGGGGCCTCGGTCTATCGGGTTGACGTCGGGCGCCTCGACCCCCGACAACCTCGTCGAACAGGTCATCCGCCGGCTCGACGTTTTAGCCAATTCTTAGCGCTCGCTTCCCCACACCAATGGCGTGCGCCTACAGGCCCGTCCGTGTTACCGTATGTCTTTGCCTTATTGGCAGTAAACGGCATTTGGCCCTCCGTCGTATCGCCGGATATAGGCTATGACAGCGAAGCATCTGCTCGGGCAGTTCGCCGCTCTCCTCGCGGTCGGGTTGCTCATGGTTCAACCGGCCACCGCACAGGCATTCAAGTGGTGGCAATCAGAACAGTACCGCCGTGACCTCGGGTTGACCACTGAGCAGAGTCGACGCCTCGAAGAGATCTTTCAAGCCGCTGTTCCGACATTGAAAGCCCACAAGAAGGCGCTCGACCTCGCCGAAGCCGAATTCGAACGGCTGATGGAGCGTGGAGACGACGGTTCGGTCATGGATCAAGTGGAGCGAGTCGAGGCGGCACGTGCAGAGCTGAACAAATCGCATACGATGATGATGCTCCGCATGAAAAAGGTGCTGACACCCGACCAGTGGGCTCGGTTCACCGCTCTTCATCAGGCGGCCGAGCGCGAGAAGCAGCAGCAAAAGTCGAACGCGCGCAGCAGCACCAAATAACGTCGGTCGGACTTTCCGTACACAGGGCTTAACAGGTTTTACAAGACATCATGAAGACTTCGTGTGCCTTTTTGACGGTCGCGCTCGTGGGGCTGGCCAGTGCCCAGGCAGCCTTTGCGCAAACAGAACAACAGCGAATCGATCAGATCACGCAGGACGCCGTGCGGCAGTTCGTGGAAGGCCGGTCGGCGTCGGCGGCTGATCAGACCCGGCCCACCGTTCCCCCGCAGCCGGGGACGAAAGTTGAGTTGACGCTGGACGATGCCGTGCAGCGCGCGCTCGAGCGCAACCTCGATGTTGCCGTCGAGCGGCTCAACCCGCAGACCTACGACTTCGCGCTGGCGGCGCTCAATGCGAATTATCGCCCGACGTTCACGTCGACCTACGGGTTGCGCAATCAGTCGACGTTCGAACGAACCACCACCTCCGGATCCGCCTCCGCAAACGGTCTTCTGACTTCGGAGACCTTCACGGGAAACAACGGCGTGACCCAGAACGTGAAGTGGGGCGGCGGGAGCTTTGCGGTGGGATGGAACAACAGCCGCATCGAGCAATCGAGCCTCGTCGCGTCTCGCAATCCAACGATTAACACCAGCCTCAACGCGACCTACCTTCAGCCGCTGCTTCGCAACTTCCGTATCGATGGCACACGTGCGCAGCTGCAGATCACTCAACTCAATCAACAGATGTCGGAGACGGCATTGCGGGCGGCCATCGTCCGGACGGTGGCGAATACCCGTAACGCGTACTGGGATTTTGTGTTTGCAATCCAGGCGGCAGAAGTCGCGCTGAATTCACTGACCCTCGCAACGAAGTTGGTTGAAGACAATCAGGCGCGCGTCGAGGTGGGCACGCTGGCCCCGCTCGACGTGGTGCAGGCGCAGGCGGAACAGGCCAATCGCCGTCAGGCGGTCGCCACGACCGCCGCCGCTGTTCGGACGGCGGAGCTCGCACTGAAGCGACTCATCGTCAACGGCACCGATGATCCGTACTGGGTGGCAGCGATTGAGCCGATCGACCGTCCGACGTATTCGTCGGAGACGATCGATGTCGGGTCCGCGGTCCGCAAAGCGCTGGCGACCCGCACCGACATCGAGACCTCGCGCAAGCAAGTACAGGCGAACGACATTTCGTTGCGGAGTCTGTCGGATCAGCGACTCCCCGGCCTCGATTTCACGGCGAGCTATGGCGCAGCCGGCGTGGGTGGGACCCAGTTCGTTCGACCGCCTGGGCAGCTCGCGGGAGCTCCGACAACGGTCATCCCCAGCGGCTACTCTGACGCCCTTCGACTCCTCACGAATCGCGATGCGCCAACCTGGAACTTCGCCGTCAACCTGAGTTATCCCATCGGCATGAGTACCGCCGACGCGAACCTGGCTCGCGGGAAGATTCAGCAGCAGCAGACCATCGCGCAGCAGCGGGAGCTGGAGCTGCAGATCGCCACCGAAGTCACGAACGCAGCGCTGGGAGTTGAATCGAATCGCGAGCGTCTGCAGGCCGCCCAGGCGGCGCGTGAGCTGGCCGAGAAGCGGCTCGAGGCCGAGCAGAGCCGGTTCGAGGTCGGCCTCTCCACCAATTTCTTCGTCGTCCAGGCGCAGCGCGATCTCCGCGATTCGCAGAACGCCGAATTGCGTGTGCTGCTCGACTATCGCCGCGCCCAGGTGGACTTCGAGCGCGTGCAGGAGATCCCGGGAGCCGGCGGCACGAGCATTACCAACATTCAAGCCGGCGGCGGCAACGCGAGCCGCGCCAACGCCGGCGGCGGCGGTGGCGGCAATTTCCAGGGGAACTAGCAACGTAGCGCGCAGGCATCAGCCTGCGCGTCAACGCGGGGTCTGAAGACCCCGCTCTACGAGGGATCGGGCTTGATCGGAGGAACGAGTCGCAGCTCGGCGTCATGAGAAAAGTCATCATTGGTGTGGTCGTGATCGTTGCGGTCGCCGTCGCGGCCACGGTGTACTACCGCGGCCAGTCGGGCGACCCGGCCTCCCAAAACGCGGGTCAGGGCGGCGGAGAAGGACGCGGCGGGCGCCGTGGCGGCGGCGGTGGTGGTGGGTTTCCAGGCGGCGGCGGGTTCCCAGGCGGTGGCGGGCGGTTCGGCGGTGGGCGCGGACCAATGACCGTCGAAGTCGCGACCGCCACTCGCCGCTCCATCGCGGACGAGATCGTCGTCGTCGGGAACCTGATCGGCGAGGCCACGGTTGCGGTGGCGCCACGAACGGGCGGTCGTGTGCAGGACGTGTATGTGAGGCTCGGCGATCGGGTGAACCGTGGCCAGCGTCTGGCGAAGATCGAGGACTTCGAGATCGTCGAGCAGGTCAAGCAGGCCGAGGCCGCGCAGGAGGTCTCACTCGCCACGATCCGTCAGCGTGAGGCCGACCTCAAGCTCGCCGAAACGAGCGCCCAGCGATCGCGCAACCTCTACGAGCGGCAGCTGCTCCCCAAACAGACGCTCGATGACAACGAAGCGCGGTATCAGGCGGCGATCGCCCAGCTCGATCTCGCGCGCGCGCAGACGACGCAATCGAAAGCCCGGCTCGACGAGCTGCGGATCAACCTTGCCAACACGATCATCACGTCGCCCGTGAACGGCTTCGTCGCACGACGCGCGGTCGATCCCGGCGCGTTCGTCTCGCAGAATCAGCAGGTGGCCGACGTCGTCGACATCACGACCGTCCGTCTCGTCGCCAACGTCGTCGAGAAAGACCTCAAGGAGCTGCACGCGGGCAACACGACGCGTGTCCAGGTGGATGCGTATCCAGGCGAGACGTTCATGGGACGCATCGCGCGGGTGTCGCCTGTGCTCGATCCCGCGACGCGGACCGCGCCGATCGAAGTCGAAATCCCCAATAGCGAGTTCCGCCTCAAGCCGGGCATGTACGCGCGCGTCGGCATCACCACCGACATCAAGAAAGACGCGCTGGTCGTACCGGTCAACGCCGTGGTCGATCTCGGCGGCCGGCGCGGCGTGTTCCAGCCGCGCAACGAGTCCGCGATCTTCCGCAGCGTCCAGGTCGGCACGGAACAGCGCGAGTATGTCGAGATCCTCGGCGGTCTGACCGAAGGCGACACGGTCATCACCACCGGCGCCGGTGCGCTGCGCGATGGCGACCGCATCACGCTCTCCGGAGGCGGCGGCCGCGGCGAACGCGGCCGGCGTGGCGGCGACGCCGCTGCGGCACAGCCCAACGGCGAGGATGGCCCGACCGGCGGCGTGCAACCGCCATCCGGCGCCACACGAGGGAGTGGCGGTGCGCGCGACGGGTATCCGCGACGCGAAGGGGCACCGGCCGTCAGTCCAGGGGGCGCGACCTCCGGAAGCGACGGCAGGCGGTTTGGTGGCGACGGGCGTCGATCCGGCGGCGACGGGCAGCGCTATGGCGGTGAGGGCCGCCGCTCCGGCGGCGACGGCAGCGGCTCACGCAGCGGTGGGCAACGGCCACCCACGCCTTCGTCGCAGGAATAAGCCGGCCCAGTGTCAGTGAGGTTGTTCGTTCACGTGTTCGGATTCATTCACGCAACGTCTTCCCGGGTGAGGCCATGAGCATTCCTCGTCTCGCGATTCATCGACCGGTCACGATGTTCATGATCAGCGCGGTCATCACGCTGCTGGGCGCCATCTCACTCACGCGGCTCCCCGTCGACTTGATGCCCGAATTCGAGCAGCCGACGCTCACCGTCCGGACGTCGTATACCGGCGTCGGTCCCCTCGAGATGGAAGAGCTGATCACGCGGCCGATGGAACAGGCCGTCAGCGCGGTGCCCGGCATCACGCGCGTGCAGTCGCAGTCGTCGGAAGGCAACAGCCAGGTGCAGCTGAACTTCGAGTGGGGTTCGGACCTGGGCGAAGCGGCCGACGAGATCCGCACCCGCGTCGACCGTATGCGCAACCGTCTGCCGGAAGACGCCGACCCACCCACGATCTTCAAGTTCGACTCCAACTCGCAGCCGATCATGCAGATCGGCATCGAAGGCGACTTCGACCCGGTCACGCTGCGCGAAGTGGCGCAGAACGAGATC
>Ga0207428_10004965_pt1 | contig 12520 bp, 9 predicted proteins | sample RhiMethybrSRZTD1_FD_187600 | JGI IMG/M metagenome (GOLD analysis project Ga0207428, IMG submission 187600) | Populus rhizosphere microbial communities from Tennessee, USA - Rhizosphere MetaG P. TD hybrid SRZTD1 (SPAdes) (version 3) | ecosystem: Host-associated > Plants > Roots > Rhizosphere >... | reverse complement strand
TTTCGATGTCGCCGCAGTCACGCTAGGTGTGGAAGTGGACGGTAGAACTGCGATTCTGTCGGGGCTCGAGGCCGGACAATCGGTCGTGCTCTCGGGCCAGTTCCTGATCGATTCGGAGGCCAGTCTCAAATCCGCCGTGTCGCGCCTGTCGACCCCGGACTCCACGCCATGATCGCGGCGCTCATACGCTGGTCGCTCGCGAATCGCTTCCTGGTCCTGCTGGCGACGTTGCTCATCACAGCGTGGGGTGTCTGGGCAGTGCTGCGCGCACCGCTCGACGCGCTGCCGGACCTTTCGGACGTGCAGGTCATCATTCGCACGCCCTATCCGGGGCAGGCGCCGCGCATCGTGGAGGACCAGGTCACGTATCCGCTGACGACGACCATGATGTCGGTGCCCGGTGCGAAGACGGTGCGCGGCTATTCTTTCTTCGGCGACTCGTTCGTGTACGTGCTGTTCGAAGACGGTACCGATTTGTATTGGGCGCGCTCGCGCGTGCTGGAGTATCTGAATCAGGTTCAGAGCCGCTTGCCCGGGAACGTGCGCCCGTCGCTGGGGCCCGATGCGACGGGCGTCGGCTGGATCTACGAATACGCTCTCGTCGACCGAACCGGGCGACACGATCTGTCGCAACTGCGCGCATTGCAGGACTGGTTCCTGAAATACGAGCTCAAAGCAGTGCCGAACGTCGCGGAGGTCGCAACGCTCGGCGGGGCAGTGCGCCAGTACCAGGTCGTGCTCCGACCGGATCGTCTGCGCGCCTACGGCATCACTCATCGAGACGTGATCGCGGCGATTCGCGGCGCCAATCGCGAGGCGGGCGGCTCGGTGCTGGAGCTCGCAGAGGCGGAGTACGTGGTTCGGGCGACCGGCTACCTGCGCAACCTGGATGACTTCCGCAAGATTCCCTTGCGCGTCGGCGCGGGTGGCGTGCCCGTGCGCCTCGCAGATGTCGCGCAGCTCCAGCTCGGACCGGAGCTGCGCCGCGGGATCGCGGAGCTGGACGGCGAAGGCGAGGTCACGGGCGGCATCGTCGTCATGCGCTCCGGCAAGAACGCCCTCGCAACGATCCAGGCGGTCAAGCGCAAGCTGGAGCAACTGAAGCCCGGCCTGCCGCCAGGCGTCGAGATCGTCGCGACCTACGACCGTTCGCAGCTGATCGAACGCTCGGTGCGCAATCTGACGGGCAAGCTCGCGGAGGAGTTCGTCGTCGTTGCGCTCGTTTGCTTCGTGTTCCTGTTTCACCTGCGCTCGGCGTTCGTGGCCATCGTCTCGCTGCCGCTGGGCGTGCTCGGCGCTTTCATCGTCATGCACTACCAGGGCATCAACGCCAACATCATGTCGCTCGGCGGCATCGCCATCGCCATCGGCGCCATGGTCGATGCCGCGATAGTGATGATCGAAAACGCGCACAAGCAGCTCGAGCACTGGCAGGAGCTGAATCCCGACCGAGAGCTGAGCGCGCAGGAGCGCTGGAGGCTGATCGGCGAGGCCAGCGTTCAGGTCGGGCCGGCACTGTTCTTCAGCTTGCTGATCATCACGCTGTCCTTCATTCCGATCTTCACCCTGGAAGCACAGGAAGGCCGCTTGTTCGCGCCGCTTGCGTTCACCAAGACCTACGCCATGGCGGCGGCTGCCGGGCTTGCCGTCACGCTGGTGCCGGTCCTGATGGGCTATTTCATTCGCGGCAAGATTCCTCGCGAGGCGGACAATCCGCTCAATCGCTGGCTGGTGCGCGGCTATCGGCCTGTGCTCGAGCGCGTGCTGCGGCGGCCGGGCACGGCCATGGCAGTCGGCGTGATTCTGCTTGCGCTAACGGCATTTCCCCTCGTGCAGCTGGGCGGCGAATTCATGCCGCCGCTCGACGAGGGTGACGTGCTGCACATGCCGTCGGCGCTGCCAGGCTTGTCGGCGGGCAAAGCATCGCAGTTGTTGCAACAGATGGACCGGCAACTGATGACCATGCCCGAGGTCGCGCGCGTCTTCGGCAAGATGGGCCGTGCGGAGACGGCCACCGATCCCGCTCCGCTCGAAATGGTGGAAACCACGGTGCAGTTCAAGCCGAAGGATCAGTGGCGTGCAGGACTGTCGATGGACAAGTTGATCGAAGAGCTCGATCAGCGCCTCAAGATCCCGGGCCTGGCGAACGTGTGGGTGCCGCCGATCCGCAATCGCATCGACATGCTCGCGACCGGTATCAAGACGCCGGTCGGCATCAAGGTGGCCGGCACCGATCCGGTGGTGATCGATCGAGTGGCTCAGCAAGTGGAGCAGGTCGTGCGCAACGTTCCGGGCGTGACGTCGGCGCTCGCCGAGCGGCTGACCGGGGGTCGCTACATCGAAGTCAACATCGACCGTGACGCGGCGGCGCGCTACGGCATGAACATCGAAGACGTGCAGAGCGTCGTCACTGCGGCCATTGGCGGCGAGACCATCGATGAGACGGTGGAAGGACTGCAGCGTTTCCCGATCAGCGTCCGCTATCCACGAGAGTTACGCGACTCCCTGTCCGACCTCAAGCAGCTGCCGATCGTCACGGCCGGCGGCGCGCAGATCACGCTCGGCTCCGTTGCGGACCTCAGGATCACGAGCGGTCCGCCCATGCTTCGGAGCGAGAACGCCCGACTCTCAGGCTGGATCTACGTGGACCTGCGCGGCCGCGACTTGCAGTCCGCCGTTGCTGACATGAAGGCCGTCGTCGCGCGCGGCGTGCAGCTGCCGGCCGGCTACTCGATCTCCTGGTCGGGACAGTTCGAGTATCTGGAGCGCGCGCAGGCGAAGTTGCAAGTCGTCATCCCGTTCACGCTGCTCGTGATCTTCGTTCTGCTGTACCTCACGTTCCGCCGCATCGACGAGGCGCTCGTGATCATGGCGACGCTGCCTTTCGCGCTGATCGGCGGTTTTTGGTACATCTACCTGCTCGGCCACGCCGTATCTATCGCCACGGCGGTCGGCTTCATCGCCCTTGCTGGCGTTGCAGCGGAGTTCGGCGTCGTCATGCTCATCTACCTGAAGCAGGCATGGGAGACCCGCCTCGCGTCCGGACACCCTGCAACATTGGAATTGCTCGATGAGTCGATACGGGAAGGCGCCGTGCTGCGCGTGCGGCCGAAGATAATGACCGTCAGCGTCATCATCGCCGGGTTGCTGCCGATCATGTGGAGCCATGGGACCGGCTCGGAAGTGATGCAGCGAATCGCGGCGCCGATGATCGGAGGGATGATTACGGCGCCGCTGCTGTCACTCCTGATCGTCCCAGCGGCCTATCGCATACTGCGACGTCGAGAGCTCTCCCGCGCGTCGCGCCAGGATCATGGCCCCGAGCAAGCCGGCGCGGCCGTGGAGCGGTGACAGGCAGACCGAATTCTCGACACAGCCGTCCGGCTCATGCGGCGGCAGATAGCCCGCGAGTGCGTCGCGTGTCGCGTCGCGAATGTGCGGCAACAGCAACCCGTTCTCCAGCACGCCGCCGCTGAACACGATGCGTTCCACCGACGTCACGAGTGCGATGGTCGAAGCGAGCTGACCGAGATAGCCGCCGATGATGCTGTAGGCCACGTGCTCCTCGGACAAGGCCGAGAGATCGGATTGCCAGCGACGCTGGATGGCAATGCCGCTCGAGACGCCCTCGAGACAGTCGCCGTGAAACGGGCAGATGCCCGGGAACGTGAGGTCGCGCGGGTCGCGACGCACGAGGATGTGGCCCATCTCGGGATGCATACGGCCGCGCAGTGTCTGGCCGTTGATCGCAATGCCGGCGCCGATACCGGTCCCGACAGTGACGTACGCGACGCTGCTGCAGCCCTGGCCGGCACCGAGCTCGGCCTCGGCAAGGGCGGCTGCGTTCACGTCGGTGTCGAGCTCGATGGCGCAGTCGGCGACGGGTTGCAGCGTGGCGATCAGGTTCGCGTTCGCCCAGCCGGGTTTCGGCGTCGCGAGCATGCGTCCCCAGTGCGGCGCGCGGCGATCCAGTTGAATCGGCCCGAACGCAGCGATGCCGAAGCCGCGGACCCGGCCGTGCTTGAGCTGCATCGCGTGGAAGAACTGGAGGACTTCGGCGAGGGTTTCGGCGGGCTCGCGGGTGGCGATGCGGCGTTCCTCGATAATCTCGTGGACGCCGTGCCCGACGGCGCAGAGGAACTTGCTCCCGCCTGCTTCGACCGCCCCGTAGAGACGCTCGCCGGCCGACATGCGGCGCAGTCTAATGCAATGCCGCGCTTACATATATATGGGGCTCGCAGGCCGCTCAGGACGTCTGCAGGCTGTCCCATCGCTGGCCGCGGACGAACTTCTCGATAGCGGGCGCCAGCTCCTTGTCCGTTGCCGGTACCGAAGATCGGATCCTGACGATCCAGGACCCCGCGTCGACGAAGAACACGATCGCGCGCGAGCTCTTGCCTTCCTTGAATGTCAGCCTGGCCCCGCGGACCGGCGGCTTCTTCGAGATCTCGATGGCGACCGGCGTGGCCTTGAAGCTGGCCGGCGTCGTTTCCGGCTCGGCCGAATCGGGCGGATAGACGCTCACCGAGACGACGGTCCGCACGCCCTTGGCCTCGCGCGCGTACCAGGCAGCTGCGTCGACCGTGCCGTTGATGTCGGTCGGCACGCCGACCAGCGTGAACTCGCCGCCTCATTTGCGCGCCGCTGCCGCTTCCCGCATTCTTGCCTCCAGAAGAATGAGCCAGCGGAACACAGCCGTCTTTCTCAGCTATGCCTCGCAGGATGCCGACGCGGCGCGGCGCATCTGCGACGCGCTGCGCAGTGCTGGCATCGAGGTGTGGCTCGATCAGAGCGAGCTTCGCGGCGGCGATGCGTGGGACCAGCAGATACGCCAGCAGATTCGCGCCTGCGCGTTGTTCATTCCCGTCATTTCCGCTCATACCCAGGCCCGGCTCGAAGGCTACTTCCGGCGCGAGTGGCGCCTGGCCGTCGATCGCACGCAGGACATGGCGGACGACAAACCCTTTCTCGTTCCCGTCGTCATCGACGACGTCGCTGACGCGGATGCCCACGTGCCCGAGGCCTTTCGAGCTGTGCACTGGACGCGCTTGCCGCGGGGCGAGACTTCAACGGCCTTTGCCCAGCATGTATCGCGGCTGCTGGAGCGTAGTGTTCCCGGCTCCGCCGTGTCCCCGTCGCCCCGTCAGTCGTTGCACACGGGCACGCAGCCCGAACGTGCTGCAACCCGGCCCAGGCCGTCGCGCAGGACGACGGCCGCGATCGTGGTCGCTGCGGCTGGAGTCATTGCCGCCGGCTACTTCGGGTTCGAGCGGTTCGCGCAATCGCCAGTTGTGCCCAGCCCGTTGGACCAGGCAGAGACCAATTCGGTCGCAGTGCTGCCCTTTGCGGATCTCAGTCCGGACAAGGATCAGGAGTATCTGAGCGACGGGATTGCCGAACAGATCATGAGCGCGCTCGCGGAGGTCGGCGGGCTGCGCGTTGCTGCGCGAACTTCGGCATTCTCATTCAAGGGCAAGGCGGTCCCCATCGACGAGATCGGCGCCAAGCTGCGCGTGGCTCACATCATCGAAGGAAGCGTGCGGCGGGCCGGGGACCGCTTGCGGGTCACGGTGCAGCTCGTCGACGTGGCGAACGGATTCGAGGTGTGGAGCAGTACTTACGATCGCAACCTGCACGACATCCTTGCGGTCCAGGAAGACATCAGCCGCAGCATCATCGAGCGCCTTCACGTGCAACTGACAGGCGAAGAGCAGACTGCGCTCACTCGTCCGGAGGGCACGGATCAAGCGGCCTACGATCTGTATCTCAGGGGACGCCACGCCTGGGCGGCGCGATCACCTGCCGGCCTGCAGCGCGCCGTGGAGTACTTTGAGCGCGCAGTCGAGAAAGATCCGCAGTTCGCCCGCGCCTATGTCGGTCTTGCCGGTGCGCTGATCGTGCTGCCGCTCTACACAGACGCGCGACCTGCCGACGTCCAGGCGCGAGCCAAGGCAGCCGCATTGAAGAGCGTGTCGCTCGATCCGTCTTCGGCGGAGGCACAAGCCTCGCTGGGCTACATTCTGATGAGCGCCGAGCGGGACTGGGCTGGCGCTGGTCGGGCTTTGGAGGCAGCCCTGCGTCTCAATCCGAACTACGCAACTGCGAATCACTGGTACGGCGACTACCTGGCGGCGCAGGGGCGCGTCGATGAATCGATTGCATTCTACGAGCGCGCGGCACGCATGGACCCACTCTCCGCGACGATCGGGTTTTCGCTCGGCTGGCTTTACATGGCGCAGCGCAGATTCGACGCTGCCGTAGCCCAACTCGAAAAGGCTTCCGAGCTCGATCCTTCGCTCATCGATGCGCGGTTGCATCTCGCGCGCACTCGACTGTTCCAGGGCCAGAATGCGGTTGCGATCGCCGCGCTCGAAGACATCGTCAGACTCTCCGGACGCAGGGCGATGCACCTGGCGTTCCTTGGGCATGCCTACGCTGTCAGCGGCCGGCGGGCCGAGGCTTTGCGCATCCTCGAGGAGCTGAATGTCCGGCGGCGCGAGACGTATGTGTCGCCGCTCAGTTTCGCGATCATCTACATAGGGTTGGGGCAGTTCGACTCCGCATTTCACTGGCTCGAGCTGGCGCGGCAGGCGGACGATCCATGGCTGACGGAAAACAACTTCGATCTGGTCTTCGATCCGGTGCGCGACGATGCCCGCTGGCGGAGCTTGCGCAAGGAGATGGGCTTTGCTGACTAGCGGGTGGCGAGTTTGAATGCCATCCCGAGGGCAGCGCTGGCAGCGAGCGTCCACCCCATTCCGACCTTGAATCTCAGCATCGCGATCATGGAACCGGCGGCCAGCAGCAGTGCCACCGGGTCGAGCGTCGACCAGACGGGTGCATCGAAGTGCAGCGGGCCATAGCTCCGGGCGTCGACGCGGCCGAACAGCGTATGCGTCGCGAACCACACTGAAAGGTTGAGAATCACGCCGACGACCGCGGCCGTTACGCAGGACAACGCGGCGTTCAGGACGCGGTGCTGGCGCAGTGACTCCACATACGGTCCGCCGATGAAGATGAACGCGAAACTCGGCACGAAGGTCACCCACGTCGTCAGGCAAGCACCCAGCACCGCTGCGAGCCACGGATCGAGGGGTGCAGCGTAGCGATACGCTGCAACGAAGCCGACGAACTGCAGCACCATGATCAGCGGCCCGGGCGTCGTCTCGGCCATGGCGAGTCCATCGATCATCTCGCCGGGACGCAGCCAGTGCAGTTCCTCGACCGCGCGCTGGCCCACGTATGCGAGCACCGCATACGCTCCGCCGAACGTAACGACGGCAGTCTGACCGAAGATCGCGCCTTCGCGAGTCAGTACGTGATCGGCACCCAACCATGCTGCGACGAGTGCGACCGGAACGATCCAGATCAGCAGACAGATCGCGGTCAGCTTCAGTGCGCGCCGCGCATTCGGCTGCGTGTGCGCGAGTTGCCCGGCCTCGTGCATCCGATCGACGACGAAGTCTTTCGCCTGCTGCGGATTCGACGAAGTTGCTTGTTCGAAATACCGCGGCAGAGCGCGCCGCGCCACCACGCCAACGAGCGCGGCGCCCACGATGATCCACGGAAAGGGAACTTTGAAACAGTAGATAGCGAGAAAAGCCGCAGCGGCAATCGCGACCATGAAGCGATTTCGCAGAGCCCGCCGCCCGATGCGCAACACGGCCTCGACGACGACCGCGAGCACCGCGGCCTTGAGGCCGAAGAACAATGCCGCGATGGGGCCGAGCGATGAGTAGCGGACATACAGCCAGCTCAGAACGAGCATGACCACTACGCCCGGCAAGACGAACAACCCGCCGGCGACGATGCCACCCCACGTGCGATGAAGCAGCCAGCCGATGTACGTCGCCAGTTGCTGCGCTTCGGGGCCGGGCAGCAGCATGCAGTAGTTCAACGCGTGCAGGAATCGCATCTCGCTGATCCAGCGGCGGCGCTCGACCAGCTCGCGATGCATGAGGGCGATCTGGCCGGCCGGGCCGCCGAAGCTCAGCCAGCCGATCCTCGTCCAGAGCCGCAGCGCCTCGCCGAACGGGATCGGTGGCGCCGGGCTCACTATGTCGCGACTTTCTGCGGCCACGAATGCGTTTCGTTGCGGGCGGTCTTGCACCAGGCGTACAGCGCATCGTAGACCGGCATCGCCTGCTCCAGCAGCACGATGTCGTCGTGCACGTTCGCGGACAGTCCCAGCGAGATTGCCAGCAGACCCGGCGCTTCCCGCGATTGGCCGAGCTCGCCGGTATCCGCGGCGCGCACGATGCTCGCGACCTGGTCGATCACCGGATCGTGCAGATCGAATTCGTCGAGGAAGGCGTCGAAGCTGCAACGCGCTCCGCGATGCGAGAAGGTCACGTCCGCGATGTCGTACGGCTCCGCCCGCAGCGCCTGCGACTCGGCTCGTACCTGGTGCGCCGGCGTATAGAAGAACGAGGCGCGCGGATCGATGAAACGGCGCACGAGCCACGGGCAGGCGAGACGATCGATCTTCGGACGCTCGCGCGTGACCCAGCGCGACGCGCCGGGTGCGTTGAGATCGGCGCGCGACTTCACGGTCGGATGGCCGGCGGCGAGCCACGCTTCGAGGCCGCCTTCGAGAATGGAGGCGGGATAACCCAGGGCGGTCAGCGCATCGGCGACGCGAGCGCTCGTCTGGCCGCCGTGCACGCAATACGCCACGACGGCGCGAGTTCTGGGCAAGGTCCGCGACCATTCGCCGACGCGTTCTGCGTCGCCGCGCAACGCACCCGGAATCAGTCGCGGTCGCTCGGTGAATGCGGCTGCGTCGCGCACGTCGAAGATGAGCGGAGAATCCGGCAGGCCGAGTCTCGCGAAGATCGCAGCAGGGGATAGGGAGGACGGCATAACTACCTCGCAGGCGTTGCCTGCTCGAAGGCCCAGACGATCTGCGTGTGCAGGCCGGCGGCATCCGTGCCGATCGACACGAGCGGTGCTTCGCTCGCGTGATAGCCGCGACGGTCGAACCAGTCGAACAGCGCGTCGACTGCGCCCGCTAGCTCGGAAACATGCGCGTGACGAACAGTCGTCCCGATCGCTGCACAGGATGCGCTGGGCAACTGCCGCAGTGTGACGCCTTGGGGGATGCGCGTCGGTGTTGCGACGGGAACGATGACTTCGAGCCGGCCCTCGTCGTCGGACAGCGGATCGATCAGCGCGCAGGACGCTTCGCCGGCAGCCACGAGCCCGGCCTGCGTCAGCAGCTCATGCATCGCGTGCGCTTCGGTCCGAAACTTCTCGACGAAGTCGTAACGGTTGGCCACGAACGGTCGGACCGCGACAGTCATCTCGGGTAGCGACCGCTCGACGATCTCGGGCGCATTCGCCACGGTGGGTCTGCGCAACAGCACCAGCGCCGCGTGATAGGCACGCTTCTCGCGCGCATAGCGATTCTCGATCTCCTGCACCAGCTCGGCGAGCACCATTTCGGCGCCGCGACCCTCCTTGGCTGCAACGACGCTCGCGATGTCGGTGAGCGAAAGGTTCATCTCGCGCAGCGTTCGCACCAATCGCCCGAGCGGCACCTGATCGCTGCTGTAGTAGCGATAGCCGGTCATCGTGTCGATGCGCGCCGGCGGCAGCAGGCGCTGCTCGTCGTAGATGCGCAGGGCCTTCTGCGACAGCTGCGTCGCAGCCGCGAACTCGCCGATCGAAAGCAGCCGGGAGGAAGGCGTAGTCACGGCGGCACTCTAGCGCCTGTCCCAAGGGCAAGGTCAAGCATGAGAACTCGTAGTTCGCACCTGCAGACGTCTCGATAGCATGCCGGCATTAAAGAATGATGGAGGCGGGCATGAATGCTCCCCCGGTGCTGCTCCTGTCGCGTAGCGCGATCGCCCGGCTGGCGACGACGCGAGACTATCTCGACGCGATGCAGGTCGCATTCGCGGATTTGGCGCACGGGCGCTTCGAGGTGCCGCATGTCGGACACGTGCCCGGGATCGGCGGCATGTTTCACATCAAGTCCGCGCAGCGTGGCGGTTCTCCGGCGCTCGCGGCCATCAAGGTCAACGGCAACTTCCCGGGGAACGTGGTGCGACGCCAGCTGCCGACCATCCAGGGGTTCGTCGCGCTCCTCGATGCGGAATGCGGTTGCGTGCTGGCGTTGCTGGATTCGATCGAGATCACGGCGCGGCGCACCGCGGCTGCCACGGCGCTTGCGGCGAAGTATCTGGCGAGACCGGGTTCACGAGCGCTGGCGATGATAGGTTGCGGCGTGCAGGCGGCGTATCACGTCGAAGCGTTGCTCGACGTTGTGCCGGTCGAGTCGGTTGTCTTCTGCGATCCGCGTGACGCTGCGGCTGAGGCGTTCGCGGGCCGAATGCAGGAACTGGGCTTGCAGACGCGACGGGCAGGCGATCCACGAACTGCGGTCCGCGGCGCAGACATCGTCGTCACCGTGACGACCTCGACGCGTCCTCTGCTCGGACTGGCCGACATGGCTCCGGGCACGTTCGTGGCCGGCGTGGGCGCCGACAATCCGTCCAAGCACGAGCTCGCTCCGGACCTGCTGAAGGCGAGCCGCCTGATCGTCGATTCGCTGGCGCAGGCTTCGACGATGGGCGATCTGCACCATGCGATCGAAGCCGGCGCAATGCGGGCCACGGACGTTCACGGCGAGCTGGCCCAGCTGGCCGCAGCGCAGGTATCCGGCCGAACCCATGGCGACGAGCAGTGGGTATTCGACTCGACCGGGCTTTCGATCCAGGACCTGGCGGCTGCCGCCCTGCTTTACGACCGGGCGCGAACGGCTGGCGGTGTGCCGCAGATCCAGCTCGGGAACTGAACCTTGTTGACGAGTGACCGGCGTTGCTACTGTTGTCGCCTTCGTCAGCAACGCAGGCACGAGCCGTGATCCATCCCGAACCGGTAACCCTCGAACGCGACGGCGTCAGGCTCGAGCCGATGAAGCCCGAGCACGCTCCGGAGCTCGAAGCCGCGGCAGCCGACGGCGAGCTGTGGAAGCTCTGGTACACGAGCGTACCGGACCCGGGCGGCGCCGCAAGCTACGTCGAGGTTGCACTCGAAGGACAGCACAAAGGCCATATGCTGCCGTGGGTGGTGCGCGATCTCACGAGCGGCAGAGTCGTCGGCTCGACGCGCTATCACGATATCGTCGCCGTGGTCGATCGCGTGGAGATCGGCTGGACTTGGTACAGCAAGAGCTGCTGGCGCACGAACATCAACACGACGTGCAAGCTGCTGCTGCTCTCGCATGCTTTCGACAAGCTCGGCTGCAAAGTGGTCGGCTTGCGCACGGACAATTTCAATTTCAGATCGCAGCGTGCGATCGAAGCGCTCGGCGCGAAGAAGGACGGCGTCATTCGCCATCACTGGGCACGCCGCGACGGCACTGCACGGGATTCCGTCATCTACAGCATCCTGCTGGCGGAGTGGCCGGACGTGCGCCGGCACCTGGAAATGCGGCTCGCGCGACATCGGGAATGAGTTCCGGTGCCGGGAGAAGAAAACGGGGGAAACTCAGCAGTGCAGCATTTCTAATGCTGCGGTGCTCAGTTTCCCCTCTTTTCTTCTCCCGGCACCGACGCCGACGCTCCATACAGCGCGAACGTCCCGAGCCAGTGACTGCCGACATAGTGCTCGCTCGTCACAGCTCCGAGTGACGTCTCCGTGTGCAGCCGCGCAGTCGCTCGTAGCGCGGCGCGGCGCTTGTCGTCAGCAGGCAATCCCTTCGCGATTCCCTCCAGCATCCACGCGCGGCTGAGATTCAGGCCATCCAGATGCGCGAGCTTCGGGTCACTGCGATCGGTAATCCGCGCGACCGGCAGCCACGCGGTCGAACCATCGTTCGGTACCTGTGGCATGAACGCACTCAGCCATTTCGCGAACTCAGCCGGCGCGAGCACGCGCCGTACGAAGTCCGCCTCGGCAAGACACGGCGAAAGAAAATCCTGGCCGGAAGGCTCGTACGCCAGCGGGCAATTCTGGTCGCCGAGATAGAACTGTTTCGCCTTCTCGCTCAGCAGCGCTTGCATCGCCTTGTTCTTCGTCGTCTGCGTCCAGTCCCAGACGAGACCAAAGGCGAATGCGGTCTGGTCGTGCTCGCCGATGCGGATCGGGTAGCCGAGCTTCGGCAGCCAGTTCGTGAGCTTCATCGATGCTGCAGCCTCCAGTGGCGCCAGTATTCTGGACCACGTCTTGAGCTGCGGATCGTCCGAGCTGCGCAGTTCCGCTGCGAGTTGCAGCAGCCACGCGAGACCGTAAGGACGCTCGAACGATTCGCGTCCGGGCGCCATGATGTAAGCAACTTCCGTCTCGACGTTCGGCGGCGTCAGGCTCAGCGCGAGGGCCTCGCGCGCTTTCTTCGCGACTTCCGCCTTCGGGAACAGCTTGATTACGCGGGCGAGCAGCCAGTGACCATGTACGGTCGAATGCCAGTCGTAGCAGCCGTAGAACGCCGGCGTCAGCTGCCGCGGCGGTTTGAGATCTGCATCGCTGGTCATGTAGTGCGCGATCTTGTTCGGATACTCCTTGTGTATGCAGTCGA
>Ga0207428_10004959_pt1 | contig 12530 bp, 13 predicted proteins | sample RhiMethybrSRZTD1_FD_187600 | JGI IMG/M metagenome (GOLD analysis project Ga0207428, IMG submission 187600) | Populus rhizosphere microbial communities from Tennessee, USA - Rhizosphere MetaG P. TD hybrid SRZTD1 (SPAdes) (version 3) | ecosystem: Host-associated > Plants > Roots > Rhizosphere >... | reverse complement strand
GCGGGAACATCCAGATCGGGGTCGTCTACCTGCGCCACCTGCTGCGCCAGTACCGCTGGAACCGGGCGCGCGCGCTCGCAGCGTGGTACCAGGGCCCCAATTCGTTGCGTCGCAACGGCCGGCTCCCCGCGACGCGGCAGTTCGTCAGGAACGTGCTAGCGCTGACGCGCCGCAACGTCTAGCTGCTTCTGCACGGGCTGCGGAGGCGGCTTCGAGTCGACCAGCACCGCGGCCGCGAGCAGGATCGCCATCCCGACCGCGCTCTCGCCTGCAAGGCTGCGCGGCAGGCCCGCGAACAGCGGCGCGCCGTGCTCGAGGCGCGGCCGGACGAGGAAGTGATGCGCGGCGCCCCACAGCAGCGCGAGCGAGACCAGCCCGAGCTTCACCAGCAGGACGTGCCCGTAGCGCTGCGTCCAGAGGTCGGAGAGATGCGGTAGGCGCAGGATGCTGAGGTAGGTGCCGGCCGCGAGGAGCACGACGATCAGCAGCGTCGCGAGCTTCGAGAAGCGCAGGAACGCGCGCCGGCGCAACTCGGGCTCGAGCGGCCACACGACGAACGCGAGCTGGACGAGCCCGCCGACCCAGAGTGACGCGGCCGCGAGGTGGAGCCAGTCGGCGAGCTCCGAGAGCCACGACGATCCTGCGTCGGCGGCCGAGTGCCCGGACAGCGACAGGCCTGAGGCAAAGCCGAGCGCGAGCAGGAACGCGGGCCAGAGGAGCTGCTCCCGCTCGGTCAGCCAGGCTAGGAAGACGAGCGCGGCGACCAGGGCGTAGCCCAGCGTCATGGCGACGAAGGCGGTCCCGAAGCGCGTCTTCGCAAGGGGCGAGAGGTCGCCGTAGAGGAAGTCGACGAACGGGAGCTGCAATGCGTCCTCGGCGCGGAGGAGGAACGCGAGGATGCCGACCTCGAGCGCGCCGATCACACCGACGCCGACCAGCTGGTAGAAGCGCCGTTGCGCGGCCGGGGCGAACGGCCGGCGGACGATCAGCAGCCGGAAGCCCAACCCGCCGGCGAGTAGCGCGAGCGCGACGAAGTAGAGCCAGCGCACGACGTGCTCCTCCGTCGTCGGGCCACCCGCGCCGAAAGCGTCCGAGGCCGACGGCGCCTTCTGCCGCACCCCGAACGTGAACACGCCCGAGACGACGTGTCCGTCGGCCGAGATTGCCTGCCAGCGCACGGTGTAACCGCCGCGCGCCAGGCGCGAGACCGGCGCGACCATGACGCGGCCCCCGGTCGTCGTGTGCGTGGGGCCGGAGAGCAGCTTGCCGTCCGCCGTGTACACCTTGATCGCGTTCGGCAGCGCGTCGACGGTCTGGTCGAAGTCGAGCCGGACGACTCTGGGGGACTGCTCCACTCGCGTGCCGTACTGGGGCTGCGTCTTCGTGAGCGTCGCGTGCGCCGAGGCCGCCGCCGGAAAGACGAGCGCGGCGAGCGCCACGACGAGCAGCCGCCTCACCGGTGCGGCTCTCCTGCGAGCGGCGAGAGGTGCCCGAAGATCGGGGCCACGTCGCGGTCGGCATAGAGGAAGACCGCGAGCACGACGAGCGTCAGCGCGAGGCCGGAGCCCCACACGCGCGAGCGCGGCCGGACGATCGCGACGAGCGGGAAGATCGCTCCGACGAGCGCGGTCCAGCCCATGATGTGGTGCAGGAAGGCGGCGCGCGCGAACAGCCAGCCGTTCTGCTCGTGGATCAGCAGCGAGGCACCCGAGACCGCGAGGGCGAGCGGAACCGCCAGTTGCCACGCGCGGTTGTGCAGCTTGCCGCGCAGCAGCCCGAGCTCCGCAGCGCCCCCGACCATCATGGTCTGCGCCCACATGCCGTGGGCGACCAGGTGGATCGTCGAGTTGGTGAAGAAGACCATCACCGGCCACATCAGCACCCCGAGGCCGAAGAGGAGGCTCGGCCAGAGGTAGGCGCGCCAGGTGCGGCGGCGCCAGACCTCCTCGCCGACGACCGCGCGCGCTAGCAGCAGCAGGCCAAGCAGCAGGAACCCCGTCGCGAACATCCAGTGGACGTGCTCGGCGGGCGGCTGCATCAGCCCTCCTCGGCCTCCAGGTCTTCGATCAGCCCTGGCGCGATCAGCAGCGAGAAGACGACGCCGACGGCGATGACGAGCAGCGGCGGCTGGACGAACAGCCACCAGAAGCCCTCCCCGTGCGGGTGCAGGATCGTCAGGCGGTACGGCTGCAGGAACGCCCACGCGACGCCGCCGAGCATCGTCAGCGGCCCGAGCGCGGCGATGATCCGGGCTCTTGCCGTGCGGGAGCGCGCAGCAACGCGCTCCTGGATCAGTTGTGTGCTCATTCCACCTCCCCAGGTCGGGACGACAACCGTCCCGCGGCTCCGGGTTGCTACCGCGGGTTACGCGGGGAGAGGCGGCGGCCGGCTCGCGAGGGCCAGGCCGAAGAGCTTGCGCGGCGGGGTAGCCGCGGTCTCGGTGCGCGCGGTGCGTAGCGGCAGCGGCGCAGCGCGGCCGAGCCGGTCCGCGAGCGCACACGTGTCCGCGGCGTAGCGCTCGTACTCGCGCAGCCAGCTCGCGACCGCGCTCCAGGCGAGCGCGACGAGCACGGCGAGGACGGCGAAGACGGGCAGAGCAGAGGTGTGCAGCCACGGCGCGAGCAGCGGCCAGCGGCCGGAAGCGATCTGCTCGGCGTCGGTCTGCACGAGGTAGAAGGTCGAGGTCGAGAGAAAGGCGACGAGCCACAGCCGTGGCGAGAGGTCGATCTTGATGCGCGGCGCGGGCGCTGCGCTCGACCCGACCGCGGCGAGAACGCGCCGGCCGGCGCGCGCCGAGGCGTGGGCCCGGACGAAACGCCAGGCGAGGCGCGCGGCCAACAGCGCGACGCCGAGCTTCACCCCGGCGAGCAGGAACGGGTAGTACTCGGCACCGGAGTAGCTCGAGCTGACATGACGCCCGAAGTCGAGGCGGTGGGTGAGGCTGCGACCGGTCAGCTCCGCGATCAGCGCGAGGAGCGCGAAGGCGAGCACCGAGGAGAGCCGCTGGTGCCGACGCGCACGTTGCACCCCGTCAGTGTGCACGACACGGCCTACCTGAGGAAAGCGGAACCTCTCAGGCGAGCAGTGTCAGGTCCCAGCGCGGCTCGTCGGGCGTCCGGAAGTCGACCAGCAGGATGCGCTGCCAGCGGCCGAGGCAGAGCTTGCCATCGGCGAACGGAATCTGTTCCGTTCGCGGGCCGAGCAGCATGCAGACCAGCCGCTCGCGGTCGGGCTCGTCTGGCGGAACGAGCCGGGTGAGCAGCTCCTCGAGGTCGCAGAAGAAACCGGACTCCCGCTCCTGCACGCGCACGACCGCGACGTCGTCGAGCGGGGAGATGTACGCAATCCCGCTGTCACGGCCGGAGCTTGCGAGCTCTCGCCGGACCTCGTTCGTGATGTCGAGCACCGTCAGCGACGGCAGCGCGGACGCGATCGAATAGGGAACCTCGACGCTGGTCATAGAGCGGTGCTCGTCACCTCGCGCGGCAACCGGAAGCTGACGTTCTCGCGCGCGACCTCGATCTCCCCCAGCTCGTCGTACCCGAACGAGGCAAGGCCGCGGAGGACGAGCGCCACGAGCTCCTCGGGCGTCGAGGCCCCGGCCGTGACGCCGACGGTCTCGTGGCCCTCGAGCAGCTCCGGGTCGAGCCCGCTCTCGCCGTCGATCAGCAGCGCCGTCGCGCCCTCGCGCTCGGCCACCTCGACCAGGCGCTTCGCGTTGGAACTCGTGTCGGAGCCGATCACGAGGATCAGCGTCGCGCCGTTTCGGGCGAGCTGCTTGACCGCGTCCTGGCGGTTCTGGGTCGCATAGCAGATGTCGTCGGCAGCGGGCCGCTTCAGGTCGCCGAAGCGCTCCCCGAGCGCGTCCACCGTCTCGGCGACGTCGTCGAGCGAAAGCGTGGTCTGCGTGATCACCGCGACGGGTTTGCCGCCGCTGTCGAGCTTCGCCGCGTCGTCCGGGGACTCGATCACCACCGTGGATTCCGGGCGCTCGCCGCGCGTGCCGATCACCTCGACGTGGTCGGCATGGCCGACGAGCGCGACCAGGTGGCCGCTGTCGGCGTACCGCCGCGCCTCGGCGTGCACCTTCGAGACGAGGGGGCAGACGGCGTCCACGACGCGGAGGCCCCGCGACTCACAGTTCGCGCGCACCGAGGGCGCCACGCCGTGGGCCGAGAGCACGCAGATCGCTCCCGCGGGGATGTCGTCCTCGTGGTCGACGAACACCGCGCCGAGGCCTTCGAGCCGCTTCACGACATGGTCGTTGTGGACGATCTGGTGACGGACGTAGACCGGCGGCCCGTGCTGCTCGAGCAGGATCTCGACGATCTCGATCGCCCGGTCGACCCCGGCGCAGAAGGAGCGCGGCGCTGCGAGCAGGACGCGGCCTATGACGACCACCCCCGGGCTGCCTCGCGCAGACGCCCGAGCGCCCGCTGTGCATCGGTCGCCGAGCGCACGAACCCGCGCGGCGAGCCGGCGAAGGCGCGCGCCAGCGCCGGCCAGTCGTAGGCGCCGTCCTCTCTGACGCCGGTCACGAGTTCGGCGAGCGGTCGTGACGGGGTGTCGCTCACCGCGCGGAGCACGCCCTGCAGGCGGCCGGTGCGGGCCAGCGCCCCGCTCTCGAGATCGGCCGTGTCCGCGCCGGTGCGCTCGTGCAGGCGGCGGCGCTCCTCGGGGTCGTCCACGACGGCGTCAGCGGCGAGCATCGTCACCGGCTCCGCGCCCGCAACCCCGAGCGGCCCCGAGTCCCAGAGCACCGTGCCCTCGACGTCGACGATCCTCGTCGCGTCGACCACGGTGCCCGGTGCGAGGCCGTCCCGCAGAGCGCCTGTCAAACCGAACGAGACCACCGGCCCCTCCGGCACGCCGTTGCGCGCGCCGAGGCCCACGAGCGCGGACCGCACACCCGCTCGACGGGCCGCACGCTGCTCGGCGGCAGTGGCGCAGGCGAACGTCACCCCGTCAGCGTCCATGCCGCGCTGCGGACGGTCTCCCTGACGCTGCCCGTTGCCTCGAAGGCCGCCGACGGCTCGAAGCCGGAGTGAATCGCGCAGTGCTCGCACCGCGCGTCGTTTCCGGGCCCGTACTCCTCCCACTCGATCCCGTCGAGCAGCGCCTCGTAGGTCGGGAAGATCCCGTCAGTGAGCAGGTAGCACGGCCCTTTCCAGCCGTAGGGGTTGCGCGTGATCGAGCCCCACGGCGCGCACGGCAGCTTGCGCTCGCCGGTGAGGAAGTCCTGGTAGATCGGGCTCGCGAGCCAGCGGTACCCGTGCTCGCGCGCAGACGAGCGGATGATCCGGAACTTCTCCTCGTGCTCCGCCCGCGTCATCGTCAGGTTCGGGTCGATCTGGGAGTACTGGTACCCCGGCGCGACGAGCATCCCGTCGATGCCGACCTCGTCGGTGAGGTAACCCATCATCTCGACGACCTCGTTCGGGTCGGTCTCTTTGAAGATCGTCGTGTTGGTGGTCACGCGGAACCCGGCCGCGCGCGCCTTGCGGATCGCGTCCACGGCGATGTCCCACAGGCCCGGGTAGTCGCAGATGTAGTCGTGAATCTCTCGCATCCCGTCGAGGTGCACGACGAAGGTGAGCCGCTTCGACGGCACGAAGACGTCGAGGAACTGCTCCAGCCGGAGCGCGTTCGTGCAGAGCTCGATGTTCTTGTTCAGCTCGAGAAAGCCCTCGACGACGTCCTCGATCCCCTTGTAGACGAGCGGCTCGCCGCCGCAGATCGACACCACGGGCGCCGGGCACTGAACGCCTGCGTCGATGCACTCCTCGACCGAGAGCCGCGCCTTGTTCGACTCGTACTCGCGGATCTTCCCGCAGCCGATGCAGGCGATGTTGCAGGCGAGGGTCGGTTCCAGCATCAGAACGAGCGGGTAGCGCTCGCCCTTGCGCTGCTGCTGGGCGACGTAGCGCGCGATCTGGACTGTGGAGCCGAGCGGGAACTTCATCGCGACAGCCTTTCTCGTAGACGGCCTAGGGCGAGCAACGGGAAATGCAGACGGTACAGGTGGTATCGAATCATGAAGTCAAGCGGAAAGCCGGTCCCGGTGAATTGTGGTTCCTCCCAGTCGCCGTTTACCCCTTGGGTGGAACAGATCCAGTCGGCGGCGCGCCCTGCAGAAGGGCGGTCCGCCTCGTCCGCAGCGACGTAGGCTAGTAGCGCCCACGCGGTCTGGGAAGGCGTGCTCGGGCCGCGCCCACGCCACGCGGAATCGGCGTAGGAGCGAATGTCCTCGCCGAAGCCGCCGTCCTCGTTCTGTACCGAGTCGAGCCACTCGACCGCGCGCCTGAAGGCGGGGTGCCCGGGAGGCAGGCCGCAGGCCTCGAGCGCCGGCAGCGCGGCTCCGGTGCCGTAGACGTGGTTCACGCCCCAGCGGCCGAACCACGAGCCGTCGCGCTCCTGCTCGGCGAGCAGCCAGTCGAGCCCGCGCCGCACCTCGTCCTCGTAGCCCGTCTCCGGGGCGAGCGCCTCGAGCGCGTGGGCGGTGACGTCGGAGCTCGGCTCGTCGGTGACCTTGCCGAAGTCGCAGAACGGGAGCTTGTAGAGCCAGAAGGCCTCGTTGTCGACGTCGAACGCGCCCCAGCCGCCGCTCCGCGACTGCATCCCTGCGGTCCAATCGAGGCCGCGGTCGACCGCGTCCTGGCCGCGGTGGCACCGGCGCAGCGCCAGCGCGACCACCACGGTGTCGTCGACGTCCGGATAGAGATCGTTCTCGAACTCGAAGGCCCAGCCGCCGGGCGGGAGGTCCGGCGTTCGGATCGTCCAGTCGCCCGGGACGGTGACCTCCTCGTTCAGCAGCCACTCCGCCGCGCGCACGAGCGCCGGGTGCTCGGGGCCGAGTCCGGAGTCGCGCAGCGCGAGCACGGCGAGGCCGGTGTCCCAGACCGGCGACTGGCACGCCTCTGGCCGCAGCCGGTCGCCCTCCTCGACTATGAAGCCCTGCCAGCCCTCGATCGCGCGCGAGAGCGTCTCGTCCTCGGGCCCGTGGCCGAGCGCGGCCAGCATCAGGATCGACCAGACCCACGGCGGCTGGATCCCGCCCCACGAGCCGTCGGCTTCCTGGTGCGCCCGCACCCACGCCTCCGCGGTCTCGAGCGCGCGGCGCCGGAGGCCGGAAGGCGGCGCGGGCCGTCTCGTCTGGCCGGGTCGCGAGCCGATTTCGCGGAGATCGATGTCCGCAGCGCGGACGGGCTGCAGGGCGCGGCAGGCCGCGAGTGGGACGAACGTGCCGCGCGCCCAGCAGGAGAAGTTGTAGATCGAGAACGGCGCGCTCGGCGGCAGGAGCACCAGCTCGACGGGGATCGGCGTCACCCGCCGCCAGGGCCACTGCCCCAGGAGCGCCAGGAAGCACTTGGTGAAGATCCGTGTCTTCGGGATCCCGCCCTGGGCCTGGATGAAGTCGCGCGCCTTCGCGCCCGGGTCGACGCCGGCGAGCTTCAGCGCGGCGTAGGCCTCGACCGTCGTGTTCAGGTCGCCGGGGCCGTCGTACCAGATCGCCCAGGTGCCGTCTTCGCGCTGCCGCGCGAGCAGCTCGTTGGCGATACGCCGGTCGAGGTCGGGCGTGCGCAGGCCGAGGATGTGGTGCCAGAACAGGTGCTGCGCGGTCATGGTCACGTTCGACTCGAGCTCGCCGACCCAGTAGCCGTCGGGGTGCTGGAGCTCGAGCAGGCGCTGGGTCGCGGCCTCGATCGCGGCGTCGAGGCGGGTCTCGGTCGCGACACTCATGCGGCGACCTCGTGCCGCGTGGTTGTGAGCGCACGAGCAGCGGCGACGCCGCTGCGGACGGCGCCTTCCATCGTGGCCGGCCAGCCGGTCCCGGTCCACGCGCCCGCGCGTGTGACGTTCGGCCTCTTCGTCTCGGGCCCGGGCCGCTCGCGTTCGCTGCCCGGGCGCACAGCGATCGTCGCCGCCGGCTCGCGGCTGACCCGTGACCAGAGCAGCTCGGCGCCTCCGAGGCGTCCTGTCAGCTCGCCGACGATTTGCTCGACGAGCTCGCGGCCGCGCAGCTCCATCAGCTCCGGCACGCCCGAGGAGACGACCGTCAGGTACTGGCCGCGCTCCGGCGGGTGACCCGTGAGCGCGCCCCGGTCGAAGACCCAGTGCGCGTCGCTGCCGAGCAGCGCAGCGAGCCGATGCGGGAGCAGGACGCGGTCGAACCAGAGGTGGACGCTGACGATCGGCGAGTCCTCGAGTTGCGGTTCCGGCTCGCCGAGCAGGCGCGCGCTCTCGCGCTGCGGCACCGCGACCACGACCGCGTCGGCGTCGAGCTCGTCGAGGGTCTCTACGCGAGCGCCGAGCTGCACCGACGCTGCGGCCTCTCGCAGCGCCCGTCCGGCCGCCTCGCCGTGCATGTCGCCGAGCGGCTTCGCCGGGAGCAGTAGGTCCGAGTCGCTCCGGTCGCCGAGCAGCGCCGTGCGAACGGTGAAGTCACCGGCCTCCGCGCTCGCCTCCGCCGAGCGCAGGTTCAGCGCCGGGCGGATGAAGACGTCCCAGAAGCGGTCGATCGCATCCTGCGACTGGCCGCGAGCCCGCAGCGCGTCCGCAAAGGTTGTGCCGTGCGAGTCGCCCCAGCGAGCGAGCGCGCGCAGGATCCGGAGCCGGTCGCCGAACGGCACGTGGCCGTACCGCAACAGCGCGAGCGCTGACGGTGAGATCACCGCGCTGCGACCGTGCTCGTCGATCACCGGCAGCTCCAGCCGCTCCCGGCGCACCGAGCCTCCCTCGCCGAGCCGTTCGAGGAAGCGGCGGTACGCGGTGAAGCAGCCGAGCGCGATGTGCTGCCCGTTGTCGGGCGGCGGTTCGGGGTCGCCGTCGCGCCGCGGGAGCGTCTGCACCGCGCCGCCCAGGGTCGGGCGCGCCTCGTACAGCGCAACCTCGTGCCCCGCGTCCACCAGCTCGAGCGCCGCGCTCAGCCCCGCGAGCCCGCCTCCCACCACGGTGACCCTCATCGCAGCAGCCCTGCTCCGACGATGCGCAGCTTCGTCAGCGGTGAGAGACGCAGCGAGCCTTCGAAGACGTCGAACCCGCGAGCCTCGATCCGGTCGAGGGTCGCGCGGTAGAGCCCGGCAAAGGTCGAGACGCACGCGGCGCTGCGCGAGTCCAGCGTCGCGAGCAGCTCGAGCCCCTCGTCCATGTACGCGCGGGCGCGCGAGGCGTGGAACCCCATCAGTTCCACCCACTCCGGCCCCGCGCGGCCCTCCGCGATGTCGTCCTCGCTGACGACGTACGCGGCGAGCTCGTCCTGCGGCAGGTAGACGCGGCCGAGCTCCCAATCCTCGCGCACGTCGCGAATGATGTTGATCAGCTGCAGGGCCACGCCGAGGGTCTCGGCGCGCTCGACGTCCTCGGAGCCGTACACCGCGACGCAGGCGACGCCGACCGCCCCCGCCACCCGCCGGCAGTAGCCGTGCAGCTCGGCGAAGTCGGCGTACCGGTCCTGCTCGGTGTCCTGCAGTCCACCCGCGACGAGGTCGTGCAGCGGCTGGTCCGGAATCGCGAAGCGGGTGCGCGCGTCGGCGAGCGCGACGAACACCGCGTTCGCAGGCGGCGCGTCGAGCGCGGCACCGAGCTCGTGCAGCTTCTCCCGCTTCTCCTCGACCGGCAGCTCGCCGTCGGCGACATCGTCCACGCGCCTTGCGAAAGCGTAGACGGCCGAGAGCGCCTGCCGTTTTTCGCGCGGGAGCACACGGATCCCGTAGGCAAAGTTGCGCGCCTCGCGCCTGGTGAGGCGCTCGACCTCCGCGTAGGCGTCCGCGACCGTCACCGCAGCGCCGCCAGGGCCAGCCGGGCGCGCGAGGGGCGCGGACGGCCGTTGAAGACGTCCCAGTTGGCGCGCTCCAGCGCCTCGAGCGCCGCCAGGCCGCCGCGGGCGAAGAGCGCCACCGCCCGGCCGACGCGCCCGCCGCCGAGCAGGCGTCCGAGAGGCTCGCCTGCCGCGAGCAGCCCGCGAGCCCGATCCGCCTCGAACTCCAGCAGCACGCGCAGCTCCGGGCTCGGCCGGTCGAGCGCCACGACTCCGAACCGCCGCCGGTCCTCGGTCGGCAGGTAGACGCGCCCGAGCGCGAGGTCGCGCGGCACGTCCTGGAGGAAGTTCACCAGCTGCAGGCCGGTGCAGACGTCATCCGAGAGCGCCACCGCCTCCGAATCGCCGTCCCGCGCGAGCACGCCAAGGACGAGCCGCCCGACGGGATCGGCGGAGTGGACGCAGTAGTGCTTCAGGTCGGCCCAGGTCTCGTACTCCGAGATTCGCTGGTCCATGCGGTTCGCCTCGATCAGCCGCAGAAACGGCTCGCGCGGGAGCCAGCAGGCGCGGATAGTCGGCTGCAACTGGCGCATCACCTCCCACGTCGGCTCCCCTTCGTAGCACGCGTCGACCTGGGCCTCGAGCTCGTCCAGCGCCTCCAGCCGGTCCCCTTCGTACTCGTCGCCGAGGATGTCCGCGAGCCGAGCGAAGCCGTAGATCGCGCGGAGGTGCGGCCGCAGTGGCCTCGGGAAGAGCAGCGAGGCGACAGGGAAGTTCTCGGTGCGCGCCCGCGCAGCGACCGAGCTCGCGGAGGCGGGGTCCATGCCCATGAACGAACCTTGGCGCGCGGCAGGTCGCCGCGTCAAACCGAGGCGGGCTAGCTCGGGCGCGGAGACGCAGGTGCCGGCGGGCGGGCCGAGCTGCTCCCCGGCGCGCTCCGCCACACCTGCGTGAGCGAGACGCCGGGCCTGAGCCCGCGGCTCGCTGCCTCGCCCGCCCCCAGCTCGAGCACCGTCCGCGCGCCACGGCAGGCCGCCATGCGCCATGGGCGCAGGTCCGAAGCCACCTTCACCACGCGATCGGAGCGGTCGAGGAAGACGGCATCGATCGGGAACCGCATGAACGCGGTGTGGATCGACGAGGCCGGCCGGAGCAGCATCCCCTCACCCGAGGAGAGGCCGCTCCGGCCAAGGAGGCCGCGAAGGCGCGCGAACGCGGTTTCGGCAACGAAGCAGCGCTCGCAGACGACGTCTCCGCCGTCATTCGCCAGTGCGACCTGAGGCAAGGCCACGTTAGTGCTCCTCCCGGTGACGACGCCCCGGCTCTCGGTCGCCAGCACCAAGCCAGAGGCTGCGCTCGTCCGCCGCGCAGGCTGGGTGCCTGCGCAAGGGCGAGGGTGGGCTCTGGCGCCGCGTGCTGGCGGGCGAGAGACACGCAGGTGTTGCCGGGGGGAGCACTTAGAACCCCACGTGGACGTGGTCGTAGTGGTTGGCCAGCGGGAACGACGGCCCGCCGAGCCCGAGCAGCGAGATCACCTGCTTGGGCAGCATCCCGCCCGGCAGCATCAGGAGGCTGCGGACGGCCTGTTCCGTGATCCCGCCCGGCTGCTGATGGCCGGTGATCGAGACGTTGTTCAGCGCGGCGACGTCGACGGCGCGGCCGTAGACGTGGGCCGAGACGACGCCCGGGCGCGCGTACAGCCGGTGGCCGCTGACGAGGCACGAGACCGTGACCTCGTGGAACGTGTCGGCCAGGTAGAGGATCGTCGCGAGGACGCGCACGTCGACGTGGCCGGCGGCGACGTCATGGCGCCCGCCGGAGTACATGACCACGCGCGAGTCGTGCAGCAGGCGATCCTGCAGGTCGCGCTTCTGCGAGAGCAGGCCGTGCACGAGGCTCGCGAGCCCCACGGCCCGGTAGTAGTGGCGCAGCGCGACGACGCGGTCGGCAACCGTGGGATTGCTCGAGTACGCGAGCGCGGCGGCCCACATCGACTGGCCCTGACGGAGCGATGCGAGGCGGGAGGCCAGCGTGCGGAGGGCCTGCTTGCCCGCGGGAGCGCGGCCGTTGTTTCCCTCAGCGCGCAGCGTCGCGAGCACGAGTGCCCAGTCGACGTGCGCCTTGCGCGAGTACCGCACGAGGTCACGCGCGAACTCGAGCTTCAGCCTGGCGGCGGGCGGCGTCGGGTCGGGCGCGGCCCGGTTCAGCCACACCGTCGCGGCCGAGAAGCTGTGCACTTCGGGATCGAGCGGTGGCGGAGGCGCCTTCGGTGCCTCGCGGCGGGCCGGCGCCTTGCGGTCGGGCCTCGCGTGCGTGCGCGCGGGACGAGCGGTGTGCGTCCTCGCGACCGCGGTCCGCTCCTTCGTGGCGGTGGGAGCAACCACCGGCCGGAGCGTGGAGCGGGTCGGAGCCGAGCTCGCGACGGCGGTCCGGCTGGCGTCGCTCGACGCCGTGACGACGGGCCGGGACGGCGCAGCCTGCTCCCGTGCCACGGCGGTTCGCGCGGACTGCGTCGCGAAGGCCGTGCGCGTCGACGGGACGGACGTGGCGCCCGTCGGGCCGCTCGCACCGCTCGCACCTTGCGCGGCCGGCGTGGCGGTGTCGTCCTCGAACAGCGTGCGGACGCCGTTGCCGGCGCCCGCGGAGAGCGCGAGCCCGGCGAAGAAGACGGCGCCGAAGGTAACGGTCTGCGCGAAGCGGCTCTTGTGGCTGCGCTCCAGCGCGGGCTCGACCAGCTTGCCCTCGTCCCAGTCGTCGTACGCACGGCCGGGGA
>Ga0207428_10004957_pt1 | contig 12536 bp, 12 predicted proteins | sample RhiMethybrSRZTD1_FD_187600 | JGI IMG/M metagenome (GOLD analysis project Ga0207428, IMG submission 187600) | Populus rhizosphere microbial communities from Tennessee, USA - Rhizosphere MetaG P. TD hybrid SRZTD1 (SPAdes) (version 3) | ecosystem: Host-associated > Plants > Roots > Rhizosphere >... | reverse complement strand
GTTCCGGCGTGGGCCATGGCCGCTGCGGCCAGCGTCATGTTCCTCGTCGGCGCGGCCGGCGGCGTCGTGACGCACGCGATGCTGTTCCCGCGCGAGGCCGCGGTCGCGGCGGGCACGGTCGCGGCATCGGCGCCGACGTCGATCCCTGCCAGTGTCACGCCGAACCAGTTGTCCGAGGTCGAGCAGCGCATGGTGCAGATGATGCGCGACGAACTCGGCAAGCGCGAAGCGGTGCGCACGGTCAGCAATCCCCGGATCGTTCCGGCGTCGATGAGCGCAACGCTGACGCCGGACCAGCTGAACGAGCTGATCGGCGCGAGCGAACAGCGCCAGTGGGATATGGTCCGGCAAATGAACAACGATTTTTTCCGACAGATCACCTCGCTCAAGCAGCAAGTGAACGGTCTCAAGCAGGAAGTCGTGCTGCTGCAGAGCGGCGGAGGCCGGTAATGCGCGGAGGTCAGAACGTGATCATGCGAATTCTTGCGGTTGCCCTTGTCTGTGCGCTGCCCGTGAGCGTCGGGGCGCAGCAGGCCCAGCCTCAACCTCAGTCTCAGCCTCAGACCAGTGCGAGCGACCCGCAGCTCGAACGGATCAAGAACGAGGTTCGCACGTTCGAGATCGTGCTGTTCCGTACGATCGAGACGGCCGGACAGCAACTCGCGGCGTGGGCGCAAACCAAGGTGCCCAATGTCATGCTGTCGCCAGCTGCCGATCCCGTCGTGAACGGGTTTCCGACGGGTGACTCGAACCTGGTGTTCATGGTCAGGATTTCGGAGTTGAGTGGCGTCGCCGTGTTCACGAACGGGTACCGATTCTACCCAACGCAGCCCGGCATCGCGGTCGCACCTGAGAATACAAGCCCGGCGCGCCCGGTCTCGACGGCCGGTCAGACACCGCCCGGAGACGGGAAGGTGACCGGCACGACAGTGGTGGCGGACGATCCGATGAAGAACGGTGCGCCGAATCCGAACATCATGTATTCGGATCTGGTCCGGCTCGGTCTCATGGATGCGATGCTCGACAGTTCCACCGTGCTGCAATCGCTCAGGAACGATCAGTGGCTGACGGTTGTCGCGATTCCCGTCGACGTGCTGGTGACGAACCCGTACTATCGGAATACCTCCCGCAAGCTGATCCTCAGCATCAAGGGTGAGGACCTTGCGGCCTTCCGCGCCGGCAAGATCACGCGGGACGAGGCCAAACAGCGGATCGTAGACACGCGGTTCTGATCTACAATCGCCCCGCCATGATCCGGCGGCCTCGCACGCTCGGGCTCGTCGTCGTTCTCCTGGGATGGGTCGACGCCTCGTGCGGCTCGGTCGATCTCTCCAAGACCCTGCAGGTTGCCGACGTCCAGTCCGGCTATTACGATGCCGGCGTCAAGAACGGTGCGAACTATCTCCTGCCGCAGATCACGTTCCGCCTGAAGAACGTCTCCGCCGAGTCGATCAACAGCGTGCAGCTCACCGTGGCGTTCTGGCGTGAGGGCGCGGACGGCGAGTGGGACTCGGTCCTGCATCAGGGGATCGGCAGCTCGGGAGTCGCCGCGGGCATGGCGACCGAGCCGATCACGGCGCGCCTCGGCGTCGGCTACACGCTCGAAGGCGCGCGCGCCGACTTCTTCACCAACAGCAAATACCGGGACGTGACCGCCAAGATCTTCGCAAAACGATCCGGGAAGATCTTTCGGATGGGTGAGTACAAGCTCGAGCACAAGATCATCCCCACCGAGCAGCGAGACGCTCCCCGTCCGTGAGCGTCCCTAGCGCCCCCAATCGCGCCGTCACGCAGACGCCGCCGACACTCGAGCGGCGTCTCGGCCCGCTCGACGCCGCGGCCATCGTCGTCTCCAACGTCATCGGAACGGGCATCTTCTTCGTGCCCGTCATCGTCGCGACGATGGTGTCGACGGGACCGGAAATGTTGGGCGTCTGGCTGCTTGGCGGGTTCCTGGCGTTCGCGGGTGCGATGGCGTACGCGGAGTTGTCGGCCCTCCGTCCGCGCGCCGGCGGCGAATACGTGTACCTGCGCGAGGCGTACGGACCGCTCGCTGCGTTTCTCACCGGCTGGACCTCGTTCATCGCCGGGTTTTCGGGCGCGATTGCTGCCGGCGCGGTCGGGCTGGCCGACTACGTGGGCCGGTTCCTGCCGGCCGCCGGGAACAAGTCGCCGATCTTCACCGTGCCGATCCCTTTTGCGACGCTAGCGGTGACGCCGCATGCGCTCGTCGGGATCACCGCGATTCTCGGCCTCTCGGTCATCCACATCAGCGGACTCGGTCCGGGCCGGCTCGTGCACAACGTGCTTGCCTCCGTGAAGGTCCTGGCGCTCGTTCTGTTCGTCGCGCTCGGTTTGTCGATCGGAAACGGATCTTTCGAGAACATGACGGCCAGCCATGTCGTGCCCAACCCGTCCACGGGCTGGCTGCTCGCGCTCATTCCGATCATGTTCAGTTACTCGGGCTGGAACGCCGCGGCATATGTCGCCGAGGAGATTCGGAATCCGGGGCGCAACGTTCCGATGGCCCTGGCACTCGGCACCGGCGCCGTCGTCCTCATCTATCTGGGCCTGAACGTTCTCTATTTGTACGCATTGCCGCCTGTCGAGCTCGCCAAGGTCCTCAGCCAGTCACAGGGATTGACCGACATTGTGGCGCAGCGCCTCTTCGGCACGGTCGCCGGAACCCTGCTCGCGCTCCTGACGATCTTCAGCATCGCCGCGAGCATCAGCGCGATGGTGCTCGCCGGGCCGCGCGTCTACTACGCGATGGCGCGTGACGGGGTGTTTCCGCCGATCGTGGCCCGCGTGCATCCCCGGTTTCACACGCCGGCGATCGCCATCGCGACGCAGGCCGTGTGGAGCTCCATCCTGGTCCTGTCGAGCAACCTCGCGGGGCTCGTCAATTACACGGGGTTCGCCGTCATGCTGTTCGCCGGTGTGGCGGTGATGGCGGTGTTCATCCTGCGGTGGCGTGAGCCCAATGCGCCGCGGCCATTCAGCGCATGGGGCTATCCGATTGCGCCGGCGATCTTCGTGTTCGCCAGCCTCTTCATGGTCGCCTACAACCTGTACCACAACCAGTTCGGCGAGCGGTACGGTTTGCTCATCATCCTGGCCGGTTTGCCGCTGTACTTTGTCTTCCGCGCGTGGGCAGGGCGGAGTTCTAAGTTCTAAGTTTTGAGTTCTGAGTTTCCATCGGCAGCTCCCTCCTCATCAGCGCCGCAAACGTCGCGACGGCTAATGCACCGTCGGTAACGGCGAACAACAGGAACGACGCCGGCGAGGCGTGCACGAAGTGATCGACGATGAAGGTGATGGCGCCGGCGCCTTTGAGCAGCGGACCGAAGATCCAGAGGTAGGCGCGATAGCGAACCGGGTTGAACAGCGGCAGCACGTAGCCAATTCCCACTGCCGTCAGAAACAGCCCGTTGAGCTTTGCAAAGATCACCGGATCCGGGACCGGAACGCCGAACCAGCGGGCCATGCGGTCGGTGGCGACGAGCAGGAGCAGACCCGCAGACAGGTCGTACACGAGCGACACGCCCGCGACGACCGACAGCACGCGCCGCGTGCTCACGTGGTTACTTTACTGCTTTGATCTTCTTGAGCGAGATGCGTTCGGTCAGCGTCTTGCCGACCTCGACGTCGAGCTTGCCGCGATAGCTCTCGTATCCTTCGGCGCGAAGCTCGAGCTGGTGCATGCCGCCGTCGAGCTCGAGGTGATCGCTGAGGCCGGCGAATTCCTCCACCGTGCCCACGAGCGCGCCGTCGATGTAGACGCTCGCCGACTTCGGACTGACGCGGAACCGGATCGATCCGGTCATCCGTTTGGAGCTGTTGTCGTGTCTTTCGTAGCCGCCCGAACTGTAGCCGTATCCGGAGTAGTACGGAGACGACCAGTACGGATCGTAAGCCCAGGGGTCGTACCAGAGTCCGTACCGTCCCCAGATCCACTGCGTCGCGCCGTATCGCCACGGATTGTAGTAGACGAACCCGAGATTCCAGCCGAAGGCGCTGCCGTACCACGGATACCAGTTGCCCCACGGGCCATACAACGGAAACGCGACGAAATTCAGGTCAGGCTGGCGGCGCGGAACGGCAACGCCGGTGACCGTGCGACCGGGGCCCGTGCGCCCGCCGGAGGTGATGGCGGTGCCGCCCGGCGTGCCGGGACGAACGTTCTCGGAGTCTCCGCTGCGCGCGACAGCCGTTCGTCCGCCGGAGACGATGCCGCCGGGTTCCGGCGCGGAACGCGGCATCGCGCCGCTGATGCGCGACGGCGAGTTCGAGCCCGATGACGGGATCCGGCTCGGCGCGCGCGAAGTGCTCGACGATCCGGAACTGCCGGAGCCTGAGCTCGGCGGATTCGATTCGCCGCCGCCGGAGCTGGAGCTCGTTGAGCTCGAGCCGCCTGAGCCACCCGAGCTCGATCCGGATGACCCGGAGCTCGATGAGCCCGAGGAGCTGCCGCGCGGAACGGCCTGCGCGCCCGCAACGCCGGGCGCGGCAAGAACGAAGGCAACGACGAGACTGAGCGCGAGACGTGTCGACCTGGGCATGGTCGTCTCCCGAGGCTCCTGGGCGGAACCTCCTCCACGCGATCCTGGTGCAACTCTACTGCCACTGCAGGCCGGCCGCAAATGCCCGGTTTCTCGTGACTTGTGACCGAAACTGTCCTGCGGCGTTGCCCTCTTGTGCGGACGGCACTACGATGTGAAAAGTGCCCTCGTCTCCGTCGGTCCACGCGACGACCGTCCTCGCCGTCCGTCATCAACAGAAGGTCGTCATGGCAAGCGACGGTCAGGTGACGCTGGGCCAGACCGTCGTGAAACACCAGGCGCGAAAAGTCCGTCGCTTGTACCACGACCGCGTGCTCGCCGGATTCGCCGGCTCGGCCGCGGACGGGTTTGCGTTGTACAGCCGCTTCGAGAGCAAGCTCGAGGAGCATCGCGGCAACCTCGAGCGTGCCGCCGTCGAGCTTGCGCGCGATTGGCGGACGGACCGCATCCTGCGGCGCCTCGAAGCGATGCTGCTCGTCGCGGACACGCGCGCGATGTATCTTTTGTCCGGCACGGGCGATCTCATCGAGCCCGATGACGGCGTGATCGGCATCGGGTCTGGCGGTCCATTCGCGATGGCTGCGGCGCGCGCGCTCGTGCGTCACAGCTCGCTCGACGCCCGCGCGATTGCCGAGCAGGCCATGGCGATTGCCGCCGACATCTGCGTGTACACCAATGCCCGGCTCGTCGTAGAAGAACTTGCATGACTCCGATCTCGCTTCCAGAAACCGCCCTCTCGCTCGCCGGGTCGCTGACGCCGCGGGAGATCGTCTCCGAGCTCGACAAGTACGTCGTCGGCCAGGCGAAGGCCAAGCGCGCCGTCGCGATCGCGCTGCGCAACCGGTACCGGCGCCAGCGGCTCGCGCCGGACATGGCCGAGGAAGTCGCGCCGAAGAACATCCTCATGATCGGGCCGACCGGTGTCGGCAAGACGGAAATCGCCCGCCGGCTCGCGCGCCTCGCGCAGTCGCCGTTTCTGAAGATCGAGGCGTCGAAGTTCACGGAAGTCGGGTACGTCGGACGCGACGTCGAGTCGATGGTGCGGGATCTCGTCGAGATCGCGGTCAAGATGGTCCGCGAAGAACGCGAGGCGGAAGTCCACGACAAGGCCCGGCAGGCCGCGGAAGAGCGGCTGCTCGACCTGCTCCTGCCGCCGACGCCCCCGTCGCCGCTCGGCGAATCGTCCACCGACGCCACCCTCGCGCGCGAGCACGCGTCGACGACGCGCGAACGGCTGAGGGAGCAGTTGCGCGCCGGGCGTCTCGATTCGAAGTCGGTCGAGATTGAGACGCGCGAGCGAGCGATGCCGTCGTTCGAGATCATCGCCGGATCGTCGGTCGAGGAGATCGGCGTCAACCTCCGCGACATGCTGCCCGGCTTTTTTCCCGGGAAATCACGGCGGCGGCGCCTGCCGGTCTCCGAAGCGCTCGAGCAGCTGACGCAGGAAGAGTCGCAGAAACTGATCGACATGGACGCCGTAGCGAAGTCCGCCATTCATCGCGTCGAGCAGGCGGGCATCATTTTTCTCGACGAGATCGACAAGATCGCCGGACGCGAAGGCGGGCACGGGCCCGACGTCAGCCGCGAGGGCGTGCAGCGCGACATTCTGCCGATCGTCGAAGGCACCACCGTCAACTCGAAGTACGGCATGGTCCGCACCGACCACATTCTCTTCATCGCCGCCGGCGCTTTTCACGTGTCCAAGCCGTCCGATCTGATTCCCGAGCTGCAGGGCCGGTTTCCGATCCGGGTCGAGCTCGAAGCGCTCGGCCGCGACGACTTCGTCAGGATTCTGACCGAGCCGCGCAATGCGCTCATCAAGCAGTACACATCGCTCATGGCGACCGAAGGGCTGACGCTGGAGTTCACCTCCGACGCGATCGATCGGGTCGCGGAGCTCGCGATGCTCGTGAACGAGCGCACCGAGAACATCGGCGCGCGGCGGCTGCACACGGTCATGGAGCGGCTGCTCGACGAAGTGTCGTTTCACGCGCCGGAGATGGACGGAGCCTCCATCCGTATCGATGCGGCGTACGTCGATCGCATGCTGGTCGACATCGTCAAGAGCGACGACCTGTCGCGTTACATCCTGTGACGCGGTCACGCGGCGGCCGTCTCGTGGCCGCGGCACTCGTGATCGCCAGCGTTGCCGCGTGCGGTAAGCGCGGCTCGCCGCAGGCGCCAATCCGGCGATCGCCGGCCCGCGTGGCGGACCTCGAGGCCCGGCGGATCGAGGATCGCATCGAGCTCCGATTCACGATCCCGGGCACGAACTCGGATGGCTCGACGCCGCCGACGGTGGAACGCGTCGAGATCTACCGGCTGGCGCTGCCGGCCGCCGCAGGACCGCCGAGCATCGCCCAGGTCGTTGCGCCGGGAAATCTGGACCGGACGATCACCGTCCGGCCACCGGAGAGTCCCGGCACGCCAGCGCCGAAGACTCCTGATACGAGACCGGCGGCGGGCGAGCCGACGATCGTCGTCGAGAAACTCGCCGCTGACAAGGCGGCGGCCGACACGTCCGTCGCACACTACGTCGTCGTCGGGCTGACCGGCCGTCGAAAAGGGCCGACGTCGCCGATCGTGAGCGTCCCTCTCGGTCCGCTGCCCGCGGCGCCGACGAATTTTCAGCCGACGTACGACGAGAAAACACTGACGCTTGCCTGGACGCCGTCGGTCGCCGACGAGAAGTTTCGCGTGTACCTCGTGCCCGACCAGAAAAAGCCGGACGAGCGGACCCTGCTGACTGCGGAGCCGCTCTCGGCGCCGACGTTCGCGACGCCCGTCCAGCTGGGCAAGGAGCAGTGCTACACGATCACGCCGGTGATCGCGGCGGGAAAAGCCACGATTGAAGGGGCAGGACTCGGCCCGGCCTGTTTGACGGCGGCGGATCGTTTTCCGCCGCCGGTCCCGCAGAAACTGCGTGCACAGCTCAATGACGCCGTCGTGCTGCTGGACTGGGTGCCGGTCGACGTGCCGGACCTCGCCGGCTACATCGTCTTGCGCACGGATGGGACGAGTGACACACTCCAGCCGCTCACGCGCGAGCCGATTGCGGAGAACACCTACGAAGACAAGACGGTACAGCCGGGGATGACGTACACGTACGTCGTGGTGGCGGTGGACAAGGCGACGCCGCCGAACCGGAGTCAGCCGTCGGAGAAGCAGGTCGTCGTCGTCCGTTGAAACCCGAGGTCAAGGAGAGAATCACCGGCAATGGTGCGCTTGTATCGAATCGCTCACAACGGCACGCCGCGGTACGCCGCTGAACGGGAAGGCCGCTGGCGGCTCGTGGACGGAGACATCTACGGCAAGTTCACGGAGGGCCAGGAGATTGCCGCCGACAGCGCCCGGCTGTTGCCGCCGGTCATGCCGTCCAAGATCGTCTGCGTCGGTCTGAACTACAAGGATCACGCGGCCGAGCAGCACAAGCCGCTTCCAGCCGAACCGTTGCTCTTCCTCAAACCGCCGACGGCGGTCATCGGTCCCGGCGCGGCGATCGAAGTTCCGATGTGGGCGGGGCGGATCGACCACGAAGCCGAGCTGGGGATCGTCATCGGCAAGACGGCGGCGCGCGTGCCGATGAATCGCGCGAGCGACCACATCCTGGGTCTCCTCTGCTTCAACGACGTCACCGCCCGCGAGATGCAGAACAAGGAGCCGCAGTACACGCGGTGCAAGGGGTTCGATACGTTCGCGCCCATCGGTCCGTGCATCGCGCTCGGGCTGGACGGGCGCGATCTGCAGGTCCGCGGCTACGTCAACGGCGCGCTTCGGCAGGACTCGCGCACGCGCGAGCTGATTTTCACGATTCCCGAGATGATTCAATACATTTCCTCGGTGATGACCCTGCTTCCGGGCGATATCATCGCCACAGGGACTCCCTCCGGCATCGGACCCATCAAGCCGGGCGACCAGGTGACCATCCACGTCGAGGGCATTGGCGCGCTGACGAATGGGGTCGTTGCGAGGACTGAATAAAAACATGTCGGTTCCAGAGTTCCGGGGTTCCGGGGTTCTGGTTCCGGGTACCGAGGTTCTCTTATGAAAATCTTCATTGATTCCGGGAGTGTTCGTGAGATCGAGTCGCTCGTGCCGCTCGGCATCATCGACGGCATCACCACCAATCCGTCGCTGCTCGCGAAAGAGAGCGGCGATCCACGCGCGATCATCAAGCAGATTTGCCGGATCGTCGGCGGCCCGGTGAGCGCGGAGGTCGTGGCGACGGACACCGCGGGCATGATCGCCGAAGGACGCGAGCTGGCCGCGATCGACGAGCACGTCGTCGTGAAAATTCCGTTCACGCGCGACGGCATCCGCGCCATCAAGGCGCTGTCCGACGACGGGATTCGGGTGAACGTCACGCTTATTTTCTCGACGCCGCAGGCGCTGTTCTCCGCCAAGGTCGGCGCTGCGTACGTCAGCCCCTTCGTCGGGCGGCTGGACGACATCTCCTCGAACGGCATGGGGCTCATCCGTGAAATGGTTGAGGCGTTCGGGCATTACGATTTCCCGACGGAGATCCTGGTTGCGAGCGTCCGCAACCCGATGCACATCGTCGAGGCGGCGCGGCTGGGCGCCGACATCTGCACGTGCCCGCCCGCGGTCATCGAGGCGTGCTTCAAGCATCCGCTCACCGACATCGGGCTCGAGAAATTCCTGAAGGATTGGGAAAAGGCACAAGCGGCGGTGGCCAAGCGCTGAGCGCGATCGGATCCGCATGTCGATGACCCCGCACGACCGGCTGGCCGATCTCGAGCGTCTTGCCGAGCTCGGCGGCGGCGAAGAACGTCTGCGCCGCCAGCGCGAAGCCGGCAAGCTCGCGACGCGCGAGCGCATCGATCTCCTCTTCGATCCCGGCAGCTTCGAGGAGGTGGACAAGCTCGTCACGCACCGGTGCCGCGATTTCGGGCTCGGGGACGAACTCGTGCCGGGCGACGGCGTCGTCGCCGGCCACGGGCGCGTCGACGGCCGCCCCGTGTACGCCTTCGCGCAGGACTTCACGGTCTTCGGGGGCTCGCTGTCCGAAACGAACGCCGCCAAGATCGTGAAGATCATGGATCTGGCGGTCCGGATGGGCGCGCCGATCGTCGGCCTGAACGATTCCGGCGGCGCGCGCATTCAGGAAGGCGTCGCGTCGCTCGGCGGCTACGCCGACATCTTTCTCCGCAACACGCTCGCGTCCGGCGTCGTCCCGCAAATCTCCGCGATCATGGGCCCGTGCGCCGGCGGCGCGGTCTACTCGCCGGCCATCACCGACTTCAACATCATGGTCGAAGGCACGAGCTACATGTTCGTGACCGGGCCGGACGTCATCAAGACCGTCACGCACGAAGAGGTGAGCAAAGAGGAGCTCGGCGGCGCGATGACGCACAACGTGAAGAGCGGCGTCGCGCACTTCGCCGTCGCCGACGATCGCGAATGCGTGGCGCTCATCCGCGAACTGCTGGGCTATCTGCCGTCGAACAATCTCGACGATCCGCCGCGGCGCACCACGAGCGATCCGGCCGACCGCGCCGAGGCCTCGCTCGACTCGCTCGTGCCCGAGCAGCCCAATCAGCCCTACGACATGCACGATCTCATCGGGTCGGTGGTCGACGACGGCGCGTTTCTGGAGGTGCACCGGCACTTCGCGCAGAACATCGTCGTCGGCTTCGCGCGGCTGGCGGGGAAGCCGGTCGGCGTCGTCGCCAATCAGCCGGCGGTGCTGGCGGGGTGTCTCGACATCGACGCGTCGGTCAAAGGCGCGCGCTTCGTGCGGTTCTGCGACGCGTTCAACATTCCGCTCATCACCTTCGAGGATGTGCCGGGCTTCCTGCCCGGCGTGCGCCAGGAGCACGGAGGCATCATTCGCGCCGGCGCCAAGCTGCTCTACGCGTTCGCAGAGGCGACGGTCCCCAAGATCACCGTCATCACGCGGAAGGCGTACGGCGGCGCGTATTGCGTCATGGCCAGCAAGCACATCCGGACCGATTTCAACTACGCGTACCCGACGGCGGAGATTGCGGTCATGGGTCCCGAAGGCGCGGTCAACGTGCTCTATCGCCGTGAGCTGCAGGCCGCCGACGATCCCGCCGCGCTGCGCGCGAAGCTCGTCAAAGAGTTCCGCGAGAAGCTGGCGAACCCGTTCGTCGCCGCCGCGCGTGGCTTCGTCGACGAGATCATCCAGCCGCGTCAAACGCGAACCAAGCTGATCTCGGCGCTCGCTGCCTGCGAGAACAAACGAGATCGGAATCTCCCGAAGAAGCACGGAAATATTCCGCTCTAGTGATCAACGAACGGGAAGTACACGGGACAAGAGACGAGAAGTACGTTGGACAGGAACAGAGAAGTACGCGGGACAAGTGAGTGCGTTGCGAAATTGGCGGTCGCGTGGGTGACGGCGGACGGGGCCGCCCCGCTTTGGCGCGGAGCCGACTCCCGTGACACGCACGGCGAGCACCAAAGTGGGGCTGTCCGCCGGCAGGACCCGCGCGAGTGCTGATTTCGCAACGCACTCTCAGTGACAGCTGACTATGAAGGTTCTGATAGCGAATCGTGGCGAGATCGCCGTGCGAGTCATCCGCGCGTGCCGCGAGCTTGGGCTCGGCACGGTGGCGGTGTACTCCGACTGCGATCGCGCCGCGCTGCACGTGCGGCTCGCTGATGAAGCGCATCACATCGGACCGAGTCCAGCGGCGGAGAGCTACCTGCGCATCGACAAGATGGTCGACGTCGCGAAGCGGACACGCGCGGAGCTCGTGCATCCGGGATATGGATTCCTGGCCGAGAACGAGGACTTCGCGCAGGCGTGCGCCGATGCGGGGTTGACGTTCGTCGGGCCGACGCCCGCCGCCATGGCCGTGATGGGCAGCAAGACGGCGGCCCGTGCCGCGGCAGTGCGTGCGGGGGTACCGGTCGTTCCCGGCACCGAGACGCCGTTCGAGCCCGGCGTCGCCGATGCCGTGATTGCCGGCGAGGCGAAGCGAATCGGATTCCCGCTGCTCGTCAAGGCGGTGGCGGGAGGCGGCGGCAAAGGAATGCGTACCGTGCTGTCGGAGAACGACCTTGGCTCCGCCATTCGCGCTGCGCGATCCGAAGCGCAGTCCGCCTTTGGCGATGCGTCGATCTACCTCGAGCGGCGCATCGCCGGTCCCCGGCACATCGAGATTCAACTGATGGCCGACGAGCACGGCACGGTCGTACCGTTCGTCGAGCGCGAGTGCTCCATCCAGCGCCGGCATCAGAAAGTTGTCGAGGAGTCGCCTTCGCTGGCGCTCGACGCGGCGACGCGCCGCGAAATGGCCGAGTGCGCCGCCCGAATCGCTCGCGCCGTCGGCTACACCAACGCCGGCACGATCGAGTTCCTGCTGGACGGCGGCGGCAAGTTCTATTTCCTGGAAATGAACACGCGCCTGCAGGTCGAACATCCGGTCACCGAAATGGTCACCGCTGTCGACCTGGTGCACTGGCAGTTGCGGATTGCGCAGGGCGAGCGCCTGACGCTTCCGCCGGAACGCGCGCTCACCCCGCGAGCGCACGCGATCGAGTGCCGGATCTATGCCGAGGATCCCGACGCCGGCTTTCTCCCCTCGCCGGGACTCGTGCGTGCGTTGTCGACGCCGGGCGGTCCGGGAATTCGCGACGACCGCGGCGTCGCGCCGGGATTCGAGATTCCGGTGTTCTATGACTCGATGATCGCCAAGCTGGTGGCCTGGGGCGACACGCGGCCGGACGCGATCCTCCGGCTCGGCCGCGCGCTCGACGAATACCGCATCGTCGGGGTCAAAACGACCGTCCCGTTCTTCCGGTGGTTGATCCGGCAGCCCGCGTTCCAGGAAGGACGGTTCGATACGACCTACCTCGATCGCATTCTTGCCGAGCGGGCGGGCGCGCCGTTCGCTGAACCGACCCCGGAAGACGAGATCGACGCCGCGATCGCCGCCGCAGTCGCGACGTGGCGCGGGAAGTCCGCCGTCGAGGCCGCGGCGGTAT
>Ga0207428_10004951_pt1 | contig 12540 bp, 9 predicted proteins | sample RhiMethybrSRZTD1_FD_187600 | JGI IMG/M metagenome (GOLD analysis project Ga0207428, IMG submission 187600) | Populus rhizosphere microbial communities from Tennessee, USA - Rhizosphere MetaG P. TD hybrid SRZTD1 (SPAdes) (version 3) | ecosystem: Host-associated > Plants > Roots > Rhizosphere >... | reverse complement strand
TGGCGGCGGAGCGCCGACGGGCATGTCATCGAAGTTGGCAGTGGTGGCGGCGGTCGCTACGAGTCCGAGCGCCAAGGACACGACACGGGCCGATGTCGCCAAAACCGCCTCCTATCCAAGCATATGCAATCAACGCGGACATTTCATTCACAACGTGAGACGTACGGGGGTCCCGTGCGTGCGTGTGTTGGTCGCGGCCAGCGTCAACGCCCGCGGGCGCTGATCACTTCCGGATGGCTCAAGATCGCTGCGCGTCGCAGATCAGCAAAGCCCTTGATCGTGGACGCTGACGGCGGTGTCCCGTCGGGGGCTCCGTAGATGCCGGCCCTGAAGGCCTCGGTCGAATCCAACTTCCGCGTGTCCCGGGAGACATCGTCAGCAATGAGACGCTCGTACCTCTCCACGAGCGGGCCGAGGCGCTTCCAGTCCAGCCATTTGTCGGCGATGTCGCCGACATACGCCAGATACCGCCGTCTGAGCTCTGGAACCGCCAGCAGTTTCTGCCTCAAGGCCTTGTTCGGATCGTCCAGCGTCGTCAACGGATCAGGCTGTGCGGCGCCGCCTCCACGGCCGCCTGTTCGAAAGCCCTCGTTCGCGTCGTGGAGGGTGAAGAGGAACCGGCCCTTGTCGTTCAGATACAGATTGAAATCGCTGCCATCTCGCCAATAGCCGTCGTTGTTGACGAGCGCGACGTCAAGCGCCAGATACCTCAAGGCTTCGTCCACGTCGATGACGGGTTCCAGCGCCCGCTCGAGGTCGGAGACTGGGGTCTCGTTCAGAATCTTCGTCGCCTGAATAAGGACCGTCCACGCATCCAGATTGTCCGCGCCCTTTATCTCGTACCAGCGTCGGTACAGCGCGACATCTTCGCCAAGGTAGGAAAAGCCGCCACCGACCGAGTTGTTCGGCGACTTCCATCGCGTGCCTTGCGTGGTCTTGAAGTCTTCCTGCAGGAACTCTTTGCTGAACGTCTGCTGGTTGACGTAGACGCCCCAGCTCTCGCCATTGATGACGACCCGCACGAAGTTGGCCTTCACGGCTGGAATGTAATCGCGCGCCACGTCCAGGAAGAGCACGGATCGCAAAAACGTCGGGTCCTGATTCGAATTGAGAAGGTTGAGGGACCGATGTCCGAGCAGATCTTGATCGTGGACCGAGTCGATCGACAGTGAGAGAGGACGCTTCAGACCCTCCGGAACGGCGGTGAACGAGTTGTTGCCTCGGAAACTGACGCCCACGTCACGATAGATCTTGCCGTCCATGCTGACGGTCGCATGGACCTGAACATCGGTGTGGTAGAACGCGGCCAGTTCCTGTTCCCAATCGCCGTGCTCGAACTCGAGAAAGATCGTCCGCAACGTATCGGGGTCGTACAACGGAACGGACGCCGGATAGATCGTCACGTCCGTCGGCGTCACTCGTGGGCCCGGCGTGCCGGTGCGCGTGATGGATGGGGTGCGGGTCGTTCGCCGTAGCGCCAGGTTCGCAGCCAAATACTCGCGCGCAGCCGCGCGCTCCGCGTAGTCCAGCATCTTGTCGCTGTTGCGGTCGAACTTGGCAACGAGCGGCAGGTCCTCTTCCGCCCCTTGAACCGGGACGCCGCGGCCGGCGGTCGCGGGCGCAATCTGCCCGGCTGGCGGCGGCGCCGTCTGGGCTGCGGGCCAGGCGGACACGAGGAGCAAGACACCTATCAACGAAGGCGTCGCAGTCCAAGGCATGGTGCATCGAGTCATCTGCAATCCCTCGTGAGCTGATCCAGCGACATCCGCGTGATCGAAGCACCACTACGAGCGAGAACGCAGGAAATCTGTTGGGGCACCGACATGCCACACCAGGACGACCTTGACCTTGACGCCCAGGGCGAACGTGGCGCCTGACGTTCCTGCAACCATACCCCGTCCTCCCTCTGTACATCTTGCGCTGTCCGGCGATGTGTGCATCAACATCGTTCTCCGTGCTCAGTGCGGCGACAACAGCAGCCCCGCAAGGCCTGCGCCGAGGACGAGCAGGGCCTCGGGCGTCCGAAAGCGCGTCAGTACCACCAGTCCGATGATCGCGATGCAGGCGGTGGCCACGTCGACGATCGCCTGGCGTCCGAGCACGACGACCGCTCCAGCGATGGCCCCGCTGGCCGCCGACGTGGCCCCGGTGGCGAACGCGCGCAGTTGCGGGTTGTGCCGGTGCCGCGCAAACCAGGGCGCGGGAACGACGGTGAAAACGTAGACGGGCAGGAAGATGCCGATGGCGGCCAGTATGGCTCCTGCGACGCCGGCCACCAGATAGCCGATGAACGCGACGGTGATGACAACCGGCCCCGGGGTGATGAGCGCGACCGCGACGGCGTCGAGAAACTGGTGTTGACTCAGCCAACCGAAGTCGTGGACGACGCCTTGTTGCAGGAACGGCACAATCGCGAGACCGCTGCCGAAGACAAACGACCCCGCCTTCCCAAAGAACAGCAGAATCTGCAGCAGCACGGGCTGCTGGCGCGCTGAGTTGACCCCGCCGACGGTCCGCTCCAGCCAGGCGATCGCCAGGGCCGTGACGAGGCCGGCGACGAGGAGCACGAGACCGGGTCGATGACCCGGCCAGGCACGAATCACCAGGACGGCCAGGCCCGACAGGATGAACACGACCGCCAGCTCGCTGCCAGTCCAGACCGTCGCGGCGAACGTGACGGCGAACACGGTCCAGAGTACTGCGTCGCGCTTGTTGGTCCCGCGGGCCAGGCGGTAGGCGGCGACGGCAAGGATGGCGATGATGACGGCGCCGATGCCGTAGAAGACCGCCTGCATCCAGGGCAGGCCGCCGTACGCCACGTAGACGACGCCAAGCCCCAGCACCATGACGAACGAAGGCAGGATGAAGGCGAGCCCGACGAGCGACGCGCCAATCACGCCGGCCTGGAAATATCCAATGGCCATCGCCGTCTGGGCGGCGAGAGGCCCAGGCATGATCTGCGCGAGAGCGATCGAGAGGTTGTAGGTGGACTCGTCGATGAGTTTGCGATCCTCGACGAGGTCGCGCCGCATGTACCCGACGAGCGCGGCCGGACCGCCGAATCCGACGGATCCCAGTTTGAAGAAATACCAGACGAGATCCGTCACCTACGCCCTCAGTGCAGCACGGGGGGACGGCCGGTCGTCAAGCTGCACGCGCAGGCCGGCGCGCTCTGCGACGGCTCGCTCGTACACGAGGACGGCCGCAGCCACGTCCTGCAACGCGGTGCCGGTCGAGTCGAACACGAACACTTCATCGTCGGTGCTTCGACCGGGACGGCGACCCGCCACGATTGCGGAGAGCTCAGCGTGAACGTCCCGTTCGGTCATGGCGCCGGCGACGATGGCATGGTGGAGATCACCGCCAGCCGCGCAGGCAGAAAGCGAATCGACGACGACCCGGCTGTGGGCCATTGCCGCGGCGTCGATTTCCTGCTTGGACGGATTGTCCGCGCCGACGGCGGCGACGAAGAGTCCCGGATGGAGGTCGGCGTGATGGAGGAGCGGCGCCTGGGATGTCGTGCACGTCACGCCGATCTGGCTGGCGCGAACCGCGTCAGGCAGGCTCGCGGTTGCCTCCACTTGAAGACCAAGAAGATTTGACATGCGTCGGGCGAACGCCGCCGCCCTGCCCAGATCAATGTCCAGCGCAAATGCCGTGCGCAGATTCCGCACCACCGCCATCGCTCGAAGCTGCGCTTCGCCTTGCTCGCCGCAGCCCACGATAGTGATGGTATGGGCATCGGTGAGGGCCAGGTGGCGGGCCGCCAGCGCGGCGACCGCCGCAGTGCGAACGCTCGTGAGGACCATCGAGTCCATGACCGCCAGCGGCCGGCCGTCCTCACCGTCGAACAGGATCAGCACGCCCTGGATCGTGGGACGCCCGCGCCGGACCATGTTGCCCGGGAGATTGACGTTCGACTTGACCGCGACATGGAGGCGTCCATCGGTTTCGATGGCGGCGGCTTTCGCGTGCACACTGCCATCCGGCAAGACAAAGCCGCTGGAGACCGGACCTCGGCTTCGGCCCGCTTCGTGGGCGCACAAGGTGCTCGCGATGGCGTCGATGCAGGCGCGCATGTCGAGCAGTCGTTCGACATCCTGGGCGCCGAGGACGATCGTTTCGTGGGTCATGGCCGTCGCCGGGCTGGGCGTCGCGCCGGGCTGGTTTTCGCCTTCGCTGCACTCCGCTCCGGAACCGGGCTTCCGAACGACGCGAACAGCGTGTCGAAGATCGGGATCGCCGCCTGGACTCTGGCACCCGAGTCCGGGTGCGCCGCAGCCAGGCCGTCGACCAGGCGTTGGACTCCCGCGGCATCGGCCCGGCCGAACTTCCCGTCCTTCAGGTCGAGGTCGTGAACGATTTCTGCGAGTTGGTGCAACGCCGCATCGCTCAACTTGAATCGAGAGCACATCGTCTCGAACGAACAGCGGTCCCCTTCGTGCGTGAAGTCGGCCCCAATCATGTCGAATGATTTCTCGCCCGATCTGACAGGGCCTCCATCCGGATCGACAAACCGGAACCGTGCCGCCGGATCGATGAACCGTCGTATCAGCCACGCTGTTGCCAATCTGTCGATGTGAGGATCGCGACGTGTGACCCAAACCCGGCCCTTGAGCTCGGACCGCTTCGTCGCCTCGAGCTCGACTCCCTTCGATGGTGGGCGCAGCAGTTTCTTGATGGCTGCCATGAGCGTGTGCACCTCCAGGCCCTTCTCTGACTCGAAAAAGTCCAACCGCGCCGCCTCGTCCATCTGGCGCTGAAGGCGGGCCAGCGCCGCATCGCCCGCAGAGTGAGGTCGCCGCCGCAGTTCCGCCAACCGCTCCTCGAGTGCGGTCTTGATCGGTGCGAACCGTTCGCTGGCCGCGTCCCGAAACCGGGCGCGTAACTCAGCCGCGGTCGCCTCCCCGACGAACTCGGCGCGAGAGACGGACGCCTCGCCGCCGCCCGCGGCCGCCTCCTGCGCGATCCATTGGAAGTCCTCGAGACAGGTCGGCCGATCCGGCAGGACGTAAACGGAATTCTTGAGGGGCAGTGCCCCGACATGCGCCAGCCGCCGTCGGACCTGGGCGCGCAGGTACAACGGACGCGCCGGCAGTTGGTGGATGAGCAGGAGCCAGTTCGTACGGTCGGTCACGATGTAACACAAGCATATAGCAGTTGACATATCATGACGCAATTGCTACATCTTGGCGGCATCGCCACCGGCCCGAGGATCTATGTGGAATGACATCCGCTACGCGCTCAGGACGCTACGCCGTTTCCGCCTGTACACACTGGCCGGCAGTCTGACGCTGGCCCTGGGCGTCGGTGCCGCCAGCGCGGTGTTCAGCGTCATTGACGCCACGCTGCTTCGCGCGTTGCCGTACCGTGATCCTGACCGCCTCGTCGCTCTGAGAACGGAGTTGGCGGGTTCGACGGCCACGCAGGTGTTGCCGCCGTCGCAAATCGAACTGGTGACCTGGCGCGCCGGTACCCGTCTCGAGGGGATCGAAGGCGCGGAACTGCGCACCATGGCACTGACCGGCAGCGGCGACCCGGAAGTGCTCGACACGAGCGCGATCACCAGCGGGTTGTTCCCGCTGCTCGGCGCCGCGCCCTCGATCGGTCGATTGTTCTCCGAGGCCGAGGAGCGACAGAACGCAGCGGTCGTCGTCCTGTCCCATGCGCTCTGGCAGCGCCGTTTCAACGCCGATCCTTCGGTGCTGGGGCAAACCATCACGCTCGGCGGACGGGCACACACGATCATCGGCGTGATGCCGGCGGACGTCGGGCTCATTTTCGACACCTCCACAGCCTGGACTCCGTTGAATCCGGTGATCGATCCGGCGCGGCAGAACAATCGCTTCATGGTGGCGGTGGGCCGGCTGCGGGCGGACGCCACTCCAGCGCAGGCGCAGGCCGAACTCGCCGCCCTCAGCGCGCCGCTCGCAACCCAGTTTCCTCTTGGCCACAGCAACGCGACGCCGATGGTCGAATCACTTCACGACAATCTGTTCGGCGCGCGTGCGCCGGCGCTCCGGATGCTGGCCGTCGCGGCGCTCGGGCTGCTCATGCTCGCGTGCGCCAACGTCGCCAATTTGACGCTGAACCACCTGCTCATCCGGCAGGGCGAGTTGGCGACGCGTTCGCTGCTCGGTGCTGGCACGATGCGCATCGTGCGGCTGTTGATCGTGCAGACGAGCCTGCTCGCCGCGATCGGCGGCGGGATGGGGGTCGCGGCGGTGGCCGCCCTGCTTCCGTACCTGCTCACCCTGTACAACGCTGACGGCCGCGCCGTGGTGGCGCTCGGCATCGACTGGCGTGTTCTGGCGATCAGCGCCGGCACGATTGCCGGGACGGCGCTGATCTGCACCCTCCTGCCCGCGATTAGGATCCATCGGGCGACTGCCCGCGGCCAGGCGCTTCGCCTCGCCGGCGCCCGTTTCAGCGCCGGCCGCGCGGAAAGACGCCTCCGCGCCGCGCTTGTCTGCGCGCAGATCGGCATCGCTGTCGCGCTGTTGTGCACCTCCGGTGCGCTCGTCAAGAGTCTGGCCGCCGTGCTCACGGTGCCGCCCGGTTTTGCCGCCGACCGCGTGTTGACCATGCAAATGATGCTGCCGCCGGCACTGTATCCGGACGGGCCGTCGCGCGCCCGATTCGTCGAGCGAATGCTCGAGCGCGTGCAACAAGTGCCTGGAGTCGTTGCCGTCGGGACGACGCAGTCCACGTTTCTGCCGAATCAGGGCATGCTCACGTTCATGCACGTGGAGGGGATACACGTCGAGAACGCCGACCGGTCGGCCATCCGTCACATCACGCCTGGCTACTTCAACGTCCTGGATGTCCCGATTCTCGACGGCCGCGCCATCGATAGGCGCGATCGGATCGATGCGCCGCCGGTCTGCATGGTGAGCGACTCGTTCGCCAAAAAGTACTTTCCGAACGGCGGCGCGGTGGGCCGCCGCGTGCGCCGGGCCGGTGCGAACGTAGTCTGGATGACGATTGTCGGTGTGGCGGGCGATGTTCGCGACATCGGGTTGGTGACCCCTCCGGCGGCGACGCTCTATGTCCCGTATCTGCAGAACAACACCGCGACCGCGCGTGTCAGTCTCGTCGCGAGAACGCAGGGCGATCCCAGGAGGTTCGCCGCCAACGTGCGACAGGCCATTTGGGATGTCGATCGCAATCAACCCATCTCGCGCGTCGCCTCGCTCGACGACGTGCTGCTCGAAGGCGCCAGCGCGGAACGCTTCCGCTCGCTGCTCGTGGCACTGTTTGCCGGCGCGGGCGTGCTGCTCGCCATCGTGGGTATCTATGCGATGACTGCCGCCTGGGTGACAGCGCGCACTTGGGAGGCGAGCATTCGCGTTGCGCTCGGGGCGCGTCCCTGGCGCATCGCCGCCGGGGTGATTCGCGACGCGTCGATTCAAGTGGTTGCCGGTTCCGCCCTTGGACTAGCGGCGTTCTGGGCCCTGCGACGCCTCATTGCCGGTCTGCTATTTCAGACCTCGGCGATGGACTGGAGGGTCATCTTCGCATCGGTCGCCGGGCTGATGCTGCTCGCACTGTCGGCCGCCGCGCTGCAGGCGCGGCGGCTGGCGTCGGTCTCACCAGTCCTCGGACTCCGCGGACCCGACGCCGCGGATTCTCCGTAGGTCGTCAGCGCGATGCCCAGCCGAGGTCGTGGTGAGCGCCCTGGCGCGCTCTGGAGAAGCGACGTGAGAACGAAACGTATCCTCGTCATCACCGGGATCGTGGCTGTTGCCACCGTGGCGGGCGCCCTGCTCGCCCAGAAACGTGATCAGAGCGCTCCGCTCAAGCCAGCGATGGTGCTGTTCATGTGTCCGCATGGCGCGGCCAAGAGCGTTATAGCGGCCGCGTACTTCGAGCGGCTGGCCAAAGAGCGCGGACTGAACGTTCGTGTCGAGTCCGCTGGGACGGATCCCGATCCAACGGTTTCCCCTACTGTAACCGCTCACCTGAAGCGACAGGGCTATCCCGCTCCCCAGTCGAACCCACGCAAGGTGACCCCGAAGGACTTCGAGTCAGCCGACCTGGTGATTTCAATTGGCTGTGATCTGTCAGGCCTCCAGGAGCCGCGAGGCAAACTCGTGCGGTGGGACGACGTGCCGCCGTTGAGCGAGGACTTCGCACGAGCGGACGAAGCGATCCGAGAGCGCGTGATCGGGTTGATCGAGGAGCTCCTGCGATCTGCCTCCAAGAAGGACTGATTGAGTAAAACGAGCCATGAGCTGCGAAAACGGGACTGCTCTCGCGCTCGGAACCACCTGCAGGCGGCTAGGCCCCGAAAGCGTGGCACGGCAATCGGTGGTCTAACGCGTCATCGTAAACGGCGCGCATCTTTCTGACGACCTGTGACCAGAGCCACTTTCTTCGGACTTCCGAGGCTGCGGAGCGGGCCAGCTCCCGGGAGAGAGACGGCTTCAGAATGATCTGCAACAGTGCGCCGGCGAGGGCCTCGGGCGCCTTCGGTGGAAACAGTATGCCCGTGCGACCGTGCTCAAGCATCTCTTTCGGCCCACCGACGTCCGCGGCGGCCACCGCCAGACCGTACAACATTCCTTCGAGAACGACCATTCCGAAGGGTTCATACCAGCTGGGTACGACGAGGATATCGGACCGCTGATACCACTCCGCCATGTCCGCAATGCCGAGCCACCCCGTAAACTCGACGTGATTCCGATATAAATGATGGTCGGCAGCCGGCAGCCAGCAACGGGCCATGTCGGCGCCGGTGCAGCCACGATGACCGCCGGCGAGCACGAACCGCGTCGATGGGGCAGCGTCAAGCACTTGCGGAATCGCAGCGATCAGGTCGCCGATCCCTTTTCGGTGAACAAATCGGCCGGTGAAGAGCACAACCGGAGGGCCGCCTCGTTGCTTCCGTACCGCCCGCCGCGCGGCGGGACGGTCGGCAATGCCGTTTCCGACAATTCTTACCCGGCTCTGCGCACGCGGACAGTAACCGACAATGAGATCCTGCTCGTCACGCGTGAGGGCGACGACGCGGTCCGCTCGTTCAATGACGTCCCTCTGCGTATTCCATTGAGAGAGGCACTCAGCGGGTCCTTGCCCAAGGTCATATTCCGCCCGATCCAGCGAATGCACCGTGTAGACAAGCGGAGCGCGTATAGATTCGCGGACAGCCTTTGCCGCATCCCATAGCCAGAACGAGTGGAGGTGAATGACGTCTGGGCGCCAGGCGCGGCCAAGCGTGATGGCGGCGTCGGCGAGGTTCCGTCCAGGCAAACCAAACACCGTGAGATTTGCCGAGGCGCGATCCCGTGTGCGATGGCCTGCCTTTCGTGCGATGGCGGGCAGGGCACCGTACGAGCCTGAATTCCAACCGGTGATGAGACCCACCCCTACAGTCATGCCGGCGCGTGCGGAGGCGATCGCCAGTCCTCCGACCGCGGTTCCCAGACCACCCCAAATGCTGGGAGGAAACTCGGTCGTCAGATGGAGCACGCGCATTGCCGCCCTTCCCTGGTTCCAGGAGTCGACTCATCGACGGCATCAGCAGATCACTCGTTGGTCCCTTGCTCGATCCACGTGCCGATCGCGTCATTTCTCCTCAGAGCGATTTCACGCGTATGTTGCGAAAGGCCACACGTGAACCGAAATGCGACTGCAAGCCGACAAAGCTAGGAGCGCCAGGTGCGGTCGGCACGCCCCGCCCGGCGTGTGGATTGTTGAAGAGAGCCACCTGAGCCCCATTCAGGAACACCGCATACGTCTGACCCTGCACCCGAATCTCGAACTGATTCCACTGCCCGGGAGGATGCGCGGGTTGCTGAGTGAGCACCTGACCGGGTTCCCCATAGATCGCGCCAGTCTTGTGAAACCCCTGACCGTCGGGTGCGCCGAACTCGTCAATCTGTACCTCGAAGCCGAAGTCGACCCCGACGTAGGCGGTGTTGTTGTACGCCTTGCTGTCAGGATGCGGGAATCGGATGAACACGCCGGAGTTGCCGTCGTTCGTCCAACGTAGCCACTCTAGTTTCAAAATGAAATCCGCGGGCATGGGCTCGGTGTACCAGTACAGCCCGAGGTCACTCCCCGGTGTGGATTCAAACGTGCCATCGACGACAATGAAGTTGCCCGGATTACTTTTCTCAGGTGGTTGATTGCTGATCGTGGACATTCGCCACTTCGCGCTGTTGATCCCATCGAAGATCGCCGAAAAATCAGGTTCGGGAGCAACCCAAGGTTGGGGCGTTGGCACGAGATGGTCGCCCAAGCGCCGCGCGAGGGCGATGCCTGACAACATCGGGTTTGGCGAACCCACGGTTGGAAGAAGGGCCGGACCTACCACATAGGCGTTCTTCACATCGTGAAAGCGCGCGTCCGCGTTGGTCACCGAGTCACCCGCGACGGTGCCCATCCTGAGCGTGCCGGCCTCGTGATGCGTCGTGCCCAAGCCGTCGCGACGGTTCAGAAACGGCGCGACCGACGAAGCTGGCTGCCCTGCAAGTACTGGGCGCCATGCTCCCTTGTCGAGCACTTCGTACGCCGCGCCACCGGCGATTACCGTTGCGACGTCGTCAGCGGCTTCGTCCATGGCATTCCACAGGTCACCGTCGCGGATCGACGGATTGATCGCCACGAAGGCTCTGGGGTAGGTGTGCTCATCGAGTTCGCCACTGAGCGTCACATGCGAGTTCGGATTCCCTGATTCCATCTCGCCAATGCCCCGGATGGTCATGACAACCGACGTGTCGGTGGCCGTGAGAAACGGGAGAAGAGTGTCGATATCTGGAATCATCTTGAAGAGTTCCGGCTCTGTGTCCGCCGTTGGCTTGTCGAGTCCTGCGGCAGTAATCTGCAGGTGAAAGAAGGAAGTCTTCCCATCCTTTACCAGCCGGCCCTTAAGAAAGAGCGCTGATGCTTGAAGCTCGTTAGGAAGACCAGGGGGCAGCGAAGACACTGGAATCCGAATCGTGAGATTTGACCGCAGATGGGCCATCAGGTTCTGCCCAATACGCGGGGCTGTCGAGCTATTCGGAAAGGAAGTTTTGGCGAGGCGAGCGCTCTCAATCGTGCCGAGCGCGATGATGACCTTACCGTGCGGTGGGATCGCCAGGGTTCCAGCGCTCGTCTCTACGCCCGTCACACGCAATTCAGATCCTTCTTGAACCGTGATCAACCGAGTGACGTGAACGTTCGGCACGACCATCAGCCGCTTCTTGACGTCATCACCGCCGGAGCCAGCCTGCGCGCCGCGAGCGGCCGACATGATGAGTGGCAAGGCACTGAACTTGCTGAACGGAAAGAATCCCGCTCGTGGCGGCCGACCTTGAACCGCCAGCGGCGCTTCAAGCTTCAGGAGATTCAGAAGCGTCGGCACTGTGCTCGCCGAACTCTCTAGGCCGAGCAGCTTCAGGAGGTCAGCTTTCGAAGGCGGTGCCCCGGGAGGCACCGCTGGATGGTTCGGCAGGAGGTTGAGCGGAATCGCCCCCGGCACATCGTTGGCGCCGACGCCATCCGCCAATCGCTGACGTAGCGCATTGTGCAAGGCGCCGAAAATGAAGTCGTTGGTCTCAGTAGTGCCTATCTGATCACTTGCTTCGCCGAAGTACTTGGTGTTGAGGTCGTTAATGACCGCTGCCGGCCATTTCGCCGACGGCATTTCGGTATTCGCAGCATCGATCTCCAGAAGGCGGGGTGACCATCCTCCAAAGTAGAGAGACCGGCCGCCGATACAGTAGGCGAGACCAGGAAATCCTTTCGGGACATTCGAACGCCAGGGCAAACCCCACACTTCGGCGTAGGCCTGTCCAGGGTCAGCGGTCTGGGGACCCGGCACGCCGAGGCCAAGCAGCGGCAAGTTTTGGACATGCTCGGCGACCAAGAACCGGCCGGCTTCCAGGACTGCGATGCGATGACTACTGGTCTTGTCCCTGTTGAAAAGATGCTGCGCGAGCGCCGGTCCAAACGTGCCGCCGCCAATCACGACGATGTCGAAGGGCCGCGCATCGGGTCGCGTCGCCGTATCCGCGCTGCTGTTCATCTCTTGCCAGGTATTGAGGACGTACCGTCCCATGACGTCCCGTGTGAACGTCGTTTCCTGGACCGAAGCGTCATCCGCTGTCTGCTGTAGCCTCTTCAACATGAGATGCTCCTTCCCGCCAAGACACGACGAATCAGGTCCCTGTTGCGCGCGATTGTTGATGGGTGCAGGTGTTCAGCATTGGCCAGCACTTGAAGGGCGGGACAACTCCGCGTTCTTGACCGTGAGCCGCGACGGAACGTGTGTGCGTCGGGCTCGACGGCCCTAGTTTCTTAGACGATCCTCGGACGGCGAATTCTCAATAACAGCGGGGCTGGCGACCACAATCTTCGAGGTTCCTGGAGGGTCGGAGCTAACGAAGTGATTTTCATAGCCATTGGAACGAGCGTGGCTACGCCACAATGGCAAGGTCAGCTAGGCCCTGCGGAATCTAAAATACAGCGCGGTAGATCGCCGCCGCGATTCCTCAATTCTGCTGGGGGGGGACGGCTGATATTACACCGGCGGATGCGAGTTGCGACTGCGTC
>Ga0207428_10004950_pt1 | contig 12541 bp, 10 predicted proteins | sample RhiMethybrSRZTD1_FD_187600 | JGI IMG/M metagenome (GOLD analysis project Ga0207428, IMG submission 187600) | Populus rhizosphere microbial communities from Tennessee, USA - Rhizosphere MetaG P. TD hybrid SRZTD1 (SPAdes) (version 3) | ecosystem: Host-associated > Plants > Roots > Rhizosphere >... | reverse complement strand
ACGTAAATTACGCACCGGCAATTTCATCGACTTAGGAATGAAGATCGTTTCGCCGCTCAATTGCACGGTGTATTGCGACGCGCCGATGACGGTGGCGCGGATGCCCTCGCCCGCTTCGAGAATATTGAAGCCGCGGCTTTCCGCTTCGCGGCGAATCGCCCGGCCCAAATACGGACCCAAGTCGCCGAACGCCTTGGCTTCGCGCGAGTAGATATATTCCGAAACGCCGCCCGAGAAGAGAATGCCGTCGATCGCCGGCAGCTCACCCAGCCCGGGTATCACGTAAAAATCCTCCCAGGGCTGCGCGCTGGTCGTCAGCGCACCGAAGAGCGCTTGCGCCATCCGGCTTGCGAGCTGAGCGCGCAGATCGTCGGGAACTCTCGCGCCGAAATCCAGCCGCTGCCCAAGATCTTGAAGAAACCGCCGCCCGCCTTTTTCCAAGCGCACGATCACGTCCGCGCCGTCGTGAGCCACCAGTCGCGCGCCGATATTGACCGCGGTCGTTGCGCGGATCTTGCCATTGTCGATCAGGCTGATTTTCGTCGTGCCGCCACCGACGTCGATGTTGAGCAGAACCAGGCCTTGCTCGCGGCTCTGTTGCACCGCGCCGGAGCCGTGCGCCGCCATGGTCGTCTCGAGCTTCGGTCCTGCGGTCGCGCACACGAAACGTCCCGCTTCGTCGGAAAACAGCTCGGCGATCTTCTGGGCGTTGTCGCGCCGCGCCGCTTCGCCGGTGATGATCACCGCACCGGTGTCAATGTCGTCGCGGGTCAATCCCGCGGCTTGGAATGTATCGTCGACCAGCTCGCTCAGCGGGCCGGCTTCGATGTTCCAATCACCGCTGAAGGGTGTAAGCAAAATCGGCGAGCGCGCGATCACGTTGCGTTCGAGCACGATCGGTTTTCGCTGCAACACCGATGGATAACCGATCAGCAGCTGGGAAAACATCAGATGGGAAGTCGAAGAACCGATATCGATGCCAACACTGGTGAGGTGCGTGTGCGGCCCGACGGCGCCTTCATGATCGTGTCCGTGGTCGCCGTGTCCCTGATGCTCATGGGTGGTCATTGCCATGTTGTCTGAGTTCCCCTTTACGATTGCGGTTCATCGATCTGAAGAAACAGATCGGCGATGGTCATTTTCTTCGCCAGCAACCCCTGCTCGTCGGCATAGCGAATCAATGCGTCGAGCGCCTTCTCGTTGCCTTTGATACCGAACTTCCACGGATCGGCGCCGAGAACCGCCTGCTGCTCTTCCCAAATTTGCCGGTTCCAGGCAAAGTTAGAATAGGTCGCGTCGGCATCGTCGCGCAGGGCGAGATTTTTCGCTTCGAGACAAGCGTTAAACATTTCTTGCGCCGCCACCGGAAATCTTTCCAAATAAGACGAATGAAAAGTAATCGCGTGGCTGGTCGGGAAAACACCGGTGCGCCGAAAAAAATCTTGCTCGACGGTTTTCGAATCGGCAAATAACCGCCGCCATCCCTTTTCTTCGGGAAAATCCGGCACGATGATCGCGTCGAATTCGCCTTTGAGCATGCGCGCCGCGAGCGAATCCTCGCCAGGCACCACATCCAGGCGGGTGCCGGTCGGCAGGGTGAGATCCAGCTTCATTTTGCGCGGCATGACCCAATGAATATCTTGTGGCTTTACGCCGTATTCGTCGCTGAGCATTCCGCGCGCCCAGAGGCCGGCGGTATTGAGCCAGCCGAGAATGCCGACCTTCTTGGCTTTGAGTTGAGCCGGCTCTTTCAGCGGAGAATTTTCCGGCACGAAAATGTAGGAGTGGCGAAACTTGCGATTGGGAAACACCGGAATCGCCATGAACGGCGCGTCGCGGCTCTTCAGCGCAACGTAATTTGCCAGAGAAAACTCCCCGGTATCGTACTTGCCCGCGAGAAATTCTTCATGCCCGGCGCCATCCTCTTGGAACGGCACGGCTCTGAGCTCGAAGTTTTTCATTTTAACCCGGCCGTCGCACAAGGGCTTGGCACGCAGGTGATAGCCCGCGGCAAGGGATAACACCGGTCTTCGATCTTCACTCATTGTAAACTCCTCAGAATCGCATGACCAACAAAGTCCAAAATCGATTGCATCGCTCACTTCAAGTTACGCAGCATGGAGAAATCGAACATGTCGCCGACGGTCAAGCGCTTGGGAATCTCGCCGCGGGCAAAAGAGCCATCGAGATATTTTTGAATTTGCTCGTCGCGTAACACCAGCGACTCCACGGTCACTCCCATGATGTCGTCGTAGGATTCATTGGCGTTGGCCGCGCTCACTTTGAAGTTTTTTTCGATGTAAGAAACAACCGCCGGCTTTTCGCGCTTGATCACGGCGATCACGTCGCGCATCGAGCGCAGTATGTTTCTTGCCTGCTCGGGCTGGCGTTCGAGTTTTTGCCGACTGGCAACCAGACCGAGCCATGGCGCGTCGGCCAGCAGAGATCGGCTTCGCCCGAGGATCTTGTACCCTCTCTCCGCCATGATTCCCGTAAAAGGGGGGCTAAGTACCGCGGCGCTGACCGAACCCTGTTGGAGCGCAGTCAGGCTTACGGTTGTGCTGCCGGTTTGAATAAACGTTACTTTCTTGGGGTCGGCCCCGCCACTTTCAAGTATGAGCGAACCGTACCGGTGGCTTTCCGAACCGATGCGGGAAACGGCGACCGTTTTCCCTTCGAGATCTTTCGCGCTCGAAACGCCGGCCGGGCTCACCAAAGAAAATAACGGCGCGCGATAGAGGATCGCGAGCGCTTTCACTGCCATACCGTTGGCGATGGCGGCGCCGGCTGGACCGACCGACGGCGTGAAATCGATTTCCCCAGAAGCCAATCCGGCAAGCTGCAGATCGCTGCGCATCTGAATCAACTCGACGTTCAACCCGTGCTTAGCAAAGATCTTGGTATCTTTGGCGTAGTAAAACGGCAGAAAGACGACGTTTCGCACAGATAAAGCCATGCGCACGCGCTCGTCCGCTGAAGCTCGAACACAAAACAACGAGAAACTCCAAAGCGCGACTAATGATACAGTTGTGAATCTAGCTTGCATACGACAGGGCAATCCTCGGTGTGGAATTCCTTGACTTACGCTGTTCGAGCTTGGGCAGGCGCATTAATGATCTTCAGTTCAGTAAACAGATCGCGCATTTCGTCATACGCATCCCGGCTAAGCGGCTTGGACGGCCAACGCGGGTACATCTTCACGTCAAAACCTCGAAGACGCATGGCTTCGCAGTAAATTGTTCGTCCGAAGGGGCCGGCGAGGCGCAGGAAAAGATCGTGGATGCGGATCACGCTTCTTTGCAATGCCAGAGCTTCCTCGGCTTTGCCGGCGTCGATGGCGCGGACCAGATCGCAGCCGATTTCCGGCGTCACCGCCAGCGGCGGGCTAATGGTGCCGGCGACGCCGACGGACATCGCCGAAACTAAATTGCTCGCGAGAGCATAGGGCGCAAACGGTGCTTTGACCATCTTCATGTAGGCCATCGCTTCGTCGACGCTGCCCATCGCCAGCTTCGCGCCGAAGATATTCGGCACCGACTCGACCAAGCGCGCCATGAAGGCGGGATGAATATTGTAACCCGAGTAGCGCGGGTTGTTGTAAACGAGAATAGGCATGCCGAGCGCGCGATCGACCATCTTGAAGTGCTCGATGATTTCGTACTCGGAGCGGTCGGCATAATAGTAAGGTCCGACCTGGCCGATGGCTTCAGCGCCAATGGATTTCGCATGCTTGCCGAGATCGATGGCGGTGTAGGGGTCCGCCGCGCCGACGTGAACCACCACCGGCACGCGATGTTTCACTTGCTGAACGATAATCTCCGCAACTTTCTTCCTTTCCTCCGGCGTCATCGCCGGCCCCTGGCCGTAAGAACCCAAGACAAAAAACGCATGCACGCCGCAGGCGACAAACCAGTCGGTGAGCTCGCGCATCAATTTTTCATCGACGCTGCCATCTTCCAGAAAAACGGTAGGACTCGGCAAAACGATGCCGCGTAACTTTTCGATCATGTCGTCCTCCAGTTATAGACCTTCGTGGGCTTCGTGCCCTTCGTGGTAAAATTTTTCTTCTGAATCCGGGCAACCACGGGGGGTTGCCCCTACACGATTACTTGAATTCCCGCGGAACGTTTGTACATCACTCCATTCTTATCCCCGCTCCGCTTCCGCCATCGCCGAGCGCAACATCACGCCATGCAAATCCACCGAAGTCATGGCGCAATACTCCAGGCCATAAGTCGGCCGCTCATCGGCCGCGCCCGTTTCCAACAACCTTTGCAACGCCAACCGATTGAAGCTCGCGTGGCCCATCACGCCTTCTTCATGTTCGGCAAGATCGGCCTCGACATGAGTCGCGAAGTAAGTCGCTTTCTCACGGTCAAAGCCGTAATGCGTCGTCAGCGCTTTGTAACAAGCCGCCGACCAGTAGCCGATCTGCTCTTCCGTTGTCACCGCCGCATACCATTCCGCCGCCGTCCCTTCGTAGACGATGCCGCGCATGAAATCGATCTTACCGCGAAACTCAGACAGCATCGGTGTCGTGAAGACTTCCTCTTCGGTCAGGCCGAAAGCCTGCGCGGTTTCTAGCATGACCAGAAAATGGCCCGGCGGTTTGGGATGAATGAACTCATCAGCGATCTTCTCGCCGATCGGCCCCATTAGATCGCGATTTACCTTCAGGAAGGTAATGTTTCGATGGTAAGTGCAGGCCGTGAGCGTGTTGATTTCGATCGTATAGGCGCCCCAGTTGCGAAAAAAAGTTTGCAGCACTTTGAGCGGCAGCTTGCCCGCCATAAACTGCTGCATAAACGGCGTCTGGTTGACCTTCACTTCCCAGCGTTCACGCACTATCGAATAAAGTTTGTCGACAATTGCTTTCGCGTCGGCTGCCGAGTACTTTCTTCCTAACTCAACTTTCAGCGCCATGATTCACCTTCCAAAGTTAAAGCCGCTCCTATAGAGCGGGAACGTTATTTGATCTTCAGGTCTTTCTGGGCTTCGCGCAGTATCGAGAAGTCGCGCACGTCGTCCACCGCCTTCTTTTTTTCCGTAAGAATGTCCCATTCCTGATCCGTGATCTCGCCGTTGCGGCTGAGCGAAGTCACTAGAAGATCGTAGGATCGTTCCGCCGCCTCGGGTGTCTGCTCTAGATAACGGATCATCTGCGGCACGACTTCTTTCTTGTTCTCAAACACGTAACGATGGGACTTCATCAAGGCGCGCACCGCTCGTTTGACGAGCTGCGGGTTCTGCTGCAACACGCGATTGGCCACCGCCAAACCCGATGTGGGCAGCGCAATCTGAACGTCTTGCGGGCCCGCCAGGACGCGAAAGCCTTCGGATTTCAAGCTGAGATCGAACGGCGATGAAATCGAAATGGCGTCGACCAAACCGGCACGCAGAGCCTGCGCTCTGACCGGCGACTCTCCCAGCGCAATCGGCTTCATCATATTCGGCGCAAATCCCTTGCCCCTGATCATTTCTTCGGCGGCGCGCTGATCCGACCCGAACAAGGTCGCGACGCCGAGTTTTTTTCCGCTCAGATCGCGGATTTCCTTGATCTCCGGGCGCACCAGTAAAAAGTGCTCGGACTTCTTCACCGCAACGGCGACGAATTTGATCGGGAACCCGCCGATAATACCGCGTAGCGTGGTGCCGAAGGTCGTGGTGAAGTCAAGGTCGCCGTTGAGCACCGCGGTGGCGCCGAGGCGCGGGTTGACTTGAATTAACTCAACGTCCATTCCTTCTTCGACAAAGAAGCCTTTGTTGAGGGCGATGATGAACGGCGTGTTGGAATTGCTCCTGCTCGAATAAGAAATTCTCACCTTGTTCGGCTGCGCTGCCATGCTGCAATCGCCCGGCAAAAACCAACTGGCCAAAACGATGCTGAGCACGCGACCCGCGATCGCACCACTCCAACACCTCATTACTCCATCACTCCATTCCTAGCCAAATCGCGCCGGTGAAAAAGGCTCGGACTTTTTGCTCGAGCCGCCGATCAAAAGATCCGCCGCCAATGCACCGACCGCCGAGCTAGTCGTCATGCCATGCCCGCCGAGACCGGCGGCCCAAAAGAAATTCTTTACCGCCGGGTCCCAGCCGATGATAAAGCGCCCATCGGGAGTCAAAGTGCGAAAACCCGCCCAGCCTCGGCTGATGCTGACGGCGGCAAGGCCGGGCATAAATCTTTCGATTTTTTCTGCCAGCAATTCCTTAACACTTCCGTCGATCGGCGGATCGCCCGGCGCCAGCTCGGTCTGATCACAGGCACAGAGGAGCAATCCCTCCCCCTCCGGACGAAAATAAATATCGTGAGTGACGTCCCAAACAAAAGGCCAGCTGGGATCGATCCAAGCCAGTGGCGGCGACACAAAGAGATGCCGCCGGCAAGGTCGCAGCGGCAGCTCCCGCGCGCCTGCCATGCGCGCAAGCACGTTCGCCCATGCGCCGCCGGCGTTGACAATTGTTTTTGTCCTTATCGATTCACCGTTGGTGACGATTTCAATATCACCGTCACTTTTCGCACGAATGGCGCGCACCTGGCAATCGTATCGGACGCGCGCCCCTTTGCTGACCGCTGCCTTTAAATACCCCGAAAGCAGCGCATGGATATCGACGATGCCGTCGCTCGCGCACCAAACTGCGCCCTCGAACTCGGCCTGCTTCAATACCGGCACGTGTTGCTTCACTTGATCCGGCGTCCACAATACGACGTCGATGCCGAGCCGCCGGCCGCTTTCGGCATCTTGTTGGAGCTTGCTCCAACCGGCGCCGCTACCCAAAAGCAGCGAGCCGTTTTGCTTGAACTGCACCGGTTCGGGCCAGTCCTCCGGCAGATGGCGCAAAAACGTGGCGCCATCGCGCGTCAGCGTTGCCAGATCCGGGTCCGGCACGCACTGGCGCATCATCGCCGCGTTACGCCCGGAGGAATGAAAACCGGGAATGCCTTCTTGCTCGATCAGCAGAACATCGCGCACACCTCGCCGCGTGAGATGATACGCGGTGGCCGCGCCGGCAAATCCGGCGCCGACGATTACAAATTCGTAAGCAGCCATCTTTCAACACCAGCCTATCCCTTATTAACTATCTGAAATCGGGTTCAATTCCAAAGGGTGTCGGATGCGCAAAACGTGACTGAGAGTTGGATCTTGAAACAGGAATTAGGGTTTGAAACCTTACCAAACTGCGCTATAGTCAAAACCAAATGAGAATTCATCGTTACACTGAGTGGGACGGCACGCAAGAAGTGCTTTTCCCCACGACGGACGATCTCCTCAAGCATCTTTCCGATCATCTGCTCGAAGAGGAGGGCGTGCGGCGCGCGCTGCGCGACCTCATGCGCCGCGGCTTTACGTCGGAAGACGGCCAGCGTTCGGTCAAAGGCATGCGCGATTTTCTCCGCGAAGCGGACGAAAAACGGCGCGAACTGCTCAATAAATATTCTCCCGATTCCTTTAAGCTCACACCCGAAGAACAAAAAGCCCTGAGCGATAAACTCAACGGTCTCGCCGAAAAGCTCGAGGCCTATCACGAGCAGATGCGCAATTTCATGGAGCGCATGTCCGGCAAGTTTGCCGATCGCATGGACGAGCTCAACGAGAAGATGCGGGAGGCCTACCAGCGCTATCAAGAGCTGAGAAACCGGCTGCAAAATCAGATCACCGAGCGCGGTATGCAAGGCAAACAGAACATGAGCAGCCAGGATCCGCAGTCTTTGATGGACATGCTGGATCGTATGCAGAAGCTTTTGGAAGACGAGAATTTTCTGAAAAATCTGCCGAGCATGATGGACAACGCGGTCAATAATCTCGAGAGCATGTTGGAAAATCTCGACTCCATGACCCAGGAACAGTTGCAGCAACTGAGCGACATGATGAATCAGATGCAGCAACTCGAACAGTTGATGAACCAGTTTGGCTTTCAGGGCGCCCAGCGCATGGGCATGGGCGAAGCCGGTCAGATCCTGAGCCAGCTACGCGGTCTCGAGCGGTTTCTGCGCTGGGGCCAGCGCGGCATGGGCGATCCTTCCGAGCTCAATCTCGAAGAATTGCGCGAGATCCTCGGCGACGAAGCCTACGAGCACTTGAAATACCTCAAAAGCGTGGAGCAAACGCTAGAAGACGAAGGTTACATCCTCCGCACCGATCACGGTCTTCGTCTAACACCCAAAGGCATGAGAAAGATCGGTGACAAGGCGCTGCGGGAAATTTTTCAAATGCTCAACAAGGGTCGTTGGGGCAATCACGCGACATCGAGCCGCGGCTCCAATGGCGACCGTATGGAGGAGACCAAACAATACGAGTATGGCGATCCACTCAACGTCAATATCGGCGAGACTCTGCTGAACGCCCTGGAGAAACGCAAAAAAGGCGAACCGCTGCGGCTCGCGCCGGAAGATTTCTCCGTGCATCGGGTCGAGTACTCGACCGTCAGCGAAACCGCCCTGCTGATCGACGTGAGTTATTCGATGCTCATGAACGATGCCCTGCACGCCGGCAAGAAAGTTGCCCTGGCGCTGCATCGGCTGATCCAAACCAAATATCCCCAGGACACGCTTCACTTGGTCGCATTTCGTTCCAACGCCAAGCGGATTCAGGCGGAGGATCTGCCGTCGATCGTTTCGCTGACTTACTTCATGGAGCACGGCACCGATATCAAAGAAGCGCTGCGCTATGCGCGCCAGTTGCTGGGCTCCAATCGGAGCGCCAATCGCCAGATCATTCTCATCACCGACGGCGAGCCGACAGCGGCGACGCTTGATCGCGGCGGTCGGTTACACAGCGGCTGGGGCTCGGCGCTGCTGCACAGCCGCATCGTTCACGAAACGCTGAAGGAAGTGAAGCGCTGCACACAGAGCGGCATCAAGATCAATACTTTTATGCTCGGCGCGGATTTTTATCGGCAGGGATTTATCGACCAACTATCGCGGCTGAATACCGGCCGCGTCTTCTATACCACGCCCGATCAGATGGGCAATTACATCGTCGTCGACTACCTGAATAATAAACGCAAGCGCATCGGGCGGTGACCAAAGCTCATGGAAGTATTGCAGTGTTGTAAAAAACCGTTATTCCCGCACTCCCCGACCCTTCTTCTGTCAATCTGATTCCGTAATCAACGCCAACACTCCCGTATAGGCAAATAGATGATTGGCGCGTCCGAGCGGCGCGAGCTCATAGCCGCCGAACATGCCGATCAACGGCACATCGCCGAGCGCTTGGCGGATATAAGCCGAGTCGATGCCGGGAATGCCGTAGAGCGAATGGCCGCGCGCGCAGCAATTGAAATATAATCCGAACGCAGGCTTTTTTCCGCCGAGCGCTTGCGCTTGCCTCTGAAGCATTTGGCCCAGGTCTTCGCGCGCACGCTGGCCGTCGCGCATCGTGAAGATCATCGCTTCGCCGGCGCTGACTTCTTCGGCCACGCCGAGTATCCCTTTGTCCGGATCCAGACCGATGATATTGCGCACGAGATAGTTTCCCGGCGCCACGCTGTTCTCGCGCCGGTCCGCGGGAACTCCGACAAACAGCACCATCAGCGCGCGCCGAATATCTTCGGCGAGCGGCCCTTTTAGAACGCGCGCAAACGCCTCCAGCGCCGGTCGGCCGTCAATCTCATAAATCAAATTGCCCTCGGCCTTGGTAATCATCATCGGCTCGGCGATCGGCTGACATCCTTGGGTAATATCGATGTGTACCCGGAAATCGCCGGAGAGATAAGCTCCGGCAATGGAGTTGTTCGCCAGCTTATCGCCGCAGAGCTGATAGGTTGCGCCTGCCGCACCATTTTCCGTCGACCCGGCGCCAATCGCCGGATGAAAGCCCGCCTTGTTCGCCATGCTGGCGAGCAGCGGTTGCGGATTGCCGTTGTAGGAATCAGGCAACAAGATCATCAGCGAATTTTTGTCATCAGCCTTGGCGAGGAATTCGCCGAAAGTCGCGCCCAGATTGGCTTCGTTGCCTTTTAGCGGTTCGAAAATGAACGGCCGGGCAATGATTTCGTCGGAAGCGATCACGAGCACGGCAACGGCACTGCTGCCCTCGACCTCGCCTTCGCCGGTCACGATGCCGGCGCCACTCGAACCGAAAACACAGTCTGTGCCGACCGAGCGAGCGAGAGCTGACACTAGCTCGCTCGCGCGCGCGGCGTGCTCAGCGCTGAAAAAAATCAGCGCCAAATCCGCCCGTGAAATCCCGGCCCGCGCCATTGCCTGGCGTGCGGCTTCTTCGACGGCCTCCCCGGTTGGCGGTTTCTGCGACTGCCCGACTCCAGCTCGAATCATGATAGGCCACTATAAGAACGTCCGGCGCCGGGGGTCAAGGGGAACGAATCGTCGGCTGATGATTTGAAAATGTTCTCGCTTGGGACTACTATCCCACAGTAACCTAAACCTTCATCCGCTCAATTACCAAATATGAAGATTATTCAAATTCCGCTGCTGCGCGACAATTACGGCTATCTCATCGTTTGCGAGAAAACCAAGAATGCTGCGATCATCGATCCTTCTGAGGCTGACCCAGTGCTCGCCCGGATCGACCAGGAGCAGGTTTCGCTCCAAGCGATTCTCAACACTCATCATCACCGCGATCACACCGGCGGAAACGAAGGAATTTTGGCAAAGCGCAAAGCCGAGGTTTACGGTCATAAGAGTGACAGCGGCAGAATTCACGGATTGAGCCGTGGCGTGGATGAGGGAGATGAGATCCAGATTGGCGAGTTAAAGGGTACCGTTCTCTTCATTCCCGGCCACACCACCGGCCATGTCGCATATCTTTTCGAGAACAACCTGTTTTGCGGCGACACGCTATTCACGGCGGGCTGCGGCCGACTCTTCGAAGGCACGCCGGAGCAGATGCAGGCCTCGCTCAAAAAGCTCATGGCGCTGCCCGATAATACAAAAGTTTACTGCGGCCACGAATACACCGAAAGCAATCTGCGCTTTGCCATGTCGGTAGAGCCCAAAAATCCTAAACTGGCGTCGCGCTTCGAGCGCGTGCAAGGCTTGCGCGCGCGCGGCACCTCCACGGTGCCTTCGACAATCGAAGAAGAGAAACAAACCAATCCTTTTCTGCGCTGGGACAGCAAAGAAATTCAGGCCCACGTAAAGGCGGCGCATGCAACAACTCGACTCGACCCCGTTTCTGTTTTTGCCGCCGTCAGGAAAATGAAAGACTCTTTCTAACTTTACGTATTCGTCCCTTCGAGGCGCCATGACTTTGGCTGCGCAACTTTTGACCGGCAGATTTCAAAGAGCATAAAACTTGCGCGGCGCTGGCCGAGCGCGAGAACGCGCCGAAACATCCGTCTCGCCGCTAGGAAACAACGGATGAATCTTAAAGAACGCACTTATCTCTGGTACATCGCCGTGCTGCGGATCTATGTCGGATACTACATGCTCCAGCAAGGCGTGCGAAAATTTCTGCGCGATTTCCCCAAAGGGGACTGGATCGGACGACAAATCGGTGATCTCGCCACTCTGGACATCTATTCTTGGTATAAAAAGTTCCTGCTTGACTACGTCGTGCCGCACCACGAACTCTTCGGTTATCTGGTCATGATCGGCGAGATCGCTGTCGGCGCGTGTTTATTGCTCGGTTTCTGCACTCGTTTTGCTGCGATCATCGGACTGTTTATGTTGGTCAACTATCTTTTTGGTCCGGGCATGGCTCGAGGCGGCGCCACCCTGGCTCAGCAGCAAACATTTATTGTCGCCATGGTGATATTTCTATTGGCAAACCCAGGCCGAACTTTGGGCCTCGATGGTCTGCTATTCAGCGGCGGCGGTAAAGGAAAGGGGGCGCGATGAAACTTCCAGGATCAGCGACGGCGGCGGGTACGCAGCGTTATCGGCAACGCTTCGACGGCGAGATTCCGCCGGAACATTTTCACCAAGTCCAAGGCTTGTCGATATCGTCGATCGGCTTCGGCACTTATCTCGGCAATCATGACGAAGACACCGACCGACAATACCGTGAAGCGATCGTTCGCGCCGTCGAATCGGGGTGCAACGTCATCGACAGCGCGATCAACTATCGCTGTCAGAGAAGCGAAAGATCGATCGGCGCGGCCTTGAAGGAGCTCACCGCCAAGGGCTATGGCCGCGACGAAGTGATCATCGCGACCAAAGGCGGTTTTCTGCCGTTTGACGGCACGCCGCCCACCGATCCGCGCAGCTATTTTACCAAGACATTTATCGACACCGGGGTCGCCGCCGCGCCGGATATCGTCGGCGGTTACCACTGCATGACGCCGCGCTATTTATTGAATCAACTGGACTGCAGCCTGCGCAATCTCGACCTCGAATGCGTCGATATCTATTACGTGCACAACCCCGAAAGCCAGTTGGGAAAGATCTCCCGCGAAGAGTTCGACGAGCGGTTAGTGAAAGCATTTGAAGCCTTGGAGCAAATGGTCGCCACCGGCAAGATTCGCATGTACGGAACGGCCACGTGGAACGCCTATCGCAACCCGGCCGAGGCCAAGGACTATCTCGCGCTCGCGCAAGTCGTCGCTTTGGCGGAAAAAGCCGGCGGCAAAAATCACC
>Ga0207428_10004948_pt1 | contig 12544 bp, 13 predicted proteins | sample RhiMethybrSRZTD1_FD_187600 | JGI IMG/M metagenome (GOLD analysis project Ga0207428, IMG submission 187600) | Populus rhizosphere microbial communities from Tennessee, USA - Rhizosphere MetaG P. TD hybrid SRZTD1 (SPAdes) (version 3) | ecosystem: Host-associated > Plants > Roots > Rhizosphere >... | reverse complement strand
ACATTCCGCCGTTGCGCGAATGCCTCGACGGCTTGACGCCGCTGGTGGAGCACTTCCTCGATCAGGCCAGTCGGCAGATTGGCTGTCCGTTGCCAAAGCTGGCGCCGGCGGCCATGGAGCGACTCAGCCATTACCATTGGCCGGGTAACGTGCGGCAACTGGAGAACGTGCTGTTTCAGGCGGTTTCCCTGTGCGACGGCGGCACGGTCAAGGCCGAGCATATTCGTCTGCCGGATTATGGCGTGCGTCAGCCGCTTGGCGATTTTTCGCTGGAGGGGGGGCTGGACGAAATCGTCGGGCGTTTCGAAAAAGCCGTGCTGGAGCGCCTGTATTCCGAGCATCCGAGCAGTCGGCAACTGGGCAAGCGCCTGGGGGTTTCGCATACGACCATTGCCAACAAGTTGCGCGAGTATGAGGTGGGTAAGGACAACACCTGAATCTGTTGATCGTTCCCATGCTCCGCGTGGGCATGCCGCCCGGGACACTCTGCGTCCCAACCTTTAGCAAGCCAGAAACCTCGTTTTCTGGCGGATCTTGAGGTCGACTGCAAGAGTAACTTGCGGTTGCTGGAGAATGGTGCCTGGTATTCCGGTGATCTGTACTGACGTCGAAGCCTACCGTGGTCACTTTCCGTGCACGCGCATTTACAGCAACAGCACCGAGGAGCAGCTGGCGGCGATCCGTTATACCTGGCTGATCTTGATGCCAGTTATCGCATGGGGGATGCGCTGCATGTTGCGCGAGTCGGTCATGCGCAAATACATGCCTCGCGTTGACAACCTGCGGCATTGGCTGCGTAACTGGTTGGCCGATTGATAACCGGGCGGCCGAGCGCACTACTCTGGCCGCAGCTCTCAAGTCTCCGTCAGTCGGGCATCCACCCCTGAAGCCAGCGTGCCGCGTAGGCATCGTCGAAGACCCAGTTGTTCAACACTTGCTCGCGCAGTCGGGCAGCTTGCTGTCGTGAGGCGTGCCGATCGGCCAGGTGATCATTGATCGCCCCCAGCCACTGTTCTCGGCTGTTAGCTACGCGCGTGATGGCCAGATCGCCCGGGTAATCGGCGATATCGCTGCCGATCACACTGTAGCCGCAAGCGCCATACTGCAGAAGATGGAGCGGGCTTGCGCCTTCGTAGGTCTGGCCAAAGCCCTGTGGCGCGAGGGCAATATCCAGGTTGAGGCCGGCCATGGCATCGGGATTGCCGTGAACGTCGTTATGAATCTCGCTGGCGAGCGGCCACAGATACGCTGGCACATCGCCCCAGAGTACCCACTCCACTTGACCGACCAGTGCTTGCATCAGCTCGATGATCAAAGGCTGAACGTAGGGCTGCGCCGGGTCGATGGCGCAGCCTATGCGAGGGATGTCAAACGTCCGGCGCACATTGGAGAGGTTGCGCCATCTGCTGTCCAGACGTGTTTCGAGGACGCGAACATCCTGATGCAGCCAGGCACAGGCTTCGGCCATCGCTGGCGTTGCCACGATGATGCGGTCGACCAGGCTTGCCGCTTGTTGCAGTGACGTCATCCACCCTGGGATCTCTGGCGTCAGCGCATCCAGCTCAAGGATCTTGAACGATTTGAAGTGGGTGCTGATACGCTGCATCTGTTCCAGGCGCAACGGGTCGGCCTGATGTTGGAAGATAATGATGTCAGGGTTGTAGCGCTCCAGCGTCATTACCGGCAGAAGGCTGTTTCTGATGCAGCCTTCGATTTTTCCGGTGTCACGCAAAGCAGTAAACGGCTCGATAATGCGCGGATTGGCGGCTTGTGCCGACTTCGCAGGATGTGCCAGCACGATCGGAAGTGGTCGCCAGGACAACGGTCGCCAGGTCAGCTCGTTGATGCTTTCCAGCTCGAAGCCGACACCGCGCAACGACAGGTTACTGTTGTAGGCGGGATCATTGGCCAGGACGCTCAGCCATTTGCTCATGGCCTGCTCTTGTTCTGTAGCGAAGCGTTGCTTGTTGAGTTGGCTCTCGCCAGAGCTTGACCAGGTTGCTCCACCTTCATGCAAGAGTACGGCATGAGGTGTCCAGACATTCAGATAGCCAAGGTTCTTCACCTTCAGACACAAGTCCAGATCGTTGCAGGTGACTTGGAACAGCGCCTCGTCCATACCGCCGGCTTCCAGGTAGATCGTCGTGCGGATCATCAGACAGGCGGCACTGACCGCGCTGGTGTTTTGGTCGACCAGCAGGCGCTGCAGGTAGCCGCCGCCATTGGCAGCCCGATCGGTGAATGGGCTGCCGGCTGGGCCGCGCAGGCCGGTGATCAGGCCTGCATGTTGGATTTTGTCTTTCGGGGTAATCAGCTTGGCGCCGACGACACCCACTTCGGGGCGCAAGGCGTGGTTGAGCAGTTCGTCCAACCAATCTTCGCGGATGATTTCCGTATCGTTGTTCAACAACACCAGGTACTCGCCGCGCGCTTGGCTGGCCGCCAGATTGTTCATGGCGCTGAAGTTGAACGGATGGGGGAAGCGGATGACTCGGAATTTGTCACCACCAATCGAATCCATCGCGCTCAGCCAGTTGAGTGCCTCCTCGGTCTCGCTGCAATTATCGATCAGGATAATCTCAAAGTGTGGATAGCTCGTTGTCGATAACAGACTTTCCACGCAGCGCTGCAGTAGCGGTAACTGGTCCCGGGTAGGAATCAGGATCGACACCAAGGGCTGTTGATCATGGCCATACTTGATGTGGTAATGCCTGGCCGGTTCCTGCAGGACCCTGGCGTTTGTGTAGCCGCGATTGCTCAGGTGCCGTTGCAGGGCATGGCGCTCGTCCGGGTTATCGGTAAGGTTGGGGGTGTTGCTTGCTACCAGCGGTTCGCTCAGGTGGGCAATGCCGTTCATGCTACCGGCTTCGATCAGTCGCAGGATCAGGTCCAGTTCAAGCGCCGTGGGTACCTGTAGATCGTAACCGCCGACCTGCAACGCCAGCTCGCGACGGATCAACCAATGGTTGGCCATGGCCAATGGCAAGCTCAAGAGGTAGTCGAGATTGATGCAAGGCCGGAACACCGCATTAGGACCATTTTCTGAGCGATACATGCCATCGCAATAGATCATTTGGCAGCCGTTGGCACCAGGCAGTTCCAGGTCGAGCATCAACGTGCCGGCCGACAGGACCTCGTCGCCAGCCGTCAGCAGCATGATCCAGTCGCTGTCGTCTGCCTGCAGAATTTCGTTCAGTTCGATGGCACCTGGTTTAGCGCAGGTCAGCCAGCGCAGGCTGGCTGGCAGGATGACAGGCCCTGGCGCGGTGCTCAGGACCACCGTTTGCAACCTGATCGAGGGGCTGGACTGCCACAGCGCAAGACTTTCCAGGGTGTCGCTCAAGGCAATGGAATCGCCCAGGGGATCGAGTACCAGCAGAGTCAGACTGGTTTGTCCGCTGAGCTGTTGGCGACGCTGATCGACAAGCTGCTGCTGGATCGGTGTCAGCACGCGATTGCGTAGCCAGTCCTTGACGGAGGGTACATGGGTGTCAATGACGTGCTGGATGGCGGCCTGCTGTGTGATATCGAGGAAGTGCTCCAGCTGGGGCCAGAAGGCCTTTTCGATGTCCAGCCAGCGCCTGCGAGCCTGCATTACTGTTGCGCGGGCGCGCTCGAGTCCGCCTGGCTCGTCATAGAGTGCCGAGCCCGCTTCACCGAACTGTTCGATGAACGGCTGGGTCTTTACGTGTCCGCCGGGCATGTAGATAACCGGGCAGCCACAGAGCATGGCTTCGGTGCACGTCGCTGAGATTTCGTAACTGTAGAGCGTTGAGGCCGTTCGAAAAATCTGCGCCAGCTCGGTAAGGGTTTTCGGGTTCGCCAGGCTCAGGACTTCGATATCGTCCGGCAACATCGCGTAGTCGACCTTGGCCTTGTCGAAGCGGTGCAAATACAGGTAGTTGCCACTACGCTGCACCGGTTCGGATGGCGGCGAGAACAATTCCGAGTCGATGACTGGCAACAGGAGCAGATTGCTGCTCTCGCTGTCGCCGCGAAAATCCTGGGTGTAATAGAAAAGCAGGTCTGATTTCTGTGTATCGATCGCGCGGCCAGTGAGGAAGCCTTCGCGGTTCAGAATGTAACGAGTCACGATCGATGCGCCAATCGGGTTGCCGCTTACCACCTCGGGATAGACCGCAATCGGCACCAAACCATTCGACAAATGGTGGTCGCGAATATCTTCGGTCAGAACCGGCGTGCGCAGGTTCGGATTGACCTGGCATGGGGTGATGTAGGCCTCGTAGCCGGCCAGGTTCAGAGCATGGCACAGGTAGTGCAATACGCACACGCCCGAGGAAGTCTCCCGATAATCGAAAGCATAGATGTAGTAAGGGTGACGCGGCTTGCCATGCACGGACGGAGTATTCATACGGTTGCCTTAGGGCTGGAAGGCTGCTCACAAATGACGAATACACTGGCGCACAGGTCTGGATAGACCATGCCCAGCGCATGGCAGGCATCCATGAAGCGGTCATCAATCAGTTGGGTTTCCAGGGCTTTGTCCAGCTGGAAGTTGGCCAGTGGCTTGAAGAACACCCCGCCGCGTTGGCTCACTAGCCAACCGGCACTGCGTACTTCGTGGTCCAGGGTGTCGAGGGTGTAGGTGACCCGGTGGCCATGCAGGCGCTCGCCTTCCGTCACGGCACTGTTGTGTTCGATCAAGCCCATTTTGACGGCGATCTGGCGAGACGGTGCATTGGCGTTAGGTACGGCGATGAACAAACGGCCGCCGGGGGCGAGCCAGTTGTGCACGCGCTTGAGTACCGCCTGGCGGTCGTCGAGGTGTTCCAGGGTGTGGATCAGGAAGATGTTATCGAAGCGCGGTTCCAGCTCTGCTTCTTCAAAGGTACTGCAGACGAATCTGACGCCTGAACCGACTTTTTTCCGGGTGACGTCGATCAGGTCGCTGGCCGCTTCGATGACTGTCAGGTCGGCAAAGCGTTCGGCAAACAGCGCCGTGAAGGCACCTTCGAAGCAGCCCATTTCCAGGGTCGGACCCTCCGCCAGCCAGGGACCGAAGCTGTCCAGCATATAGCGTCGCAGACGCGAGTCGAAATCGTAGAAGTAGCTGCGGTGAGCGTTATCCTGAAACTCTTTGTTGTAGTCGCGTACGGACATGATGTTATTCCTGGCTTTTCCTGTAGAAACGATGTTCTTCAGGTTGGTACCACTCATGAAGGGTCGAGGGAGTACGGGCATACCACCCCAGCAGTTGTTGCATGGTCGGTGTTTGCGAGCGGCAGAAGTCTTCGCCGAGAGCTCGGCAATAATCGAACTGCGGTTTGAAGTGGCTCCGCGTGAAGGTCAGCGTCAGGCAGCGTCGTGGCTGGTCGGTACGATTGACGCCGGCGGCATGCCAGATGCGTGAGTCGAACAAATAGATCGAACCGGCGCTGCCCAAGGCCTTGCGGGCCTGAGTCTCGAATACCTGGGGGGCGGGTTTTTCAGGTGCAATATGTGAGCCCGGCAGAAAAAGGGTCGCACCGTTGTCGACAGTGAAGTCGTCGAGCAGCACCAGTGCCTGGGCCATCTGCATGGACTCGGCTGACCAGGAACGCACGTCCCGGTGCACATTGCGCACGTAGGCGTCGGTACTGCTCAGGTTGTTCAGACCGCCAAACGAATTGAGGACCGCTACACCGTTGAGCATGTGCCGCAGGATGTCGACGATTCCCCATTCGGCGAATCGATCGAGCAGTTCAACGAAACTGGAGTTCTGCGTCAGTATATGGTGCGCGGTCTGTTCGGTTCGCTGGGTAATACCGTTTTCCAGTTGTACCTGACGGCAACGATCTATGGCACAACCCAGGTCTTCGCGCAGTTGGCCGAGCAGTGGCTCCGTAATCAGGGAGGGCAGGCAGACGTAGCCGTTCGATTGCAGCACATGCAATACCTGGCTCATAGTTTGTCTCCCCGCGCGGCTTGCCAGGCTCGGTACTCTTCGGCGCTCACGCCCAGCATGATGCGGTCCCAGCGCTGGCCCTTGCGGTAGTACCACTGGCGCTGCACGCCCTCGATGACCCAAGGGGTCTTGCGCGTGTAGGTCGCCAGGGACGCTGCGTTGTACTCAATGATGGTGGTCGAGAGACGGCTCAGGCCCAGTTCATCGAAGGCATAGCGCATCACTGTGGCAATCACGTCGGTGCCATGGCCCTGGCCGCGTAGGGAGGAGTCACCAATCATCATGCCGTGTTCGGCTGTGCGGTTTTTCCAGTCGATGCCGACCAGGTTCGCCGTACCGATCAGGCCATGGCCCTGGACCTCGATACCGAAGCGCTGGTTGAGCGGGTCGCTCTTGAGACCCAACATCCACTCCCGTTGGGCTTCCCGAGAGGTAGGGAAATGCCAGCCGCCGAGCAGGCTCCAGAGGGCTTCGTCGTTGGACCATTGATGCAGCAGCGGCAAGTCCTCAAGTTCGAGTGCCCTGAGCAGGATTCTTTGACCTTGAATGCTCATGATTTTCCCGTGTTCTGAAGGATGGCGTCGGCGAGACGATTCATGTCATCGACGTTGTATCGCTGGTCGATCGGCAGCGGCAGCAAGCACTGTGCCCAGTCCCTTTCGATGGGGGGCGATGTTGGACTGCTCAGCACTTCGCGCCAGTAACTGGGCACATAGATGTGTTGGTCCAGCAGTTGAGCGCGTAACCGGGTCGCCGTCTCGACGGACTTGACAAGCAGCGGGTAACACAATGCGGCAACGGGCTGCACAGGCCAGATGGCGAAGCGGTTGAGGTGGTCCAGGCGTTGGCGCAGTTGCGCCAGGTTGTCCATCCTCCGCCGGGCTACTTCGTGGTAATCGATGCTATCGAGCAGGCGGGCGGTGCTGGCGGCCATGGCCTTGATGCCGTCGTTCTCCAGCGCCTGTTCCAATGCCTGGAACGCCGCATAGTGATGTTGGGGGTGGTCTTCAAGGCGCCCCAGCAGCGCGCCGAAACGCGCATGGGAGCGGCTGCTCTCAGCTTGCGGCAGATCAGCAGGAGCATTGGCCAGCCAACCACCATCGGCAACACCGACGAACTTGCGTGGTGAATAAAGTGTTGCGATCCCGTCTTGCGGCTGAGAAAACAGCGCCTGGGAATTGTCGACGATCAGTTGCTTGCCGTAGAAGGTAGCCAGCACTTCGCTGATGTAGTCGGCCTTGAGTCCGAAGTAATTGACGAACAACAGAGCCTCATCGGCTTCCAGGGCCGGGAAGTTCGGGAGCTCGAGCTGTTCGGACAGTGCGTATCGCAGCACCTCGATGCCGGATCCGCGCAGCACGTCCTGCATGACATCGCAGATGTAGACAGGCAGATAAACCCGGCGCAGGTTGCGCGCCACCAGCAGTGCCTTGAAGGCTGATCGGGCCGAGTTGAAGGCAACGGCCTGCGGGTAAGGATTTTGCCCTTTGCGCAGCTCCAGTTCGAAATAACCGCCAATGGCTTCAGGCACGGACAATCTCTCCACGTTTTGCCCACGCCCCCACGGTCTGCACGTCGTTGTACATCAAAGCGTCGAGAATCGACAGGCCGGGCACGAAGGGGTGTCCACTCGCCCCCTGTCGGTAGTCGGGCAAGTTGGCCTTGAGCAGCTCAAGGGTGATACCGGCCTGTTGGAAGGCTTCGGCATGGTAGAGATGACCGCCATTGAAGGGATTGAGGTAGTGGGTGCCAGCGCTGGCCTGAACCACTTCGAGTACCCGGTCCTGGGCTTTGCTGTCTGCGGAAATCGGCAGATCGCTGGAACGGATGATCGGCGTTTGCAGCCCGATCAGGCGGCAGCAGTCCCGTAGTATCCGCTCGTTGAGTTCGGCAATGCTCTTTGCAGGCTCGACCAGCAGTGCTTCCAGCCACACCAGCATGCGCTGAGCGTGGGGCGCGCGGCGATAGGCGAAGCTCAGCTTGTTGAGGATATCGCCAGGGGCGAATGTCTCGGCAATACGTTTTTCCATGATCTGCTGAGTGTGACTGCCTTTGGTCAGCGGCACCCGGAACCACTTCGGCTCCTGTTCCAGCAGATAGCGGTTTCGTTCGATCCAGCCGTTCTTGATGAACTGCACATTGTCATAGATGACAAAACAGTCGACTGCGGCGATCAACTGAAAGTAACCCAGATATGGCAGAAAGTAAGGTTGCATGAGTGCAATCCGGTATTGCTGGTCAGCGGCCGGGGCGCAGACATTCGAGGGGCGGACCAGGCTCATGCGGCCCGAGCCTTGAGCAGCACCTCGATGATCTGTGCCTGGGTCTTCGTATCGAGATCCGGATAGATCGGCAGGCACAATATCTGGCGGGACGCTTCGTAGGCATTCCCCAATTGAGAGAGATCTGAACTGGGAAGGCCGCGATACATCGGAAATTCACATATCAGCGGGTAGAAATACCGGCGTACGAGGATGTTTTCTGCACGGTAGCGGTCGTACAGCTCGTCCCGGCTCACCCCGAAGCGCTCACCATCGACCAGGATCGGACAATAGGCATAGTTCCAGTCCAGTCCCTGCGGTTGCTTCAGGAGGCTGATACCCTCTATACCTTCCAAAGCGCTCCGATAATACTCAAACACCTTTTGTCGACGCCTGAAAGCCTCGTCAATGTGGCGCAACTGCAGTACGCCGAATGCTGCCTGCAGCTCGTTCATCTTCCCGTTGATACCGGGAGCCATGACCGTGACTTCATCGGCAAAACCGAAATTCTTCAAGTAATCGATGCGCCGTTTGATCTTTTCGTCAGGGCAGATGATGGCGCCGCCTTCGAAGGTATTGAATACTTTGGTGGCGTGGAAGCTGAGAATCGACAGGTCGCCGTTGTTGAGAATGCTCACGCCGTTGTGTCGGACACCGAAGGCATGTGCGGCGTCATAGATAACTTTAAGTCCATAGGTGTCGGCGACGGCCTGGATGCCCTCGATATCACAGGGAATTCCATAGCAATGAACTGGAAGGATCGCAGTAGTGGCCGGGGTGATGGCTTCGGCGATACGTTGTGGATCGAGGTTCTTGGTAACCGGATCGATGTCCACGAACACTGGCTTGAGATTGTTCCACAGCAACGAGTGAGAGGTGGCCACGAACGAATAGGGCGTAGTGATGACTTCGCCAGTAATGCGTAGCGCCTGGAGTGCAGTCACCAATGCCAAGGTACCGTTGGAAAACAGCGAGATATGTTGGACGCCAAGGTATTCGGCCAGCTCCTGTTCCAGCTGTTCGTGGAAGGGGCCACCATTGGTTAAGCGCTTACTGTCCCAGATTCGCTGCAGGTAGGGCGTGAACTCTTCCAGTGGAGGTAGTAGCGGGCTGGTAACAGTAATGGGATTGGCCATGGGCGCACTGCTCGGGGTGACTGAAAAATGGCACACGGCTGGGGAGTACCTGTGACGTGGCGTTGCATCGCGGTCAATATCGGCGGGCTGCAGCGCCATGAAACCGACAGCTGGCTCTTGATGTGTGGGTACTCCAGCAAAAAATCGGCCAACTCCCTCCGTACCGATAAGTTGGTTTGTGTTTGCATGCAGTAGCCCTTGGCGAACAATGTTTGTGCGTTAGTGACTTGGTAGTTGAAACGTGCATGTCCAATCTAATGAGTCGCCGGGCAGTGCTGGATGGCGGAGGTTTTAGTGCTTCGCAGCCCTTGTTGTCCTGCCAGGATTTTTCAAGAGCGCACACCGAGCATCCATTGATATATCCCGATGCTCTAATGTCCGGTAAACATGTTTCATGGCTGAAGGCAGTCTTCAGTTTTTCTCACTCCTGCCTTTTTTCTCGGTCGCAGTAGTTCTTGTCAAAGGCAATCATCAAGTCGGTCTGAGTTGGCATTTTCAGTGCCTCACTAAGGTCGTTGACTTTAGCGGGAGTAATGTTCGCGTACACAGGGGCCAACTGCGCCAGATCCAGCCCCACATGTTCAGGCCTTGTGCAATGTGGATTTTCGTCGCGGCCGTCCAGCCATCGAAATTCGGGTCGCGCAAGGCGATCGGGGTGGGAGAAAGCTCCCGCCCCTTCGATTTTTACCGGACACGGGTGACGCGGAGCGTGGAAGCGATCAATGGCTGATCCTTGCCGCTCGCCGGCATGACACCGCCGGTTTTTCGTCTCCGATACAAATCACCAATCCCCTCTGAACCCTTCAAGTCCTTTGTTTGCCGGGCCTCGCGCCGGCAAAAACAAGTTGGTCTGCAAATTGCTTATGGCTCAGCAGTACAGCAGTGGACGGCAAACGTCCGGCAGGCAGAGGAAAGAGTGTGGACAAGTACCTTTATGTGGCAATGACCGGCGCCAGCCAGAATGCACTGGCGCAAAAGGCTCATGCCAACAACCTCGCGAACATCTCCACCAACGGCTTCCAGAAAGACCTGGAGCAGGCCCGTTCGATGCCGGTGTTCGGTGACAGCTTTCCGGCGCGTGCGTTTGCCATGTCCGAACGCCCGGCCACCGATTTCTCCCCGGGCTCGCTGGTGGAAACCGGCCGCGACCTCGACGTTGCCGTGCAAGGCAATGGCTGGATTGCCGTGCAGAATCCCGATGGCGGTGAGAGCTACGTGCGCACCGGCAGCCTGAACGTTGACGCCCTGGGTGTGTTGCGCGCCGGCAACGGCATGCCGGTCATGGGCAATGGCGGGCCGATTGCCGTGCCGCCGGAGCAGCAGATCGAAGTCGGTGAAGACGGCACCATCAGCATCCGCGCGATGGGCGAAGGTCCCCGGGTGATGGCTGAAGTCGACCGCATCAAGCTGGTCAACCCGGACCTCAAGAACATGACCAAGGGCCTGGATGGTTCGATCCACACCAAGGACGGCAAGCCGGCGCAGGCTGATGCCGGCGTCAAGCTGGTGTCCGGGTTCCTCGAGTCGAGCAACGTCAATGCCGTGGAAGAGATGACCTCGGTACTGGCCTTGTCCAAGCAGTTCGAGCTGCACATCAAGATGATGAACACCGCCAAAGACGATGACCAGGCCATGGCTCGGGTCTTGCAGATCAGCTAATTACCAGAACGTCGCGCCGTAAAACAGGCGCACGAGGAGAATCGAATGCTTCCGGCTCTATGGGTTGCCAAAACAGGTCTGTCCGCCCAGGACACCAACCTGACCACCATTTCCAACAACCTGGCGAACGTGTCGACCACGGGTTTCAAACGTGACCGCGCCGAGTTCCAGGACTTGCTCTACCAGATCAAGCGTCAACCAGGCGCCCAGTCGACCCAGGACAGCGAACTGCCGTCGGGCCTGCAACTGGGTACCGGTGTGCGCATCGTCGGCACCCAGAAAAACTTCACCGCCGGCAGCCTGCAAACCACCGAGCAGCCATTGGACATGGCCATCGACGGTCGCGGTTTCTTCCAGATCCTGCAACCGGACGGCACCACGTCCTATACCCGTGACGGTACGTTCCACCTGGACTCCAACGGCCAGATCGTGAACGCCAGCGGCTTCGCCCTGGAGCCGGCCATTGTCATTCCGAACGACGCGCAGACCTTTACGGTCGGCCGCGACGGCACTGTATCCATCACCGTTGCCGGCAACCCGGCTGCCCAGGTGATTGGCAACCTGCAAACCGCCGACTTCATCAACCCGGCCGGCCTGCAGGCAGTGGGCAACAACCTGTTCCTGGAAACCGCTGCCAGTGGCGCGCCGCAAGTCGGCACACCGGGCCTGAACGGTTTCGGCACCACACTGCAGAACACCCTGGAAACGTCCAACGTCAGCACCGTTGAGGAGATGGTCAACATGATCACCACCCAGCGCGCCTACGAGATGAACTCCAAGGTGATCTCCACCGCCGACCAGATGCTCTCGTTCGTAACGCAGAATCTGTAATCAAGTCTATGTGGCGGCCCTGAGGCTGCCTGCTACACCGTGAGGTAGGGTCATGAATCGCTATGTATCTGTTCTGGCACTGAGTGGGATCACCGCGCTCGCAGGTTGCGTTCCTGCGACGCCCAAGCCCAATGACCCTTACTACGCTCCGGTGTTGCCGCGCACGCCGTTGCCGGCGGCGGCGAACAACGGCTCGATCTATCAGGCCGGTTTCGAACAGAACCTCTACAGCGACCGCAAGGCGTTCCGGATCGGTGACATCATCACCATCACCCTGAACGAAAGGACCCAGGCCAGCAAAAACGCCAACTCGCAAATTGGCAAGAACAGCAAGGCCAACATCGGCCTGACTTCGCTGTTCGGCAGCAGCGCCACCACCAACAACCCGTTCAGTGATGGCGACCTGAGCCTGAGCGCCAGCTACGAAGGCGACCGCGCCACCAAGGGCGACAGCAAGGCGGCGCAGGGCAATACCCTGACCGGCTCGATCACCGTGACCGTTGCCGATGTGTTGCCCAACGGCATCATCGCGGTGCGCGGCGAGAAGTGGATGACCCTCAACACCGGCGATGAGCTGGTGCGGATTGCCGGTCTCGTCCGCGCCGATGACATCGCTACCGACAACACCGTGTCGTCGACCCGTGTCGCCGATGCGCGCATCACCTACTCGGGCACCGGTTCGTTTGCCGATGCGAGTCAGCCAGGCTGGTTCGACCGTTTCTTCCTCAGCCCGCTGTTCCCTTTCTAGGTGG
>Ga0207428_10004944_pt1 | contig 12550 bp, 9 predicted proteins | sample RhiMethybrSRZTD1_FD_187600 | JGI IMG/M metagenome (GOLD analysis project Ga0207428, IMG submission 187600) | Populus rhizosphere microbial communities from Tennessee, USA - Rhizosphere MetaG P. TD hybrid SRZTD1 (SPAdes) (version 3) | ecosystem: Host-associated > Plants > Roots > Rhizosphere >... | reverse complement strand
GTTGAAGAGATTCGAGCAACTCAAAGCCGGAAAGGCTGATCAAGCAGGATCCCAGGATACCGATGCACTGTTTTCGCTCGCCGACAGCTACTACAAGCTCAATAAAGTCGAAGAAGCCGCACAAACCGTCAGCAAACTCTCTCTCCTGGCCGAGAAAGACCTTCAATTGCGACTGCAGCTCGGCCTGCTCCTCATTGAGAACGAGCAGGCACCTGAGGCTTTGAGACAACTTGAGTCTGCTCGACAGCAGCTACAACCAAGCTTTGCGCTCCAGTTTGGGTTGGGAACGACGTACCTGCAACTGCAGCGGCCGGCCGAGGCCGCAGTTTCTTTCGAGGAAGCGATTGCTTTGAAGCCAGACGCTCGTGCCTACTTCTATCTGGGGAAAGCGTACGCTGAACTCAAGGATCCGCGTTCTGTGAAAGCTTTGCGTGAAGCCGTCACCCGTGATGCAGACAGCGAGGACGCTTGGGAGCTGTTGGGTCTTCAGGCATTCGAACACCAAGCCCTGGTCTCCGTGATTCCACTGTTTCAGCAGCACGCTGAGCAGTTCGCGACTCAGCCATTGGCCTATCTGTGGCTGGGAGAAGCTCATTTGCGCAATCAGGACTTGCCTCAAGCGCTGCAGTCCTTCAAGAAGGCCGTGGAGCTTGCCCCGCAACTGCCCCGAGCTCAGTTCTCACTTGGGTTTGCGTACAAGGAACTGGGCGAGAATACACAGGCTCTCGAAGCGCTGCAGCGCGCCGTCGAGCTGGCTCCCGAGAACCCGTTGGCGCACTTTCACCTGGGTGATTTATTAAGCCAAGCTGAAGATCAGCAAGCGGCCATTAGGGAACTGAGGCGAGCCGTCGAGCTGAAATCCGACTACGCACAGGCTCATGTACAGCTCGGCCAAGCCTACCTGAAACAGAAGCGCTATGCCGAAGCCGTCGATGCGGTTCGTCGAGGCATTGAGCTCCAGTCAAACGCGGCCCAGCCTTACTACATTCTCAGCCGGGCCTATCAAGGTTTGGGTCAGTCGCAAGACGCCACGGAAGCATTGCAGCGCTTTCAGCAGTTGTCCCACAAGTCGAAAACAAAACAATGAATGAGCCGGCGGGTTCGCGTAAGTCAAAGCCTGAAGGAGAGAAGATATATTTGAAGTCAGGAGTGAGGCTTATCGCGCTGCTGGCGTTTTGTTTGGCAGTCGAAGCCTCGGAGGGTTCTCTCCTGCTGAATTCGTTCAACTCGGATCGCGAAGGCTGGCAGGCTTACGACTACAACGGTGGAATAGCAGGCGGAGGAAACGTCTTCTATCCCTTGAATTGGGAGAAAGCTGGAGGAGTGAAAACCAGCGGCTACGTCTGGGCCGACGACTCTCAATGGAGAATCGACACGCCGGAGAGTCCGAATTCGATTCTGGCTTTCATCATTTATCGCAAATGGGTGAGCGGACTGGCTCTTGATCTGCGAGAGGCTGAGGTATCAGTCTTCTTGCGTGGCGACGGGCTCAATCTGAAGGGCGGCCGGTGCTACTTCTGGGCGCTTGACCAAGAGAGTGGGACGCGTTGGCACTATACTTCACGGCCATTGGAAGTCACTCAGAGCCGATGGGGGGAGCCCCTTCGATTTCGCCTCAAGAATCAGGAGTCGCTTTGGCATCGCACTTGGGCCAGGACGCCTTCCAACCCGGCGAGCCTGGAGGAAGTCCTGCGCACCTGCGACAGCTACGGCTTCTCGTTTCTGAACTTCTCTGGCGAAGTAACCGGCAAGCTCTCAATGGATGAACTGGCAATCCGGCTGAAGGCCGCACGCTAGAGAAAGGATGTGGCCCAGTTCGATTTTTCTTGCCAGCCATCGACAACCCGGCAGGACTACTTTCAATTGGAGAAAGTCATCAATGCGCTATCGCTCTCTCGGGGATACAGGCTTGAAGGTCTCAGAAATTTCTCTTGGAACAGCAGAGATTGGACTGGACTACGGTTTCAAGGGCACTGCTGACTACGGCAAGCCTGACGCGAAAACATCCATCCGACTTCTTCATAGCGCCCTTGACCATGGGATCAACTTGATTGACACCGCCCGCGCGTACGGCAACAGCGAGGAAGTCATTGGACAAGCTTTCGAAGGGATGACATCTCCTCCTTACATCGCGAGCAAAGTGTTCCTGTCGAAAGATGCTGCGCAAAAGACCTTCTCCGCTTTGCACGAAGAAATCTTCACCTCCATCGAAGCGAGTCTGCGTGCCTTGAGACTGGAGACGCTCGATTTGCTCCTCATTCACAACACCGCGCTGGAACACTTGCGGCGCACAGAAATTCTGGCTTGCCTGGGAGAAGCGCAACAACAAGGCAAGGTCCGCTTTCTGGGAGCCAGTTGCTATGGCGAAGAAGCACCCCTGGCGGTGCTCAAAGAGTCGTCGTTCCGGGCTCTTCAAGTGCCTTTCAATGTGTTAGACCAAACAATGAACCACCAAGTCTTTCCGGGGGCCGCAGCACAGCAAGTAGGAATCTTCGTTCGCTCGGCTTATTTGCGCGGAGTACTCACCAGCCAGGTCCATTCCATTCCAGAGCGTTTGGCTCCATTGAGATCCCGTGCTCTACAAGTTCTAGCAGTTCTTGACCACGAGGTGAGCAGTCTGGCCGAGGCAGCACTGCGCTTCTGTTTGTCGTTGAGCACCGTTTCTTCAGTGGTAATCGGAGTGAAGAGCGTCGCTGAGCTCGAGGGCAATCTGGCCGATGCCAGCCGGGGAGTTTTGCCAGAAGAACTCATGCCGCCGTTGCAGGCACTATCGTTTGGAGACGATCCGATCGTCGATCCACGGAACTGGCAAGACCTCATCTGAGTCGCTGGGAGCGCGGGCGTCCAGCCCGCAGCAAGACCTGCAGGCCCCGGGGTTGTTTCGAGCATATGGTAGCGAGCGAGGACGCCCGCGCTCCCAGGAAAGAACACTATGAAATTCCGCTCCTTCCTTTTTAACCTCAAGTCCAGCGAGACCGCACCAGAGAGCATCGCCCGGCGCGACTGGCTCAAGGCTTTAGGGTTTGCCGGCTTGTTTCTAGCGGGCAGCCCCGTTCCGGTGCCTGGCAATAACAAGAGCCGTGCTTCCCGTAGCCAGCTTGGGAAGCATCGCAACCTTTTCAACGACGATTCCTGCACGTATTTCTACAATCCGGAAATGTGGCAGCCCGAAGGAGGCGCGTATTCCGCCAAAGCAGTCCATCGGTTTGTCGACCGTCTCGCTGACAATGGTGTTGACACGTTCTTGATCAACCCGAACGCCCAGACCGTTTGGTATCCCAGCAAGAAACTGCCTACCGTGATTGACGGCTATAAGCGGGGTGACCGGGAGTTTTTTCGTGGCCACGCTGTCGCTGTCAAGACGCCACCGGACAAAATGGATGCCTATCTGGACAATCAGGTGGCGTTCTTCAATCTGTATCTCGACCTGGTTGAAGCGGGGCTGGACTGGCTTGCTGAAACTTCGAAGTCGTGCCGCAGGCGGGGCATCAGCCCGTGGGTTTCCATCCGCATGAATGACATGCACGGCGCGGAGAATCCGGAAGGAAGTCATTTCAATTGCCCGCTGTTCAAAAACCCAAAGTACCGATTGAGCGGAACGCGCATCAATCCAAGGGACGGTGCACAGGCTTACTGGCAAGCGTTGGACTACGCGCACCAGGAAGTACGCGACTTCATGTTATCCGTGATTCGCGAGCCACTGGAGGATTATGACTTCGACGGCGTCGAACTCGACTGGCTTCGCAACCCGCATTGTTGTGAGCCGAACGCATCCCGGAAAACCATCGACACTTTGACAAGCTGGTTCGCTGACGTTCGGGCGTTGACCGAGGCTCGCAGCAGGAAGATCGGCCAACCGGTTCCTGTCGGGCTTCGCGTGCCTGGCAGTCTGGGTTATCTGCGGAGCATTGGAATCGACGTTGCTGACCTGGCACGTCGAGGTGTGATCGACTTCGTCATCTTTAGCAATTTCTGGCAAACCTCCTGGGACATGCCCTACGACAGGCTGCGGGCCGAATTGGGAAGCGACGTCGTGATCTACGGCTGCGTGGAAGATGCACCCAACTGGGTGAGCGGCAGGGCTCCCAATCTAACCCTCGAGCCCGGCACGGCCGCGCCGTCGTATTCGAACCTCGGCATTCGCTACTTGTCTGCCAGTCCGGAACTGTTGCGGGGCAACGCCGCCGGTAAGCTGGCAATGGGCGTGGATGGCATCGAGACGTTTAACTTCTTCTGCACCGATCAAGTGAAAATTCCGGGGCTTCGGGGCGACTACGCAGCCTTGCGGGGGATTGAAGACCTTGCCTCTCTCCGAGGCAAACCCAAGCACTATGCGCTGTCCACGACCATCGGGCGAACCTCACAGCTCTGGGAACTACCCTACCAGGTTCCGGTGATTCTCGAACCCAATTGGCGCCGGGAGTTCAGCCTTTCCATGTGTCAGGAACCTGCAAACGCCAATCTGCAGCTTACAGTGCAGGTGGTGTTTGAAAGGAAAGCGGCCGCTCCCGATCTCGGCGTCAGTTTCAATGGTGCCTGGCCGAACTTCCATGCACAGGCGTCGGATGCGCTGGTATTCCCGACCGGTCCATACACACATCACGTTGCCGAGCATCAGGCGCTTAGCTTTCAGTTCCCTGCATCTGAGATCAAGGAGGGTTGGAACACCCTCGTGGTCTTTAACAACAACCAGAAACGAAACACAACGGAAGAACGCCAGGAAAATTCGGTGCACATTGTGAGTATTGAACTGGGAGTAAAGAAGGCATAGTCCGAAGATCCAGGCCAACGCTGCGAAGGTGCGTGTCACAACGATGAAAATTACCGATGTCAAAACAGTCCTGCTGACGGGCCCCATCACGCTGGATCCATTCCTGCGGGAAGTACGCAAGCTCCGGAGTGCCGCGTTCATTGAGATCCATACGGATGCAGGGCTCACCGGCCTCGGAGAAACCTACGCCGGCTACTTTTGCCCGGAAATGGTTCCGCCAATTGTGGACTTTTACAAGCCCATCTTACTCGGCCAGGGTGTGGACGATATCGGCGTCCTTTGGAATCGTATGTATCACTGCGGCAACTTCTGGGGACGCGTCGGTCTGGGGGCCGCAGTTCTGAATGGCATCGAAGCAGCGCTGTGGGATCTGAGAGGGAAAGCGAGCGGGGTACCTGTCTATGAGTTGCTGGGTGGTCTCAAGCATGAAAGCCTGGCTTGTTACGCCACGGGCGGGCCCAGCAACTACCCCAAGGACCGGTTGGCGGCAAAGATCGATCACTATCGCTCCCTCGGATTTCGTGCAATGAAGGTAGCCACGGGGAGTTACTCCGTAGAGACGGGCTTTGTCATGCCCTCGTCGCCCTCAGCCATTGCGGAGTTCGAAGTGGACAAGCTTGAGTTCATGCGTTCGCACGCAGGCCCGGAAATGAAGATCATGCTGGATGGACACATGGGCAATAGTCCCGTTCAGACCTGGGATCTACAAACTGCGCTGGTCGTGTTGAAGGCTGTGGAGGCCTACGATCTGATCTTCTTCGAGGAACCGCTGCACTACACCGATCCCTGGGGCTATGCCGAACTTTGCAGGAGCACTTCCGTGCCCGTGGCTGGAGGTGAATGCTTGACCGCTAGTTATGAATGGCGGGTGTTCGTAGAACGCGACTGTTTTGACGTTGGTCAACCCGATGCATCGTTTACCGGTGGGCTCGGCGAGTTCATGCGCGTCGCGGGCATGCTCGAAGCCCGCAAGCGACAGATCGCGACGCATGCCTGGGGAGCGGGAGGATCGTTGATGCAGAACGTGCATTGCGGGTTCGCTTGTTCCAACACATTAATCCTGGAAGTGGCGCCGGACTACGGACCGCTGCACAGCGAAATCATGGATGGGTCGTTCGTCATGAAAGAGGGTCGCGTTTTGCCGCCACAACGTCACGGACTGGGGATCGTTTTGACAGAGGCCACGAAGAACCGCTACCCGTTTGTTCCGGGCAGCGGAGAGTTCAACAGCGTTCCAGGCAAGGTGTTGCGGGACTAGGAAACAGGCGACCTCGCACTGCCAGACCAAAACAGGGAAACCGCCAAGGACGCAAAGAACGCCAAGAGGTAATCTGACAAAGCCTTTCGTAGAAGTCCTGGGTCAGCCTTCTAGATCTGAGATCCTTGATTCGAGATTTTCAGATTCCAAAGGACAGCTCGGATTCCCCCTTTGCGCTCTTGGCGGTTCAACCAGAGGAAGGTCTATACAAAGTTCGAGGATCATGAAGAAAATCTTGATCGACATACCGGTGCACTCCGAAGCAATGGCGCGGTTGAACTCGCTGCCTTCAGTCAGTGTCGAGACGGTCGAACCAAAGGAGGAAGTGCGTGAACTACCGCGCATCCAGATTGAATCGGTGCATTTGCTGTTCTGTACTTTCCCGCCGCGCAACTTTGAAGATATGCACTCGTTGGAGTTCATTCAGATCGCATCGGCCGGGTATGGTCAGTTGGTTCACCTCGGGCTGGACCAGAGGGGTATACGAGCTTGCAATGGGCTAGGCAACTTCGATGTGCCGATCGCTGAATGGAACATTGCGATGATGGTAAATCTGGCCCGTAACCTGCGCGGCATGATTCGCAATCAGGAGTCCAGTGTTTGGGACCGTTCCGCCGTGTTTCAAAAGGAGATTCGCGGCTCCGTACTCGGCATTTGGGGATACGGTGGCATTGGCCGCGAGACCGCGCGGCTTGCCAAATCTTTGGGACTGCAGGTGCACGTCATGACACGCAGGGGTGTGAATCCTCGCCGGGACGCTTACTGCGTGGAGGGCACTGGTGATCCGGAAGGAACTCTTCCCGACAAAACGTTTCGGGCAGGCCAGGAGATGGAGTTCCTTTCCGGGCTGGACTTCCTGATTCTGGCCATGCCCCTCACCAAAGCTAGTGAGGGAATTGTCGGTGAGAAGGAATTGCGCGCGTTGCCTCGGACGGCTTTCCTGCTGAACCCGGCCCGCGGCTCGTTGGTCCAGGAGCAGGCGTTACTGAAAGCACTGCGGGAAGGCTGGATTGCCGGGGCGGCGCTCGATACTCACTATGCCTATCCACTGCCGTCCGAACATCCGTTGTGGCAGTTTCCCAACGTCATTCTGACGCCGCACATTTCGGGGTCGGCTCAGAGCCCGCGGTTTCTCGAGCGGATCTGGGACATCTTCGTGCAGAACGTGGAGCGCTGGCTGTCGGGCCAACCGTTGTTGAACGAGTTGAGCGTTCCGCAACTAAGGGGAGAATGAGTACAGAGTCTCTGTTGGCCAATTTCGTCGTTATGACCTGACCTTGGGGAGTTGTCCTTTCTCCCCCTTGCGACCGACAGCGGTCGGTCGCGCCTAAGCGGTAGATCAAGAGGGAGTGTTCTGGCACGCGAAGGCCGAGCACGACGACGAGAACGAGCAGGAGTACGAACGGTAATCGTTCCTCACTCCCATCCGGGAAAATGCTTGAGCAGCGCTTCCCGGGCCATTGCCGCCTCGGTTGCGTTGAATCCCTGATAGGGGGGAAGCAGGCGCAGAGGAAAGTCCGGGGTCCGGAGCCAAGCGAAGAGCTTGTCGTAAGCTCCATCGATGCGCGGCTCCGAAATATGGCCAAACAGCTTTGGAACAATCTCACCAATCTGTTTGTGCAACTCCATGAGCTCAGCCGTACGGCGGGCACGCCCGGCTTCAAAATGGCGGTTCGCCAGCTTTGGAAACAAAAGTCCATAGCTCGGCAGCAGGGAGCACTCACCAAAAAGGCAACCCAGGGCAAAAGCATTTTCGACAAATACGTGCTGCAAATCGGGGGCATGCGTCATCAAGTCTGCAACCCGAGCAAAATCGCTGGTGGAGTTTTTGGTGGCTACCAGATTCGGAGAGGCATCGGCAAGGCGCCGATACTCCCGGCCGGTCACAATGCGCTTGGTGCGGGGAAGGTTGTAATGGAGAAACTGGCTGTCGGGAAACGCCCCGCAGACGCCCTGAAAGAAGGCCATCATTTCGCTGTCAGTCAGCGCACCCCAGCTTGGAAGCGAGATCTGAAAATGACGAACACCGGTGTCGTGGGCCCAGGTAATACGCTCGAGGATCTGACCCATCGACATGGAGATCACACCGACCATGGGATGCAAATCTGGCTGTTGCATTTCTTCCCAAAACACCTGGATAACCTGTTGGAACTGGCGATCGGTCAAGGCGTATCCTTCACCCGCCGTTCCCATCAGGTAGATGTGTTGAAACCCGTGACGGATGATGCTGCGGATATGCTCACGAAATTGGAGTTCATCCAGAGTGAAGTCTTCGCGCCACGGCAGCAATGCTGCACCTAGCAGGATTTGAGGAAATCGAGTTGGCATCGAGGCTGAGTTCGAATGGGCTGAGGGTTTCCAAAAGCAGCAGGAAAAGCGATCGCTGCGAAATACAGAGGGACGCCAGCTATTGTCGATAGGAGGCGAGAGGCCGTCAATGGAATTGTCCCGACACTGGCTGATGATGAGGTCAATGATTCGTCTACTCGTGTTCTCTGGAGCGCTCTGTCTCACGGCCTCATCGAGCATGAAGTCGCAGCCAGCGGCTCTTCAAACCGATTCGCCGGCAAGCGACCAGGAGATTGGGAACTTCTGGCGAGCCACTCTCCAGCGGGCTGCGAAAGAACCGCTCGAGGCGGAACTCGAACTCGTGAAGGAGCCGCTGCCGTACCAGAAGTTTCGCGTCACCTACCGCAGCCTCGGCGACATCAAGATTCGCGCCTATCTCGCAGTTCCCATTCGTGGAGAGGGACCGCAGCAGAAGCTGCCCGCCATCGTTACAGCTCCGGGCTACGGTGGAAGCCAGCAAGGAGTGATGCTGGATGACTGCCAGCGTGGATACGCAGTGTTACAGGTTTACCCGCGGTCCCAAGGAGAATCGGCGGACCTTTGGAAAATTGATGGACCGGACAAGCTGACCTGGCGAGTGGATCAGCCTGAAGGCTCCTACTATCAAGGTGCCTATGTAGACGTGATGCGCGGCATTGATTACCTGCTGTCGAGAGCAGACATCGACCCTTTGAGAGTGGGAGCCATGGGAACGAGCCAGGGGGGAGGGATTGTTTTGGCGGTCGCTGCTCTCGATTCGCGCGTCAAGGCAGTTGCTGCTCACGTGCCTTTTCTCTGTGATATGCGACGGGCGGCTCTCATTCCAGGTGCCTTGGTAAGAACGTTGTTGGAGCGGCATGAGACTCTCAATGCTCGAACCCTGAGAACGCTGGACTATTTCGATCCGGCGAATCTGGCGGAAGGACTTCGGGCACCGGTCCTTCTCAGTTCTGGAGGCCAGGATGCGGTCTGCCCGCCGGAGACGATACGGTCCGTGTTCGATCGACTGCCCGGAATCAAGTCGATCGTAGTGTATCCTGCATTGCCGCACACCTCGTCAGGTGATTTCTACAGAATGGGCTGGGAGTGGATGGACCGGCACCTGGGACGTTGAGTATTCAAGAGGGATGGAATCGCTGGGAAAGGCAACACCAAGAGGTAGGCCATCGCGTTCGACATTCTGTTGAACCTGAGAAACATCGTGATTTCAGAGTGCACTCATCAGAGTCACCATTTCGGCACCCGTCGCCCCAACGCGGGAGTGGGCTGGGGGTGATGGGGATACCGCCGAAATAGATCAGGCCGTCCAGCGTTGGCGCGACGAATTGAACAGAAGTTCGATCAAGGTTTTCGATGTAATAGGAGTATTGTCATTTGTCACTGGTTAACAACCTTGGAAAGGAAATCAACTCATGATCAAAAGCAGGGTACTGAAAAAACTACGGGCTGGCGGGTTTGTTCGAGTGGCAGGGATCGGTCGAGTAACGGAGCCGTGGCTGGCCGAAGCGATCGGAGGGTTCGGCTTCGACGTCGTCTGGCTGGACATGGAACACCGGTCCTTCGGATATGAAGTGATTGACCCCATCTCCCTCGCGTGCCGTGCCACTGGCATGGACCTGATGGTGCGAGTGTTGAAGACGGGCTATTCAAGCCCGATGCGCTGCTTGGAGTTTGGCGCCAATGGCTTGATGGTTCCGCACGTTCGCAGCGTGGAGGAGGCTCGGCAGTGGGTCGAATGGTGCCGCTTTCCCCCGATCGGACGGCGCGGCTTCGACGGCGCCGGTGTGGACGCAGACTACATGCTGGCCGATCCCATTGCTCACATGCGGAACGGCAACGAGGAGACGTTTCTTGCCCTTCAGATTGAAGATCGCGAGGCCGTGGAGTGCGTTGAAGAGATTGCGGCCCTTGAGGGAGTCGACCTGCTGTTTGTTGGGCCCGCGGATTTGACCATCAGCTATGGGGTTCCGTTCCAGTTCGACCACGCCACTGTGCAACGCGCCATCGACCGCGTCGCCGCCGCCGTCGTCAAGGCGGGCAAGTGGTGGGGAACCACTTCGGGTTCGCCCGAAGCGGCTCAAAAGGCACTCGACCGCGGAGCTCGGATGGTAACCTGTGGTGCCGATCACGTGTTTCTAGTGCGAGGCTTTCAGAATGCCGCCAAAGAGTTCGGAGATTTGGCGTTGAAGTAGGCGAGGTCAGGCAGGCTTAACCCTCTGGATGGCCCACGATAGGAAATCAGATGATGATTCGAGCGGATTCACCTCGCTACAAATGGATTCTTGTCGCGATCCTGTTCCTGGCTGCCTCCTTGAACTACGCCGACCGCGGCGCCCTCACCGCCGTCTTTCCGTTGCTGCGGAAAGATCTCGGCATGTCTGACATGGCACTGGCTGCAATTGGCTCCTTCTTTCTTTGGAGCTATGCGTTGTTTTCTCCTCTGGCGGGCTACCTGGGCGACCGCTTTTCCCGCAGCGCCTTGGTCACCTGGAGCATTGTCGCCTGGAGTGTCGTCACGATACTGACGGCTTTCGTCCAGACCACCGAGCAGCTCCTGTCGATGCGAGTCTTGTTGGGCATCGCCGAGTCACTCTATATCCCGGCCTCCCTGGCGCTGATTGCCGAGCACCACGCAACGCCGACTCGCGCCATGGCCATGTCTCTTCACTTAGCCGGGTTTTACTCTGGTGTGGTCTTCGGAGGCACGGTGGCGGGTTACCTGGGAGAGTCCTACGGATGGCGCCCGTCCCTGTTAGTGTTGGGCAGCGTGGGGCTGCTGCTTGGCCTGCTGTGCAAGCTGACGGTATTTGGATTGCCTGCTGCTCTGAGCCCGGAATCTGCGATGGAGAAGCACGTTGTCCAATCTTTCGGTCGCAGTTTTTCGAACCTGGTTAAAACCGTGTCGTACTGGGTGTTGCTACTGGAAGCGATGCTGCTGGCAATCGGCACTTGGATTTTTGCCAACTGGCTGCCGCTGTATTTCACGGAAACATTCAAGATGAGTTTGAGCGGCGCCGGCTTCGCCGGAACCTTTCCCGTTCAGGCAGGAGCGATGATTGGCATTTTGGCGGGAGGATATTTTTCCGACAAAGTGGCCCGAAAAACCGTTCAGCGGCGCATGTTGTTCCACAGCCTGTGCTATCTGGCTGCCGCTCCGCTGCTGCTGGCGTTCGTTGCCTCCAGCAACTACACCATCATTTTTTCAGCGATCTTTGGCTACTCTCTTTTGCGTGCCGTGGGCGGAGCGAACGCGAACCCGCTGCTTTGCGATCTTCTGCCCAAGAACAGTTGGTCCACGGCGGTGGGGCTAATGAACACCACCAATTGCTTCGCCGGTGGCGTTGGAATCTTGATCGCTGGTTATCTCAAACGGGACTTCGGATTGGGAGGAATTTTCGCAGGAACTGCCGGGATCGTGTTGGTTGCCGGGATTCTGCTACTTCTGGGCTATTTCTTGTTCCTACGCAGAGATCTCGAGAGAAGTTTGAATGTCGCCCGTTCAACGCCACTCGTCACCAACGAGCCGGACCCCAACTCTGCGCTGCAGGAATCGTGAGCAGTCTGCCGCTTGGCCACGCCACGTTGGACGAACCGTCCCCCCTTGGACAAGGGGGGACTTCAAAGGGGGGTTTGGCTTGGGAATTCCACGACTGCTCCCTAACTCCGGCTTTTGCAAGTGGTGGCGATTTCAAGGAGCTATGATTTGAAACAAGCCATTCTCTACGGCGCCCGCGATCTCCGCATCGAAGACACCCCGTTCGATTGCGCAAACCTTCAATCTGATCAGCTTTATGCTGAGACGGTCGTTTCTGCGCTGTCAACAGGCACCGATCTGGGCAACTACCTGGGCGACTCAACGTATGTTCCGGGAGCGCCCGATTATCCTCGAAGGATTGGGTACTCGAACGTGGCCGTGGTTCGCCAAGTCGGCACGGACGTGTCACAACCAAAGATTGGCCAACGCGTCTTTTCAACGCAGCCCCACCTATCTGCTTATGTCGCGCGACAGAGTGACATCCTGGTCACTGTTCCCGAATCTGTTTCTTCAGAACAGGCTTCACTGGCCTATTTGACCCATCTCGGGTTGGCAGCCTTACGGCAGGCGAACTATTTGCCGGGTGAGAATGTTGCCATCGTCGGATTGGGAATCATCGGTCTCTGTACGGCAGGATTAGCGCGAGCCATGGGAGCCA
>Ga0207428_10004942_pt1 | contig 12552 bp, 9 predicted proteins | sample RhiMethybrSRZTD1_FD_187600 | JGI IMG/M metagenome (GOLD analysis project Ga0207428, IMG submission 187600) | Populus rhizosphere microbial communities from Tennessee, USA - Rhizosphere MetaG P. TD hybrid SRZTD1 (SPAdes) (version 3) | ecosystem: Host-associated > Plants > Roots > Rhizosphere >... | reverse complement strand
GGCATCCGATATCTGAAGAACATCAAGAAGCACACCAGGGTCATCCTGGTAGGGCGCAGTGGCGGAGGTCCCAGCACGTCCTACTACCAGGCCCTCGCGGAGAACGGCGTCTCCTACTGCAAGGGACCGAACAAGATCACTGAATGCCCGTTGGACAGACGCAAGGTTCTGACACTTGGCGCGACGACGATGGCCCTGGGTGGGACCGTGAAAGCAAGCTCGACGCAGCCGGACAAGGTCAAGACAGACCTTCCCACGTGTCATCTGAGCGCCAGCTGCGGTTTATTGGGCCGAGCCCCGACCGCCTCGTCCCGCCGGCGCAGGAGCTGGAGCGCCTTTGGGCGGACGCGCATCTGCCGGAAGCGGATGAGGCCTGACCTCATACTGCGTCATTCCCAACGACCACTTGATCGCCTCGTCGTACATCTTCAGAAGGTCGGCATTGTCCCAGAGGCTTTCGCTGTTACCGATCGAGGACACGAACACGCGTCCCTTGCCGTACATCTTCGTCCAGGCCACCGGGTAGTCTCCGTCCGTGCGCGTGTAATCGGCAACGGGCGCCAGTTTGGACAGGTCTTTACGCAACACCACGTCGATGTTGGCACGGGTGTACGCATCCGGGTGGTAGACCGCACCATTGGGAAGGTCCCACACCCTCGGCAGGTGCTTGGTGAACGGAGAATCGGGACGTTCGTTGATGAAAGTCGACGCGCCTCCAAAGGGATCGTGGACGTCACTGGCCGCGTTTCCGGTGCCCAGGATATTGTGCATCTCCGGCCAATCCGTGTTCGGGAGCATGCCGATGAACAACGACACGAACCCGACGCCCCTGTCCCTGAGCGCGCTGACGAGATCCCGCTTCTGCTCCACACTGAGCGGGACATTGCGGTGACCGGCATAGAGGATCGCGTCGATGTTGCACAGGCTCGGGCCGCCGCTGGCCGGCGTCGTGCCGTCGGTCATCTTCGGCGTGAACGAGATGATGTCTGAATCGGTTCGGATGATGACGTTATAGGCGCCGGAGTCGCGGCCGATGCGCTGCAGTTGCGCCAAGGCATAGGACACGTACTCGTGCTGGGCTCTGCCGTTACGCGAGTCCGCCCAGGCCAACACACGCTTTCGAGCCGGGGCGGCGCCTCTGCCTGCTGTTGCCTGGCCTCTGCCTGCTGCCGTCTGACCTCCGCCTGCGGTGGCCCGCCCTCTTCCAGCCGTGGGGGCGCATGGATCCTGGGCCGCGGACTCCTGGGCCGCACGCGGCGTCGGCTGGGCCGAACCTTGCTCGGTCGCTACCCACACGACGCAAAGCAGAATGGCAATCGCCGTCAACCCTGTTCGCTGGTACTTCCTCATGAGTTCACCTCAAGGTCTCTGTTCTGCGAGGAAAAAGAATAGCTGGTGACTTCGTGGCGTTCGACGGAGGTTACTGTGTGGTAACCGTTACACAGGAACGATCTCCCTCGTGCTCCCGTCGACCCCGCCAGTTCGCCGTAGAGTACGCGTCCTGGGAGCCAGCTCATGCGATTCGCCAGCACCTCACGACGCCTTGGACGATTGCTGCTGTTAGCTCTATCAGGCGCTGACGGACTGGGTAAAGAAGGGCAGTGCGCCGGGCCGCATCGACATCTCCACCACGACGACGGCGGGAACGGCAGTCAAGTCGCGTCCGATTTGCACCTATCCGAACGGTAACTGGTTGGCGGGTCGAGTCTACTGCAGTGTTGCGAGGCCCGGCGAGACGATCGGGTGAGGTGCTCGGAGCAGTTCGACGAGTACCTCGCGCGGGTCGAGATCGCGCAGGCGAGCAGTCTGTACGACACTGCTGAGAATCTGCTGCGTCTCGGCACCTCGGTCGGAGCGATTGCCACCCGACACCTTTCGATTCACCACCGCCGGCCGGAGCGCTTGCTCGGCGAGCCAGTTGGTGACGTCGACCGTCAGATCGAAGAGGAACCCAAAGACCGCAGGTAGTTCGGTGGTCAGATGCGCTGCGAGACGCTGACAGTCATCGGTCGTGCCAGGGGCGGCGATCAGATTGACGAGCCGCGCGATCAAATGACCGCGCCGCAGTGCGGACAGTCCGGCGGCAACGGCACATCAATCGTGTCGTCGACCGTCAATGGCGGTCGTCGATGCCCATGCCGGCCATGTCGGCGACCTGGTTGGCGTCCTGGCGACCGGCTGCTCGTCGGCATGTCACCGACCGATCCGGTGACGTTTGCGGCCACCGCCCTGCTGCTGACCGCGACGACGCTCGTGGCCTGCTATCTGCCGGCTCGCCGCGCCACCAGGGTCAATCCGATCGTGACGCTGCGGACGGAGTAACTTGTGACCAGGCTGCGTGTGTTGCTGTCGCGACTAATCGGCCTGTCCCACGGACGCCGGCGCGATGCCGATCTCCGGACCGAGATCGACGCGCACCTCGCAGAAGCCATGGACGAACATCTGAGAAACGGAATGACGCCGGCCTCTCCTAACGCCCGGTCGGCCGTCACTCGCCAGTCAATTCGTCCGGAGTCGGAGACCGCCGCGCACCGTGCCACCGCGCAGAGTGCAAGTATACGCTGCGCACGGACTTGCAAGTTGACGCTGGCCCTTGCGCTGGCCCCCACGAAACGAATAGTCAGGCGACATCGGGCCGGAAAAACCGTTGATGTCGCCAAGTCACACAATTCGAAGAAGTTCGTCGCGCGATTTTCGGGGACAGGTTTTCGCGCGCCGGGAACAGGTTCGGGGACAGGTTTCGCCCAGCGTGCCCGCCGCGCCACCGACCTCGAAGACCACACCCAGTCGCTCCTTGGTCTCCCGCTGCCACTGTTTTAACTCGTCCCCCGCCGTCACGCCAATCCTTGGGGACAACAACACGTTCCAAGTGTACAGCGTGCCCAGCCGCCGAGCGATGGTCGGCCTAAGGGTGAACCTCGGTTGCTGAACGAGTTTCCTGTCGTGTCCGTCACGCCGACCGGGCGTGCACACTTTGCTTAGCGATTCCCGCCATGACGAGCAGGATACGAACAGGGATCGCTCTTCCGATACTTTCGCACGGGCTGGTCGGCTGCGCGGATCAAGGCTCGCCAACGGCTCCATCCGCGCCACCGCCACCGTCGGTTCAGGCATGTCCGCACCGTTGACGGTCGGACCTGCGTCATTCGTGCGGAAAGGCGAGTTCTCATTTCTGGGCGACGACGGCCTCGCGCTCTCCGGCACCGTTGGTGTCGCCCGTGAACGCGGTCGGCACGATCAACGTGCCCGCATGCCCCGCGGGTCGATGGTGAGCTGATAAGAGTGGCGTGGCTGCAGTTTCTCGGTACGTGAATACCCGATGCTGACGGTGTGTCACTTCGGCAGGTCGATTAGGACGATGTCAGAACTCGCTTGGATACGGTCGAACACGATCGCTTTCCCGTCGGGCGTGATGTCGAACGTCTGTATCCGGCCGCGATAGCTGAGGCGGGTGAGCGCGTGAGTCTTGTTCGTGGCGAAATCGAGCAGCCAAAAATCGTGTGGGTGAGAGCGTGGCACGTACACCAAACCCGTTCCATCTGGCAGGAAGCGATGCGCACCGCCCAGGGCGGTTTGCACTTCCGGCAAATCGACGCGGGTCCCGTCCGGTCGGACTGCGAGGAGTGGCACGCGCCCGCCAACAGCGGGGCCACCGTACACGATCAGGTTCCCGCGCGGCGACCAGGCTGGGTTGACGAGTTGCCCAGACACAAGACGTACGGCTGCACCGCCATCTGCGGGGATCTTGAACAACCCTGATCCCTTCGAGTCGGCGCCCGCCACCACGATCCAGGTGCCGTCTGGTTTCCAGTCGGCGCTGCCCCGGCCTCGCGAAGTGTCTATAGTGATCGACGGCGCCAGCGTTCGAGGATTGGTCCCGTCCCCCGACATCATCAACAGCCGCTGCTGCCCCCCTTGACTGACGATGATGGCGACGCGAGTTCCATCGGCTGACACAGCAGCCGGTTCCGTCAATGAATTATTGGCAGCCTTCCACACTTCGGACGGATTGCCGTCTTCGACTCGCCAGAGGCCGTCGCGGCCACTCTGACCCGAGAGGTAAAATATCGACTTGCCGCCGAAGCGTGGCGCGAGGGCGCGCACGCCCGGCACTCCATACGGTCGAACGTCGCCGTCGTCGGCTTGTCGATTGAGTAGCGGCACCTGCCACAGGCTCGCCGTGATGGTCGACGTCGTGGTCGCCACGCGACGGCCATCGCGACTTGTTGATACCGACGTGTAGTTCTCCAGGCCGGAGATTACTCGCCGTGACACTTTCGTCTCGACATCAAGCGACCAGAGCCACGGTCCCGATCCGTCGTCGGCGCGTGCAATATAGAGCAGCGTACGTCGATCGAGTGGCGCGAATTGATTCGCCGCCGCCCGCAGCGTAGTCAGTTGCTCGGGTGTGCCGCCCGAAGGTCGAACGCGCCACACGTTCATCTCTTCGGTGGGTTCCAACCCGTGTGCGAAGTAGATCCACTGGCCGTCCGGTGACCAGACCGGATTGTGGTTGTGCATGCTGCCCGCGAAAAAGCCTGCGTTGTCGACAACGATCGGTCGCGCGTTTGCGCTCGTGCGGTCCGCGAGCCAGAAGGGATCGCCGGGGCCGTTCGTGAAGTACACGAGCCGAGTGTCGTCGGGAGACCAGGACGGTGCGGCGGCGCCCTGGCCCAGGAACGGACGGGGCGGGCCTCCGCTCAGCGGGATGAGCCACTTTGGCGCGCTCGAGTCGCCCGCCTGAGTGAACCAGATATAGCCGCCATCCCCGGAAAAGCCGAAGATTCTCAGGATGCTCCCGGGACCACCCAGCGGTGGGATGTCCTTAGTGACGTTGAGAAAATGCCCGGTGCCCACCTGGCTGACCCACAAGTCGTACTCCCCGGCGCGGTCGGCGATAAATGCCACATATTTCCCGTCCGGCGAGATCTCCGCGCCCCCCTCCGTGCCCTCCCAACCGGTGAAGAGGGAAAATCGCGCGTTGGCCAGCGGAGCCTCTTGGACGATCGGCTGCCGCCGGGCTTCCCACACACCGATACCCGCCACGACCGCGGCAAGCCCGGCGACCACAGCCCACGGGAGCCGTGTCTTCCAGGTGCTGACGGCGGCTGGAATGGTTACATCGGCGGTGCCTGGAACCACTTCCTTGATCGCGTCGATCTCGATTCTGACGTCGCCGACATCTCTCAAGCGCTGCTTCGAATCCTTGACCAGGCAGCGGAACAGTAGTCGTCGGATGGCGACGGGGGTTACGGACGGAAGCGTCGACCATTCAGGCTCGCGTTCGAGTATTTTTGCGATGGTGTCCGAGGCGGTGTCACCCGTAAACACGGCGCGCCCCGCCAACATCTCGAAGAGGACACAGCCGAATGCCCAGATATCAGCGCGCTTGTCAACATTCTGACCGCGGGCTTGCTCCGGACTCATATACGCGGCGGTGCCGAAGATGGCACCGGCCCGCGAGTGGCTCGGATCGGAACCCACGCTGTCGGGAGTTGCCACCTTCGCCAACCCGAAGTCGAGCACCTTGACGGCGCCCTCCGGCGTGATCTTGATATTCGCGGGCTTCAAGTCACGGTGGACGATGCCCTTCTCGTGTGCGGCCTCAAGAGCGTCCGCGATCTGCCGCGCGATCGTCAGGGACTCACTGACCGAGAGGCCGGGTGCGTCGCTGCCGGGGGCGCGCCCTGGACCTGCGATTCGTTCGGCGAGGGTCTCGCCTTCCACCAGTTCCAACACGAGCGCGCGCACGCCGTCGGCCTCTTCGACCCCGTAGATGGCGCCGATGTGCGGGTGATTCAACGTGGCGAGCAGCCGCGCCTCACGCTCGAAGCGCGCGCGCCCTTCGGGCTCCGCCGTGAACGCCGGCGACAGCACTTTGATCGCCACCTCGCGCCCAAGCGTCTCGTCGTGCGCGCGGTAGACCTCGCCCATCCCCCCAACGCCGAGCAATGAGCGGATCGTGTAGGACCCGAAGCGCGCGCCAATGAGTGTGCGTTCTGGTTGATCGAGCCCGGCTGATCCCGCGAGCACCGCTGCCGGCACGCTCATGAATCCTTCGGCGCTGGATTCCTGGGCGAGCAGCGACTCGACCTCGCGCAGGAGTCCTTCATCGCCCTGGCACGCGTTTGCGAGAAACGCCCTACGCTCCTCGGCATCGCACGCGAGCGCTGCGTGACAGACAGCCTCAACCTCCGCCCAGCGGTCAGATGACATCGTGGGTGCCGCCTCGCAGTTCGCGCAGTAACCACAGCTTTGCCATTTTCCAGTCGCGTTTCACCGTATCTCTTGAGATCTGCAGCGCCTCGGCCGTCTCTTCGAGCGTAAGGCCGCCGAAGAATCGCATCTCCACGACCTGACTTTTTCGCGCATCGACGGTCGCGAGCGCCGCCAACGCTTCGTCGATGGCGACGAAGTCCCGGTCCGGCTCGCGGGCCACGACGAGCGCCTCGTCCAGCGTGACGCGTACCGCGTCGCCGCCACGCTTTTGATAATGGCGTGACCGCGCGTGGTCCACCAGGATGCGCCGCATCGCGCGAGCCGCAACCGCCAGGAAATGCGCGCGGTCCTGCCACGCAACATCTTTGGCATTGATGAGCCGCAGGTACGCTTCATTCAGGAGCGCCGTTGCCTGAAGGCTGTGCCCGGCACGCTCTCCGGCCATGCAGCGCCGCGCGATCTGGTGAAGCTCCCGGTGTACGAGCGGAATCAATCGGTCGAGGGCGGTCTCGTCGCCCTGGCCCCATTTGAGGAGAAGGACGGTCGCCTCCGTGGGGTGGTCAGGAATGTCGTCATTCTAAGCCTTTTCGAAGGATGCACCGTTTGGCCGCGGATTCCCGCTCTCCGAACCGGGAGGGTATTTCATGAGCTTCACCCGTCCATTAGCCTCTTGGATTCTCCAGGCCACGCGGCCCGCTCGTTACCCGCGCTGGGACCACCAGCGGAAGAGCCGGATCTTCAGACGTCATGCAACGCTCGGTTCGATGACCTTTGTCATCGGTCTCACGTGCGCGATATCCGGCTGTTCGCCGTCGCCCGCCTCTCCGCTGGCCCCGTCCCCGGGCGGCACCGCGGCTAGACCTACTGTCACGGCTGTCATTCCTGCCTTTGGTTCGGCGGCCGGCGGTTCGATCGTCAAGATCGTCGGCACCGGGTTCATGCCCGGAATGACCGTCACGTTCGACGACATCAAAGTGACCGCGCAGGTTCAATACCCGACATCGTCGTCCACTACGTTCTACACAGAAGCGCCGGCGCACGCAGTCGGCACGGCCGATCTGACCGTGACCAATCCCGACGGACAGTTTCAGCGAGTGGCGGCCGCGTACGCCTACGGGCGAGAAGACGCATTCGATATGAACGGCGTCTGGGCCGGCTTCACCGTCAACGGGACGGACACGGCAGTGGGGTTCGAGATTCGAGACAACACGCTCGTCAGCGCCTCATGCGCGTACACCGCCGCGATGCCCTTTATCTTTTCGACGTTCCCTCGCGTCCAGAACGGTGGCTTTTCGTTGATTGCGGAGGACGGAGCAACCCTCGCCGGAAAAATCGTGTCGGAGTCGGAGATCGTCGGAACGATGAACTTCCCGGCCTGCAACAACACGCTCCTTCCCTGGCGGGTGAGTCGCAAGAAGGGGTGAACGTCGCCGTAGTCACGCCTGGACGGTCATATGGAGCCGTCGCTCGTCCCATTCGTCACCATTCTTCTTTTACACAGGAGGTATGTCATGTGCTCCACCAGTCGATTTGCATTTGGGATTCTGGCCGTCGTCGGGTCCGTGTTCGGGTTAGGTAACGGACCAGGCCACGACGGCTCTGGCTCCTGGGCCGGCACAGTGGCGGCCGCCGTGAGCACCTCGAACGCGGGCGGAACGAGTGAGGAGGGCGAAATCTGGGTAACCGCCCAAAACACCGACGAGCTCAAGATCCTGCTGGGGATGGGTGGTATCGAGACGGTCGAGCTTCCCTCAGGCGCCGCGCCGCACACGATCAGCTTTTCGCCGGACGGTGCATATGCCTACGTCTCCAACCTAGGCGATGGTGATCTGATCGTCGTACGAGCCGACGACCGCCAGATCGTGGCGATACTGGACCTCGGGGCGAGGTTCACCCACATGACGAAAGCGTCGCCCGATGGCGCGGTGCTCCTGTCCGCCAATCCCATCACGGGAATCCTCACCAAGATTGCCGCGGACGAGCTGGCGGAGACGTGGACTCCCATAGCGTCACTCGGTCTCGAGCCGGGACGTGGTCCGGTCTGCGTCGCCTTCAGCTCGGACGGCCAGCGCGCTTACGCGTCGCTGTTCGGCCCGGTCGGTGGGATCGCCATTGTCGATGTGCCGACGATGACGCTGGTCGGGACGCTGCCGACCGCGGGGTCGGTGTCGGGATGCGGGCTTGTCAACTCGAACGACGGGCGCACGATCTTCTTGACCTCGGCCGGTGGCACGGGTCACTTCTACAGGCTCGACACCTGGTCCGACACGCTCACCGAGGACACGAGCTACGGACCGATTGGTATCGACCTCCATGCGCTCGTTGTCAGCGCCAACGAAGAGACCGCCTACATCACGGCGCGGGGTGTAGCGGACGAGATCAAAGTGCTGAACCTCAATGGCACCGACGTGAGCACGATCTTCATCGATCCGAGAGATGGCATGGCCGATCGACCCGACGGCTTGGCGCGCAAGGGCAGCAACCTGTACGCCACGGTGCGCTACTCGGGCCAGGTCGCCCGGATCAAACTCCAGACGGGCAGAGTGGAGTACATCGATGTCGCCCCACCGGCCACAACCGGTTACGCCGTTCACGGGATCGCCGTTCGACCTTGACGGACATGAATTCTGGTCTCTTCGAGTGCGAGGTTCGTAATCCTCGCGACAGACGAGGAGGTATGCGCTGGTCGCCGTACGGTCGGGGTTCGGCTGCTCCAGGATATCGAGCAGGTCCGTGTTCGATGTGGAAGACGACGTCCTCGCGGTCGTGCCGCGGCGGGGCGGGCTCGTGCGTCAGAGCGCCGATCTCGACGAGGGCAGACACTCCGCGAAGATTCGCGACGTCTTTCGGAGCCGCGGTCTCGAGCTCTAGACGTTCAGTCCGGCATGTGGTGGATGGGATTGAGCCTCGTCCACTGACCCGGCGCATTCTTGAAAGGGCTCGCGGTGCGGAATCGCACCGCGAGCTTGCTCCCTAGAGTGGTCCCGACTTCCAGGGTCCCCAGATGGCGAGCGTGGCGGCGCGCTCGTACTTCTCGGGTCCCACCGGGATCTGGACCGGACTGCGGTACGGCTGCGTCGTGCGCTCGTTGCCGCGGCCGTACAGGTTCACGAACAGCGTGTCGCCGTCCGGGCTGAAGCACGCACCCGCGAACTCGATGCTGTTCCTGAGGTTTCGCGCGATGTCGAAGACCTCACCGGCCGGAGACACCGCACGGACGTGTTGTGCTGCCGTGGCGTCCTCGCAGAACACCACACCGCCGCGCGGGCTCACACAGCAGTTGTCTGGACCATCGAACATGTCATGGTTCGATGATTCGACGACCAGCGTGATCGTCTGCGCGACCAGGTCGTACATCCATACCTGCCCGAACCCCCGGTTCCCGCCGTTGGTCGAGATGAAATAGATCTTCCGCTTGTCGTACCAGCAGCCTTCCAGCCGCCGGAACCGCGCGCCCCCGGCGTTCAACCCCTCGATGAAGACCGATGACAAGGTGACTCCCCCGACGACCTGGCTGACCGGCACCGGATCCGGGTTGGTGATGTTCACCCACTGGATCGGCAACGGCACGCCGACCGTCTGGTTGATTGCGGTCTCGAAGCCGGGTGCGCCAACAACCTTGAGCATCTGCAACTGGCCGGTCGTCGCAGCAAGATCGCCGGGATGCTGCGGCCGCACAGACGGGATGAACCGGTAGAAGCCCGACCCGTCACCCTGGTCTTCCGTTTCGTACACGGCGCCGGTCGCCGGGTCGACGGCGACGGCTTCGTGGGCGAAGCGGCCGAGATGCCGCAGCGCGACGGGGGCCGCCGGGGCGCCGGGAGCTGTACCGATCGGCACCTCGAAGATGTACCCGTGATCCAGCGCGTATCCGGTTGCGGAGGCGCTATCGAGCGTTTCCTCGCAACTGAGCCAGCTGCCCCAGGGCGTCGGTCCGCCCGCGCAGTTCCGAACCGTCCCAACGAGGCTCCAATACTGCCGCACGAGGCGGCGCTGGCCGTGCGGTTCCACCTCCAGCGTGCAGGTGCCGCCCGCCGCGTAGGTGTCGTAAGCGAACGCCCGCGGGCCGTAGTGCGTCTCGAGCCGATCCGCCAGAATCCCGGCGCTGCTCGAGGTGCTTCCCGGCGGCCGCGGCCGCAGCGTGTTGCCCGCCTGGCCATCTTCATGGTTACGAACGAGCAGGATGTTCCCGTTCACTGCCTCGAAGGAAGCCATGCCATCCATCGCCTTCGGGGTTGGGAATTCGTCGTCCATCAAGTCCCCTTCGTTGCTGATGACCCGGTACTGAAATCCCGCCGGCAGCGCGAGATCATCTCCCGCGGGGCGGAGCGGGCCATACCCGGCGCCAGCGTGCCCCTGCGGCTCAGCAGCGAAGGCCGCGCGCGCGATGAGCGCATCGAACAAGCCGCCGCCGCCGACCGACGCGGTTCCGGCGGCCACCGCCGACCGTGCCAGGAACTGGCGTCGATTGAGAAAGGACCGCTTTGGATGCATGTCAACCTCCCACTCTCCGGCTCCAGGCCGGCAGAAGGAATCGGAGGCACGGGGATCACCCCGTCCCTCGGAACGATGGCCAGGCGAACAGATGGTTGGGCTTGCGGAAAGAATTGTGGGCGCGCCGGCAGGGCGTTGCAAGAAATATCGGCAGGAGTGAACCGGCCCGGCGCGGTCTGGCGACTCCCCTTGACGTTCGAAAGGAGCTGGTGCTAGCTTCTGTCGAATGTCGAAAGGAATCAGGCGCGACTCGCCCGACGCAAACCGCCGCGATCCCGAAAGCATTCTCCAAGGCACGCTCGACATGCTCGTCCTCCGCGCGGTGGCACTGGCGCCGATGCACGGCTGGGGCATCGCCGAGCGAATCGAGCAGTGGTCGGAGGACGTGCTGGCGCTCGGGCAAGGCACGCTCTACCCGGCGCTCTACCGGCTCGAGCGCCGCGGCTTGATTTCCTCGAAGTGGGGGACGACCGAAAACAACCGCCGCGCCCGCTACTACTCGCTGACTCCCGCCGGCCGCAAACGGCTGGCTGCCGAGATCGACTCCTGGCGCCGCCTCTCGCGCGCGATCAACCTGGTGTTGCAGGCCGTAGAGGAGTGATGCCATGAGGCCGCAGAAACCGGGGCCCGACCGAATCGACGAGGAAATTGCTTTTCACATCGAGCAGCAGACCGCGAAGCACCTCCGCGCAGGAATGAATGCGGAGGACGCACGCCGGGCTGCCCGGATCAAGTTCGGCGCGATCGAAGGGCTGCGCGAGGGGGCGCGCGACGAGGTCCGTGGCGCATGGCTCCGCGACATTGCCCGGGACCTGCGGATCAGCTTCCGATCGCTCCGCCGCATGCCGTCGTTCTCAGCGGCGACCATTCTCACGCTTGGTCTCGGGCTTGGTGCCGCCGTCGCGATGTTCAGCGTCGTGAACGCCGTGCTCCTCCGGCCGCTTCCCTATCCCGACTCCGACGGCATCGTCCGTCTCTTCCAGGTGAGCGAGCGAGGCAACCGGAGCAACGTGTCGGGTCCAAACTTCTTCGACTGGCGCGACGGCACGAAGAGCTTCTCGCACATGGCGCTCATGTCGAACTGGTGGGGGCGCGCGCCGATCACGGGCCTCGGCGAGCCGCGCCGGGTCCCGTCGCTGCGCATCTCGCGGGAGTTCTTCGACGTCTTCGGGGTCGGACCGGCGCGCGGGCGGCTGTTCACCGCGGAAGAGTACGCGACACAGCAGCCGACGGCCGCAGTCGTCGCGGCCGGCTTCGCCGACCGCGTCGGCGGGCCGGACGCGCTCGGCAAGACGTTCGTGCTCGACGGCCACACGATCACCGTCATCGGCATCATGCCGCGCGAGTTCGACTACCCCGTGGGGACCGAGATGTGGCTACCGCTCAGCGAGGAGTGGGCGAACACGACGTCTCGGACGGCCGGGAACTTCAACGCCATCGCTCGCCTGGCGCGGGGCGCGCGCCTCGAGGCCGCGCGCGCCGAGATCAGCGGCGTCTCGCGGGGCCTCCGCGCGCGTCTCGGCGAGGGCGCGGTACTGGTCGACGCGCAAATCATGCCGATTCTCGAGCTGATGACGCTGACGACTCGCGCCAGCTTGAACATGCTGTTGGCCGGGGCGTTCCTGCTGCTCGTCGTCGCCGTGGTGAACGTCTCGAACATGCTCGTGGCGCGCGCCGTTCAGCGCCGCAAGGAGTTCGCCGTGCAACTGGCGCTCGGCGCAGGCACTTCGCGGCTGACGCGACAACTCCTGGCCGAGGCGCTTGCGCTCTGTCTATGCGGCGCGGTCGTCGGCATTGGGTTGGCGGCGGCGGCGCTGCGCACGTTCGTCGCCATCGGTC
>Ga0207428_10004941_pt1 | contig 12553 bp, 10 predicted proteins | sample RhiMethybrSRZTD1_FD_187600 | JGI IMG/M metagenome (GOLD analysis project Ga0207428, IMG submission 187600) | Populus rhizosphere microbial communities from Tennessee, USA - Rhizosphere MetaG P. TD hybrid SRZTD1 (SPAdes) (version 3) | ecosystem: Host-associated > Plants > Roots > Rhizosphere >... | reverse complement strand
CTTCGGCCTCGGCGTGCTGGCGCCGGGACACTGCACGGGCTGGCGGGCGATGAGCCGGCTGGCCTACGAGTTCGGCGACGAGCTGGTCCCGACCGCCGTCGGCAAGCGCTTTCTGCTGGCGTAGACCCCGCTCGGCCCCCGGTTTCTGCTGGCCCGTGTTCCGCGTTAGGATATGTCCCACGCTGCAGGAGGAAGACGATGGGTGAGATCCTCGGCCTCGGCCTGACCCACTACCCGCCGCTCATCGGCCTGGACGAGAACATGGCCGGTATTCTTCGGACCGTGCTCAAGGATCCCGGCTTGCCCGAGCGCCATCGCGATCCCGCCAGCTGGCCGGAGGCGATGCAGCGCGAGTATGGCGACGACGGAGGCACGGCCTCGGCGAAGGCGCACCGCGAGAGCCTGGTCAATCATTTCCGCCATGCCCGCAAGCTCCTCGATGACTTCCAGCCGGAGGTCGTCGTCATCTGGGGCGACGACCAGCACGAGAATTTCACCGAGGACCTGATCCCGCCGTTCTGCGTGCAGGCGTACGAGCAGGTCGAGGCCCGCCATCGCGCGCGGGACAGCGCAGCCAACGTCTGGGGCGAAGGCCCGGACAAGGTCTTCCGCATCAACGGGCACCGTGAAGCCGGCAAGTATCTGGCCCGGCGACTGCTGGAGCAGGGCGTGGACATGCCGTACTCGTACAAGCCGCTGCACCATCCGGGGCTCGCCCACGCCTTCCTCAACACGGTGCTCTACCTGGACTACGACCGCGTTGGCTTTCCGTATCCGGTGGTCACGTTCCAGGTCAACTGCTACGGCCGGCGCGTGATCGCCCAGCGAGGCGGCCGGGGCAGCCTGGCCAACCCGCTCACCGATGCGGACCTCGATCCGCCCTCGCCGACGCCCAAGCGGTGCATGGAGGTCGGCGCGGCCGCGGCGCGCGCGATGCGCGAGAGCCCGTGGCGGACCGCGCTGATCGCCTCCTCGAGCTGGTCGCACGCGTTCCTCACCGACAAGAACCACCAGCTCTATCCGGACATCCCGGCCGACCGTGCGCTCTACGAGGCGTTGCGGATCGGTGACTACGAGACCTGGCGTCAGCGTCCGCTGGCCGACATCGAGGCTTCGGGTCAGCAGGAGATGCTCAACTGGTACATGCTGGCCGGCGCCATGGAGGCGCTGGGCCGCAAGCCCGACGAGTGCGAGTTCGTCGAGACGTGGTCGTTCAACTCCAACAAGTGTTTTGCGGTGTTCAGGCCATGACGACCCCGATGACCCTGACGACTCCCACGGCGGCGAACGGCGGTATCCCCAAGCTCAGCGGCGAGATCCGCCCGCTCATCCCCAAGCTCGGCCTGCAGAACTACTGGTATCCGGCCATCGAGGACCGCAAGGTGGGCTCGCGCAAGCCGGTGAAGGTCGCGCTCCTCGGCGAAGAGATCTGCCTGTTCCGGGGCGCGACCGGCGCGGTCGCGGCGATCCAGGACGTGTGCCCGCACCGCGGCGCCAGGCTGAGCGAGGGCGATTGCCACTATCGCGGCACGGTGGCCTGCCCGTACCACGGCTGGGTCTACGACGAGTCCGGCAAGAACGTGGCCGTGCTCTCCGAAGGCCCGGACTCCGGCGTGTGCGGCAAGCCGGGCACCGAGGCAAAGATCTATCCCACCCGCACGCTCAAGGGCGTGGTGTTCGTGTGGATCGGCAGCGACGATCCGGCGCCCATCGAGGAGGACGTCCCCGAGGAGTTCTTCGACGACGAGGCCCTGGTGCAGACCGGCCAGGTGTACTGGCGCTGCAACTGGGAAGTGGCGCTCGAGAACTCGATGGATTCGCACGTGAACTACGTGCACCGCAACGCGGTGGTGGTCGCGCGCGGCGGCTTCATCGCGCGCGGAGCCCAGGGCGAGCATCCGATCTTCGTCGGCAACGGCTTCGGCGGCGACGTGGCCGAGAGCAACTACATGCGCAAGAGCCCGGCCCAGGATTTCTATCCCAACGGCTGGGTGTGGCCCAAGACCAACTACCGCCGGTTCTGGACGTGGCTCACCAAGCCGCTGGCCGACCGGGCGCGGCGCAACATCCCGCCGCCGAAGTCGGCGCGCTGGTGCGGCGGGCACCACCTGCCGGGAATGTTCCGCGCGGAGTTCGGCTGGGATCTCTACACGCGCATGTGCGTGCCGGTGGAGGAGCATCTCACCCGCGTGTGGTACTACCACTGCACGCGGCCCACGAGCGCGCTCCGGCGGTTCTGGGACCGCTTCATGTACGCCACGCTGCGCCGGTGGATCATCGAGTACAACTTCTCGCGCCAGGACGAGGCGGTGATGCTCAACCAGCGCTACGACACGCCGGAGAAGCTGTCGGGCACCGACGCCGAGGTCATCCAGTGGCGCCGGCTGGTCGTGACCCGGCACTACGGCGGGCGCAACGCGCCGTTCGAGTACCGCAACCCCGACGGCCTCGATCCCAACGCGGTGCCGATCGAACGGGTCTCCGTCCGCTACCTGCAAGAGCAAGCCAGGGCGAAGGCGGCTCGATGACGCTCGGCCCACGTCTCAGCCGGCGGCGGCTGCTGCGGACCGCCGTGCTGGGCGGGGCGGCCGCCGTGATCGGCGCGCGCCGGGCGGCGGCCCAGGCGTCGCCGGAATGGACCGCGCTGGTGGCGGCGGCCAAGAAGGAAGGCAAGGTCGTCGTCAACACCTTCCCCGGCGACGGCTACGCCCGCGCGCTCAAGCCGTTCACGCAGGCGTATCCGGACGTCAAGCTCGAGCACACCAGCCTGCACTCGCAGGACTTCGCCCCGCGCATCTTGCAGGAGCGCCGGGCGAACAGCTTCACCTGGGACGTGGCGACGATCCCCACCAGCACTGCGCTGCAGGTGCTGCGGCCGGCCGGCGTGTGGGATCCCATCCGCCCGGCCATCGTGTTGCCCGAGGCCAAGGACGACGCCGGCTGGGAGAGCGGCTTCGAGCGCGGCTTCTCGGTCGTGACCGATCGCGCGTTGACCTACGGATTCCTCGCCAACCGCGGCGGCGGCGTCACCATCAACACCGAGATGGTGAAAGAGGATCAGATACGAAGCTTCACCGACCTGTTCGACTCACGCTGGAAGGGCAAGCTGCTATTGCCGGACGTGCGCGTGATGGGCGATGCCTTCTGGCCGATGACCAGCGCTCGCCTCACCCTGGGCGACGACATCATCAAGCGGCTGTTCGTCGATCAGGAGCCGGTACTCAGCCGCGACAGCCGCCAGGTCGCCGAGTTCATGGTGCGCGGGCGCTTCCCCATCGCGCTGGGCGTGAACCCGCAGCTCCTCAAACAGTTCCAGAGCCAGGGGCTCGGCAAGAACCTCAAGCTCCTGCGGTTCACCGAGCTAGACACCGTGAACTTCGGCACCACCGCGTGGCTGGTGAATCGCGCGCCGCATCCGAGCGCGGCGCGCGTCTTCATCAACTGGCTGCTCACCCGCGACGCGCAGGCGGCGTGGGCGAAGGACGTGGAGACGAACAGCCGTCGGCTGGGCGTGGAGCCGGGGAACCCGGAGTTCGTGGTCCCGAAGGGCGCGAGGTTCTTCCAGGTGGACGCCGAGGAGAATCTGCCCCAGGTCGTCAAGACGCAGGACATCGCCCGCGCCCTGATCAAGTAGTCGACGCACGCTGATCAGCTCATCGTCTCGCGGCGTCCTGAGCGCTACATGCGCTTCCAGTCGCCCGACTGCTCGAAGGCGTACGCCGCCCGATAGATCGTCGGCTCGTCCCAGTGCTTGCCCACCAGCATCACGCTCACCGGCAGCCCGTCGATCATGCCGCACGGAATCGCCATGGCCGGGTGATGCGTGATGTCGAAGGGCGCGGTGTTGGTGATCATCTCCAGCGCGCGACCCACGATCTCCTCGCGTGGCGCCCCCGGCCCCGGCATCGGCTGCGACTTCATCGGCGTGGTCGGCATCAGCAGCAGGTCGCAGTCGTTCAGCGCCGTGTCGTACGCGGTGGTGAGCCGCCGGGTGATGTTCATGGCCTTACCGTAGTAGCGAGAGCCGTGGTGCTGATGGATGTAGGTGCCGAGCATGGTGAAGAGCTTGGTGGTCTCGGACATCTCGTCGGCCCGGTGGCGCCAGCCGCGCTGGAAATCCATCAGGCTGGTCACGTACAGATCCTGGCGGCTGAGCCCGTAGCCGTCACCCCACATCATGGTCTGCGTAAGCCCTTCCACGCCGATCGGGAGCCACAACGCGCCGGCCTGCAGATGCGCGGGAATCGAGATGTCGGTGACCTTCGCGCCGAGACGCTGGAGGTGCGCGGCCGCCTGCCGCACCTTGGCGTCTACCGCCGCCTCCGACTGCGGGTGGCCGAAGCCCTCCTTCACCACGCCGATCCGTAGCCCGCCGGCGCCGTCGCCGAGCAGCTCGGTGTACGGATGCACTTTCGGCGCGAACTGCCGGGGGTCGTAACCGTCGGGGCCCGCGATGACCTCGAGCAGCAGCGCGTTGTCCTTGACGGTGGCCGTCATCGGACCCGTGTGGTCCACGTAGATCTCGATCGGCATGATGCCGGTGTAGGGCACGAGGCCGTGCGTCGGCTTCATGCCGTAGATTCCGCAGAACGAGGCGGGCATGCGGATCGAGCCACCCTGATCGCCGCCGATCGCCATGTCGGCCTCGCCCAGCGCGACCAGCACCGCGCTACCCGAGGACGAGCCGCCGGCCGAGTAGCCCTTCTTGTACGGGTTGTGCACGGGACCGGTGGCGTTGGTGTGGCTGCCGCCGGACAGGCAGTAGTACTCGCAGTGGGCCTTGCCGAGAATCGTGCCGCCCGCGTCGAGGATGCGCGTCACCACCGTGGCGTCCACCTCCGGGGTGTAGCCCTCGAGCGTGGAGGCGCCGTTCATCATCGGCACGCCCGCGACCATGACGTTGTCCTTGATCACGAGCCGCTTGCCCTTGAGCTTGCCCTGGGGCGCGCCCTCGATCTTGGACTTGTAGTACCAAGCGTTGTGCGCGTTGTCCTCGGGCTGCGGGCGGTATCCGGGCGTGCGCGGGTACTTCACCGGCGGCAGATTGTCAGGGAGCTGATCGACGACGTTGTAGCCATCGATGCTCGGCTTCATGAGCGCGAGGAACGAGGCGATGTCGCTCTCGGTGAGGGAGAGGTTCATCTCCTCGGCGATGCGCTTGAGCTGATCGGGCGTCGGCAGCGAGACAGGCATGGGGTCCTCCAGTCTTGCGATGAACGTCGTTCGATGAGAACGACTACACGAGCTGGCCAGCCGGGCGAGCCGCGCCGGGGCCCGTCGTCGCGGTTCCCGGGTCGGCGTACAGGTGACACGCCGCGAAGTGCCCGGGCCGCACTTGCTGCAGGCGCGGCTCGACGTCGCGGCAAACGTCGCCAATGTACGACTGGCACCGGGTGTGGAAGCGACATCCGGTGGGCGGATCGAGCGGGCTCGGGATCTCCCCGCGCAGGATGATCTGCTCCCGCTCGCGCTCCACGTCGGGATCGGGGGTCGGAATCGCCGAGACCAGCGCCTTGGTGTACGGGTGCAGCGTCTCCCGATAGAGGTCGGCGGTGCCCGCGATCTCCACGATCTTGCCGAGGTACATCACCACCACCCGGTCGCTCAGGTACTCCACCACGCTCAGGTTGTGGGTCACGATCAGGATCGTGAGATTGAACTCGCGCCGGACGTCCTTCAGGAGGTTCAGGATCTGCGCCTGCGCCGAGACGTCGAGCGACGAGACCGGCTCGTCGCAGAAGATGAACTTCGGGTTGAGCGCCAGGGCTGCCGCAATGCCCACCCGCTGGCGCTCGCCGCCGCTGAACTCGTGCGGATACCAGCTCGCCTGGAAGCGCGAGAGCCCGACCAGCTCGAGCAGCTCGCGGATGCGGACGTCGCGCGCCGCCCCCGGGTAGGCGTTCTGGATCCGCATCGGGTAGCCGATGATGCTCCCGACCGTCATCCGTGGATTCAGCGAGGAGTACGGATCCTGGAAGACCATCTGGACCGATCGCCGGTAGGCCCGCTCCTGCTCGAAGGAGAGCCCACCGATCGACGCGCCCTCGAAGCGAATGTCGCCCGAGGTCGGCGTGATGAGCTTCATGATCATCCGCCCGGTCGTGGTCTTGCCGCAGCCGGACTCGCCGACCAGGCCTACCGTCTCCCCACCCGCGATGTCGAAGCTGATCCCGTCGACCGCGCGTACGGCGCGGGCCGGGCCCCGATCGAAGATCCCTCGCCGGACCGGGAAGTGCTTGACCAGGTTCCGGACTTCCATGAGCGCCGGCTGCGCGGGCATTCCTAGTCCTCCGGAAACAGGCAGCGCACCGCCCGGCCGTCGCCGTTGTCCACCAGCGGCACGTCGTGGGCCTCGCACTCGGGCCGCGCCTTGTAGCAGCGCGGCGCGAACGGGCACCCGCTGGGCAAATGCGCGGGATCGGGCGGCCGGCCCTCGATGGGCATCAGCCGCCGCTCGGGCCGTCCGAGCTTGGGCAGCGCGTCGATGAGCCGCCGGGTGTAGGGATGTCGCGGGCGCTTGAGCACGCCATAGACGTCGCCCTGCTCCATGACCTCGCCCGCGTACATGATGACCACGCGATCGCAGAGCTTGGCCACCACGCCCAGGTCGTGGGTGATCCAGAGCACGCCCATGCCGAGCCGGTCACGGAGCTGCTTGACCAGGTCGAGAATCTGGATCTGGATCGTGACGTCGAGCGCGGTGGTGGGGTTGTCGGCGATGAGCAGGGCGGGATCGCACGACAGCGCGATGGCGATCATCACCCGCTGCTGCATGCCGCCGCTCAGCTCGTGAGCGTAGTTGTCGAGCCGTCGCTCGGGATCGGGGATGCCCACCAGCCGGAGGAGCTCACCGGACTTCTTCCACGCCTCCCGCTTCGACAGGCCCTTGTGGAGGATCAGCGCCTCGCCGATCAGAGCTCCGACCGTGAAGGCGGGGTCGAGGGAGTTCAGCGGATCCTCGAACACCATCGAGACGGTCTGCCCGCGCAGCTCGCGCATCTGCCGCTCGGTCTTGCCGAGCAGGTCTTCGCCGGTGAACAGGATGCGCCCGCGCTCGATGCGCCCCGGATTCGGCACGAGACGCATGATCGACAGGCACGCCACGCTCTTGCCCGCCCCTGATTCCCCGGCGATGCCGACGATCTCTCCCCGGCGGACGGTGAAGGACACACCGTTCACCGCGCGTACCACCTTGTTCTTCAGGTGGAAGTGCGTGTGGAGGTCGTCGACCTCGAGCAGCGCCTCGGCCATGGCCGCGCTCATCGGTCTTGCTGGGGGCCCCGAAATGGCCCCCAGACCCCCAACGCTCGGACGCGCCGCGGCGCAGCCGTGGCGCGCCTCGGGGTTGACACAGGATGTCTCATCGCCGCAGCTTGGGATCGAGAGCGTCGCGCAGTCCGTCACCGACGATGTTGAAGGACATCGCGACGAGGATCAGCATGATGCCCGGCACCGCAGACACGTGCGGCGCCACCGAGAGGAAGTTGCGTCCGTCCGAGCACATGATCCCCCAGTCCGGCCGGGGTGGCGTGATCCCGAGGCCGAGAAAGGAGAGCCCGGCCCCGAGCACGATCATGATGCCCACCAGCGTGCTGCCGTACACGATGACCGGCGAGAGCGTGTTGGGCAGGATGTGATGGAAGAGGATCTGACGCGGCCGCGCCCCCGAGACCCGGGCCTGGTCCACGAACAACTCGTTCTTCACCGTGACGGTGGCCATGTAAGCCACGCGTGAGATGTAGGGGATCAGCACGATGGTGATCGAGAGCATCACGTTGAGCATGCCGGGGCCGAGCACGCCGGCGATCGCCACCGCGAGCAGCACCGCCGGGAAGGCGAAGAACACGTCGAGCGTCCGCATGATCAGCATGTCGACCTTGCCACCGAAGAACCCAGCGACGAGCCCGAGGATCACGCTGATGACGCTGGCCACCGTGACCGGCAGCAGCGCGATGATCAGCGACACCTGCCCGCCCCAGAGCAACCGGCTCAGGATGTCGCGCCCCTGCCCGTCGAGCCCGAGCAGATGGCCCGGCGTGCCGAGCGGGGCCAGTCGCTGCGCGTTGTCACCCACGGTCGGATCATAGGGACTCAGCACGGGCGCGAGCAGGGAGGCCAGGCACACGAGACCGATGAGCGTCGCCGCGCCGAGCGCGAGGCGGTCCTGGCTGAACGCTTCCCAGAAGATCCGCCACTCCGAGGGCCGGCGAAACATCCGCGCTTCGGCCGCGGCATCCGCCGCCGTGGTCAACCCGGCGGTCTGTTCCTTGACGGGCACGTTCACCAGGCTCATCGCACCCTCCTCAGGCCCGGCGGATCCGGGGGTCCAGGGCCGCGACGACGATGTCGGTGCCGAGATTCACCAGCACGAACACGAAGGTGGTCACCAGGACCGCGGCCTGGACCACCGGCAGGTCACGCGCCACGATCGAGCTGTAGATCTGCAGCCCGATCCCCGGCCACGAGAACACCACCTCCGTGAAGAGCGCGCCACCCATCAGATAGCCCACCTGAAGCCCGACGATGTTGATGATCGGTGGCATCGCGTTCTTCATCCCGTGGCGCAGGATGATGTCGCGCTCCGACAGCCCCTTGGCGCGCAGGGCGGTGATGTAATGCTTGCGGATCACGTCGAGGAACGACGAGCGGACGAGCCGCGCGATGATCGCGGCCGAGACCGAGGCCGTCGTGATCGCGGGCAGCACCATGTGGTGGATGAGGTCACCCCAGGTCTTCGACGACGCCCGCATCGAGTACATCCCAGTCGCGGGGAACCAGCCGAGATAGAGGGCCATGACCACCATGAGAATGAGGCCGAGCCAGAACGCCGGCGTGTTGGCCACGATCAGGGTGAGCGACATGCTGATACGGTCGAACCACGAGTACTGCCGCGTGCCGGACACGATGCCCACCCCGAGGCCCACCACGATGCAGATCACCAGGCTGCCGGCGGTCAGCAGTACTGTGTTCCAGAACTTCGGCCAGACGAGCTGGGCGACCGGCACGTTCACCGCAATGGAGGAGCCGAAGTCGCCCTGCAGCACCTTCCACAACCACCGGAAGTACTGCACGTAGAACGGCTGATCGAGCCCGAGCGACTTCCGCACCATCTCGATCTTCTCGGTCGTGGCGGCGGGGCCGAGCAGCGCCTCCGCCGGGTCGCCGGGGATCAGCTTCATCATCAGAAACACCACGATCGAGACGCCGAACAGCACCGGCACGATCGTCGCAACTCGGTAGACGAGGAACTTGATCATGGCGAGGAGTTAGCCCGGGAGGCCTGCGCCTCCCGGGCCGCCGCCAACGCTCATCCGAGCCAGACCGTGGTCATGTCGTACCACTCCTCGGGCGCATGGACGAAACCCTTCACCTTGGGACTCAGCATCAGCGGCGCCAGATCGTTGATGATGGGCACCGCCGGCGCGTCCTCCTTGATCTTCTGGTTGATCTTGCGGTACAGCGCCGCGCGCTTGCCCTCGTCCATCTCGCCGCGGGCCTGGTTCAACATCGCGTCGGCGCCCGTATAGTACCCACCGTTCTGGCCGGCGCCGCCCGCCGGCGCGATGTGGGACGAGTTGGTCACGATGTCGATCCAGTAGTCCGAGGTCATGCCCCAGCTCATCTGCTGGCTGCCGACCTTGTTCGATGCGTCGTCCATACCCTTGATCCAGTAGCCGATGTAGGTGATCCACTCGTAGGTCCGGAGCTTCATGCGGATGCCGATCTTGGCCAGGTCGCGCTGGATCCACTCGGCCATCGGCACCGGGATGAGCTGCCCGCTGCCGTCGACGGACGTCTGCCACACCGTGTCGAAGCCGTTGGCGAATCCCGCCTCGGCCATGAGCTTCTTGGCCTGCGCCGGGTCGTACGGGTAGTCCTTGAAGTTGGGGTCGTACGAGGGACAGCATGGCGCCTGCAGCCCGCGGGCGGCCACGGCGGTGCCTTTCAGGAGCTGCTTGGCCATGCCTTCCCGATCGATGGCCATGTTGATCGCGCGCCGCACCCGAATGTCCTGATAGTTCTTGTCGCGCAGGTTGAAGGCGAAGTACCAGACGTGCGGCGCTGGACCCTGCTCGAGCTTGAAGCCCTTGGCCTTGAGATCGGCGATGCCGTCGGGGTGCGGCACGTAGATCATGTCGACCTCGCCGGCCTGCAGCGCCGTCATGCGAGCGGCCGGCTCCGGCATCGGCCGATCGATGATCCGGTCGAGGTACGGCTGCGTCCCCCAGTAGTTGGGGTTCCGCTCGGTGACGACCTTCTCTCCGCGCACGCGTTCCACGAAGCGGAAGGGTCCGGTCCCAGTCGGGTGCTCGGCGATGCCCTCGTTGCCGTACTTCTTGAGTGCGGTGGGGCTGATGAAGACGGCGGCGCCGCCGCCGCCCTGGACGAGCTGACGGAGGAAGTCGCCGTACGGCTCGCGCAGCACGATCTGCACGGTGCCCTCGTCAGGCGTCTTCACTTCCTTGAGGAACTGCCAGATCCACGTCGTGTAGGCGTTGGCGCGCGGGTAGAACTGCGGCGCGTCCTTGGCCGCGCAGCGGTCGATGTTGTACTTCACCGCGGCGGCGTCGAAGGGCGTGCCGTCATGGAACTTGACGCCCTTGCGGAGCTTGAAGGTGTAGGTCAGCGAGTCCTTGGAGATGTCCCAGGAGGTCGCGAGCTTGGGGATGAGCTTGGGATAGGGCACGTCGGCCTGGGTGAGGTCTTCGTCGATGAGGCCCTCGTGCATCTGCTTGCTGACCCGCCATGTCACCCAGCCGCCCGCGCTGTGCGGGTCGAGGATGTCGAGCTCGCTTTCCTTCGCGATGACGAGGGTGCCGCCCTTCTTGGGCCCCTGCGCCCGTGCCTTCGTCGTCAGGCCCAGCGAGCCGAGCAGGCTCATGGCGGCGGCGGTGGCGCCGATGCGGGCGCTCCGCCGGAGGAAATCGCGCCGGCTCAGTCGCCCCTCGATGAACGCCGCTTCGAGCGTCTCGAACGTCGGCCGGTCCTCTTCCATGACATCCCTCCCCGCCCGGCCGCTCTCACGAGCGGGCTCGGGCATGCACATGAGTGAGGCAATGCGCCGGTGCGAGCGGCCACACGACGTCTCCAGGGCGCGAAGCAGAGACACGAACCCCTCAAGCGTCGTTGGATGGGCGATGACTACACCCGGCGCGGAGGCCTTGTCAAGGAGCCCCCTCGGCGTCGAGGACGCCGGTCAGCGAATCAGCTGCTTCGCCAGGTCCTGGGTCTTGATGACTTCAGGCAGCGTCTCTTCCGAGTCGATCTGGGTCAGCTTCACCACGGGGGGCACGACCGCGTCGGGATTGCCGGGCTCTACCCCCACGAACCGGCTGTTGGTCTGCAGCTCCTTGGCCCACGCCGCCTGGGCCGGCTTCGTCAGCAGCCAGTTGATGAAGACCTTCGCCGCGTTGGGATGCGGCGCGCGGTTCAGCAGCCACACCACGCTGCCGGCGGATTGATAGTCGAACTCCGGCAACAGATGCGTCTTGATGTTGCGGCCGACGCCGTGGGACTGGAAATCCTGGATGGCGAGCACGTTGAGCCCGATGCCGATCGGATACCGCCCGCGCACCATGAACTCGCTGAGCTGATTGCGATCGCGGCTGAGCACCGGCTCCTGATCGATCAGCAGCTGCTTCATGATCCCGTCGCCCAGCGCCAGGCGGGCCACGGTCAGCGGCCAGAAGGTCGAGCCGATCACGCGCGGATCGGAGATGACGATCTTGCCCTTCCACTTCGGCGCCAGGAGATCCTTGACGCTGCGCAACTCGTCCACCTTCACCTGGTCGACGTTCACGAACACGCCGAGCGAGCGGACCAGGGTGAACGCGTACGAGAGCTTGTCGCGATCGAGGAAGCCGGCCTCGAAGCCCCCGCGCCAGCTGGCGTCGCTCCGGGCTTCGGGCTGGGTGATGACCGGACGGATCGGATCCCACACGCCGCTCTGCTTCATCACCTGCAACGCGGTGCTGGTCGGGATGGTCGCGACGTCCCAGGTGTAGATGCCGGCCTTGCGCTCCTGGACCAGCCGCGGCGCGAAGGCATCTGACTCCAGATTGGTGTGGTCGAGCTTGATCTCGGGATAGGTTTGGCTGAAGAGCTTGAAGATCCGCGCGTAGCCCTGGCCCGTGAAGGTGTTGACCGCGACCTTGCCTTCCTTCTTCGCGGCGGCGACCACCTGCTCCCACTCGCTGGCGGCCGTGACGCGGGCCGTGGGGCCCGAGGCCAGAGCGGCGACACCGACGCCGGCAAGGCCCCCGAGCAGCGAACGGCGAGAGATCGTCGGGCTCACGGCCGGCGACTCTTCTGAGCTTCGATCCAGCGATCCATCTTCGCCTCCAGAATGCTGAGGGGCACGCCGCCGTCACCGAGTAGCTCGTCGTGAAACGCGCGGACGTCGAAGGCGGGGCCGAGCGCCGCCTGCGCCTTGGTGCGCAGCGCGCGAATCTTGAGCTGTCCTATCTTGTACCCGAGCGCCTGACCGGGCCAGGCCATGTAGCGCTCCACCTCACGCTCGGCGTTACCGCGTGGGCCCGGCAGGTAGTCGACG
>Ga0207428_10004935_pt1 | contig 12569 bp, 10 predicted proteins | sample RhiMethybrSRZTD1_FD_187600 | JGI IMG/M metagenome (GOLD analysis project Ga0207428, IMG submission 187600) | Populus rhizosphere microbial communities from Tennessee, USA - Rhizosphere MetaG P. TD hybrid SRZTD1 (SPAdes) (version 3) | ecosystem: Host-associated > Plants > Roots > Rhizosphere >... | reverse complement strand
AACTGCAGCCACGTTGAACTTACGACCGCAGCCGTACTCATCGTGGTGCAGTTGCGCGAGTTCTTCTATGTCAACACCCTGTCGAGGTGTTTGTAGTGCTTCGATGTTCACAGCAACATCAACCCATCTTTGGCATGTTGACTTGTATGCCAGCTATACCAAGCAACACAATCAACACCCACACCACGATTATCACCGTGATAATTGCCATCAACACACGGATGATTGTAGTGAACGGTTCACCTAGTGGTATGAGAGCCAACAACTGTTGCGCCCCCCACCACACAGCACCTAGGATGATGAGTACGAAGATCAGTCCTATGACAGTACCGATCATGTCTGCCTCCTACTTACTCTTCTTGGCTGGTATGGCACGTTTGCTGTAAGTCTCAGCATGTTGATAACGTGTGACGGGCGTATCAGGGTGGTTAGCATTGTAGATGCGAGCAGCTTTTGCTTTAGCCGCCTTTCCAGATAGACCACTGGCCCTGAACTTGTCACGCATAGCCTCATACTGTTTAGGCACTTGCATCACTTTCAGCAACAGGCTTCTTCCGTCGCCTAGTAGACTTACGCTTTGCTTTGCTGCTGCGTTTGCCCTTTCGTTTCGACTTTGGCATCTTGTGCCTCCGTTTTCTACGCTTAGACTTGCAACGCTTAGCGCCTTTTAGGCCCCGGTGTTGCACTTCCCGGTACGAATATCCAACCGACATTCGGTCCCCACGCCCAACCACCACCATCAGGCGGCGGCTTGACTGCTTCAGGTGGTGTTGGCGGTGCATCAGGTGGCGGCAGTTCGATAGGAGGTGTCGGGAATGGTTCGTTACCTCCACCCCAAATCACAGGTGGTTGATCTGGCGGTTGTTCGATTTCAGGAGGCAGCACTGGACCACCACCTACTTCAAGACCACTAATCCACGCATAGCCGACGAACGTAGCAGGGAATGGTGCATCCTTCTTGTTCTTAGGATAGATAACACCATTGAGAGTAACAGGTACGTGAGACATTACACTTCTCCTTCACTTGTTGCAGATTTCTTCAGACTAACACCGTGTTCCTTGAAGCGTGTTAGTATCTTCTCGTTGAACTTACGCTCGTACTTGACAGGGAATAGCACTTCAACTTCATCGTCTGTCTCGATACCGAGCGCTTGCAACAGGCCACTGCTAACATCAGCTACACGACCTGTATCTTGGTGCGGTCCCCAATCGGCAGGTGCAGCGAAGAATGCGCGTCCTGTCTTGGGTGCATATACAACAGCTACACCGCCTAGCAGCACATCTTTAGGTGTTTCATCATAGTCCCAACGACATGCTACATACGGCATGTTAGGATTGAGCCTACGTGCAAGACCTGTAGTACCATCAGGTTGCTCAGGTAGGAACAGATAAGGTGCATCACTCACATCGAAGATGAATGCAAGACCCTCATCAGGTGCTACACCTTCGTCGTAAGGTCCACCAAACCAACTCACCTTACCTGCAATCTTCATTTTGCCTCTCGTATCTTGAAACGTACTTGGTCAGGCGTTTCAACTACGCACAGCTTTGTAGTACCGACGAGTATTCCGCTGCCTGTCTTACTCTTGCAGTCGCTTGTAGCATGGCGCAAGATAATAACATGATTGCTCTCTACCCACACTGGCGAGCCGTCGAGTGATGTTAGCATGATAAGTACGAACAGCATGTCAATCACTGAAGTGCGAACACGAGTACGGCGATTAGTGGTGCGTGAAGGTTTTTCACTGGATCACCCACCCGAAGAGGTTGTTGTTTTGCAGATAGAAAGAGTTGGATGACACGGAACTCATATAAGCCATTCCGATTTGGTGCATGCCGTCAAGGCTGATTTGTATAGTACCAAGAGAGGCAACAGAAGTTGCGTTTGCTAGCATTACCCAAGAATAGGAAAGCCCAGACATGAGTGTGGCTGCTGAGTTCGGGTCACTAATAGAAACGCAAATGCCGCCGAATTGCCCAGCCTGACTGTTAGCTGCACTTTGCATATAAGTTGCTTCGACCATGTCCCCGGCCCAACAAAGAACAACGCATGGATAAGCAAACGCCGTGACAGCAGTCGCATTGCCACTGGTGTTTCCGGAAGCCCCCTGAAATGGTCTTTGTCGCCTGTTGAACCATGATGCGACGTACCGAAAACTTACATTGTCTTGAAAAGTCCCATCTGTATGTGTTCGTACCATGCCGACCAGCGTGCGCGTTGGAGCGCCGGTCTTTATTTCAACACCGACATTTCCTGCCGTTGTGTCTTGCGAATGTCCTGTGGTGGTGAAATCGAGCGCCAGCACGCCGCCGCCACTGTCAAACAAATATACAAAATAGGTCGTGGTGACTCCGAGCGTTTGCCCCGCCACGCCGTTCACAAATGCGCTGGTTCTCGTCGCCAGAATTGGTGCAGTAAGATTGTAGGTGACGCCAGCAATCTTGATTGCTGAACCGTTGTATGGCGAAAGCCGTACTTGCGTTGCGCTGACATACTCAAACCGCACCTGACCGTGTGAGGTTGGTATAGCATCGACGTACTGCTTGGTGGCGACACCGAGTGCGGCGATGGGGTCGCCCTTGATGCTTGCCAAACCAGTAGAGCGATTAATCTGAAGTGGAGCGTCAATGTAATTGCCAGCATCGTCGTAGCGGTAGAGATTGAAATACGAGCCGACATTGCCGCCGCTCTCAACCGTGCCGTCACCAAGCCCGATAGCCCAACGATCAAGACCGTTGCGCTTGCCACTAATCACCGAGATGCTGGTGTTGTTCGTCCTGTTCAAGACGAGCGCGGGCCGGTCCTTGCTGATCGTCAGATCGCCCGTCATCGTGTCGCCAGCTTTATCTACTTTATTAGTAGTGCTGGTCGAGATAGCACCTTGTACGAACGCCGTAGTAGCTATCGACGTATCACTGTCACCGGGAGCAGGAGTAGGTGCTGTAGGATTGCCTGTAAATGTGGGCGATGCTAGTGGCGCTAGTGTATTGTCTGTAGGGTGTCTGTGATCTTCACGCGCCCACTTGGCACTCGTACCGACAGCAACAGCACCATCCATTAGAGGTGCAGCGCTTGCAGCTTGGCCTTGTACGTAAGCAGTAGTTGCTATACTTGTATCGTTGTCATTGACGGCAGGCGTTGGCGCTTTAGGATCACCTGTGAATATAGGTGAGGCTATATCAGCTTTGAGTGCTAACGCTGCAGTAGCACTATTAGACAACGCTGTATCAGCAGCGTCAACGTAGTCCTTCCTAACAGCTTCATCTGCCGCGGGACCAGTAGGCAGCTTCAAGTGACCTGTCATAGTGTCGCCACTACGACTTGCGAAGTTCAATCTATCACGCATCAATAGTTGCTTGGGCGCTGTATCAGCGTCAAGCATCTGCGGCAGTACGCTGTCATCAGCAATAGCAACAGAGCCACCTTGTGCTAGCAGGTTCCAGTTGGCACTAGGAGGCGGCGAGTTGGTGTGTGGGTTGACGCATATGTATGAACTACCGCTAGCAGTTATAACAGCGTCGTTAATCTGATAAGCAGTGGCAGCACTCCATGTGCCTTTCCACGCGATGCCGGGACTGCCGTCAACGCCGCTAGAACCACTAACAAACAGGTTCCAGTTACTTGAGCTACCACCGCCATTAGCATCTGTGACGTTGATCTGTAGCGTAGTCCCGCTGTAAGAAGTGACTTGACCACTAAGTACATTGTTGACATTACTAACATCGACAATCGTCATAAAGTTGCCAGCATCGAACTGCTTGCCAGCTTGTGTAGTGAATGTCTTTGCGCCTAATGAGATTGTGTTAGGTGTAGTAGATGTACCACGCAGGTTAGCAGCAGCAGCGGCAGCGTTAGCTTCACTAGTTGCCGCATTGGAAGCACTAGTGGCAGCAGCACTTGCAGATGTAGCCGCATCACTCGCACTGCCTGATGCACTCGTCGCACTAGCAAGTGCTTGGTTCTTACTTGCATTGGCACTAGCTGCATCAGTAGCAGCACTGCCAGCACTAGCAGCAGCTTCGGTAGCTGATACTTCTGCAGCATCAGCAGCAGCTTGTGCATCATCGACAGCTTGACTAGCGTCGAAGATGAGTTGCCAGTTTGCTGCGTCAGGAGGGAATGTTGCGCTAGATGTATGCTCAGTTGAGCATAAGTAGTAGACATAACTATCAACAACTACAATGTCACCAAGTGCGAATGTAGTATTAGGTGTCCAATCACCTCTAAACAGCGGAACAGTGGCAACTTGTAGTGTCCACAATGTAGGACGAGCTAAGCGGTCTGCTTCAAATACACCAGTCGGAGCACTAGTATGTTCTACTAGACACCTGTATATGTCGCCAGTTTGAGGATCAAGAGTACGATCACCAACCAAGTACAGTGTAGAGTTAAGCCACTCACCACGTATATGAGGAATGCCTGCTTGTGATAGTAGACTATCAACAGCAGTCCAATTAGCATACTCTAATGTATGCCAACGTGGTGTGTCGAAGTTTACGAGTTTGAAGTTGTAGTTAGGAGTATAGCCGCGTATATTAGCAACCATCACAGCCACCTACAAGATAAGCGGCCATGAAGCCAGATACAGCATGTCTTTGTATATAAGTACGAGTAGCACAAAAATGGAACTTTGTCAATAGCATATCTCTACCCTCTCACCACTGTTCCTTTCTGATACAGGAAGCTCATTGCGCTGATCGAGAGTGATTGTGTGCTTTCACCTGTTAGTCTAGGTTTAAGTAGCTTGCATCTAATCGGAACCTGCCACAGCTTTTGTTCTCTAGTACGACGACCTGCACCATATACCTGCTGACCAGCACCATACGCACCAGCCTCATTCGGTACGAATGTTATACTGCGTGCAGGTGTGAGTTTGCCTGTTGCAGCATCCTTATAGATATTATCAGCAAACAGGTCCACGTTGAATTGTGCTAGACCATTCGCATCAAGGTGTACGAACCTAAGCGCCTTAACATGCTGACGTTGACCGAAGTCACTCCACGGCAACTCCCATGCGAAGCTGATAGGCTCGCCTTTGTATTCTTCCCAACTGTCAGGCTCAGCATCACGTGCAGCTTGAAAGCTAGCAGCTACAGTTGACACTGGTGATAGGCACTTGTATACTAATCCAACATGACTGTCATACACACGATCACCGGCAACATACGCATGACCGCTTGTCCACGACACATAGTCATACATACCATACCAATCAGCATACACTGGCGCATCGAGCGAGCCGTAGCGCATCATGTAGCCTTCAGGTGTGAATATGAAGCTACGACCTTCAAGCGTGTTGCAACCACATGAGAACTTCAACAACTCGCCAGTGCCGCTGCGCGGTTTGGTCTTAAATCGTGACCATGCAGTGAGCTTCAACTGCGGTACGTAGTGATAGATGTAACCAATCGTTGCATCGTTGAATGGTTTGAGTATTACATCAGGACCGCCGCCGCTCACACTGCCGGGTGTTGTCGCTAACAAGTCTTTGCCAACTGATATAAGTATATAGTTCTCATTCAACACACCTCTAACAACACGCCTGCCGTTGATGTCTGCTGCTGACAAATTGCCAAACCCTGTAGCACCTGATATATCGACTTGATCCTCTACTTCTAACAAGTGTGCATCGTGTCGTACTATGATGCAATCTTTAATGTCGTCGTTAGCAGCCATATCATCATCGTAGTAGAAAGGATCATCAATCAACGCACGTGTGTCTTGTGTGTCGAACTTTGGCAAGTAAAAGTGCACTGTTTTGTTCTTGCCATCGTAGAAGCCAAACGCCTTCAACCTCATAGTGTCTTTACGCAACCTGCCAATGTGCCGTGCCATCATTGTTTCAATGTAATTACTAACACGCTCAGGCACTACAGCGTTACTAAGCGCTGAAAGCTTTGCACTCGGTACACCGTTGAAATCAACCATGAACACATCACTGCCTATCTCAACAATAGTCCTAGGTGCATTGCTGCCAAAACCATTGAGAGTATCAACAGGCACAGGATCATGAATACCGTCGGTTGTAAATGCACCGTACTTCAACATTGTCGTCGTGGTTGGTGAGATGACAAGCAGCACATCTTTAATCGTCGCAAACCCGCGCACTGTCTGCTCAGGGCTTGCTGCTACTTTCGACATGTTGATGTCAGTGGCGTCGTTAGGTGTAGGTGAAGTGGAGTAGACGACATATGTATCACGTGCAGCAATACGTACTTCTGTCTGATGCTCTGGCAATTCTACAGGGTCAGTATCATGTACCGAGAAGAACCTGAATGATGACTTGCAAGCATCAAATGCTGGTATCTTATCATTGCTGCCAGCATTGCCAGCGTCGAATGCGTACATCACAATGTATTCACCAACACCAGTGCGAGTGAAGTCAATTGACAATGGCTTGTTGTAACCATTGCTGCACACTAGCTCCTTGCCGAAGATGTCACTTGCAACTAGCTCAGTAGCAGTCCATCCCGGTAGTTCGGCGTTGACTTGAAATGCGATGTTTTGGTCCCATATGCGTTGTGCTGTTTTGAACCTGTCAATGCGTAGTATCTCACCAATGCTCGTCCACACCAGCACGTAGTTGGCGAAGTACTTAGCTTCAACTGGCTCACCACCTAATGCATGGTTGTCATATACCCAATTCCACGTGATGCTGCTGCTAACAGCAGTGGCAGTTGCCTTGTCTGTTGTAACAATCTCGAAAACGTCGGGGCTGACGATGCGGCGTATGCTGTGTGTGCGGTTGAGTGCGTCTGCTGAGATGCCACTAATGCCACCAGCTACATCTACAAAGCCCGACAGCGTAACATGGCTGCCAGCAGTGAAACCATGTGCGCTCCAATGGAGTGTCAACACATAGCTGTCAAGCAGCGTTTCAACTGTGCCGGTCTTAACGCCGCTTGTTGTAGTGCCTTGTTTGAGCTTCAACCACATCTCATAACCGAAGCGCGGACCTACGCGGCGGTCGGTGTATGCAACCATGTTGTCAAACACAGGAGAGAACTTGCTTGTCAAGCTCTGCTCACTGTCAACCACATTCAGCCCGCCGCCAAAATCACGAACAGTGGTGTTGTGCAGCTTCGGTGTAGGCCGTGGCTGTTTAGGCCGACCAAGAGGCTTCAGTGCACGTGACAGCATTTGCACCATTACCACCACCTATTGATCGTAGATTGTGCAGGTCTAACAGTGTCTAGTGGAATGTTGAACGTTTGTCTGTTGAACTGACTGAGTGCATCTTGAAACAGGATGCGGAACTTGTCACTGGCACCGGGGTTTGTGCCATCATCTTCTAATACGTCCCAACACGTGCCTAGCAACAGCAGTTGCGTATCCATGTATATCTTGTCGTCATCCTTTTCAAAGTCTGCAGGCTTTGTGCGATATGTGATATACACCATGCCTGTTGTGTTCTTAGGCAGCACCCTAAACCACTTAGCGACATTGCCACCGACAGGCCGGATGCTAGGATACTGAATGTCAACATCGCGTGTATTCATAGGTGCAATTGGCAATGGCTTTGGACTATTCTCCCACATCACTGAATGCAGATCACGCCAATCCATCAGCTTGTTAGTAAGATCACCAGCAATCTCACCACTCACACCATCAAGCTGATACTGCTCCTGATACGTTGTGTATTCAGGTAGCCAGTACTCTCTAAACAACATGTCAAACTTGTGCTGTACCGCTAGCTGTATGCGCGGCTCAGCGTATATCTGTGCATCTAGCCCTTCTACTAGCGCTAAGCGCTGCAACACCTTTGTAACAATGTCACCGAATGTAATCATTGCAAGCTCCCCACGTTATACACGAGCGGCCTGTGTGGTGGACTAACCACACAGACCACTCATGCCCGCACCCTCAGAACTACGCAATAACGTGGGCCGAACCGTGCAGATTGCTCCGGTCCACTGCACAGGAGAACCTGTAGGACCGCACACCATCGGGAGCCAAGTTAGGTGTGTAAGTACCACGAGGATCACCGCTAGTAAGTGTCTGAGTAGTTACACCAGCTACAAGGGCACCTGCAGTCGGTGTCACATCACTTATCAACTCGTTAGTGATTTGTGTGCCGAGCACTTTGTACGGTACTCCCAACACAGCACCATAACCGACATTGATAGTTGTACCAGCAGTCAAGCCATATGCCACATTCACAATGTCAGCAAACATCTTCTTGCCGACAACTGGCGTAGCACCTGTGAGTGTGAAGCTTTCCTTCATCGCTTGACCGAGATAGTCATAGCCGTAGACAGTGACGTTAGATGTAGCAGCACCGCTAGCTACAACTGTCACGTTACGACCATATCGGCCCATCACGCTAGGATTGAAACCGACCACCGGCGATGAAGTGCCAGCAGCAGCAATTGACTGTGCATTCAAGATACCTGTAGCAAGCGCTGCAACAGGTGCAGGAATGTCAACAGTAGTAAGCCCATCGACGCCTACATCAGCCGCGTAGCAACACGCTTCCACACGGTTGTTGATGCGGCGCATACCGGGGGTAGCAACTTGTACCGCCATGTTCGTTATTCCTCTGCATCTTGCACAGCGTTGCCAGCTAACAGCTTTTCAACCAACTCAGGATTAGTCTCAAGCAGCTTGCTAACAACGTCGAGTGCGGTTTTGTGTTTATCGCTCAATGCAGCACTTTGCTGCTGCATTCCAACAGGTGTATCGTCGCCGCCTTCAATCAACAACGGAACGAGATTGCGGTCTAGCTTCATTCGCACCAAGTCCTCGTGTGATATGAACACACTATCACCACGCAAGGTGCGAACCATGTAGCCTTCAACTTCTATCTCAGTCGGAACAACGCGGAAGCCGATTTCGTCTTTAACAGTGCGATTGACGACTGTCTTACGTTTCAGCGGCTCAATTGTGTACGCAGGGACGGCTTTCTTCTGCTCGTCCATCGTAAACGCAGCGCGTTTGTCCATGAAGCTGACCACGTTCGGCGTTTCAGCCATCTCAATCCTCCTAGTCGTTGACTACAGCGTGTGTGCGGTATTGCTTCCATGTGCAGAACTGGCACTGCGTGATGACGCGCTGACCGTAGCCGTCGATTGTCCACGGTGCAGTCAGGTCAACATTCTTCATGTTGTTGTCACCGAGGATGTGTAGACGGAGGTAGGTGTCATTCAGGAAGTATGCACGATCTACTGGACAACTCTCGTCGTAGATGATCGGCACACCATTGTGGCTCACGCCGTCGAAGCCCAAGTCCATCATGCGCTTGCCGCTGCTGGTGTTGGTCAGTGGGATAGTAAGCTTAGACCGAACAGCAGCACGATACAGGCGGTAGTGATTTCTTCCTGCGATGATGACTTTAGGACGCTCAGTACCTTGTTTAAGATCAAGCAGCACATCGTCGTAGGCTTCTTCGATGTTTGTGGAGTTGAGCGTACCAGCAAAGTCGTAGCTGCTAGGACGCCACTGCACTTCTAATGCTCTATCGACACCAGCAAGTGAACCAGTTGTGGGATCGTCAGGTATAAGCAGAGCAAGTCCATTAGGATCGTTCCCACCACCAAGGCCGTAAAGATAAACACTGAACTTCTCCTTGATTGAGAGTTCGAGTGCTTCAAGTTTACCTTGCAGTAGCTTAACAGCGGCTTGCTCACCTTTGTTCTCATCTTCCTCTTGATTGCTGATAATCACTGTGCCAGCAATACGTGACCAGCGATACTCAAGTTTGATGAACTCTTGTGTCTGCTGGACAGGCAAGCTGTCATAGTAGCTATAGCTGCCAACTGTCGGGTTGCGACCAGTAAGCAGTGGATTGGTGATGTTGTAACCGCTTGGTTCATTCTCAATGCGGTCACGTGCAAAGCACCACGCCATGAGCGCGTTGCTCTGCATAGCTGCTACAATCAACTTCTTGCGCGAGCGCTCGATTGTAGTAGCGAGTACGTTTTGCAGTACGGGCATCTGTGAATGTCCTTACTTTTGGTTAAGCTCTGCAAAGACCGCAGCCGCTATATCACGCCAAGGTGCATTAGCTCTGAAGTCTCCGCGTGAATTAGTCGTAGACTGTGTTGGGACCTGACCGTTCGGCGCTACACCACGCATACTGCCCGGTGTTGTCCTTCGCTGACCACCATTAGCGCGTTGTCGCTGCATTGCCGCCTCAATCTGCGGACGTAATGGTGATGTGAAGTCGAAGCCTCTGCGTTCTACCCAACTACGGAGTTCAAAGTAAGCACGTTCTGGCGTTAAGCCATGTGCGCCCACTAAGTTGCTGATTTCCACACCATGTGTCTCAGCATGAGGATGAGTTTGCACAAACTCTTCCATCATTACTTGTGCATTCTCATTAATCTGCGCTTGTCGTTGCGCGCTTCTCGTCTGCTGTTCAAGCGGGCCTAACCGCCTGTCTAGTTCATTGGTAATGACACGTGCATTGATGTTGGGAACAGCGTCATTACCAAAAAGCTGCTCCATTGTTACGCCAGTAGCTAGCACACGAGCTACTATATCACGCACGGCGTTGATTGGGTCTTTCTCAGCCATCGCACGAAGCTGCATAGCTTCACGTGCCATCTGCGGCGACAGATTGTTCTGCCGCATTACATCGTCGATGCCTTTGTACTGCTGGAAGGTCTGCTGCATCTGGCGGAGTTGACGAGATGCTTGATTAGCCGCATATTGTGCCCGGTTGAGGTTGTATGCGAGCTGCTTTTCTCTGCGCGTAGTAGCAACCACTTGACCATCTTTGCCAAGTAGCTCACCTTTAGGCCCTTTCTTGGGCTTTTCAGTGAAAAGCTGTTCGTCTTTACCTCTTGACTTAGGCGTGTGCCGGTCTGATCCTGTTTCAGTAGTTTCGCCGCCGTCTTGAGCGTCATGCTGCTCACCTTGAGGCTGCTGTTCGCCTAGTGGTTGTTCTTGCTGCGAACTTTCACCCTGATCGCCGCCTTCTTCAGTCTGTTGTGGGGCATCTTGAATGCCAAACGACTGTCCTACAGCGTCCATCAAGTCATCTTTCTCGCCAGCCATATAAGCCTCCTACCTAACAGCGCCTTGCTGCATCTGTTGTATGATTTGCGACGCAATGTCTGCAACACTACGTCCACGTGCTAGTTGAATGCCTAGGCTCTGCTTAATCTCAGGTGGCAGACCGTCTATAAGGCGTCCAACTTGTTGAACTATTGTAGCAATGTCCTCAACTTGTGGTCCACCACCACCAGCGCCGCTAGTTTGTGGCTGTTGTGCACCCTGTGCAGCTTCCATGCCAGCCATAGCACGTTCATGCCGCTGTGCACCTATCTGTCGTGCTGTTTCGTGTTCTTCAGACGACTGTTGTGCTTCAGCAGGTGATGGTCCTGCACCTTGCTGCATCAAACCTTGATATATAATCTCCCAATCTTCCTGACTGATGATCATGTTGTCGTATGCTTGGGCTAAAACCTTCAACGCAACGACAAGAGCCATCGGTGTAGCCTGTGCGTAGTTGCCAAGTATCTGCGTGATCTGCAGTGCTTGCTCTTTCTTGGCCCTGCTGGTAGGTTTAAGAGTGCTACCACCTACTACACGTGGTACAAATGTCTTACGGATGGTGTCTGCGTCTAGCTTTTTCCAGTCTTTAGCCTTATCGTCGCCTAACAAGATGGCAACTTCGCTTTGTTCCATGAATTGCATGCACATTTGTGCTACAATCCACAACACTGTGCCAACGCTATCTTCAATAGCGTCCATTTTCTCGTCAGCACGTGTCTGAATTTGACTTTCGTAGCTCTCAATGGCTCTGTTGGTGGTGTTTGTCTTGTATTCTACACCACGTTGCACGCTTGTAACACCTGACAAGCGGTCAATGCTCTCAAGTACAGGCTTTTTGTCAAAAAACTTGATCGCATCTGCACTAGGTGGCAACAATGGACCGAGCACATCACCTAGTTTCTTGCCTTCTGGCAAGTCTAAGCCGATTGTGTTCGTATCAGTGGTACCGTTGATGAGTGCTTCAAGCACATCGCCGCTCTTCAACGAGTTCTTATCATATGCAACCTTGCCAGAGGCGAACTTACGTACCTTTGACCACTCATTGTTGATGATGTTGATGTCATCTTGCTGGTCAAGGTAGTAAGTCACTTCACCTTTAGCGTACATGGTGATAGGGTCTGTATGAAACTCCATTGGTACAATGGGGAAGTATTGGTCGAGTGAGTAGGGATCGTCCCACACCCAAAGTGGATAGCACCAATCATTAGCGTTGTACAACTCAACACGGCGAGTAACGCGGTCCCATACATACACCACCTTTGTCATCTGTGCCGCTCTAAAGCTGCGGTCATCTGCATAACCGTACTTGGCGTACTCAGAGGTCGTGTAGGAGAACAGTTGGAAGTTGTCAGTCTGACCACGATCACCTTGATCTGGACTAATACCTGCTTTAATGACGTTGGTAGGTGAGAAGATGCTCTCCCACTCATCTGTACCGGGGCGCTTTCTGCCATACTTAGCACGCAGTAGAGATGTGAACATCAAATCTTCAACCATGACCCAATTGCAAGCACCACTGAGATCTAGGTCTGTTGCTGTTGGGTCTACTATAACTTGATCTGGCCTACGC
>Ga0207428_10004929_pt1 | contig 12575 bp, 7 predicted proteins | sample RhiMethybrSRZTD1_FD_187600 | JGI IMG/M metagenome (GOLD analysis project Ga0207428, IMG submission 187600) | Populus rhizosphere microbial communities from Tennessee, USA - Rhizosphere MetaG P. TD hybrid SRZTD1 (SPAdes) (version 3) | ecosystem: Host-associated > Plants > Roots > Rhizosphere >... | reverse complement strand
AGGTGCCGCATCGGATCGGGGAATGCCCGCCCGCACGCCGCATCTTCTTTGCAGGCCGCCACGATGCCGCGCAGGGCCGCCAGCCCGTCGCGGCCGTAATACAGCGGACGCTTGAAGTCGGTCGGAACGGGTCGTCGCAAGAAGGTGTCCCGGAGTGCGACTACGGACGGGTGGCGACAAAGCTCGTGTCATGGCTCGTGCCGGCTGGCGGCGGATCACGTGGCACCGGAGACTGGGGATGGCCCGGGATGATGCACCGACCTGTCGCCCTCAGCTCTGTGGCGACACCTTCCGCGACGTCCTGGATTGCCCCGTTATGCGGGCAACCGAGGCCGGCTACGGCGCCCAGGAGGAAGTGGACACCTCTTCCCTCGATCAGCCCCTCAGCGATGGGCAACGTAGCTGGAAATGTGGCGGTTGGAAGCGCCAACACCCGTCCCCCGCCGGTCTCGCAGCGGCTGGTGCTACGAGTTGCTGAACCGTTGAAGACCGTCCCCGCCTGCGATACTTCCATCGTGCCTGTCGCCTCGCATCGCAGGTGAGTGATCGGGCCCTCCGGTTCGATTCCGAGCAGCCTCTCCACGTCCGAGGCCGGAATAGTCAGGTGCCCTGCTGCAGACCAGTTCCACGAGCCGCTCACGTCGGGAACCGGGCTGGTCACGAGTGCCGAAGGCCCGATTGGAACAGCTGGGGTTGCCGCGGCTCCCGACGCGACGCGATCGGCCCTGGAACACGCCACGAGGAACACCACCAGCGCAGTTGCCGAAACCACAGAGATCGCGCGCATGTCCATACCCCCTTGTGTATGATGAGGACCCACTGGACGGCGGGCCCGTCACTTCAAGTCACACCGGACGCGTCGAAACTGGCTCACGAACCGCGTCGACGCCTTCCGCCGAACGGCTATGTAACGGCAGGCCAAAAGGTCGTCCGACATGGCGCAGTCGAAGCAGATGACCGTCACCGACCTGTTGCACGAGTTGGAAGGGGGCAACAGGGCTGCGCTGGAAGAGCTCTTTCCCCTGATTTACGCCGAGCTGCGTACGCTCGCACGTCGACAGAGACGACGGTGGCGTGGCGATTCCACTTTGAATACCACCGCGCTCGTCCACGAGGCCTACGTGAAACTGGTTGGTCAGAAGCGGCTCGAGGCGAGGAGCCGGACTCACTTCTTCGCCCTGGCCGCGAAGACGATGCGGCATATTCTCTGCAACTACGCCCGCGATCGCTTGCGACAGAAGCGTGGCGGCGATCTTCGCAGACTGACCCTCGCGGACATCGACGCGATCCCTGAGAATCTCGTTATCTCAGAGGAACAATCTCAGATTCTGGTGGCCCTGGACGGTGCGCTGCAGCAGCTCGAGAAAGAGGACAAGGGGCTGAGTGAAATCGTCGAATGCCGTTTCTTCGGGGCCATGTCGATCGCGGACACGGCCGCGGCCCTCGGCCTCTCAGCCGCTACCGTCAAGCGCCACTGGGCCCTGGCGCGTGCGTGGCTTTATCGTGAGATGCGTGAGCGAGCGGCGGGCTGACACGGTGGAACATGGCTCGGTGCGATTCAAATGTCTTGAGCGCGCTGCTCGACCAGGCGTTGTCACTGCCGGCCGAAGCACGAGCGTCCTTCCTGGACAGCGCGTGCGGGAACGATCAGCTGCTGCGCGACGAACTGGGATCTCTCCTCATCGCGCACGAGGCCTCATCGGGGTACTTCGAGCGGCTCGGTGAACAGATCATCAATCCCGCGCTGCTGTCGCTTTCCCGCGACGCCGGCGATGAACTGCTCGTCGGTCGAACGTTCGCCCAGTACCGGATCCTCCAGAAGCTGGCCACTGGAGGCATGGGCGTCGTGTTCAAGGCTCTCGATCAGCGTCTCGACCGGTTCGTCGCGTTGAAGTTCCTGGCTGGGCCTCTCACTACCAACCCGGACGCCCAGGCCCGTTTCCTCCGTGAAGCCAAGGCAGCATCGGCCCTCGATCACCCGAATATCGGCGTCGTCCACGACATTGGTCAAACCGCAGCGGGGCGGCTCTTCATCGTGATGGGTTACTACGACGGGGAGACACTCGAGCAACGAAACCGGAGTGGCCGGCTGTCGATTCAAGAGGCGCTCGCGCTGACGAAACAGATCGCGAGTGCCCTGGCGGCCGCGCATCAGAAAGGGATCGTCCATCGAGACGTCAAGCCGTCGAACATTCTCATCGCGCGGGATGGCACGGCCAAGCTGCTCGATTTCGGAATCGCCATCCTCGCGGGATCGACATCCGCGGGGGAGAGCGCGGTTGCCGGAACCGTGGCGTACATGAGCCCGGAGCAGACACGCGGAGAAACTGTCGATCATCGAACCGATCTGTGGAGCCTCGGTGTAGTGCTCTACGAGATGCTCCTTGGACGCCGGCCATTCCGCCATGACCACGACGAAGCTCTCGCCACTGCGATCCGTCACGGCGAGTGCGAACCAGTCAGTAGTCTGAATTGCGAGATACCGCCTGCCGTCACGCGCATCGTCGAACGTTGTCTCTCGAAGGATCCGGAAGACCGCTATCGCGACGCAGGGGAGCTACTCGGCGATCTCGAAACGCTCGGCAGTACCGAATCTCGGCCGTCGGACAGTGCTGCAACTCGTGGCAGGTGGCGGCTACTGCGCTACGGAAGCGCCGCAGCCATTGTCGCCGCGATGGCTGCTGGCATTCTGTTCATTCAGGGCGGCAAGGAGTTGCCGCTGCGTAAGCTTTTGGGCGTACAGACCCACTTCACGCGCCTGGCGTTGCTCCCGCTGACGCTTGTGAACTCCGACGTGGACCAGGGCTATCTGGTAGACGGAATGACCGACGAACTCATCGCGCAGCTCTCGCGAATCGCCGGCCTGCGTGTGATCGCCCGTTCTTCCGTCGCAGGACACCAAGGGAAAAGCAAGAAGCCATCTGAGATCGGGCGCGAACTGGCAGTGGACACTGTCCTCCATGGCAGCGTGCTCACAAGCGGCAGTGAGCTGCAGATCTCGCTGCAGCTGATCGACACCAGGACCCAGGAACCACTCTGGATGAGAACCTACACGGCGCCCGCCTCAGAACTTCAAAACATCCAGCGGGATATCGCCTTACGAGTCGCCGAAGCGCTCCGGGTACAGTTGCAGGATCCTGAGAAGCGGAAGCTATCCAAGGTTGGCACGTCGAGCCCGGATGCGTACCTCCTCTACCTGAAGGGCCTCCACTTTCTGGACAAGCGGAATGAACCGGCACTCAGACAGGCCGAGGACTTCTTCGAGCGCGCCCTCGATCTGGACCCGGCGTTCGCGCGGGCCTGGACAGGATTGGGTGACACGTATTCGGCGATGAGCGCCCTCGCGACGTTACGGGCGACCGATGCCTACCCTCGATCGAGGGCAGCCGCCGAACGTGCATTGGAGATCGATCCGGATCTGGCCCAGGCACACGTGACGCTTGCGACCGCCCTGTCTACTTACTATTGGGACTTCGACGCGGCCGCGGACCACTACCAGCGGGCGCTCCAGTTGAATCCGAGTTATGCGGACGCACACCGTCTGCGCGCGGAGTATCTTCGGTTTGAAGGGCGTTTCGAGGAGGCTCTGGTCGAAGCGCGTCAGGGCGAGGCGCTCGATCCACTTTCGCCGGCTCATCACATCGAGACAGGTATCTGCCTCTATTGGGCGCGCCGGTACGACGAGGCGATCGCGAAGTTCCGTGGGATGCTCGAAGCGACTCCGAAGTTTGGCTATGCACGGTTCTTTCTAGCCCTCGCGCTCATCCAGAAACATGAATACGACACCGCGCTCGCGGCCCTGGACGACCCGAGCGCCGGAGGCAGCTTGCAGCAAGTGACACTGAGGGGCTACATCCACGCGGTAACCGGCCGACGGGCGGATGCCCAGGAGGGGCTTGACCGACTCGAATCGCTGTCGCGAAGCCAGCGGGTTTCGCCGTGGCACGCCGCGGTGATCTGCGTCGGGCTTGGCGAATACGATCGAGCGCTCGATCTGATTGAAGAAGCCGTTCGGGATCGCGACTGGCAAGTGCGAATGCTGCCGGTGGAGCCTATTCTCGACCCGTTGCGGTCACATTCGCGGTTTCGTGCGCTCGCCGACAAGCTTCATTGACGGACGGCACAATTCGAAGGACGCAGTGAGATCATCGCGCGCGGCGTTCTCATCGCACCGAGAAGCGCCGCTCGTCGAGCAGATTGCCGTCAGCGCTCCTGACTTCCACTCGCCAGTCGCCGGGCTTTACGGTCTGCCGGCTGTAGGTACGATAACCGTCCCGCGTGTTGGTGCCGATCGCAAGCCGCACGGATTGGCGAAGCGTATTTCCGTGATACCAGCGATGCACCACTGCGTCGGTCCGCGCAGACCTGACACGCGTGTAAAGGACGAGTAGCCCGGGCGCGACCGAGGTGTCCACCCGCTCGCAGCGCCAGTTGGGCTCACTCGTCGAGAAGTTCCGACACAGCTCAGCGGAGACCAGGCTGACGGCACCCGTCGTCTGCGCTGCCGGTTGCCTGTCAACGCCGCCTCGATGGTCGGGAAGAGGCGCGGTGTTCGGCGGAGCCGACGGTTCGATCGCGGCGGACCCGGGTGACGGTGCTTCCTGTCGCGGCGGCACGACCTCCGCGGAGGCTGGCCCGGACGCGTTGCCGGACGACCACGGCCGCAACGCGAACAGCACCGCCAGAAGAACGACAATTGCTATCGCCACCCAGACGTACACGTGAGAACCTCCCGCTGCCACTGGAGCGTCGGGTGTTGGCTTGGGTGCACCTGGCGGCGATGGACGGGCAATGGACTCCGTCGCGACGAACGTCGCGGGCGGTGTGGCAGCATCGATCGGCACGCCACGCGCCCGGCAAAAACTCTCGAGGTTCTCGCGACTGGTGGCGACCATCGGGTCTTGAGGGGAAAGCGACGCCGACGCGATGGCGACCGCCCGCCGATAGAACGTCTCGGCATCGTCCAGGTTCCCCCGCTTTTCGGCGACGATGGCGAGGTTGTTGAACGTGTTGGCCAGGTCCGGATGGAGCGGACCAAGGGTTTCTTCCTGGATGCGCGTCGCGCGTCTCAACAACTCATCAGCAGACGCGAAGTTGCCGGCCGTTGCGGCCTGCTCTGCCCGCTCGAGCATGACTCGCGCATCGCTACGATCAGACATCACGTCTCGGGTCGCTGGTTTCGACCGTTAAAGAATCTCCCTACCCTCGGACACGTGCGGATCTTAGCTCACCCGCTCGACGATCGCCTGAGCTACGGTCGCATCGATCGCGTGATAGTCTCGTTCGCGCGTACATGGCTCACGCTGCCGGCGAGCAGCGATGTCGAAGCCAGGACCATTTTCTCGACTGCGACACTCCCCGAGTCGCGTAACTCGTCGAAGTACCGAATTGTTCCGGATCAGCCGAGTCTGGCAGGTCAGGCAGTCCAATCTCAGAGGAGGGTCTTCATGAGACAGCGAAGCCTTCACCGGGCCGTTATGGTTGCGGCAGGGTTCCTCGTGTTCACCTTCTTGTCCGTGCGACTCCCGGCGCAGACCCTCTATGGGACGCTGGTCGGCAACATCACTGACCCGAGTGGTTTGCCGGTGGTGGGAGCTGCGGTGCAAGCGGTGCATTCGGGCACCGGTCTGGCGCGCGAGACCAAGACGAACGAGCGTGGCGGCTTTGTGTTTTCGGACCTGCAGTCGGGGTCCTACGATCTGACTGTCAACGCGGATAAGTTCGCACCGTTCACCACGACCGGCCTCCAGATCTCGGCGAACGCGGTCACCCGCTCTGACGCGCAACTGCAGCTGCCGACCCTGGCGGAGGCGGTCACCGTTGCCGCGTCGGCCGTTGCGCTTCAAACCGATCGGGCCGAGGTGCGCAGCGAGATCGACACGAAACAGGTCAACAACCTGCCGGTCTCAGGCGTCCGGAACTACACGGCACTGCTGGCGCTCGTGCCCGGCGTCTCGCCGCCCGCACCAGCCCACAGCCTGGCCGCCAATCCCCAGGAGTCACTGGCAGCTTCGGTCGGCGGGCAGAGTGACGAGAGGAACGACACGCGAATTGATGGCGCCGGCAACACGTTCGTATGGCTGCCGCGTCTCGTCGCCTACAGCCCGCCGCTCGAGACCATCGAGGCCGTCAACGTGGTGACCAACAGCATGGACGCCGAGACCGGCATGGCCGGAGGCGCCGCCGTCAACGTGCTCACGAAATCGGGCACGAATAATTTCAGCGGCACTGGCTTCGAGTACAACACCAACGGCGCGCTCAAGGCGCGGAATGTGTTCTATTTCGATCCGAACAGGCCGAAGTTCAACATGAACCAATGGGGCGGCACGCTCGGCGGACCGATCGCAAGGAACAAGCTGTTCTTCTTCGCCAGCCACGAGCAGACCAGTCGCAAAATCAATGTGTCGAGGTTCTTCACGGTGCCGACCGTCGAAGCGCGGAGAGGCGACTTCAGCAGCTACGGAACGACCATCTACGATCCGCTCACCGGGAATGCGAACGGTTCCGGCCGTACGGCCTTCGCGAACAACATCATCCCGGCGGACAGGATCAGCAGGGTCGCGCGTCAGATCATCGAATGGCTGCCGCTGCCGACCACGCCGGCCATCAGTTCGAACTACTTTGCCTCCGGCGAGGCCGACTTCGATCGCCACTCGACCGATGTGAAGGTCAACTGGAACCCCTCCGGACGATTCACCATGTTCGGGCGCACCAGCATCCTGAAGTTTTCCGGATGGACGCCCGTGCCCTTTGGCCGTGCCTCCGGCGGTGCCATTCCCCCGGACCTGACCGAAGGGCCGGTGGACGGGCTGAACCATAGCATCTCGGTCGGCTTCACCTACATCATCGGTTCGAGCCTGCTGCTGGATGGCACCGTCGGCCTCAACTACGTCACGCCCGAGGCGCTCCATGCGCTGTGGGGGGAGAACATTGGGTTGGAGGATTTGCAGCTCCCCGGCACCAACGATCCGAACGACATCACCTACAGCGGCATGCCGCAGTTCAGGGTCTCGGGTTACTCGACGTTCGGCAATCCGGGCAGCGCGCGGCCGCAAACGTGGCACGACAACCAGCGGCGTTACAACGCGAACCTGTCATGGTCGAAGGGCACGCATGGATTCCGCTTCGGGTTCGATCTCTCGCACGAGCACATGAACCACTGGCAGATCGAAGCCGGTGGCGGGCCGCGCGGAGACTTCTCGTACGTCGGCGGGACAACCGCAATCGCCGGGGGCCCGGCGCCCAATCAGCACAATGCGTTCGCGGCGTTTCTGCTGGGGCTTCCCGCAACGGTCGGGAAGGCGGTCGCTCCCGAGCTGCCGTTGACGACCCGTGCGTGGCGGCAAGGGTTCTATGCGCGCGACCAGTGGCAGGCGACGTCCGACCTCACACTCACACTGGGCGTACGCGCCGAGTATTACCCTGTCGTCACCCGGAAGAACGGCGGCGTCGCTCTCTACGACGTGACGACCAACACGGTGCGCGTCGGAGGCGTTGGCTCGGTTCCTCGCGACGTGGGAGTGTCGGAACGTCTGCAGTTCGCGCCCCGGCTGGGCGCCGCCTACCGAATCGGCGACAAGTGGGTCGTTCGCGGCGGTTTCGGGGTCAGCACCGATCCGTTCTCCCTCGCGCGCCTGTTCCGTACGAACTATCCGGCGATCGTGGCAATGGACATCGTGCAGGCGAACTCGTTCGGGTTCGTCGGGCGGACCGAGGATGGCATCCCGCCTGTCCCGATTCCGGACCTGGGCAATGGGATCATCGCTATTCCAGGCAACGTCACCGGCAGCACCGTGGAGGAGGAATTCAACCGGGGATACACGCAGAGCTACAACGTGACGGTCCAGCGTGAGCTGAACTGGGGGTTCGTCGGCCAGGCCGGCTACGTCGGATCGCGGACCGTCCGTCCGCTCCTGACGATGGAGTTGAATTACGCGCTGCCGGGCGGCGGCAACACCGGCAGAATCCTCAATCAGCAATTCGGCCGCACCGCGAGCACGACGCAGCAGCTTCCGTACGAAGGTGGGACCGGGAGATACGATTCGCTGCAGGCGACCCTGACGCGCCGGTTCAGCGGCGGCTTCCAGCTGCAGACCAGCTACACGTTCTCGAAATCGATTTCGTGGAACACGTCGTGGATGGATCCATCACAGTTTCACCGGAACCGCGCGCTCAGTTCCTTCGATCGCCCGCACAATCTGCAGATCGGGTGGGTCGCGGAGCTGCCGTTCGGCGAGGGCAAGCCGTTCGCCACCGAAGGCCTCGCGAGGCTGCTGTTCGGGGGATGGCAGCTCAACGGCATTTTCAGCAAATACAGCGGCACCCCGTTCACGGTGTCGGCGTCGACCACATCGCTCAACGCACCGGGCAATGCACAGACCGCGGATCAAGTGCTCGACGAGGTGAAGATTCTCGGTGGAACAGGGCCCGGACAGTCGTATTTCGATCCGCTGGCGTTTCGCTCAGTGACCGACGTCCGCTATGGCAATACTGGACTGAACACTCTGCGAGGGCCAGGATTCACGAACGTGGACCTCGGACTGTTTCGCGAATTCCGGGTTCATAACCTGCAGATTCAGTTCCGGGCCGAGGCGTTCAACGCGACGAATACCCCGCACTTCAACAATCCCGGGGCCAACGTCTCGAGTATGCGACTCAATGCGGACGGCACCGTGAACTCGCTTGGGGGTTATACCGAGATCACCAGCGCCCGGCCCGACGAGCGGCAGGTGCGCCTGGGCATCAGGATCGCGTTCTAGCAGGTTTGCTGACGCGCTGTCGCCGGTAAGGCAAAAGGCAAAAGGCAAAAGGCAAACCGTAGAACTTCGGCCTGGATTGGTGATTTCTGCCTTATGCCTTCTGCCTTCTGCCTTGACGTCAGTGCGTAATGCTCTCCCTGCCGTACTCCGCCTGCAGGCGCTCGATGTCGGCCGGCGCGAGCTCGCCGCGATGCAGCACGACGCGATACCGCAGGATCACCGGGCGGTTGCGCGGAATCGCGACCGGCTGCCGGCCAGGGTAGACGGCATTCTGCATGCTGCTACGCGCCCGGAGGATCCACGCCTGCGGGAACCCCGTCGTACTTGGGTGGGTCATCACCGTGAGGCCGCTCTTCCCCGACTTCCCGTAACTCCCCGACACATCCATCCACGGGCTCGAACCGACGGCATTCTCAATCGGTGTGACCACGCCCTGCTTCCCCGTGAAGCGGATGTCCGACGGCATCACGATGCGGTACGAAAAGCCGCCGTAGCCCTTCGCGTCCTCTGATCCGCCGATCTCGACGCCGTCGACGAGCGCCGTCAGCTGCTGGTGGAAGTCGATCTTGCGAATCGCGCCCTCCGCGCGGTGAACGCGCGTCATGCTTCGCTCCTCGACGAACGGCCGGCGCTGGCCCCGGGCGTCGGTGAACTGCGGCGATTCCCAGACGACGCGAAGCGCGAGCGAGGCGGAGCCGGCGTCCGACCCGGTCCGGGCATCCTGCACGTTCCAGAACGAGTCGCGGTTGACCCACTGATCCTGCACCGTCGCGCCGTTGATCCGCACCTGGTGCCAGGCCCAGAAGATGCCGCGGTGATGGATGTGATCCTCGGGGAAATCCTCGGTGACGACGTTACCGTCGAGATCGTAGAGAGGATGGAAGTAGTTCGACCGCGAGGCCCGACCATCGGGCAACGCCTTGCGCTCGGCCTGGTAGAACAGCACCTTGGTGTCGCCCTCGGAGAACCAGTAGCCCTGCGCCTCCTTCGTGACCCGCATGGACCCCTGTGCGAAGGGTGCGGCCACGATGGTTGCGACTCCCAGTACGCAGGCCCCCGTCAGGACGATCAGTCGCGTCTGTGACACGGTTCCCTCGCTTTCGGCTTCGCGAACGGACGGTGTTCGAACGTGGCGTCAGTTTCCGGTTGGCTGACGCACCCCTGCGAGCACCTCCGCGATCTGCACGGCATTGAGCGCCGCCCCCTTGCGGAGCTGATCGCCGCACACGAAGAGGTCGAGGCCGAACCCCTCGGGCTGGGACAGGTCTCGACGGATCCGGCCAACGTAGACGGCATCGCGTCCTGACGCGATGGTCGGCATCGGAAACCGGTTTCGCTCGCGCTCGTCCACGATCTCGACGCCGGCCGCCCCGGCGAGCAGCGTGCGGGCGGCCTCGGGGGACAGCGGCTGCTTGAGCGAGAGATTGATCGACTCGCTGTGCGCGCGCGGCACCGGCACGCGCACGCACGTCGCCGTGATCGCCAGATCGGGATCCGCGAGGATCTTGCGCGTCTCGGCCATCACTTTCGCTTCTTCGCCGTTGTAGCCGTCAGGCCCGACCGCGGTGTTGTGCGAGAAGACGTTGAATGCGATCTGGTGCGGCAGCGCCTTCGGCGTAGCCTCGCGCCCCTCGAGCACGTCCTTCGTCTGCGACTGCAGCTCCTGCATCGCGGCCAGCCCGGCGCCACTCGCGGACTGATACGTTGACACGACAATCCGGCGGATGCCGACCGCACGATGAATGGGGGCGATGGCAACCGTGAGGATGATCGCCACGCAGTTCGGGTTGGCGATGATGCCGTTGTGCCGCGCCGCCGCGTCGCCGTTGACTTCGGGCACCACGAGCGGCGTTTCCGGGTCCATGCGGAACGCGCTGGAGTTGTCGATCAGGATGGCGCCGCTCTTCCGGATGAAGGGTGCGAGCTCCCTGGTCACGGTCGCGCCGGCACTGGCCAGCACGAGATCGATTCCGCTGAAGCTGTCGGGGCCGGCCGGCCTGACCTCGACGCTCTGGCCGCAGAACGTCACGGTGCGGCCGGCGGACCGGGCCGATGCCAGCGGAGCAAGCGACGTGACCGGAAAGTCCCGCTGCTCGAGAACGGACAGGATTTCCTGCCCCACGACCCCTGTCGCTCCAAGAACGGCGATGTGCATAGTCCCTAATGATAGTGATGATCAGGCCCGGGATGGCTACAATCCTCCCCGGGGGAGGCTGCCGTATGCGTCTGTCGGGATCGCTCATACGGGAACGTGCGCGTCCGGTTGGCCTGTGCCTGGTCGTGGTCGCCACGTGGATGGTTCTGGACCGCACCGTCTCGACGCAGGCGCCTGCTCCGGCGCCCCCCGCCGGAGGCACCGCGGCGCCGCAGGCGCCCGCGGGCGGCGGCCGCGGCGGTCGCGGCGAACTGTCTCCGTTCGCGAAGGAAGCGCTCGCGGTCCTGCGGGCGCCGCTGGATCGTCTGACGCCGGTGACCGAGGCAACGCTGCGCAATCCGCCGCCCGGCGACTGGCTTCACTGGCGGCGCACCTACGATGGCTGGGCGCACAGTCCGCTGACGCAGATCAATCGCGACACCGTGAAGGACCTGACGGTCGCGTGGACGTGGAGCCTGAATTCGGGGAATGCCGCCGTCAACGAGTTCACGCCGCTCGTGCACGACGGCGTCTTGTTCATGTGGAACTTCGGCGAGACGATCCAGGCACTCGACGCAAAAACCGGCACCCTGCTCTGGCAATACGCGCACCAGCTGCCGTCCGACTACCCGACGCTGCCGGGCTTCTTCCGGACCAAGCGAAGCCTCGCCATCGGCGGCAACAAGCTGATCGTCCCGACGACCGACATGCGTGTCATCGCGCTGGACGTCAAGACCGGCACGAAGTTGTGGGATGTCGTCACCGACGACTACAAGAGCCTGCGCACCTACAACAGCGGCCCGCTCGTCATCAAGGACAAGGTGCTCGTCGGCGCCGGCAACTGCTCGCCCGGACACGCGAATTCAACGACCGGGACCTACGCGGGAGTGTTCCCGCCGGGCGGATGCTTCATCACCGGCCACGATCTCGAGACCGGAAAGCAACTGTGGCGATTCAATACGATCGCCCAGGCGGACGAGCCTGGTGGAGACACCTGGAACAACCTGCCCAACGAGAAGCGCGGCGGTGGCGCCATCTGGGTGGCCGGGCAGTACGACCCGGAGCTGAACTTGACGTACTGGGGCACCGGGTCGCCTGCACCATGGTCGACCGTCACGCGCGGCACGTTCGACGCCAAGGGGCTCTACATGAACTCGACCCTGGCGCTCAATCCCGACACCGGCAAGCTCGCGTGGCATTACCAGCACATCGGGGCGGACCCGTACGACCAGGACTACGCATTCGAGCGGATCGTGGTGACCGTGAGCTTCCAGGGGACGCCCCGCAAGGCCGTGATCACGGTTGGCAAGCCCGGGATCTTCGAGGCGCTGGATGCCGCGACCGGCCAGTTCCTGTTCGCGAGCGATCCGGGTGCCCAGAACGTGGCCACCGCGATCGATCCGGCGACGGGGATCAAGACCCTGCTCCCCGAACCACCACCCCAGGGCGTGACCCGGTGCCCGGGCAACATGGGCGCCAGGAATTTCCCCGCCGGCTCGTACAGTCCGACGACGAACCGGTATTACCTGCCGATTATCGACACCTGCATGAGAAAGATGGGGGAGACGCCGGCCCGGTTCCTGGCGTTCGACCTGCAGACGCTCGAGTTCGCCTGGGACATTCGTACGCGCATTCCGCAGTCGTCCGCCACGCTCACGACCGCTGGAGGCCTGGTGTTTTCG
>Ga0207428_10004928_pt1 | contig 12576 bp, 10 predicted proteins | sample RhiMethybrSRZTD1_FD_187600 | JGI IMG/M metagenome (GOLD analysis project Ga0207428, IMG submission 187600) | Populus rhizosphere microbial communities from Tennessee, USA - Rhizosphere MetaG P. TD hybrid SRZTD1 (SPAdes) (version 3) | ecosystem: Host-associated > Plants > Roots > Rhizosphere >... | reverse complement strand
GGGCAGCCTTGACCGCAATGGCCTCCTTCAGCCAGCGGACCGAGCCGGTTCTATCGCGTCGACCGCTGCATCTCCGCGGGTGCGGGTGCGGGTCCGGGATACGTGAGGGCGTCGGCGGCGTCGAGAACCTCCAGCGCCGTCATGTGGGCTGCGGCGGCCACGTCTCTGATGGGCATGCCGCGGGTGACTGCCCTCGCGACTGCAGCCTGCAGTTCGGGAGCGGTGTGCTCGTGTTCAAAGTCTGGGAGTGTGTACATCGCGGCAGCTTCTTCAACCGCCCGGATAGCTTCGTCGCTAGTCATCGTTGGCCTCCATCCCGCTCCGCGGCGCTGGCCTGTCGCCGCGGATCGCGCGTCTCCTGTGTCATCACGCTTGGTCGCAAATTCTGGGCAGCCCTTTGGAGTTCTTCATGGCCCTGGGCTGGTAATCGGTGGGGATCCACCGTGGGTCACAGATGGTGCAGGCGATTTGGGGCACTGAGGCACGTATGCCGCACCGCATCGAGCATCTGGTTGCCTTGGATTCGAGTGGCTCCTCCGGGGGATGGCGCTGCAAAAAGCGCTGACAGGGTCTGGGGCAACAATCAAATTTTAAGGGAGGCCCTGCGAGTTGAAAAGATCCCGACCAAACTCGTGGGCTACAGGCTCAGCGTCCGGTCGACGATGCTCCGAACGGTCGGCGAGACTGGAGCCGATGGTTGCCTGGGACTTCGTTGCATGCAATTTACCTATGGTTTACAGGGGAAGCCTTGTGAGGCTGTACTCGTCCGCGACAGACTTTTTATCAGTTGATGAACGGCTCATTCGGGACCGTTCGACCAGACCAGCGGGACCCGCGTACAGCGATGCGTTCGGGGCCGCTCCGCGGCAAGGAGGCTCGCGGAGGAGGAACCCGCAGACCGGAAGGATAGCCATGGCCGGCATGTTTGAAGTGTTCGTTGACGCGGAGTCGCATTTCCGGTTCCGGCTCAAGGCCCCGGACGGTACCGTGCTCGCCGTGTCGGCCGCCTTCGATGACAAGCGCGGAGCTGCTGCCGGCATCGCCGCCGTGCGTGAGTGTGCCGGCATGGGGCTGGTCACCGACCTGTGCCCCGCCAGCCGGCCCGCAGCGGCAGAGCCCGCCGCCGCTCCGCCGGCATGCGAAAACCCGTCCGCGCCGGCAGGCGGCTTCCGCGCCGCCCGGGCCGGGAAACTCCGTCCGGCCGCGGCCAGGCCCCGGTGGACGGGCGCCGCCTGAGAAACGCACCGCCTGGCGGGGCCCACGCGGCGGGCACCCTGCGGCTTTGCTACAGCGTGGCGGCCGCCGGCTCCCAGTCCTCGGGGAGCGTTGCGGATGCCGGTGCGGAGCTTTCGACGTCGACGAACGTGCCGGAGTCCACGGACTCGGAGATCGAGACCAGAGTGTCCAGCACGTGGTAGCCGAGCTGTCCGGTGGCGCGGTGCGGGACGCCGGCGCGGATGGAGCGTGCCATGTCCAGGACACCCATGCCGCGGCCGTTGGCGGGGCCCGACGCCGGGATGATGGTCCATTCCTCGTCACCCGCACGCCAGAGCCGGATGTCGCCGTCGAAAAAGTTGGGGTCCGGCAGGGAGATCGTGGCCTCCGTGCCGGTGATTTCCACGAAGCCCATGCGCTGGCGGGGGGATTCGAAGCTGAAGACGCTGTGCGAGGAGGCACCGCCGTCGAACTGCGCCATAGCGCTGACATGGGTGGGGACCTCGACGGCGAATTCCTCCCCGGCCCTGGGACCGGAACCGATGACACGGACGTCCCTGGCCTTGGAGCCGACGGCGGCCACCTTGCGGACGGAGCCAAATGTCTGGACCAGGGCGGTGATGTAGTACGGCCCCATGTCGAACAGCGGGCCGGCGCCATGCTGGAACAGGAACGCCGGGTTGGGGTGCCAGGCTTCCGGTCCCGGCGTCTGGAACGTGGTCATGGCGGTCAGCGGCATCCCGATGTCGCCGCGCTCGATCAGCCGCCGGGCAGTCTGGAGCCCGGCGCCGAGGATCGTGTCCGGGGCACAGCCCAGGCGGAGCCCGGCGGCATCCGCAACCTTTAGCAGCGCCAGCCCTGACGCCCGGTCCAGCGAAAACGGCTTCTCGGTCCAGACATGCTTTCCGGCGCCTACGGCTGCCGTGGCCACCTCCACATGGGCCGCCGGAATGGTCAGGTTGACGATGATTTCGACGTCGGGATGGTTCAGTGCCGCGTCCACCCCGCCCCATTCGGGTATGCCGTATTCCCTGGCCCGTGCCGCCGCGGCCTCCTCGAAGAGGTCGGCGATGATGTGGACCTTGAGGTCGGGGAAGACCGTCAGGTTGTCCAGATACTGCTTGCTGATGTTGCCCGCGCCGATGACGGCGACGCCGACAGGTCCGCTGCCGCTCATGCCTCCGCCGTCTGCAGGTAGGCCAGGCTCTGGGCAATTCCGTCGAAAATGTCACCCGAGTAGTCGTCGAACTCCACCACTCCGACTTCCAGGGACGCGGCCGCGGCGATGACCTCCAGGACGGCCACCTGGCCCTGTCCCGCAGGCTGCTGGGCCTTGGTGTCGGTGGTCAGCGGGCCGTCCTTGATGTGGATGAATTTCACCCGGTCACCCAGGCGCTGGAGCAACTGCGCGGGGTCCTGCCCGCCGACTGCCGCCCAATAGGTGTCCACTTCCAGGACGAGCTCCGGATCGAGCAGCCCCTCGAAATACTCCAGCGCGGTCCGGCCTTCGATGGTGGACTCCAGCTCCCAGGCGTGGTTGTGGTAACCCACGCGGATGCCGTATTCGGCGCCCTTCCGGGCGGCCGCATTCAGCTTGGCCGCCGTGGCCTGGATGTCCTCGGCCCTCTGCCAGTGTTCGGCCGTGATGTACGGTTCGATCACCGTGCCGATCCCCAGTTCCTTGGCGGCGGCGAAGATCTGGTCCTGGTCCTGGCTGAGCAGCGGGGCATGCCCGGAGGGGGCTGTCAGGCCGTTCTCCTGCAGCGCGGCGCCGAGCTCCGCGGCGGTGGCCACGAAGTTGTACGGTTCCACCTGGGCGAAGCCGATCTCCGCCACTTTCCTGATCGTGCCGGGCAGGTCTTCCTGCAGGGCGTTGCGGAGGGTGTAGAGCTGGATTGAATAAGACACGGCAGTCCTTTGCGGGGGTCTGGTGATCTCTAAACCTAGGCAGAGCCTAGCCTAGGAAATCTGGGCGACGGTGTATTCGAAACGGCCGGAACCGACCTCCCGGGGCTCCTGCCCCGGCAGCTCAACGCGGGCGGTGGCTCCGGTGGGCACCTCGATGGAGACGCTGTGGCCGCCGTCGGCATTTCGCCAGGAGATGGAGGCGGGTCCGTAGGGTGTCTCGTGCCGGGCAGAGGCAGAGGTGAGGCCGCCGCCGGGCTGGGGGCGGAAGAGGATCCGGCGGTAGCCGGGCTCGAGCGGCGCGATGCCGGCCACCACCCGGTGCATCCAGTCCGCCACGGCGCCGAGCGCGTAATGGTTGAAGGACGTCATCTCACCCGGGTTGACGGTTCCGTCGGCGAGCATGGAGTCCCACCGCTCCCAGATGGTGGTGCCGCCCTGCTTCACGGCGTACAGCCATGAGGGGCACTCCTTCTCCAGCAGCAGGTCGTAGGCCGTGTCCAAGGCGCCCGCGGCCGTCAGCGCATCCGAGATGACGGGCGTTCCCGCGAAGCCGGTCCCGATGCGGTTTCCGCCCTCGCGCACGAGCTCGGCCAGGCGTTCGCCGCCCTTGCGGGCCAGCTCCTGGTCCGGGTACAGCCCGAAAACGATGGCCAGGGCGTAGGCGGTCTGCGCGTCGCTGGTCATCCGGCCGTCGGGCAGGATGTACGCCGAGGCGAAGGCGTCCGCCGCGGCGCGCGCGAGTTCCAGGTAGTGGAGCTCGTCGTCGGCCTTGCCCAACACTCCGGCGGCCCTGGCGAGATGGCGGGCCGACCAGGCGAAGTAGGCGGAGGCGACGAGGTGCTTGTCCGTCATGGCCTGGGTGGGGTCCTCCGGCGGGGCGGTGGGGTCGAGCCAGTCGCCCAGCTGGAAGCCGGTGTCCCAGAGGTGGCTCTCGCCGGCCAGGCCGTCCAGCAGGTCCACCCAGGCCTTGGCGCTCTCATACTGGTCGGCCAGGACCTTTGCGTCGCTGAACCGTTCGTACAGTGCCCAGGGCGTGAGCACGGCGACGTCGCCCCAGACGGCGCCCGGACGGATCGGGGTCCAGTAGTTGCCGCCGGGAATCACCGGGACGTACCAGGGGACGGTGCCGTCGGGCAGCTGTTCGGCGCCGACGTCCTTGAGCCAGGAGGAGAGCATGCCGGAGCAGTCGTAGAGGAAGCTTGCGGTGGGGGCGAAGACCTGGATGTCTCCGGTCCAGCCCAGCCTCTCGTCACGCTGCGGGCAGTCCGTGGGGATGTCCACGAAGTTGCCCTTCATGCTCCACAGCACGTTGTCGTGGAGCCGGTTCAGATCCGGATCGGAGCACTCGAACCAGCCGGTGCGCTCCATGTCGGTGTGGTAGACCCGCGCCACCACGTTCTCAGCGACGTCCGCGCCGGTCCAGCCGTCGATCTCCGCGTAGCGGAAGCCGTGAAGCGTGAAGCGCGGCTCCCACGTTTCCGTGCCGGCACCCGCCAGGGTGTACCGGTCGGTGGCATCTGCTCCCCGCAGCGGGCGGGTGTAGAGCTCGCCGTCCTGGAGGACCTCCGCGTGGCGCAGGGTGATCACAGAGCCGGCCTGTCCGCTGACGGTGATCTGCAGCCTGCCGACGAGGTTTTGCCCGAAGTCAAGGAGTAGCCTCCCCGACGGCGTGGTCCGGACGCTCACCGGGCGCACCTCGCCGGTGCAGCGCACCGGCGGACCCTCGGGGGCGACCAGGGTGGCGGGATCCCGCTCGGCGCCGACGACGGGCTGCCAGCCCGAGTCGTCGAACCCCGGCCGGCTCCACCCGTCTGCGAGCTCCCGGGCGTCGAAGCTTTCGCCCTTGTAGAGGCTGCTGAAAAGGATGGGGCCGAAGGACGCCTTCCAGCTCTGGTCGGTTCCGACGACGGTGACGGAGCCGTCGTCGTGCGTCACGTGAAGCTGCGCCAGCAGCGCGACCTTGTCCCCGTAAAGGTTCGCATGGCCGCCGTTGAAGCCGATGCGGCCCCGGTACCAGCCGTCGCCGAGCCAGGCGCCGAGAGCGTTCTCGCCCTCGGCGAGCTGCCCGGTGACGTCGTAGGTGTAGTAGCGCAGGCGCTTGCCGTAGACGGTCCAGCCCGGCGAGAGGGCGTCGTCGCCGACGCGGGATCCGTTGATCTCCATCTCATACAGGCCGTGGGCGGTCACGTAGAGCCGGGCCGAGGCAACCGGCCGCCGGAGGGTGAAGCTGCGGCGCAGCAGCGGCGGCCGCCGGTCGGCGTCGGGGTCCTCCTCCCAGCTCGGCGAGATCGGCGTGGCCGTCCAGTCTCCGGCGTTCAGGAGGCCGGTTTCCACGGCGGAGGCCGGGCTCCATTCGCTCGGTTCCTCCTGGCTGCCGCCCCAGACGCGGACACTGACGTCCGCGCGCTGCGCCGAGGCCAGGGGAGTGGCGGGCCACGGAACCAGCACTGATTCCGGGGAGTCAACGCGTTCGCCCGTCCACGTGCCCTCGGAGGTGGTCACCGCCAGCTGGTAGGCGTCCTGCGTCCAGCCCGCCTCGGCGCTCGCCTTCCATGAGATCCGGGGCGTCGGCGTGCCGATGCCGAGGGCGCCGGGGAGGTGGTCAAAGGTGACGGGGCGGACGGTTGCAGGCATGGAGGAAGTCTCTTTCTGGGGTTTCGACTGGCTGGCCGTGTCCGGCCCGGGCCCTGTTGACGTGGGGGCTGTTGGCGGTTCGTCCTGTTGACGGGGGGCTCAGCCTTTGACGGCGCCGGCGGTCATGCCGGAAACGATCTGCCGGTTGAAGAACAGGTACATGATGAATGGCGGGATGGTGATGAGCAGGATGTTCATGAAGAGCAGGTTGTAGCTGGTGGTGAACTGGCTCTGGAAGTTGAACAGCGTGAGCTGAACGGTGGCGTTGGCGTCGCCGGGGAGGAAGTACAGCGGGTTCTGGAAGTCGTTGAAGATGTGCACGGACTGGACCACGATCACCGTGACGATGACGGAGCGCAGCAGCGGGAAGATGACCCGGAAGAACAGGCGCACCGGCCCGCAGCCGTCGATGACGGCGGCCTCGTCCAGTTCCTTCGGGATGGAGGCGATGAAGGCGCGGAAGAGCATGACGCAGAAGGACAGGCCGAACGCCACTTCGATGAGGATCAGGCCCGGGAGGGTCTTGAAGAGGCCCATGCTTTGCAGGACCCAGATGGTGGGAACCACGGCGGGCGGGATGATCAGGCCGGAGAGGATGAGGAAGTTCGCCACGCCGTTCCAGCGGGAGCGGCGGCGCTGCAGGATCCAGGCGACCATCGCGGCCAGGATCACCAGGATGGTGACACTCACCACCGTGAGGATCGTGCTGTTGATGAAGGCGGTCACGAGCATGAACTTGCGTGCGGACAGGACGTCCTGGAAGTTCTCGACGAAGTTGAAGGTGGTGGGCCAGGCGAAGTCGAGCTTGGCGGCCTCGCGGCGGTCCTTCACGGCGGTGAGCGCCATGAACGCGAGCGGGACGATGAAGACGACGACGGTGACGGCGATGGCCAGGGCGCCCAGCCCGTAGCGCTTGAGTGCTGTGGTCACTGGTCGACCTCCTTGCGGTTCAGGAACATGGACAGGGGCAGGATGATCGCGGTGACGATCAGGAACAGGACGACGTTGCCTGCCGTGGACAGGCCGTAGAAACCGGCCTGGTACTGCTTGAAGATGACCGAGGCGATCACGTCCGAGGTGAAGCCGGGGCCGCCCTTGGTCATGGCCCAGATCAGGTCGAAGGACCGGAGCCCGCCGATCAGGGACAGGATGATCACCGTTGCCGTGGCCGGGCGGGCCAGGGGGAGGGTGATGTTGAAGAAGCTCTTGAAGGAGCTGGCACCGTCCACCTTGGCGGCCTCGAAATACTCCTGCGGGATGGACACGATGCCGGCGATGTAGATGACGGTGGCGAGGCCCACGCCCTTCCAGACGTCCACCAGTGCCACGGACAGCAGCGCCCAGGCGGGGTCCACGAGCCACGCCGGCCCCTGGATCCCGACGACCTCGAGGGCCTTGTTGATCATGCCCTTGGACGGGTCCATCAGGATGGTGAAGACGATGCCGACGCCGATGCTGCTCAGGAGCACCGGGAAGAAGATCACGGACCGGAGGTAGCCGCGGGCGATGATCTGGGATGTCAGCAGTACGGCCAGGAGCATGCCCAGGACCACCTTGAGGGCGGAGGTCACCAGGCCGTAGATGAACGTGTTGGTCAGGCCTTTCAGGAGCGCGGGCTCCTGGAAGAACTGGACGAAGTTGTCCAGGCCGATGAAGGTGAAGTCCGTGAGGCTCCAGCGCGTGAAGCTGAAGAAGAACGACGCGAAAGTCGGGATCAGGAACAGGGCCGTATAGACGACGGCGGCGGGAAGGTAGAACCAGTAGGGGTACGCAGACTTCCCCTTGCGGCGCTTGGGCTGCACGGCCTGGCGCGGGCGCGCGGCCGAAACGGTCGGTGCGGTGTTGACTGTCATGGGAATCTTCCTAAGGGCCGTCCGGGCCGGCAGGCGGCCCGGACGGCGGGTTGGGTTAGGAGGCTAGTTCCAGCCGGGCAGGTTCAGCTGCTTGGCCTGCTTCTTGACGTCCTCGTCGTAGAGGGCGGCGGCGTCCTTGGCGGACCGGATGCCCGAGCCCACCTCGACGGTGATCTGTTCGAGGGAAGGACCCTTGACCGGGGAGAGGTACTCCAGGGCCGGGCTGTTCTTGGACTGGTCCTCGAAGTAGGGGAGCATGTCCTTCACCGCGGTGGGCACGTCCGCCGGCAGGTCGCAGCCCTTCACCAGGTAGGGGCCGTTGGCTCCGACGGCCTTGGTCTGGGAGTCGCAGCCGGCCTTGCTCGCGATGAACGCCTGGAGCTTCTTGGCCTCATCGAGGTTCTTCGTGGACTTGGGGATGTAGACGCCGCCCGGCAGCCAGACGGTCAGGGCGTTCTTGGACGCGTCATCACCCGGGAGCGGGAAGAGGCCGATGTCGTTGAGCTTGTCCGGGAAGGTCACCTTGAGCTCCGGCAGGGCAAAGCTCAGGATGGGGTACTGCGCGCCCTCGCCGTTGGCCAGCTTCTCGAGCCCCTGTGCGTAGGTGGCGGAGGCGAAGTCCTTGTTGAACAGGCCGGCCTTCGCCGCTTCCTCGAGGTGCTCGAAGCCCTTGACGGCGGCCGGATCGGTGGCGTACTTGGCCTTGTTGGCCGTGTAATTGGCGGCGAAGTCCGGGTCCGCCTTGGCCACGTTGGCGTAGTCACCGAGGACGAACAGCTGGGAGGTCCACGTGGTCTGGTAGGTCTGGATGATCGGGTCCGTGCCCGCTTCCTTGATCTTGCGGCTGTTGGCCAGGAACTCGGACCAGGTCTTCGGCACGGACAGGCCCAGCTTCTCGTAGACCTTCTTGTTGTAGAGCACCGCGCCGGCGTTGCCGGTGCCGACCGGGACGCCGTAGATCTCCTTGCCGGCGGTCACTACTGGCTTGAACGAGTCCGAAACGTTGGCCATGTAGGGCTCGTTGGTGACGGGAACCAGGTTCTGCTCCGGCGAGATCTGGTGGAAGAGGGAACCGGAGTTGTACGAGAACACGTCTGCCATGTCCCCGGTGGACAGCCTGGTCTTGACGATGTTGTCGCCTTCGCCGCCCTGCGGCCGGGTCTCCACCTCGACCTTGATGGTCGGGTTCGCTGCAGTGAAGTCCTTGGCGATCTGCTCCGCGTACGTGACGGTGTTCTCGGTGTTGTCCACCAGCCAGGTGATGGTCTTTTCGCCACCACCGCCGCCTGCGCTGGTGCTGCCCCCGGCGCAACCCGTCAGTGCTACAGCCAGCGCCGTGACGCCTCCGGCCAGGGCGGCCCAATGCCGTGTGCCCGTAATGGCCATCTTTACCTCCTCGTAAAGCCCGCAGGCCCGCGGGCCTATGGAACGTTTCAATTTTGCCTAGCTACGCCGCCCATGCTCTTGTGCTTGGATTGTGTAGATCGGTCTACGTTTCCCACTGTAAGGCATGTCACAGATCCCCGCAAGAGATTTGTGTAGATCAGTCTACAATTTTCTGTAGAACGGCTCCATGCGGATGCTGGAAGGGGAACGATGTCGGAGCAGGTGAAGCGGGCGACCATCAGTGACGTTGCCCGGCATGCCGGCGTGTCCAAGGCCGCGGTCTCCAAGGTGCTGCGGGGCGCCTACGGCGTCAGCAGCACCATGAAGGCGCGCGTCGAAGCTTCGATGACCACCTTGGGCTACCGTCCGTCCGCCCTGGCCCGGGGCATGCGCGGCAGCAGTTTCACCCTGGGCGTCTTCGTCGTAGACCTGCACAACACGTTCATGTCCGTGCTCATCGAGGGGATCCGCACGGAAGCGGAGCTCAACGGCTACCAGGTCTTCATCGGGGAGGCGAGCCGGGGGCTTGCCCAGCAGCGGCAGATGATCGAGGCCATGGTCGACAGGAAGATGGACGGCATTCTCCTCATAGCCCCGTTCGGCACCGCGGACGACCTTGAGGACATAGCGCGCGGCACTCCGACCGTTGTCCTTGGCCGCCATGGGCCCAGCCATTCCTACGACACGGTGGCCAGCGATGACATCGCGGGCAGTGCGCTGATCGTGGACCATCTGGTCTCCCTCGGTCACCGGCGGATTGCCCACCTGATGCAAGTCGGCCGCGAAAAAAACGAAGACGGCATGCCTCAGGTAGTGCGCGCCAAGGGGTACGTGGACGCGATGGTCCGAAACGGCCTTGAACAGGAGATCGACGTCTTGGAAGGCAGGTGGAGCCAGGAGGGCGGCCAGTCCGCCGCAGGGCTGATGGTCCGGCGGAAAAACCCGCCCACCGCCGTGCATGCCGGAGCCGACATGGCCGCTCTCGGCGTACTCGCCGGGCTCCATGACGCCGGGGTCAGGGTGCCCGAAGACTTCTCCGTGGTTGGCTACGACAACGTGTTCGCTGCATCCCTTCCCCAGGTGGGACTCACCTCGGTGGACCAGTCGGGAATCGAGATGGGCTCGCTGGCGGCGAAGCTGCTGGTGGAGCGCATCCAGGGGCGGCAGGAGCCTGTTTCGGCCGTCGTGGCACCGCGGCTCGTGATCCGCAGGACGACGGCACCCCCGCACGGCGTGTGAAGGGCTTAGGTCCTCGGGCGCCAGGTGGCTGTTGAGGACCGGATCTTGAGCTGGGGTTGTATGAGGGTCAGCTGCGTGGGCAGGTCGGAGTTGCCGTCCGCGAGGCGTTCCATCAGCATCTCGGCGCCGGTGGTGCCGATCTGCTGCGGGAAGCCGGCCACCGAGGTCATCGGCGGAACCTGCCTCGCGGCGATGCGCGTGTCGTCGAAGGACGCGACGGCGATATCGCGGCCGGGTTCGAGCCCCCGGCGGCGCATCTCGCCGTAGACGCCTTCGGCCACAATGTCGTTGTAGGCGACCACCGCATCCGGAAGCCGGCCCAGATCGAAGAGCCGGCCCACCGCCGTCGCGCCTCCCTCGGGGGTGATGGAGCTGCGGAACTCATCCACGCTCCAGAGTTCGCAGCCTTTGTGCTCGAGCGACGCGCGAAGGCCTTCCTCCCGTTCCGTGAGGGACGGAGCGGGCCGGCCGCCGAGGAACGCAACGCTCCTGCAGCCCAGTGCGGAAAGGTGTTCCCCGAGCATCGTTGCGCCCTTGACGTTCTCGCTGCCGACGTAGTCGAAGCCGGTGAACCGGCGCGCGAGCAGCACCACGGGGACGTTGGCTGCGTTGACCTGCTTGGCGAGCCTGTCCGGGTCCGTATCGGGGGCCGGGAGCAGGAGCAGCCCGTCGACCTGGCGTTCAATCATGGAGGCGATGATTTCGTGCTGCCGGTCGGCAAGGTCGCGGCTGTAGCCGATGAAGATCGTGTAGCCGGCGTCATGGGTGATCTGGTCCACGGCCATGGCCAACTCGGCAAAGTACGGGTTGATGATCTCGGTAACGATGAGCCCGATGGTCATCGACCGGCTCTGCCGCAGGTTGGCCGCCTGGCGGTTGTACACATAGCCAAGCTGGTCCATGGCTTCCCGGACTTTCAGGGCCGTGGACTCCGGAATGCGGGAGCTGCCGCGAACGACGAGCGAAGCCGTTGAACGTGAGACGCCGGCGGCCTTGCTCACGTCTTCGAGGGTGATGCGCGGGGCCATGCTGTAATCCTGCCGGTGAGTCGATAGGCGGAGAAGCGGTGCTCCCCGCCTATCGACTTTACCAATGCGGATGTCCCGGACGGGGGACATCCTGTCCGTCAGGCCGCCTTCTCGTGGATTGCGTCCCGCGGGTCTTCCAGGCTCCGCCCCCTGGTCTCGGGAACGGCGAAGGTCGCGGCGATGGTGATGGCCGTCAGCAGCGCCAGGTATCCCGCGATGGGAAGCCAGGCGCCGGCGCCGGCACCCTGGACGCTGCTGCCGCCCTCGGCGGTGACCGCGAGGGACATCAGCCACGCGCCGACCATGGGAGCGATGCCTCCGGCGATGACCGCGGAGCCTTCCCGGGCCACTGAAACGCCCAGATACCGCTGCCGCGAGCCGAAGAGTTCGCACATGAGCGCGCTCTGGGAACCGAACATGCCCCAGGTGCCGACGCCCAGGCCGATGGAGACGACCACGATGGTCAGCACGGTGTCACCGAAGCTGAGCGCGTACCAGACGGGGAAGGCGGCGGCCAGCTGGAAGATCGCGAATGCGCGGTAGGTACGGACCCGCCCGTACCGGTCCGTCAGCCAGCCGGCAAGAGGCACGACGGCGGCGCCGACGGCGGCGGCGAAGACCAGCGACAGAGCCCCGATGGGGCCCTTGATGCCGATCGCGGCGCTGGAAACGTAGGCAATCGCGAGCGCCTGGTAGATGGACGAGCCGCCGTTTTCCGCCATGCGCAGCCCGATTCCCAGCAGGACCGTCTTTCCGGAGCGCTTCAGGAGCGTCCTGAGGGGCTGCTCGGTGACCTGCTGGTGGGGTTCGAGCTTCGCGAAGGTGGGTGACTCCTTGAGCCGGAGTCTGATGTAGATGGCGATGCCGAGGATGAGCACGCTGGCCAGGAAGGGCACCCGCCACAGCCAGGTGTCGGTGATCTTGACGGCCTGGTTCGTGTTCAGCAGCAGGAAATAGACCAGTGCCGCCGCGACCGTGCCCATCTGGACGCCGAGGAAGGGCAGGGACGCGATGAATCCGCGGCGGCGGGCGGGAGCGTATTCGGTCATCAGGATGGACGCGCCGGCCATCTCGGCACCCGCGCCGAGTCCCTGCATCAGCCGGAGCGCTATGAGCAGGATCGGTGCAAGGATTCCGGCCCCGGCCCCGTACCAGTCACCGGGGGAGCCGTTGTAGGTGGGCAGAACACCGATGAGGGTGCTGGCGCCGCCCATCAGGAGAATGGTGGCGAGCAGCACGAACTTGCGGCCGAGCCTGTCACCCAGGCGGCCGAAGATGATGCCGCCCAGCGGCCGGATGGCGAAGCCCAGGAA
>Ga0207428_10004926_pt1 | contig 12581 bp, 6 predicted proteins | sample RhiMethybrSRZTD1_FD_187600 | JGI IMG/M metagenome (GOLD analysis project Ga0207428, IMG submission 187600) | Populus rhizosphere microbial communities from Tennessee, USA - Rhizosphere MetaG P. TD hybrid SRZTD1 (SPAdes) (version 3) | ecosystem: Host-associated > Plants > Roots > Rhizosphere >... | reverse complement strand
GGGCCGGATGGTGCTCTCGTATCCCGAGCTCGCGGCCGACGTGCTCGCCGGCCGGCCGCTCGACCGCAAGCGCATCTGCCGCACCTTCAGCGACTGCACGACCGCGCCGCGCAAGGGCCTGCCGTCAGGCTGCTACCCGCTCGACCCCTTCTACGCGGAGCGGCCCGAGGCCGCGGAGCTGAAGGAGATCAAGCAGGCGCTCCGCGCGTGACCGGCGCCCCTGCCCCCGACGTGCGCAAGGGGCAGGCGCTCGCCGTCGCCGCGGCCTTCTTCTCGCTCTTCTCGATCGTCGGCTTCGCCTTCTACGGCCTGCCCTTCTTCTACGACTTCTTCGTGCGCGAGCTGGGCTGGACGCGCGCGCAGGTCACCTCCGGCAACGCCTTCGCGAAGCTCGTGATCGGGCCGCTGTTCGGCTTCTTCGCGGGGATCGTCGTCGACCGCTACGGCCCGCGGCGGCTGATGCTGGTCGGCGTCCTGCTCGCCGGGCTCGCCCCGATCGGCCTCGGCGCCACCACCACGCTCGCGGCCTTCTACACCTTCTACCTGATGAACGCGACGGGCTACGTCACCGGCGGCCCGCTGCCCAACCAGGTGATGCTGTCGCGCTGGTTCGGTGCTTCGCGCGGCAAGGCGATGGGCTTCGCCTACCTCGGGATCGGCATCGGCGGCGCGCTGGTGCCGCTCATCGCGCACGCGCTCACCGAGGCCTACGGCTGGCGCACGGCACTGCAGATCCTCGGCGCGCTCATGATCGCGGTCGCGCTGCCGTTCGCCTACTTCGTGCGCGAGCCGGATGCCGAGCCGAAGACCGCCGCGCAAGCCGCCGACCCCAGCCAGGACTCGATCCTGGACGTGCTGCGGCAGCCGGCCTTCTACCTGCTCGCGATCGGTAGCATGGCCTCGATCGGCGCGGTCGGCGGCACCACGCAGAACCTGAAGCTCTTCTTCGCGATGGACCGCGCGATGGCGCAGCGCGCTGTCGCCGAGCTGATCTCGCTCGTGCTCGTCGGCAGCATCGCCGGGCGGCTGCTGATGGGCTGGCTCGCCGACCGCTGGCCCAAGAAGCGGGTGATGCTGCTCATCTACTCGATCGTGGCGACCACGATCCCGCTGCTCTGGGCGGCCGGCTCCGAGGACGCGCTGCGTCTCGCCGCCGTCGCGTTCGGCATCGGCCTCGGCGGCGACTACATGATCATCCCGCTGATGGCCGCCGAGCTCTTCGGATTGCGGCGCATGGGCCGCGTGATGGGGATCGTCCTCACCGCCGACGGGGTGGCGGAAGCCGTCGTCCCGATGGCGGTCGCGGCGCTGCGCGACCGCACCGGCAACTACGGCGCGGGCTTCGTGCTGCTCGTGAGCCTGGCCGTCCTCGGCGCCCTCGCGGTGTCCTTCCTGCCACGGCCAGAGGGCGGCTCAGGCCTGAGCCGCAGCCGGTTTACAAGCCCGCCTCGAGTGTAGAGAATATCGGCCGTGGCTCACGCGCGACCGTCGGTCAACAAGCGTCTCCGCGAGACGCAGAAGAAGGAAAAGCAGGCCCAGAAGGCCGAGCGCCGCGCCCAGCGCGCCGAAGAGAAGAAGGGGCGCCCCCACGAGAAGGGCGAGGTCGACCCCGACATCGCCGGCATCGTCCCCGGCCCCCAGCCTGTCCCCTGGGCCGACGAGCTCGGAGAAGACGAAAAATAGCTCGGCGACGTCGAGCTGACGAGCGACGAGCCGCCACGTTCGCATCGCTCAACTCGGGGCGCCCCGAGTCATCTGAACAACCTGGGGGAGCGGGGGCGAAGCTCGCCCCGGGGCGAGTTGAGCATCAGCCATCGCCAACGCAACGTGTGGGACGGCAACCCGGGGGGCGCTCTTCCGCCGCGCCGCCCGGCCCCTTTAGGCTGTGCGCTAGAAAATCAACCTCGCTCCAAAGCGGACGAGACGCGGCGTGTAGGCCTGGTCGCCCGGCGTGCCCGTCACCTGGCCGAACGTCGCCTGCCCGAAGTTCCCGTTCGGGTTGGCGAAGATCGGGTGGTTGAACGCGTTGATCGCGTCCGCCCGCAGCTCGGCCACGACGCGCTGGCCGAAGTGCATGCGCTTCACGAGCGAGAGGTCGATGTTCCAGAAGCCCGGGCCGCGGATCGAGTCGTTGCGCTTCATGTTGCCCCAGGTGTTCTGGTCGGGCGCCGAGAAGACGGCGGTGTCGAAGTAGAGCTGGCCGGGACCGATCGCCCCGAGCACCTCCGGCGTACCGCTGACGTTGGGCCGCTGCTGGTTGTCCGGCGCCCGCAGCGTCGCGCCCGCTGCGGTGAAGTTGATCGGCGTGCCGGTGCCGGCCCGGAAGAGCCCGCTGAGCTGCCAGCCGCCGAGCAACCAGCCGAGCGCGCTCTTGTCCTGCTTGAAGAACGGTGACTCCCAGATGAAGCTCGCCGCGAAGAAGTGCGTGCGGTCGAAGTCCGCCGGTCCCTTGCTCCGCTCGAGGTCGGCCGGGGTCGCGACGTCGGTCTCGTTCGAGTAGTTGGTCGCCCGGCTGAGGGTGTACGCGGTCGTGATCAGGAAGCCGTTCTTGAAGCGCCGGTCGAGCTTGGCCTGCAGCGAGTTGTACGAGGTGTCGGTCGGAAGCCAGGAGCGAACCTCGGCACTGCGGCCGTAGAGCTGGAAGTACGGCTGGCCCGCGGTGTCGGCGCCCAGCGTCTGGCCCGCGTTGATGTTGTAGTCGGGCAGGATGATGCCGCGTCCGACGTTGCCCACGTAGGCCACCTCGGCCACGAGGTTCCAGGGCAGCTGCCGCTGAAGGGCCACGTTCCAGGAGTGGAGCTTGGCCTCCTTGAGGTCGGGCTGGACGTAGAAGAGCTGCGCGTTCCGGAGCTGCGGGATGCTCGCATCCTGGATGCCGTTCGACGGGATGTCGAAGAACGTGGGCGGGCCGAAGCCGTTCGCCATCCTCCCGGCAGGAGCGAACCCGTTGGGGGCGTTGAAGACCTCCGTCTGCTTGACCGGGAAGTTGTAGGCGTAGCGGTTGTCGGGGAACGGCACGATCGTGGTGCCGAAACCGGCCCGCAGCACGGTCTTCTCGTCGAAGCGGTAGGCGAGCCCCAGCCGCGGGGCGAAGTTCGTGAAGGTGCTGTCGACGCCGATGTTCTGCGGCACGCTCCCGTATCCGGCGATCTGCACCGTGTTGTTCGAGGGGTCGTAGTTCGAGAGCCCGCCCTGGTCCGCGATTCCGACGAGCGGCGTGTAGTACTCCCAGCGCAGCCCGAGATCGACCGTCAGCTTGGTCGAGACCTGCCACTTGTCCTGGACGAACGCGAAGACCTCCCAGTGCTTGGTGCCCGGCTTGTCGATCACCTTGATGTCGCGCTGGATCTGGCTCGGCGCGTCCAGCAGAAACGCGGCCATGGCGTTCGCGAGGCCGGCCGTCGCCCGCGTGTCGGTGGGGATCGAGGTGCGTGCGCCGTTGAAGGTGAACTGGCCCCGCACGCCGCCCGCGTCCTGGATCTGCAGCAGGAAGTCCTCGTTGTGCCGCAGCTCGGTGCCGACCTTGATCGTGTGGTTGCCGGAGATCTTCGTGAGCGTTCCCGCGACGCTGTACGTCTGCTCGCCGCGGTCCCAGGGAAGGCTGGCCGAGAAGCCCATCATCGGCTCGGTGAAGCCGTTCTGGAGCACGATCCGGCTGATGCCGCTCGAGAACTCGTCGTAGTTGGCGCCCGGGATCCCCACCTCGGTCGAGGTCTCGAGCCCCGTGCCCGTGCTGAGGGCCTGGTTGTGGTACTTCACGTAGCCGCCGCGCCACTCCATGATCAGGCTGGGCGAGAGCGTCCGCGTCCAGGTGAGCGCGGTGCTGTAGGTGTTCTGGTAGCCGTTGCCGGCGAAGTCGGCGCCCGCGCCGCCGAGGTCGCCGAAGGTCCCGGGAACGAAGATCTCGGGCCGCTGGAAGCTGAAGCGCATGGAGAGCTGGTCGTTGACGCCCGGGTTGTAGTTCAGCTTGACGTTGAAGGCGTTCGTCGTCTTCTCGCGCTCGCTCGACGGCAGCTCGTAGTTCACCTGTCCGAATCCGGCTCCCGCGAGGTTGGGCGCCGGCAGCTGCGCGAGGATGTTGAGCGCGACCGGGCTCAGGCGGTTCGCGGGGATCACGTTCCCGGGGAAGGGCTGGCGTCCCGTGCCGTCGGGATTGCCGGTCGCGGGATCGTAGATCGTGGTCGAGGCCGACGAGAAGTCTCCGCCGCGCCATTCCGTCGGCGGAATCACCACCCGGCGCAGCGCGCCGAGGTTGTCGACCGTGTGCTGGTAGTCGGCGAAGAAGAACAGCTTGTCCTTGATCAGCGGCCCTCCGAGCGTGCCGCCGAACTGCTCGTACTTCGACTGCGGTTTTATGGCGGTGGCCGACGCGAAGTAGCTCTTCGCCTGCGTGGACTCGCTGTTGCCGAAGAAGAACGCGCTGCCCTTCACCTGGTTGGTGCCGGACCTGAGCACGACCGTGGTCACCGAGCCGCCGGCGCGGCCGAACTCGGCCTCGAAGTTGGAGGTGCTGACGTTGACCGAGTCGATCGCCTCGGCGGACGGGATGAAGACGGTGAGCAGGCCGGTCTTGTGGTTGTTGTCGAGCCCGTCGACCTGAACGTTGTTGGAGAGGCGCGACTGGCCGTTGAACTTCGTCTCCTGGCTGTCCTGCGGGTTGAAGAACTGGGAGTGGGGCCGCGTCATCGTGACCGTGCCCGGCACGGTGGCCCAGAGCGTCTGGAAGTTGCGGTTGAGGCCGAGCGGCATCTGCTGGACCTGGTAGCCCTCGATCGTGCGGCCGGTGTCGGCGCGGTCGGTCTGCAAGAGCGGCGTCTCCTGCACGACCTCGACCTTCTCCTCCATCGCGCCGACCTCGAGCACGACGTCGACGCGGATCGTCGAGTTCACCTTCACCTCGACTCCGTCGCGCGAGAACTTCTTGAAGCCGGTGAGCTCGGCCTCGACCCGGTAGAGGCCGTCCTTGAGGTTGGCGAACACGTAGTTGCCGCTCGCGTTCGTGACCACGGAGCGCGAGATGTTCGTCTGCGTCTCGACCGCCGTCACGCTGGCGGCGGCGACCGGCGCGCCCTGGCTGTCGTGGACGGTGCCGAGCAGCGTCCCGCGCACGGCCTGGGCGAAAGCCGCACCGGAAAGACCGCAGAGCGACACGGCCAGCAGCGCGAGCCGCACGAGCGTTCGCTTCGTCATGGTTGCCTCCAGAGGGGTCTGATGAGTCACGTTAATCGGAGATGTGAATTTCTGTCAACACAGGGGATCGACATGCCTGACCCCCGACCCATTAGTGCCTGGGTTTCGTGAGAGGATTCCGGCCTTCATGGGTACGACCGAGGACGTCCTGGCCCGAGCGGCCCGCGTGCGGCTGCTCCTGATGGACGTGGACGGCGTGATGACCGACGGCCGCTACTGGCAGGTGCCCGACGGGAAGGGCGGCCTCGCCGAGATCAAGGCGTTCGACTCGCAGGACGGCATCGCCTTCCAGTGGCTGCGGCGCTTCGGCATCCAGGCGGGCGTCATCAGCGGGCGCGTCTCGGTGGCGACCGAAGAGCGCGCGCGCAGCGCAGGCTTCGCCTACGTCTACCAGGGCCACACGGAGAAGATCCCGATCCTGGAGGAGATCCTCGAGCGCTCGGGCCTCTCGAGCGAGCAGGTCGGCTACGTCGGCGACGACTTCACGGACGTGGTGGTCATGCACCGGGTCGGCTTCGCCGTCGCGGTCGCGAACGCCAAGGACGAGGTGAAGGCCCACGCCCACTGGGTCACGGCGAACGCCGGCGGCCACGGGGCGCTGCGCGACGTGGTCGAGCTGATGCTCAAGGCCCAGGGCCGTTGGGACGAGATCCTGAAGCACTACGAGCTGCTCGATCAAAGGTCCTAGTCGCACGTCAGACCGGCCCACCCCACCCATCGCACGGATTGATGGGTCGCTCGACGCCAGGAGAGCCAAAACGGGCGAAGTGCACCGGGGACTTTGTTCGGCTCTCCCGTAACCATTTATCAGTTAACAATTTGTTGGATCGCGTTGCCCGAACGCATATTCTATATTTTCTATTGACACGCCTCGCCGAGTGCGCTAGCTTCCGCGCATTGATCGCACCCATCGGGGGAGACGATCCACTGGCGAACCATCTCGTGCTAGCGAGCCCGCCGTGCCTCATCCCGGTCGCGCTTGAGGGAGCGCGCAGGCGGGGTGTCGCCACTAGCGACGGTTTCGCAGGGAGGACGAATATGAGTCGAGCGCTCCGGACAGGTCTGCTGGGGACGACCCTGGCCAGCCTGGCCATTCTTTGCAGCCTGCTGGCGCCCCCCGCCGCGAACGCCCAGGCCGTCTCCGGGACGATCCTGGGCATCGTCAAGGACGCCCAGGGGGCGGTCGTGCCCGGTGCGAGCGTGACGGTGGTCAACACCGGCACCAGCTTCTCGCGAACCGTCGTCACCGACGCGCACGGCGAGTACTCGGCGCCCTCGGTCCCGACCGGCACCTACAGCGTGACGGCCGAGATCACCGGCTTCAAGAAGGTCTCGAAGACCAACGTCCAGGTGGGCGTCGACCAGAAGGTCCGCATCGACGTCGCCCTCGAGGTCGGCGGCATGGAGGAAGTCGTCGAGATCCAGGCCGAGACGCCGCTGCTCAACACCTCGTCCTCGGACCTCGGCCAGACCGTCGTCGAGGAGCAGATCAAGACGCTGCCCTTGAACGGCCGCAACTTCGTCAGCCTCACCCGAACGATCCCGGGCGTGCTGCGCGGCATCCCCGGCGCCAACATCGACGGCGCCGGCAGCCTCGCCTGGCGCGCCTCGGCGTCGTTCTCGGCAATGGGCCAGCGGCCGCGCGACAACAACTACATGCTCGACGGCGTCGACAACAACGAGACCTGGCTGCAGACGGTCGTGATCTTCCCGAGCGTGGACGCGCTCGAGGAGTTCAAGCTGCAGACGAGCACCTACTCGGCCGAGTTCGGGCGCTCGCTCGGCGGTGTCGTGAACCTGCAGCTCAAGTCGGGGACCAACCAGTACCACGGCAGCGTGTTCGAGTTCCTGCGCAACGACGCGTTCGACGCGAACAACTGGTTCAGCAACCGGGCGGGCACGGCGAAACCCGACTTCAAGCAGCACCAGTTCGGCGCGACCCTCGGCGGCCCGATCATCAAGGACAAGACGTTCTTCTTTGCCGACTACCAGGGCCTGCGCATCAACAGCGGCCCGACCTACCTGTCGACCGTGCCGACGGCCAAGATGCGGAACGGGGACTTCTCCGAGCTGAACCGGGTGATCTACGACCCAACGACCGGCCAGCCCTTCCCGGGCAACATCATCCCGCAGAGCCGCCAGGATCCCGCCTCCAGGAACATCCTGAACCAGCTCTACCCGGAGCCGAACGCCGCTGGCACCACGTCGGCGAGCGGCCAGCAGATCAACAACTACCTGATCAACCCGACGCTCGAGCGGCAGGACAACCAGTTCGACGTCAAGGTGGACCACCGGCTGAGCACGAACAACCGCGCGTTCGTGCGCTACAGCTATCAGAAGACCCACCGCTTCCTGCCGGCGACGCTCGAGCACGGCGACGCGGGGGCGACGTTCGGGGCCGGCGACGGCAACATCAAGGCGCAGAGCGTCACCTTCAACGACACGCACACCTTCTCGCCGACTCTGCTGAACGAGTTCCGCTTCGGCTGGAACTCGATCAAGTTCCTGCTGACCCCGCTCGACTTCGGCGAGAACCTCCCCTCGGCGATGGGCATCCCGGGCATCAACATCAACGACGTCACCTCGGGCATGACACAGATGACGTTCCAGAACATCCGCAACCTGGGACAGAACGGCAACCAGCCCCTGATCACGAACCAGAACGACTTCCAGATCTTCGACAACGTCACCAAGATCACCGGGCGTCACACGTTCAAGCTCGGGGGCAGCGTGACGTTCCGCTCGCGCGAGATCCTGAACGCCGACACGATCGTCGGCAGCTTCGCCTTCAACAACAACATGACCTCGAACTGCGCGGGCACGGCCTCCGGCTGCACGGTCAACTCGAACACCGGCTTCGACGTGGCGAGCTTCCTGCTCGGCTACGCCACGACCAAGACCCGCAACATGTTCGACGCCGGCACCTACACCGAGAAGCGTCCCGAGTGGTCGCTCTACGTGCAGGACGACTTCCGCGTCAGCAGCAAGCTGACGCTCAACATGGGCCTGCGCTACGACATCTACGTCCCCTGGGTCGAGGTGGACGACCTCCAGTCGAACTTCGACGAGGACACGGGCACGTTCGTTGTGGCCTCGGACAACGCCACGATCCAGGGCGTCAACGTGGGCCGCTACCTGCAGACCTACTCGAAGGCCGATTTGAGCCCGCGCTTCGGCTTCGCCTACGACGTGACCGGCAACGGCAAGACGCTGGTGCGCGGCGGCGTCGGCGTGTTCTGGAACTACACGCCGGGCGGCACGTCCTCCTCGAAGGCCCAGAACCCGCCGTTCCTGCAGTCGACGGCGCTCACGGCCGCCCCGAACACGAACTTCTCGAACGATCCCAAGATGCTGGTCTCGGCGGGGCTGCCCGCCCCCCCGGGCGTCGATCCCGCGCGGCCGGCCGCGGGCCAGACGCGCTCGATCTTCGAGCGCGACTTCCGCGATGCCTACACGGTCAACTTCAACCTGAACCTCCAGCAGCAGTTCGGCCAGAACTACATGATCGAGCTGGCTTACGTCGGCGCGCGCGGCCGGCAGTACCTGCTGAAGGGCGACCCGAACGAGGCGCCGCCGACGGTCGGCGTGACCAACTCGAACACCCTGCGCCCGTACACGGCGAACGGCCTCGCGCCGGCGCTGCGCTCGATCGGGCAGGTGCAGAGCGAGGGCGTGCTCGACTACAACGGCTTCCTGGCCAAGCTGCAGCGGCGCTTCGCGAACGGCTTCTCGCTGCTGGGCTCCTACACGCTCTCCCAGGCGAAGGACTACAACTCGGACAACGACGGCCAGGTGACCGTGGCCAACGTGCGGAACATCCGCGCCTACAACTACGGCCCGGCCGACTACGACATCAAGCACACGCTGAGCGTCGCCGGGATGTACGAGCTGCCCGTCGCCCGCTCCAAGTGGTACGGCGGCTGGCAGTTCAGCGGGATCCTCTACTGGCGTACGGGCCTGCCCTTCACGCCGGCGCAGCAGCAGGGCATTCTCTCGACCACCCCGGGCGGCACGGGACAGCGCCCGAACGTGATCGGCAACTGGGAGCTCAGCGATCCGACGGTCGAGCGGTGGTACGACACGGCCGCGTTCCAGCAGCCCGCAGACACCACCGGCACGTACGGCGACGCCGGCCGCAACATCATGCGCGGACCGGGACAGTTCAACGTCGACCTGTCGCTCATCAAGTACACGAAGATCGGCAGGACGAACCTCGAGCTGCGCTGCGAGGCCTTCAACCTCACGAACCACCCGCAGTTCCAGCTGCCGCAGCGCAGCTTCAACGCGACCAACGCGGCCCAGATCACCGCGATGCTGCAGAACCCGGCGTGCGCCCTGTGCGGCACGACCGAGCGCAACATCCAGTTCGCGGCGAAGCTGACGTTCTGATCGGCTGAGCCGCATGAGCGGCCCGGCGGGCGAAGGCCCGTCGGGCCGTTTTCTTTTGGCGGCAACGCCGCGCAGAATCAGCCACTCGTGAGCAGGCCTGCTCGCCGGACACGGCTCGCGCTCGCCGCCTGGCTGGGCCTGGCGCTCGCCCCGGGCGCGCGCGCGGCACAAGCGCCGAGCGCGGCGGAGGCGGGACGGGCCGAGGCGTTCCGACGAGCCGAGGCGAACGGCGTCGAGGTCGAGGACGTCTTCCGCCGCACGCGCCGCATGCTGCACGCGTGGCTCGCCTACGCCGACGCGCGCACGCTGCTGCTGCCGGACGTGCTACCTGGCTTCGAGCGCGGCCCCAAGGGGCTCCACATCTACCGGCCGCACAACTCGGGCGCCGACAACTACCCCTACCTGGTGGCGACCGCCTGGTTCACCGACCGTCCGCTCTACGAAGGGCGCCTGCGCGAGATGCTCCGGAACGAGATCCGCTTCACTAACGCGCAGGACGGCATCCCCGCCGAGCTGAACCTCGAGACGGGCGTGCTCGGCCCGCCGAGCCCCTTCGGCGCCGCCGAGTACGCCAAGGACGGCCTCGTCGCGATCACCGAGCTGCTGGGGCGCACGCCGTGGTACTACCGCATGGCCGACATGACGGCCGACCTGATGAAGCACGCCTCGGTCGCGAGCGACTTCGGGCCGTTGCCGGACGAAGGCGCCGAGCTCAACGGCGACGTGCTGCAGTCGCTCGCGCGGCTCGCGGCGATGTCCGGCGACGCGCGCTACCTCGAGTGGGCGCGCCGCATCGGCGACGCCTACGTGAGCGAGGTGCTGCCGCGCAACCACGGCCTGCCGGGCTACAGCTGGGACTTCCACAAGCACGCGGGCCCCGACCGCATGCGCCTGCGCGACCACGGCAACGAGGTGGTCGTGGGCCTCGAGCTGCTGTTCGCGCTCGAGAGCGAGCGCTCGGGCGAGCGCGCCACGACCTGGCGTGCGCCGCTGTCGCAGATGCTCGACCGCATCCTGGCCTCCGCCAACCCCGACGGGCTGCTCTACGACGAGATCCGCGCGTCCGACCTGGCGCCGCTGTCGCAGGGCCTGTCCGACAACTGGGGCTACGTCTACGGTGCCGTCTACACGCACTACATGCTCACGGGCGACGAGCGCTACCGCGAGGCGGTCCGCAGGGTGCTGCGCGGCCTGCCGCGCTACCGCGGCTACGACTGGGAGCGCGGCAGCCACGACGGCTACGCCGACGCGATCGAGAGCGCGCTCTACCTGGTCGCGCGCGAGCCCGTGCCGGAGGCGCTCGACTGGATCGAGAGCGAGACGAAGCGCCTGATCGCGTTCCAGAAGCCCGACGGCACGATCGAGCGCTGGTACGGCGACGGCAACTGGTCGCGCACGCTGCTGCTCTACGCGATGTGGAAGACGCAGGGCTGCTCCCTCGACGGCTGGCGCGAGGGCGTCAGGCTCGGGGCCGTGCGCGACGGCGAGCGGCTGCTCGTCTCGCTGCAGGCGCCCGCCGGCTGGAAGGGCCGCCTGCGCTTCGACTACGCCCGTCACCGCCGCGAGCTGAACTTCGCGCGGAACTACGTGCGTCTAAACGAGTGGCCGGAGTGGTTCACGGTCGACGAGAACGCGCTCTACCGGCTCGTCGACGAAGGCGGCCGCGAGACGCTGCGGCTCGGCTCGGAGCTCAAGACGGGCGTTCCCGTCGAAGGTTCGCGCCGGCTGCTGGTCGAACGGGCGCCCGCCCGCACCCCCTAGGCCTCGACGCGGAAGCCCACGCGCCGCTCGGCCTTCGCGCCCGTGCCGGGATCGGTCGCCACCACGCGCAGCTCGTAGTCCCCCGGCGCGAACGCGTCGAGCGAGATGCGCTCGCTCCACTTGCGCCCGCCGGGCGCGTCCTCGAGCTCGTGCTTGCCCGTCACCCCGACCAGCTTCGCGCCGCGCCACACCTGGGCCTGCAGCGTGACGGGGCCGGGCTTGGACTGGGACGACGTGTAGAGCTGCACGGTGTAGTGCAGCCCCTGGCCGGGCCGGAACACCTTGCCGACCTGCGCGTCGGTCACGGCGCGCTCCGGCCCGTCGTCCCGCTTGGCGCCGGGACCGGGCTTGACCTCTGCGTCCGCCAGCAGGAAGACGCTGCTGAGCGTGAGCGGCTGCTTTTCGAGGTCCGGGATCTCGACCCACTGGCTGGCGCTGCCGAGGAGCGAACGGCTCGCCTCCCGCGCCGCGAGCCGCACCTGGTACTGACCGGGCGCCAGCGGGACGCTGCGCAGCAGGCTCAACCCCTCGCCGATCGTCCCGACGTAGTTCTCGGCGGTCAGGTTGAGCTGGGCCTTCTCCCCCGCCACGTCCCCCACCAGCTTGCCTTCCTCGTCGTAGACGGCGCCCACGATCTCGAGGTCGGCGCGGTAGCGGTCGTCCTTGCGCTCGAACGGTACGTTGCGCAGGTCGAGGTGGATCTTGAGCACGGCCTGCGGGCCCTGCGGCGGCAGCGCGATGAAGTCGGCGGAGAGCTCGAGCGGCAGGTCCTGGAGCGGGAAGAGCGACCCGAGCGCCTGGCCGATCTCGCGCTCGCGCCGGGCGGCGGAATCCTGCGCCGCGGGAGCGGCCTGCCGCTCGTCCGGCGCGAAGTAGCCGCCGCGCGTGCGGACCTTGAGCTCCGGCCGCCCGCGCAGCCGCACCTGGATCTTGCGGAAGCTGCCGTCGCGGGCGGTGTTCGACGGCTCGTAGGCGAGCAGGTAGTAGGTCTCGTTGTCGCGCAGGATGCGGCTCAGGCCCTGGTCGAGGTCGTTGCTGTTCTTGACCAGGAAGCCGCCGGTGTCGACCGCGAGCGCGTTCATCCCCTGCCGCAGCGCCTCGACGCTGCGCGACTGCAGGTCGGTGCGCATGCCGGGCGCGCTCAGCACGCCGGGGCCGCGGAACGACGCCTGGCCGCCGGGCGGCTCGGAGACGAGCCCGCGCGTGTCGAGCGAGTAGAGCACGACACCTGACCGGGTCGC
>Ga0207428_10004922_pt1 | contig 12589 bp, 7 predicted proteins | sample RhiMethybrSRZTD1_FD_187600 | JGI IMG/M metagenome (GOLD analysis project Ga0207428, IMG submission 187600) | Populus rhizosphere microbial communities from Tennessee, USA - Rhizosphere MetaG P. TD hybrid SRZTD1 (SPAdes) (version 3) | ecosystem: Host-associated > Plants > Roots > Rhizosphere >... | reverse complement strand
CCGAAGGTCCGGCCGTGCTCCTCAGCATCGATGGCAACCCTCAGCTCCAGCCGATTTCGGATACCAAGGTCTCCCGCGTCATGAACACGACGCAGGTCGTCCTCTACGATGAAGATGGCAAGAAGTTCTATCTCGCGAGCAACGGCTACTGGTTCGAGTCCAAGGAACCGCTCGGTGAGTACAAGCCGATCTCCAAGCCTCCGCGAGACGTCCAGGAAGCGGCGCCGGAGATCGCCTTCAACGGAGAGGGGCCGCGCTCGGACAAGCCCCCGGTCGTGATCCCGTCGTCCAAGCCCGCCGAGCTGATCGTGTTCGACGGCAAGCCGGAGTTCGATCCGGTCGGCAACCTCGATCTCCTCTACGCCACCAATGCCGACAAGGACGTCCTGAAGGACGTCGAGTCCCAGAAGTACTTTGTGCTCCTGGCAGGCCGATGGTTCGCGAGCAAGAGCCTCGATGGGCCGTGGTCCTTCGTTCCGTCCAACCGGCTGCCCAACGATTTCACGCAGATCCCGCCGGGCTCCGAGATGGCTCACGTGCGGTCAAGCGTAGCCGGCACGCCGGAGGCCGAGGATCAGACGCTGAGCGCGCAGGTGCCGAAGATCGAAGCGGTCCCGCGCGACAAGGAAACCATCGACGTCCACTACGACGGCGAGCCTCGATTCCAGCACATCAAGGGAACCAAGATCGACTACGCGACCAACACCGCGTCCGCCGTGTTCCGGGTAGACGGTGCGTACTACGCGTGCGAGGACGGCGTCTGGTACGCGGCCCCGGGCCCCGACGGCCCGTGGTCTGTGTCGGATCAGAGGCCTGAAGGGATCGAAGCCCTCGCCGCGGACAATCCGCACTACAACACGAAGTACGTCGTGATCTACGACTCCACGCCCGACCAGGTCTACGTCGGCTACCTGCCCGGCTACTACGGCTGCTATCCCTACCATGGCTCGGTCTTCTACGGCACCGGCTACTGCTACCCCTGGTATGGCGCCTATTACGCGTCTCCATGGACGTGGGGATTTGGCGTGAGCTACTGGGGCGGCTGGGGCTTCGGCTTCTACGGGAGCTGGGGCTACGGCTACCCCTACTACGGCTATCCCTACTACGGCTACTCGTACTGCGGGACGGGGTCCTACGTCGGTCGCTACGGCCCGGGGGGCTACTACCCTGTGGGGGATGCCGGCACGCGCTATCGCGGAACCGTGACCCCGAGCACCAAGACGGTTGCAGGCGACCTCGGCCGGAGTGTCACCAGCTCGCAAATCGGTTCGACGCGCGTGCGCTCCGCGCCTGACGGTTTGAGCCAGCGCTCGGTCACCTCGCGCGAGCGCATCGTCGCGGACGGTGGAAGCTACCGTCAGCGCGCCGGGAGCTACGCGCCGCGCGGCATGACGAACGGCATGCGCGACATCGGCTCGCGCCAGCGCGGCATGACCAACGGCATGGGCGACATCGGCTCGCGCCAGCGCGGCATGACCAACGGCATGCGCGACATCGGCTCGCGTCAGCGCGGCGTTCTCAATCGCCAGAACGGCAATCTCGATCCCCAGCGCGGCTCGCTCAATCGCCAGCGCGATGGCGGCCGGTCGGTCCAGCCGAACGGCGCCTACCGCACACCGCCCTCGGGCAGCGGGAGTCGCGACCGTTCATCGTACGGCGGGCGCAATTACGGCAACGGCGGTCAGCGGTACAACGGCAACGGCGGCGCCCAGCAGCAGCGGTACTACGGGAACGGTGGCGGCCAGCAGCAGCGGTACTACGGCAATGGCGGCGGCCAGCAGCGATACCGTAGCGGCGGTGGCTCCTACGGTGGTGGCCGCTCCTACAGCGGTGGCGGTCGCTCCTACGGCGGCGGTGGCGGCGGTCGTGCCTACGGCGGCGGTGGCGGTGGCTATCGCGGCGGTAGTGGTGGCGGCGGCTATCGCGGCGGAGGTGGTGGCGGCGGTGGCGGCCGGTACGGCGGCGGAGGACGCGGCCGCTAGATCACCCGACTCGCTTCAGCAGGTCCTCGTTGGTCGGGAACGTTTCCAATATCTTGTGAAGGTCGAGAATCGCCTGCTTGGGCGGCATCTCGATCGCTTGACGGCGCATGCGATTGATCGCCGCGAGCTCCGTGGCGGAGTAGAGGAGCTCCTCGCGTCGCGTGCCGGTTTTCGCGATGTTGATCGCGGGGAACACGCGTTGATCCGCGAGCGCCCGGTCCAGCACGATCTCGCTGTTTCCCGTCCCCTTGAACTCCTCGAAGATCAGATCGTCCATCCGCGATCCCGTCTCGATGAGCGCGGTCGCGAGGACCGTCACCGATCCTCCGTTCTCCACGTTTCGCGCCATGCCGAAGAACTGACGCGGGATCTCGAGGGCGCGTGCGTCGATCCCGCCGCTCATCGTGCGCCCCGAATCGGAGCCGCGCACGTTGAACGCGCGTCCCATGCGGGTGAGACTGTCCACCAAGACGACCACGTGGTGCCCCGCTTCGAGCTCGCAGCGGACCTGGGCCATCGTGAGATTGGCGACGCGGACGTGCTCAGCGGTTCCCTGATCGCTGCTGCTCGCGATCACCTCCACGGGGACCTGCCGGCGAAAGTGGGTCACTTCCTCAGGTCGCTCATCGACCAGCAACACCACGATCCTCGTCTCGGGCGCGTCTGCATGGATCGCCTTGGCGAAATCCTCGAGGAGCTGGGTCTTGCCGGCCTTGGGAGGGGAGGCGATCAGCCCGCGCGTACCGCGTCCCACGGGAGCGAAGAGGTCGATGATCCGCATCGTGGCATTGCCGGAGTCGCCGAGACGGAAGCGCCGATTCGGGCTGGTCGCGACGAGCTTCGCGAAGGGCGTGCGCGCGCGCCAAGCGTCGGGGGTGAGACCGGAGATCAGCTCGACATCCGCGAGCTGCGGGCCCTGGCGTCCGGGCTGACTCACACCACCGACGAACGCCCCCTCGACCAGGCCATAGCGGCGAACCAGCGCGTCGGGAACGAACGCGTCGTCGCGGCTCTGCTGGAACGAATGCGCGGGGTCGCGCAGGAATCCGCCGCCGCGAGGCAGCATTTCGAGTACTCCCGAACAGGTCGTGGCCATCGGTCTCGCCAAGAATACATGGTCCGGGGCCGTGCCGACAGGAGCGAGCTTACATTCCTTCGATCGGCAGTCTGAGGATGGCCGCGGAGCCCCGCGAGGCATCGCGTCCTTCGAGCCTCAGCGATCCACCGTGAGCTTCGGCGATTTGACGGCTCAGGACGAGCCCAATTCCCGTTCCGTTGGGCTTCGTCGTGAAGAACGGAACGAAGAGATTCGCCGATTGGGGGAGGCCAGGCCCATCGTCCTCGACGCGGACGCTGACGCCGTTCCCGTCGCGCGTCCATCCCACCCGAACGCCTCCGCCGGTCTCCGCGGCTGCTTCCACCGCGTTGCGGAGCAGGTTGATGAGAACCTGATCGAGCTGATCGCCGTCCGCTTGGAGCACGATCGACGGTCCCGGTACGACCTCGACCGGATGCCTCGTCTCGAGCGCGACGACGCGGCGGATCCAGGCCTCCACGTCGAGCGGCTGGAGGCGCGGCGAGGGGAGCCGGGCCAGCCGCGCGTGCGCGCTCATGAAGCGGCGGAGCGCTTCCGTGCGTCCGACGATGACCTCGAGCCCGCGATCGAGGTCCGCCTCGAGATCCTCCGACCGCTCCTCCCGCTTGAGACGGTCGCGAAGACTGCCTGCGATCGACATGATCGGCGTGAGCGAGTTGTTGATCTCGTGGCCGAGCACTCTCACGAGCCGCTGCCACGCGAGGCGCTCCTCCTCGCGCAGCGCGCGGCTCAGATCCGTCATCATGAGGAGCCGGTGCGGCAGCCCACCCTGCCGGAACGCGGTCGACCGCGCCTCCCAGCGCCCCGCACGCCCCGGGAAGAGCGCGTCGATGGTTTGCGGCCCCTCCGTTCCGAGCGCTCCGTCGAGAGCCAGATCGTGCGCGGTCAATCCAAGGAGACGCTCCGACGGCCGTCCGAGCATGCGCTCGCCCGCGCGATTCACGAGGCGCAGCCGGCCCTCGTGATCGAAGACGAAGACCGCCGCATCGATCTCCTCCATGACCTTGCGGAGGAGCGCGCTCGCGTCGAGCGCGCCGAGCCTTTGCTCGCGGAGCGTCTGCCCCAGGGCGTTGATCTCGCGGAACGCGAGCCCGAGTGCGTCCTCGGGGCGCGTGTCGCGCGTGCGGATGGAGTAGTCGCCCTCGAGGAGCGCGGACATCATGTTGGAGAGCGTCTGCACCGGCCGGATCACGCGCTCTCGCAGGCGCACGGCGAGCGCGGTCCAGAGGATGATGAGAAGGATCGTGCCGCTCCACTGGAGGCGGATGTCCAGAGGGCCCGTCCAGAGGAGAACGAGCGCGAGCGCTGTGCCGGGAAGTCCGGTGAGGAGCGCCCAGATGAGGAGCCGGCGCTCGAAGCTCAGGCCGCCGTGGCGCGCCCCCTCAGGGGGTGAGGTCATGCTGCTGCAGCCTGCGGTAGAGCGCGCTCCGGCTCAGTCCGAGCGCGTCGGCCGCGCGACTCACGTTCCCTTCGTAGCGGTCGAGCGCGCGGCGGATGAGATGGCGCTCCACGTCGTCGAGCGTCATGTCCTCGAGCCGCCCGGACGACTCTGCGGGCCGGAGCAGGAGATCCGCCGGCCCGATGCGGGCATCGTCCGAAGCGAGCAGCACCGCGCGCTCGACGGCGTGCTCCAGCTCCCGCACGTTTCCCGGCCACGGGTGCGCCGCCATGATCGCGAGCGCCTCCGGCGTGAAGCCCCCGATCCGCTTGCCGTAGCGTGCGGCGGCGCTGGCGAGGAACGACGTCGCGAGGCGGGGGATGTCCTCCGCGCGCTCGCGGAGCGGCGGGAGATGGATTTCGACGGTGTTGAGACGATAGAGGAGGTCCTCACGGAAGCGTCCCTCGGTCACCTCGTGCCGGATGTCGATGTTGGTCGCGGCCAGCACGCGCACGTCGACCTGCTTCGCGCGCGAGGAGCCGACGCGCGTGAGCTCACCCGTCTGGAGCACGCGAAGGAGCTTGGCCTGCTGCGCGGGCTTGAGGTTCCCGATCTCGTCCAGGAAGAGCGTCCCGCCGTCGGCCATCTCGAAGTATCCGATCCGGTCGCTCCGCGCGTCCGTGAACGCTCCTTTCACGTGGCCGAAGAGCTCGCTCTCGAACACTCCTTCCGCGAGCCCGCCCGCGTTCACGGTGACGAGCGGCCGGTCGGCGCGCGGGCTCAGCTCGTGGAGCCATCGCGCCATGACTTCCTTGCCGGTGCCGTGCTCGCCGGTGATGAGCACGTGGGCGGTGGACGGCCCCACCCGCCGGAGCAGGTTGAGAACCGGCTGCATCGCGCGAGCGTCGGCGATCAGCTCCGGAGCGCCCTTGCGCCGAAGGAGCCGGTTCTCGCTCTCGAGGCGCTCGCTTCGCCGTAGCGCGCGTCCAAGGTCCACCTGCGTCCGCAGCGTGCGGAGGAGGCGCGCGTTGTCCCAGGGCTTTTCGATGTAATCGCGCGCGCCCTTGCGCATCGCTTCGACCGCGCCCTCGATGCTGCCCCACGCGGTCATCACGACGACCGGCACCGTGGGATCGAGCGCGCGAAGCTCGGCGAGGAGGTCGAGCCCTTCGCGCCCGGAGGTCGTGTCGCGCGCGTAGTTCAGGTCCATGAGGACGGCGTCGAACTCGCGCTCACCGAGCGCGCGGAGGACGCCGGCGGGCGAGCTCGCGGTCTCGACGCGAAAGCCCTCGCCCTTCAGGAGCAGGCGGAGGGCTTCGAGGACGTCGGCCTGGTCGTCGGCGACGAGGATGGCGGAGCCGTTCACGTTCACGGGCTTCATGGTAGCTCAGCTAGGATCGGAGAGCAGCCGCGCTACTCCTGGCGCAGGGCGGCCACCGGATCGGTCCGGCTCGCCCGGCGGGCGGGGACCCATGCCGCGACCGTGCCCACGAGAACGAGCGCGAGAACCGCCGCAAGGAAGGCGGGGAGGTCGGCCGCCGGGACGCCATAGAGAAGCGACGAGAGAAGCCGCGTGAGGACCATGGCGGCGCCGATCCCGAACGCGCAGCCGAGCGCGACGAGCTTCAACCCTCGTCCGAGCACGTGGGAGATCACGCCTCCGCGGGTGAGCCCAAGGGCGATCCGGACTCCGTAGTCGCGCGTCCGGCGCGACACGAACTGGGAGATCATGCCGTACACGCCGATGGACCCGAGCACGAGCGCGAGTCCGGCGAGGAGTGAGAGGAGGATCGCGACCCGGCCGGGCGCGCCTATCGCGCGATCGAGGACCGCCTGCATCGTCATGGCGTCCTGGACCGCCAGATTCTGTCCGCGGCGCTCCACCGTCGCGCGCGCTTCGCGAAGCACCTCGTCCACCGCTTCGGGACGATCGGCGGCGAGAACGTAGGAAACCTGCTGCGGGACGAACGGAGTCTGACCGTACAGCATGTAGCGCGCGGGGGCCGGTGCGTCGGTCAGCTCGGCTTCCGCGACATTGGCGACTACGCCGACGATGCGCTCTCCCCCCTCGAACCCGGTGTAGATGATCCGGCCGAGCGGATCCTCGTTCGGGAAATACTTCGCGGCGAGAGCCTCGTTGATGATCGTGACGCGCGGCGCGTCGTCTCGATCGGACGATGCGAAGTCGCGCCCCTTGCGGACCGGGACGCCGAGCGTCTTGAAGTAGTCCTGGGTCACGAGGCGCATGTACGTGGTGCTCGAGGGGAGGTCGGGCTTTCCCTCGATCCCGATGCCCCATGAATCGCCCGTTCCGCGAAGCGGCAGCTTCTGCGTCGCAGCGACGGAGCGTACGCGGGGAAGACCCTGGAGCGTGGGCAGCAGATCGAGCACCGCCCGATGGCGGTCGTCGATCGAGAGCTGGGTTGGCATGGCGGCGTCGACGACGGCGACCCGGTCGACGCGCACGCCGGGCTCGATCCGATGCAGGTTGGCCACGCTTCGAATGAGAAGGCCGGCCCCGGCGCCGAGCAGGACCGCGAGCGCGATCTGCGCCACGACGAGGCTCCCTTCCAGCTTCGTGCCGCGCACGGAAAGGCCGCCTGTGCGCACGTGGGTCATCGCGCCACGCAGGTCGCCGCGCCAGACCACGATCGCGGGAATGAGCGCGGTCGCGAGCGCCGCGAGCATGGCCACGACGATCGCCGCCGTGTAGAGCGACCAGTCGAGATGCGCCGCGCCCGAGAGCGCCCCGAGCGGCAGCGCGTGGACGAGCATCCGGAATCCGAGCGACGCGACGAGCCCGCCCGCCAGAGCCGAGAGCACGCCGATGAGCGTCGCCTCGATCACGAGCTGCTGCAAGATCTGCTGACGGCCCGCGCCGAGCGCCGAGCGGACCGCCAGCTCCGTGCTCCGCCGGCCGACCTGCCCGAGCATGAGTGCCGACACGTTGACGCACGCCATGAGGAGGATGAGCGCCATCCCCGCGAGCGTGGCCAGCAAACCTGGCCTCATGTCGCCGATCAAGAACTCGCGCACCGGGGTGATCTCCGGTGCGCGAGTCTTGTCCCACTGCGCCGGGTACGTGAACCGGGCGGCCAGCCGCGCGGTGAGCGCGTGGAGGGGGACCTCCATCCGGTCCATCCGGGCCGTGGGATCGATTCTGCCGATGAGAGCGTAGTTGCCGACGCGGCTGTTCGGATCGAGGGGCGCCGCGGTCCAGACTTGAACCGACGGCGACGGGAACCAGAAGCCGGGCGGCATGACGCCGACGACGGTCTTCATCTCGCCGCCGAGGGAGTAGCGGCGTCCGACGATCGAGCGATCGGACCCGAGCTCTCGCCACAGGTCATAGCTCAGAACGGCGGTGGGCTCCGCCCCCAGCACGTCATCGCCGTTCCGGAACGTACGGCCGAGGAAGGGCTGCGCGCCCAGGACGTGAAAGAGCTCCGCGGAGGCTTGGATTCCGTCGAGGAGGCGAAGCGGCCGTCCCGGGATCTCGAGCGTGGAGCCCATCGCGTGATACGCGGCCATGGACCGGAATCCCTGGAACTGTGGCCTTAGGTACAGAAACTCCTGTTCGGTCCAGTCGCCCTGGTGCCAGAGCACGCCGATCTCGCTCTCCTTGTGATAGGGGAGCGGCTCGAGGAGGAGCGGGCGCGCGACGCTGATGATGGCCGCGAGCCCGCCCGAACCGAGCGCGAGCGTGAGCACCGCGAGAACCACGTATCCGGGACGGCTCAAGAGCCGCCGCGCCGAGTACCGCACGTCCATGACCCAGCGGCTCACGTTTCCGCCCCCTGCGCGGCCAGCTGCCGCGCCTCGGCCTCGTCGCGAACGATCTGACCGTCGACCATGTGCACCGTGCGCTCCGCGTAGAGCGCGTACCGTGGATCGTGGGTGACCATGCAGATCGTGGTGCCGCTCCGGTGGAGATCGCGCAAGAGGCTCATCACGGTCTCGCCGTTTCGTGAATCGAGATTTCCCGTGGGCTCGTCCGCGAGGAGGATGACCGGCTCGCCCGCGATGGCGCGCGCCACCGCGACGCGCTGCTGCTGGCCGCCCGAGAGCTGCGCGGGGTAGTGCCGCACGCGGTGCGCCATCCCCGAGCGCCGACTCCGCGCGCCGCTTCCGATCCGCGGCTCCGATCCCGCGATAGCTGAGCGGCAGCTCCACGTTCTCGTACACGGTCAGGTCGCCGATCAAGTTGAACGCCTGGAAGATGAACCCGATCTCCCGGTTCCGGACGCGCGCCCGCTCCATGTCGCTCAAGCCCGATACGGCGCGGCCGTTCAGCGAGTACGTGCCTTCCGTGGCCGTGTCGAGGAGCCCGAGGATCGAAAGGAGCGTCGTCTTGCCGCAGCCGGACGGTCCCGCGATCGAGAGGTAGTCGCCCGAGCGGATCTCGAGGTGAATGCCGGAGAGGGCGTGGGTCTCGACCTCGTCCGTGTAGAAGATCTTCCGAATGCCGTCCAGCCGGATCAGCGTCTCGCCTTTGGTCTTCACGGTGTTCTCCTGGATTTCGGTCAGCGGAGCCGAATCCGCTTGTGGTCGTCCCACTCCGACATGTCGGACAGAATCACCTTGTCGCCGGCGCGCAGCCCGGCGGCCACCTCGATCTCGCTCACGGAGCCTCGGCCCAGGCGCACCGGCACGCGAGTCGCGTGCTCGCCGTCGGGGTCGAGGCGGAACAGGTTCGTGGCGCTCTCCGCGTCTCCCAGTACCGGCCGCCCCACGTACAGCACGTTGGATAGGCGTTCGACCTCGATGGTTCCGTCGACGCTCATGTCGGGCCTCGCTCCCCCCGGCAGCTTGCCTTCCAGCGCGACCTCGACCGTGACGGTTCCGTTCTGGACGGCGGGATCGATGCGGATCACGTGCCCCCGAGCGATGCCGTTTCGCGTGTCGATCGCCGCGCTCTGGTTGAGCACGACGTCGCGCGCCTGCGTCTCGGGCACGTGGAGCACCGCCTTGAGCCGCCCTGGCTGCGCCACGATCGCGAGGTTCATCCCGGACGTGACCCACTGGCCCACTTCGAGCCGGAGCTCCTGGACAATGCCCGCGGCTCCCGCGCGCACGGTCATGGACGCGACCTGGCCGCGCTGGAACGCGGCGATGGCCCGAAGCCGGCGCACCTGTTCCCTCTGCACCGCGAGCTGGGGCTCGATGGAGGAGGTGATCGTCGCGAGGCGCTTCGTCTCCACGTCGAGGCGCGTCTTGAGCTCCGTCGCGCGACCTTCCAGACGGCGCATCTCGAGCTTCGGGATCATGCCCTGCTTGTCCAGCTCCACCGAGGCTTCGACCTGGCGCACCGCTTCGCCGCACTCACTGCGCACGGAGGCGAGGTTCGATTCCTGCGTCCAGCGCTGGTTCTCGAGGTCGAGCCGCACCGCCGCGAGCTGCGCCTGCGCGGCGGTCAGCTGTTGCTCCGACTGGAGCGCCTGGATGTTCACGTCCGGATTGCCGAGCACCATGAGCACCGTGTTCTCCGTGACCGCCGTGCCCGGGCGGACGAGGATTTGCTCCACCCGTCCCGGCGTGAGCGTGGTGATGTAGCGGATCTGCTCGGGGGCGAGATTGCCCGGCCCGCGCACCTGGCGGATCATCGGGCCGCGGCGCACGGTGTCGGTCGTGACCATGGAGCGCTTCACACTCGGCACCGCCGAGTCGGCCCGCGTCAGCGCGAGCGTGGCGAGCACGAGAACGATCGCTAGGGCGGCGATCAGGAGGTAGCGGGGGCGCTTGGGTTGTGCAGTTCGCTGGACGTCCACGCGATGGACGAGGGCAAGCGATGTGCCAGGGGGCTGGAAGGTGGGTCAAGCGCTTGGGGGGCCGAGACATCGCGCCCGCGTGGCAGTTGTCGAGACTGGGTTCGAACTGCCCGGATCCGGGATCGAGAATCCCGGAATCGGACAGTTAGGCTGTTGAGGCCCGCGGCAGCTCCACGACGATCGACAGTCCCTGCGGCGAGCGCGCCTCCGCGCGCACGGTTCCGCCGTGGCGCTCCACGATCTCCCGCACGATCGCAAGCCCGAGCCCGGAGCCCTTGTCCTCGCTCCCCGAGGGGCGCGCGTGCTCCGCGCGATAGAAACGCTCGAACACGCGCTCCCGGTCCTCGGGGGCGATGCCGTGGCCGTCGTCGCTCACCTCGAGGCGGACGCGCCCATTCGCCGAGGCGAGCGTCACCTCCACGCTTCCTCCCGTCGGCACGTAGCGGAGCTCGTTGGTGAGGAGATTCTCGACGACCTGCTCCATGCGTCGCCCGTCCGCCATGATTGTGGCGTCGCCACCCTGGCGACTCCAGCTCACCTTGAGTCCCGCGGCGTGGAACCTGGGCTCGAAGCGATCGATCGTGTTCTTGGAGAGGGCGGCGAGGTCGATGCGCTCGCGCGTGAGGGGCGTGGCTCCGGCCTCGAGCCGCGCCAGCTCGAAGAGGTCCTTGATGAGCTGGTCCATCCGGCGCGACTCCTCGAGGATCCCGCGCAGGTAGCGTGCGCGCTCCTCGTCGGAGGTGCCCACGCCCGGATCGACGAGCGTCTCCGCGTAGCCGCGAATCGACGTGAGCGGCGTCGCCAGCTCGTGCGTGATGTCGGCGAAGAGGCGCTTCCGCTGCTCGGCCGTTTCTTCCACGCGTCGCTTCGCATCCGCGAGGTTCTCGGTCATCTCGTCGAAGCGCTGGGCCACGCGCCCGATCTCGTCTCCGGATGGATCGTGGATGCGCGCCGAGAGATCGCCGCTCGCGACGCGTGCGGCGAGCGTCTCGAGGCCGCGCAGGCGACGCACCAGGATCCGCACCATGAAGAGTCCCGCAAGGGTGGCCGCGAGCACCGTGATGGGAAGGAAGAGGAGCGACGTCCTGGATCCCACCATTCCGAGCGGGGGACGAGCGAAGCGAAGGGCGATGACTTCGCCGATCGGCTCCCCGGCGCGAAGAACGTCCTGACGCGCGAGGATCTCGCGGCGGGGGACGAATCCGGGGCGTCCGAAACCGCGCCCCTCGGGAGGGCCGAACGGCGGCTCGTCCGAATCTCCGCGCCCTCTCGGCTCGCCGCGCATGCCCGGCGAGCCCGGAGGCGCTCCCTCGAATCGCATTCCACGCCCGCCCCGCCCGCGCCCGCCGCCGACCACGACTCTCCCGTCCGTCGATCGATAGAGAAGCCGTCCCGGCATTCCGGGCTCATCGGAGCTCGCGAGGATCGTGCGGACCGCTGAAGCGTCGGCGGGATCGGGGAGCGCGGCGATCCCCGCTGCCGCCCTCGACACCGCGCTCTCCGCGCGATTGCGCGCATCGCGCTGCTCGAGCGGGCCGAGCACGCCTGCCGCGACGAACCACTGCACCGCGGCGCCGGCGACGATCGTGAGGAGGAAGACGCCGGCGAAGGTCCAGAAGAGGCTGCCGCCGTTCCGCTTCTTCCCGTCGGCGCTCACCGCTCGTACTCCGCGAATCGGTAACCCGCGCCCCAGACGGTCTGGATGTAGCGGGGCTGCGACGTGTCGGGCTCGAGCTTCTGGCGAAGGCGGCTCACGAGGCTGTCGATGGAGCGGTCGTCCACGACGCGATCCGATCCCCACACCTGCTGCATCAGCGCCTCGCGGCTGAAGACGCGCCCGGGGCGCGACGCGAGGAAGTAGAGGAGGTCGAACTCGAGCGTGCTCAAGGGCACGGGCTTTCCTTCGCGCTCCACGACGCGGCGCGCGGGATCGATGGCGAGCCCGCCCAGCTCGATCGTGCGCTCGCGGACGGTGCCGGTCGAGCGGCGGAGGAGCGCGCGCACGCGCGCCACGAGCTCTGCCGTGCTGAAGGGCTTCGTGACGTAGTCGTCCGCGCCGATCTCGAGCCCGAGGAGCTTGTCGCTCTCGCCCGTGCGGGCGGTCACCATGAGGATGGGGACGTCGCTGTCCTTCCGGATCCTACGCGCGACCTCCAGCCCGTCGAGGCCGCCGAGCCCGAGATCGAGCACGACCAGGGCCGGCCGCAGGCGCTCGTAGTCCGCGAGCGCGTGGCCGCCGTCCGGCGAGGCATGGCACGCGTAGCCGACCGCCTCGAGGTTCTTCACGATGAGGTCGGCGATGCGGGCGTCGTCTTCCACGACCAGGATCTGCTGCTTCAAACGCGATCTCCTTTCGGGCCAGTAC
>Ga0207428_10004915_pt1 | contig 12600 bp, 14 predicted proteins | sample RhiMethybrSRZTD1_FD_187600 | JGI IMG/M metagenome (GOLD analysis project Ga0207428, IMG submission 187600) | Populus rhizosphere microbial communities from Tennessee, USA - Rhizosphere MetaG P. TD hybrid SRZTD1 (SPAdes) (version 3) | ecosystem: Host-associated > Plants > Roots > Rhizosphere >... | reverse complement strand
CCGCTCCGGTGTGTCGGCGTCTGGAATCCGCTGGGGCACCACGGTACGTGCCCTATCCGAACGCGAGCGGAAGGTCGAGGTGAGTTTCCAGAATGCCGACCCGGAGAGCTATGACTTCGTGGTTGGCGCAGACGGCGTTCACTCCACCGTTCGGACCGGCATTTTCGGGCGCGGTGGGCAGCGGGCGGCTGTGATGTCCACTGCCGGTTGGAGGTTCGTTACGACGAATCCCGGCGTGGACTGCTGGACCGTCTGGTCGGGCCGAGCAGGAACCTTCTTACTGATTCCGGTGGACGCGGAGCGAGCGTACGGATATGCATCAGCCACCAGAGGCGGGGCGGTGGGCACCGATCCGCAGTGGTTGGCGTCGACCTTCAACGACTACCCCGAGCTGGTACGTAATGCCGTCTCGTCGGTGCTTGCCGAGCCGTCCTCGCTCTACTACTCCCCAGTCGAGGAGATCAAGCTGAGTAGTTGGCACACTGGTCGAGTTCTGCTGATCGGAGATGCGGCACACGCCACGGCACCGGTGTGGGCCCAGGGCGCTGCGTTGGCTGCTGAAGATGCATTGGTGCTCGCCGAAGTACTCGCGAGGTGCGAGGACTGGACAATGGTCGGCAGTGAGTTCGAGCGACGTCGACGCCCCCGCGTCGAGCACGTGCAGAAGATGACCGATCGGATGTCCCGAGCCGCAGCCATACCGGGCTGGTTGCGCGACTCGATTTTGCCATTCGTGGGACCACGGACGTACCGCGAAACCTTCGTTCCGTTGCGCGACCGATTCTGAGCAACCGCTAATGAGTTTCGGGTAGCCCGGCTCCCGAGGTCGGATGTTGGCGACCGGCTGTCGGCTTCAGGCGGTCTGGAGAATGACCCCCAGCCGTTCAGCAAGATCATCTCGAGAGATCCCGTACGTCGCCCGCGTCACGACGCCGTGATCGGTCAATACGAAGACGCCGTAATCGGTGTAAACGCGGCTGACGCAGGCTAGGCCAGTCAGCGGATACGTACACTTCGGGACCAGCTTGGGCATACCGTCTTTGCTGAAAAGGGTCATCAGCACGAAGACTTCCCTCGCGCCGATGGCGAGATCCATGGCGCCGCCGACCGCGGGGATCGCGTCGAGACCGCCGGTGTGCCAGTTGGCCAAGTTGCCGTCAAAGGACACCTGGAAGGCGCCAAGCACGCAGATATCGAGGTGCCCGCCGCGCATCATGGCGAAGGACTCGGCGTGATCAAAGTAGGCTGCGCCAGGAGTCTCGGTGACCGGGATCTTGCCCGCGTTGAGCAGATCCGGATCGATGTCGTCGCCGTACGCCTGCGGACCCACGCCAAGCATGCCGTTCTCGGTGTGCAAGATCACTCCGCGATCCCGGTCCAGGAAATCCGCGACCCGGGTGGGCTGACCGATGCCAAGGTTCACGTAGGAGCCCCGCGGGATATCCGCAGCGACCAGCCGAGCAAGATCATCTCTGTCAAGCGGTCGGCTGGGGTCGAATGTCGGTTGCATGATCATCCGGCTGCCCCGGCCTGGGCTGGCGGGCTGACGGCGTCGATCTGCACCAGGCGGTCCACGAAGATTCCGGGAGTGATCACGACCTCCGGATCGATGCCGCCCGGTTCGACAATCTCGTCAACCTGTACGACGGTGATCTTGGCGGCCATCGCCATGACGGGTCCGAAGTTCCGGGCCGTCTTGCGGTAGACGAGATTGCCGAGGGTGTCTGCGCGACGTGCCTTGATCAAGGCGACATCACCTTTGATCGGGTACTCCAGGACGTAGTCGCGGCCATCGATCGAGCGTCGTTCCTTTCCTTCGGCAAGAGGTGTTCCGACCCCTGTGGGGCAGAAGAACGCCCCGATGCCAGCACCGGCTGCCCGGATCCGTTCGGCCAGATTGCCTTGCGGCACCAGTTCGAGCTCCACCCTGCCCGTTCGATAGAGCTCGTCGAAGACGTAGGAGTCGGCCTGCCGCGGAAATGAGCAGATGATCTTGCGGACCTGACCGTTCGCCAGCAGGGCGGCCAGCCCAACCCGCCCGTTACCGGCATTGTTGTTGATCACGGTCAGATCCTTCACATCGCTGCGGATCAGCGCATCGATTAGCTCGACTGGCTGCCCGGCCGTGCCAAATCCCCCGATCAGTACCGTCGATCCGTCCACTATTCCGGCAACAGCCTCATCGGCGTCGGCCACAACGGTAGCCATCTAGGCCGCCCTTCGCACCGCGTCGAGGTTCTCCAAGACAACCGCAAGGCCTTGCCCGACGCCGATGCAGATGGCTGCAACCCCCCAGCGATGGCCGTCCTCGCGCAAGACCTTCGCGAGCGTGCCGAGGATCCGTGCTCCAGATGCGCCTAGGGGATGCCCGATGGCAATCGCGCCACCGCGGCCGTTCACGATGTCCGGGTCCACTCTCCAGGCGTCGATGCACGCCAGGGACTGCACCGCGAAGGCCTCGTTGAGCTCCACCGCGCCAACATCGCGCCATGCGACACCGGCGCGCCGGAGCGCGATCTCGGCAGCCTCCACCGGCGCGTAGCCGAACATCTGCGGTTCCAGTGCCGCGGTGCCGCGCCCCGCGATTCTGGCCGTCGGCTCGCGGCCGATCACATCTGCCACGCTTTCCGAACCGATCAGCAGGGCGGATGCGCCGTCGTTGAGTGGCGAGGCGTTGCCGGCGGTAATGGTTCCATCCGGCCGGAATGACGGCTTGAGTTTGGCGAGCTTCTCGGGCGTGGTGTCTGCGCGGATGTTCTCGTCGCGTGAGAGCACGACGTCCGGGACGCTCGTCACCAGGTCGTCGTAAAAGCCGTTCTCCCAGGCCTGTTGGGCCAGTTGGTGCGAGCGATACGCGAACGCATCCTGACGCTCGCGGGAGATGTCGAACTTCTCACGGAGCTGCTCGTTCGCCTCACCGAGCGACACCGTCCACTCGGTCGCCATGCGTTTGTTGATCAGCCGCCAGCCAAGAGCGGTCGAGACCGCAGTGACGTCCGAGGCGGGGAATGGCCGATCCGGTTTCATCAACACCCATGGCGCGCGGGTCATCGATTCCGCACCACCGGCGATGATCATCTCGGCGTCGCTGGTCTCGATACTGCGCGAAGCGATCATGGCCGCGTCGAGACTCGACCCGCAGAGTCGGTTGACCGTTGTCGCAGGCACGCTGACCGGAAGGCCGGCCAGTAGGCCTGCCATCCTGCCGAGGTTCCGGTTGTCTTCCCCGGCACCGTTGGCATTGCCGAAGATCACCTCATCGACCGCGGTCCCCTCCAGTCGTGGGTTGCGCTGCAGCAGGGCAGTGATCACGTACGACGCAAGGTCGTCCGGTCGGACTCCGGCGAGCGCGCCATTGAACCGGCCAAACGAGGTCCGCACCGCGTCGTACAGGTACGCCGCAGTCACAGCACCTGGGAGCCGTACATCTCCCCAAGCGGGTCGGCGATGAGCTCCATCCGCGCCCCGTCAGGGTCGCGGAAATAGATCGAGGTTCCGCTTTCCATCTGGTACGGCACTCCGGCCTGGTCGAGGTTGTGTTTCAGCCGCTCCCACTTGGCCGGCTCCACCGAGATGGCCATGTGGTGCAGGCCACCGAGGACCTCCGCGTACGGGCCGAGGTCGAGGCCGGGGAAGTCGAAGAACGCCAGCAAGTTGCCATTGCCGATATCGAAGAAGAAGTGATTGGACCCCTTGTAGTCACGGTTCTCGAAGATGTCGGTGAGGGGAAACTCAAGGATGTCTTGATAGAAGCGGATCGTACGCTCGACGTCGGCACAGAGCAGCGCTGCGTGATGCAGACCGCGCGCGGCGGAGGGCGGCCTCTGCTCGGGCGCTAGCAGGTGCGTTTCGCGTATTCTTGCCCGTTCCTCCTCGATGGCGGCCAGGTCGATGTCAGTCATGATCTTGCCCACGCTGCCTAGATGCGGAAGAACCCACCGAGGAACCGGTCGGCGAGCTTCTTGTCGCCGCGTACCGTTCCGCCGTTGAACCGCCCGAATGCAGTCAGGACAAAGCTGCCAGGATCGAACTCGATCACTGCCGATAGGTCACTAATGTCGCCCGATTCATATGCCATGCCGTCTTGCGAGACGCTGATGCGGTTGTCACCAGCGTTAGGTCCGCTGAGGATGCGTACGCCGATGGAGTACGGCTCGACGTTCTCTGCGGAACGCATTGTCCCAGCCCAGATCCCGAACATGAACGGTGTAAGCAGGTCAGCAACATCGCTGTGCAGGCCGTGCTCTCGTCCCGTGCCCTCGCGAATGTCCCAGGAGTGGACCCCGTAGTCCATCAACTGGAATGCAGGATAGAAGAACGCCGGCACCGGGCCCATATAGAAGTGCGGCACCATCAGTCCAGTCCAGTCCTCAGGCGTGAGGCTTTCGAAGATGCCCATCATCTTGTCGAAGTCGGTGCGCAGCCTGTCGACCATCTCCCTCTGGGGTAGGTCCCGGAACGACTTTCCCTGCTCTTCGGCGCGCTTTGCCATGCCGACCAGCCCATACGCAGGATCGACCTGGGTGTTGCTGCGAGCGGCATCGAAGCCTTCGAAGTACGTCTCCGTGGTGTCGACGATGTGCCCGACGATGTCGCGTACATCCCACTCCGGGCATGCTGTCCTGGCTGTCCATGTCGCCGGTTCCCCCGCCAGCGTGAAGAAGCCTTCGGCCTGATCTCGCACGACGCGAAGAACCGTGTCTTTGCCGTCGTACGTCATCGCATTCCAACTCATCGTTTGCCGTCCTCCTCAGTGATGTAAGCCGTTAGTCCGTTTGAGCCGCCGCCAACAACAGATGCGTGTTCGCATAGCGAACACACGTGCGCATACCATTCACGCAAAGCGTCTCTCCCGAACAGAACAGTGTCAATGATGATGCGGCGCAGCGTCATTGAAGCGCGCTGAGCTTGTGGAGGCGTACCCAACGCCATGCGAAGTAAGAAAGGCTGAACATCTCATGGTCGAGTCCGAGCGCCCGGCCGGCTACGTACAGTCGCTCGAGCGTGGTCTCGCCGTGATCTGCTGTTTCTCGGCCGAGCGCCCGCGACTCACTTTGTCGGATGTGGCACGCCAGAGCGGGCTGTCCCGAGCCGCCGCACGACGTTCGCTGATCACACTGCAGACTTTGGGTTACGTCGGTAGCGAGGGTCGGCAGTTCCACCTCACTCCGCGGGTGCTCGCTCTCGGTTATGCCTATCTGTCGTCGCTTTCCCTCACCGATGTCGCGCAGAGCCACCTCAGCGACCTCGCCAACGAGGTACACGAGTCCTGTTCGGCGTCCGTGTTGGATGGCTTCGAGATCGTGTACGTGGCGCGCGCGGCAACCAAACGGATCATGACTATCTCGCTGTCAGTCGGCACCCGGCTCCCCGCGTACGCGACATCCATGGGCCGTGTCTTGCTCGGCGCCCTTCCGGCCGAGCAGCTCGATGCGTATCTCGACAGGGCATCGTTGGCGCCGCTCACCGAGCGAACGATTGTCGATCGGGATCGGCTGCGTGCAGAGGTGGAGCGGACCCGAACTCGTGGCTGGGGCTTGGTCGATCAGGAACTAGAGGATGGTGTCCGATCCATAGCAGTCCCAGTACACGATTCAGCCGGGCGGGTTGTGGCCGCCGTGAACACCAGCGCCCACGCGACCAGGGTGCCGTTGGCGACGCTCCAGAGGTCTTTCCTCCCCAAGCTCCGGGCATGTGCCAGCGCAATTGATGCCGAGCTTCGGACCGTGCGCTAACCCCATCCCGGGTGCGTCGCCAACCGGCGACCTCCGGCACGTCGACCTAGCGGACTTCCGACCCCGGCCCACGCTCTGCGTCGAGCTCCGCCTCGAGCTCTTCCTCGGCTTCGAGCTCTTCCTCGGCTTCGAGGTCGGCTTCCAGCTCAGCCTCGGCTTCGGCAATAGCGACATCGATCACAAAGCCAAGGGCGTCCGTGATCTTCCCAGCCGCTGACACCACTCGCGCTGTGCCGACGATCGGGGCTACCGCAACGAGCAGACCTTGTGCGTCGTCGAGGGTCAGCCCCACGTCGGCGGACGGCTCCAAATTCAATACATACGACGCGGCCGGAGCGTCGACTGCCACGAGGGCAGCAAGCCGAGCAAGCATGTGCTCGCGCGCGGCCAGGGTGCCGCGGGCCACCGACACAGCGGTGATGTCGACGAGGGTGTTGAGTACGGGCTGGTCGTCTGGCACGGTGTACCTGCTCTCATTTGGTTGGGGGATGCGTACCGCAGCGGAACGCCTAGCCAATCCTGTCAGCACCTGACCGCTCGCTACCACCCTCAGGCTAGATGCGTGCGGCGTGTCGCGGCTCCGCCAGCGAGGGTCGCCGGTTTTCCCTGCGAGTTGGCCCGGCAGCGCTTCGCCAGAAGCGAGCCGAGGAAGGGGCATGGGGCTTTGTGTGTAGTGGGTCACGAGAATGTCGGTCATGGACGATTTGTCAGGGTTGCAGGGCCGCTCCGCGTTGATCACCGGCGGAGCGAGCGGAATCGGCGCCGCCATCGCGCGCCGGCTCGCCGGACTGGGCGTCGCGGTACAGATCGTTGATCTCGATCTGGCGGGGGCGCGGGCGGTGGCCGCTGAAACCCGCGGAGAGGCATGGCAGCTGGACCTCAGCGACCCGGGAGCTCTTCGCGGCGTGGAGCTCGAGGTGGACATCCTGGTCAACAACGCCGGGATCCAGCGGGTCAGTCCCATTGAAGAACTCGATCCAGATGTGTTCCACAGGATGCTGATGATCATGGTGGAAGCGCCGTTTCGGCTGATTCGGTCGGCCCTGCCGTATATGTACGCCAACGGGTACGGCCGGATCGTGAACGTGTCCTCGGTGCACGGCCTGCGCGCATCGGCGTACAAGTCCGCCTACGTAACCGCCAAGCACGCCCTCGAGGGCTTGTCCAAGGTGACCGCGCTGGAGGGTGGTCCGCACGGGGTGACGAGCAACTGCGTCAATCCCGGCTACGTTCGGACGCCGCTGGTGGAGCAGCAGATTGCCGACCAGGCCCGAATTCACCGGCTCGCGGAGCCGGCGGTACTGGAAACGATCATGCTGACGCACAACGCCGTCAAGCGTCTTGTCGAGCCCGAGGAAGTCGCCGCCCTAGTCGGCTGGCTGGTCGGTCCAGAGGCGGCTATGGTCACCGGAGCCTCATACACCATGGACGGCGGGTGGACAGCACAGTGAGCAGCTCCTACCGGTCGATCCGTGCAGCGGTCGACGGTGGCCGGTTGCACGGCGGAGAGTGGAATGCCTCCGGTGCCACGACCGTCGTGGCCGTGCACGGGATCACCGCCAACCATCGCACCTTCGCACCATTGGCCGAGGCCCTCCCCCAGCACCGGCTGCTGGCTCCCGATCTTCGGGGTCGGGGAGCGAGTCGCACCTTGCCGGGGCCGTGGGGGATCGACCGGCACGCCGAGGACGTCGCCCGGCTGATCACCGCCTCCGGCGGGGGGCCGGTGGTGCTTGTCGGCCACTCGATGGGCGGCTTCGTAGCGGCTGCGCTGGTCCGGCGGTTTCCGGATCTCGTTTCGGGTTTGGTGCTCGTCGACGGAGGGCTGCCTTTTCCGCCGCCGCCCGAGGGAGTCGACGTGGACCAGGCCATCGCACAGACCTTAGGGCCGGCCTTACAGCGACTACGGAGAACATTCCCCAGCCGGGAGGCCTACCAGCGATTCTGGCGAGCCCATCCCGCGCTGCACGAGGCCTGGAGCGAAGCCGTCGCCGACTACGTGGACTACGACCTAGTGGGCAACCCGCCGGAACTGAGATCCTCGGTGTCGTCGCAGGCGGTCAGCCAGGACGCTCGGGACCAATACCAGGATCCAGATACGGCCGACCTGCTGGGTGGCTTCACCGGTCCGGCGCGGCTCTTGGTGGTGTCACGGGGACTGCTCGGCCAGCCGCCCGGCCTCTACCCCGAGGAGGAGCTAGTGCGCTGGCGCCGCCGACTGCCCTCGCTGCCTATCGACGAAGTACCGCAGCTGAATCACTACACGATCATCTTGCATCCGTCCGGCGCGGCCCGTGTCGCTGCGGCGGTCTGCACGCTGAGCTGAGCGACGATCGCGCGAGCGCTGTGCCTAGTGCCGAGCATCCGAAGTCGCTTGACGTATGCGCCGCCCAGGCGGCGCCCCGCTGCGTTCTCGTCGTCGCCCATAGAACCACGCTATGGGACTCCTCCTCGGCCTTCCGGTGCATCCACCTGCACGACGCCTACTGTCAAGGGACTTCGAATGCACGACACTAGCCCCTCCTTTGCGTGGCGACCCCCTCGATTGGCTAGTGCGCGGTTCGTGATCAACCCATGATCCGTTCCCGCCCCGCAAACCGCTGAGCAGAGGACCTCATTCTGGCTGGTTGTCAGCTGGTCCTGCGATTCGGTACGGGGTGTCGAATCCCTCGTACATAAGGTGGGCGATCATTCCCTGGGCTGCGTGCTTGAGGTTATGACAATGGTCCATCCAGATGCCGGGGTTGTTGGCCACGAAGGCGATGTCGTAGCTCTCGTTGGGGGAGACGTTGAGGGAGTCGACCCACCAGGGGCTTCCGGTGGCGGCTACGCCGTTGCGGGCTAGTACGACCTCGTGATGGCCGTGCAAGTGCATCGGATGCACCTCGCCGCTGTGGTTGGCGATGTGCACCACCACGATGTCGCCCTCGCGTACCACATACATCGGGACGTTCGGGAACAGGCGGCCGTTGATCGACCACCACAGGCCCGGCCAGCCTCTGACAAACCCAGGCCGGCGACCGATCCGGTAGTCGAACTGGAGGGTGGGGTGGGAAGGATCGAAGCCGAGTGGGGCGGGTGAGCCGTATGTCAGCAAGTCCAGCTCATCGGTGGGTTGCGGCGGCGCCAGGACCGTGACGCCCGGCGGTCCAACGATGACTGCTGTTGCCTTGGAGACTTGGATCCTGACCGCGGTACCACCGCTGGGCACCTTCACCTCCAGGTCGGCCCGACCGCCCGCGGTCAGCGTCACCGAACGTCCGAACACCTCAGTCGGTTGATGCACCTCGGTTCCGTCTGTGGCGAGCAGCCGACAGGAGCCGGTGGTCCAGACCTGCATCGGCCCGTTGTCGGTGTTGGTCACCCGGACCCGGACCCGCTGTCCAGGTTCCGCCGGCACCCGGAGATCCTCGGCCTTGCCGTTGATGGTCCGAACACCGCCGTAAGTGTGCGCGACCGCCGACACGTCGACCTGCTGCGCGATGCCTGATCGCGGCGTGACCACCAACGACCCGAACAGTCCGCCGGCGACCTGGTGGTTGGAGACCTGATGGGAGTGATACCAGTAAGTGCCAGCCTGGTTGGCGACGAAACGGTAGGTGAACTCACCTCCGATCGGCACCGCGTCCTGAGTCACACCGGCCACACCGTCCATCGCGTTCGGCACATCGACGCCATGCCAGTGCAGCGTGACACCGTCGGCGACGGACTCATTGAGCAGGTGCACCTCGATGAGCTGACCCTGTCTGGCGCGGATCTGTGGACCAGGTGAGGTGCCGTTGACGGTGAATGCCGCGATGGACCGGCCACCAACAGTCAGCATCTGCTGCCGGGTCACCAGGTCGACCCTCACGTCCGCTCGTCGTCCGGGGTGGGCAATCATGTCGGTGACCAGCCGCGACGGCGCAGAGTCCTCGCTGACCATAGGGCCCTGCATATGGCCGCTGTGTCCGCCGCCGCCCATATCGGCCATCGCTCCACGGCCGTAGTCCAGGTAACCCATGGTCATCACCGAATACACCGTCGGCACTCGGCTGGCCTGCCACAACCACGCCAGGGGAGCCACGATCGCCACCGTCGCCAGCACCGACAGGGCGATCCGCAGAGACCGCGGAGTGCCGGCGTTCACGCGACCATGAGGTGGGTGGCGACGGGACTGACCGGTCATGACACGGGCGCGGCGGTACGCGACTCTGGCTGGTCAACGCCAACCGCGGCCGCCGCGCGGAGCCGGCGACCTGCGTAGATGGCCGCGCCGAACAGCGCCAGGGCGTTGAGCCCGTGCAGCGCACCGGCCAGCGGGAAGTCATGGCCGAGCCCCCCGAGCTGGCCCTGCACGATCACCAGGACGAACACGATGACGGCCCACCTAGTCGCCCCGCGCACCTTGGTGAAGAACGAGATGATCAATAGCAGCAGCGCGAGCCCTGGAATGACGAAGAACCCGTTGATGCCATGCGCAATGATGCCGACCACCTGAGGAAACGGTGTCCCCTCGCTCTCCATGGCAGCCTTGTCCAGCACCCCGCCGCCCTCGACCCACTTGCCGAGCCCGGCAAAAAACCAGACGACGAGCATCGCCTGGACAGCCACCTCGGTGGCCACCAGATATGCGAGCACTTTGTATGCGGTTCTCATGATCTTGCCTCCTCAACACACGCCGGGCGACGCTCGCCTCAACGGTCTCCTGGTACTCCGTCGTGGCGGAATAAGGCAGTCCGCAGAATCCGTGGAGGTTAACCTCGGGGTGGCCGCGGTAGGCCAGCCTCGTATGAAGGGCGCAGGATTCGGCGGATCATAGACATGTGACCATGGCGCGGCTTCGGCTCTACGCGCTGACGATCGTGGGCGGCCTCTGCTTCGTCTATGAAGTCGTCACCGATGCCATGTCCCCTCACGGCCTGGCGCTTTCCGACCTGGTGTGGATCCTGATCGTCATTCCGATGTATGCCGTTGGCGCATGGCTAACCTGGCGACTGCCCACGCACCCGCAGCCGGTTCGCTTACTCGTCAGCGGGACCGCATTCGTCGCGACCGGGGCGTTCGGGTCGCTCATCGACAGCCAGCCACAGATGATCAACTCGCTGTGGGCCCCGGTGCTCAGCATGCTGAGCCTCGAGGCACAAGCGGTGGGGTCGCTGGCGGTGACACTCCTCATTGGCAGCTATCCGGACGGCTTCGTCGAACGCAGGTGGCAGCGGCTGGCTCTGCGCTGGTCGTGGGTCGTTCTTGTCGGTCCGCCGCTGGCTTTGCTCGCTTCACCCGTCGTGCCTGTGTCCCCGTTTGACAGCGTGGGCGTGGCGATCGCCAACCCGTACGCGGTCAGATGGCTCGCCTGGCTCGCGGAGCCGACCGCCTGGCTGGCGCTCAACAGCTGGTGGGTGGTTGGTGTCGGCGTGGTGGTCTTGTGTGCACGCTTTGTCGCGGCCGATGCCGCCAGCCGGGCTCAGATGCGAGTCTTTTTCGTTGTCGCCCTCGGGCTGCTGCTCTATTTCGCGGGTACCGTGGCGCTGGCACTTGGTGCACCCGACGACTCGGCCTTGGTCATCACCCTGATCATCCTCGGGTCGCTCACGGCGATTCTCCTTCCGGGGGCGATCATCTACGGCATCCTGCGCCACCGGCTCTTCGACCTGGATCTCGTTGTCCGCAAGTCCGTCGCGTACGGCGCTGCATCATTGCTCATCGCAGCGGCCTATGCCGTCATCGCAGCCGCGCCCGGCATGATGCTGGGCAATCGGGTGCCGGTAACCCTGGCCGTCACCGTCACCATCGCTGCGGCCCTCGCCTTCCAGCCCTTGCGCCGACGACTCGAATCGGCTGTCAGCAGAAGGCTGTTCGGTGATCGAGTACGGCAGTACCAGCTACTCAGCAACCTTGGCACGACCATGGAGCAGACGGCCGAACTCGATGAGCTGCTGCCTCGACTCGCTCACGCGGTCCGCGACGGAATAGGTGCGAGCTGGGTGCAGGTCCGACTGAGCGATGCGGATGGTAGCTGGCTGGATGAGCCGGTCGGCATCGCCGGGGAGGTGACGGGGGAAAGTGCTGCCGGCGTCGATCTGGTCCGGGTCGGCGAGACAGTTGGACGAGTTGATCTTGGTCCAAAGCCGGGCGGCTATGCAGCCGCTGATCTTGAACTCCTGTCCACCGTGGCGGCGCAGGCAACGACGGCCGTCGCCAACGTTCGGCTCGCGACGCAGCTCAAGGAAGGACTCGACGAGCTGTCCACCTCTCGGGTCCGTCTCATTACCGCACAGGACGCGGAGCGGCGTCGCATCGAGCGCGATCTGCATGACGGGATCCAGCAGGAGGTCGTGGCGCTCATCGCGGGTCTTCGACTCGCTCGCAATCGGCTCAGCCGGGACCAGCTCACCGCCGACGAGCTCAGCGATCTGCAAGATCAGGCGCGCGAGATGCTTCGGGATCTCAGGGAACTCGCCCACGGCATCCACCCGACTGTCCTCAGCGATAACGGACTCGTCGCGGCACTGGAGTCCCGGGTCACGAGGTTCCCCATCTCAGTCCAGATCCTTGCCGATGATGATCTACGTGCCGAGCGGTTCTCTGAGGATGTGGAGGGCACGGCCTACTTCGTTGCCTGCGAGTCCCTCACCAACGTTGCCAAGCACGGCGACACCGACAGTGCCCGCGTCCGGCTCTCGCATCCGGGCAGCCGGCTGAGCCTGGTTGTCGAGGACGACGGTCAGGGGTTCGAGCCGAACGGCGCCCGTTCGGGCGGGTTGGCCAACATTCGCGACCGCGTCGAGGCGTTGCATGGCCGGCTCACCATCGAAAGCCGGGTAGGTGCCGGAACCAGCGTCCGTGCCGAACTCCCACTGCCCACAAGCGTGTCAGGATGACT